>Ga0247825_10002009_pt1 | contig 13421 bp, 13 predicted proteins | sample 13C_Vanillin_Day_FD_194413 | JGI IMG/M metagenome (GOLD analysis project Ga0247825, IMG submission 194413) | Soil microbial communities from agricultural site in Penn Yan, New York, United States - 13C_Vanillin_Day48 | ecosystem: Environmental > Terrestrial > Soil > Agricultural land | place...
GGCGGCGACCGCCGTCGCCGCCATCGTCGAAGTTCATGCCGCCGCTGAACTTCTGCTCGTCCCACGACTCGCCGCCGTTCAAGCCTTCAACGACGTCGATGCCGCCGTTGCCGAGAAGGATCTGCTCCTTGCGCAGGTACTTGCCCGGGCGCTCCATGACGATCGTCATGTCGCCCTCGATGTTCACGTCACCGGCGCCACGGCGGGCGGTGCCTTTGATCTCGAGGGTCTTGATAGCGGCAATCTTGTCGTCGCCACCAAGAGCCTTTCGCGATTCCGCGAGGATCGAGGCTGCCTTGGCCACCGGATCCTGTGTCTGGCCCGCAACGACCGTCGTTGCCACCGCAGCGGCCACAATCGACAGGGCCCCGGCGCGCATGAATCTCATGTCGACATTATTCCCGCCGGTTCGTAAACCGTCGTTAAGGGGTCGCAAAGAGTTTGTAAAGAATGTAAAAGCTTACAAATCAGCGTGTTACGGGGATTTTCCGGTGTTACACTCCGGCTCGTGAAGATCAAATGGCCCTCGGCGCCGAAGGTGCTGACCGGGCTTCTCGTCGTGATCCTGCCGGTGCTCGCCTACATGCAGTACCGCTGGGTCGGCCAGGTCAGCGAGGGCGAGCGCCAGCGCATGCAGCGCAACCTCGAGACCGCAGCCGATCAGTTCCGCGCCGATTTCGACGGCGAGTTCTTTCGCGCCATCCGTGAGCTGACCGTCGGAACGACGACTGCGCGTGAGGGCTCCTCGCCGAACTACACGTTGCGTTACACGTCGTGGCTCAACACCGCTGATCACCCGCAGGTGGTCGCCGACGTGTACTTCGTCGATGTGAGCGACGACCAGGACCTTCGGCTGCGGCGCTACAACAACGGCACGCACGTGTTCGAACCGAGCCTGTGGCCCGAGGAGCTCGATCGCCATCGCTCCGATTTCAAGGCCGCCTACAACGACTTCAAGGCGCAGCGCGAGTCGAATCGCCGGATCCGCGCCGCGTTCAGCGACGAGGAAGCGCTGATCGTCTCACCGCTTCAGAATTTCGAAATACGCCAGCCCGGTTCACAGCCGACGGCGACTGAGCCGATGTTCGGCTATACGGTCATTCAGCTGGACGAGTCGTACCTGCGCGGCCAGATGATTCCGGCCCTCGCCGAGCGTCACTTCATCGAACGCGGCGGCGAGATGTATCACGTCGCCGTGATCCTCGGCGACGACACCAAGCGCGTCCTGTATCGATCGTCGCCCGAGGCGACCACAAGCGTCGGCAGCGCGGATATCGCCGCTGCGCTTTTCCCTGCGCCGCCACGCGGTGGCCGCCGCGGTGGCCGCGGGGCGAACCAGCAGGCCGCGGAAGAAGTGCCGCCCCGCTGGCGTCTGCTGGTTCAGCATCAGAGCGGCTCGCTCGACGCCGCGGTCGGCACGATCCGGCGGCGTAATCTCGCCATCAGCTCCGGAGTCCTGCTGCTCCTGACGTTTGCGGTTGTGATGCTGGCAGCGACCTCGCGTCGCGCCGAAAAGCTCGCGCAGCAGCAGATGGAGTTCGTCGCCGGCGTGTCGCACGAGCTGCGAACGCCTGTGGCCGTGATTCGATCGGCGGCCGAGAACCTCGCATCCGGTGTCGTCAGCGGCGATCGCGTGAAGCGCTATGGTCAGATGCTCGAAGGCGAGTCGCGCCGGCTCGGCGACATGGTCGAGCGCGTGCTCCAGTACGCCGGCATCGAGTCGGGCTTCAACACCGCCGCGCGCGTCCCGCTCGCGCCGATGGAGATCATTGAATCGGCCGTGGAGAGTGCGCTGCCGCTCGTCGGACCGGGCGAGGTGACGGTCCACCGTGACATTGCTCCGGATCTGCCGCCCGTCATCGGCGATGCGACGGCTCTTCGTTCAGCCGTCCAAAACCTTGTGGCCAATGCGGTCAAATACGGTGGGCGGGACCGCTGGGTAGGCGTCCGCGCACAGCGGGTACGGGAACGGCGCCGCGACGAAGTCCGGATCACCGTCAGCGACCACGGTCCTGGCATTCCGCCAGCCGACCTGCCGCACATCTTCGAGCCGTTCTACCGCGGCACCGACGCGATCGAGCGGCAGATCCACGGTCACGGCCTCGGACTCTCACTGGTGCGCCGCATCGTCGTCGCTCACGGCGGACAGGTCACGGTCGCCACCCGCCCGGGCGCCGGCACCTCGTTCACGATCACTCTGCCGGCCGCGGCGGCCGACACGACCGCCAGTCCGGTGGGGAATGAGATGCGCGTCGGGGCCCACTCATAGCCCGGACCCCAAGCCCGGCCTCCGCCTTACGCGCGAATCCAGGAAAGGGAACCAAACCCGAACGCGCGAGTCATACGTCTAATGAGAGCGCCGGAACAGCTGAATATTCGGGAATTGGGAACGGATGTCCGGGGATTTGCGTTTTCTGGTGTGAGATTCCTGATTTGGTGTTAAGGCCATGGCATCTGGGGCTGCTGATTCGCTTATGAGCCGTCTGCTGCTGGTTGAGGATGAGCCGGGTCTCGTCATGACCCTGACGGACCGGTTGATTGCCGAAGGGTACGAAGTCGAGAGCGCCACCGACGCGCCGAGCGGTCTCGAGCTGGCAGCGACCGGCTCGTTCGACGCCATTCTGCTCGACGTGATGCTTCCGGGCGGCAACGGTATGGACGTCTGCCGATCGCTCCGGCAGCGCGGCCTGCAGACCCCGATCCTGATGTTGACCGCCAAGGGACAGGTGGTGGACAAGGTCGTCGGCCTGAAACTCGGCGCGGACGACTACCTCGTCAAGCCATTCGAGATGGCGGAACTGCTGGCCCGCGTCGAGGCGCTGCTGCGCCGTGCGAACGCCGCCGGCGCCGGCTCAGGATCCGCTCCCGAGAGCTACCGGTTCGGCGACGTGGCGGTGGATTTCCGCAAGGCCGAAGTCGTGAAGGGCGGCGAAGCGCTTGATCTGTCGGCCCGCGAGTTCAAACTGCTGAAATACTTCGTCGAGCACCGCGGCGCCGCTCTCACGCGCGACGAGCTCCTCAACGAAGTCTGGGGCTACAACGCCATGCCGTCCACGCGGACCGTCGATGTCCACGTGGCCTGGCTGCGGCAGAAGCTCGAAGACAACCCGCGGCACCCGCAGTTCATCCTCACGGTCCACGGCCTGGGCTATAAATTCGTCGGGTAACGTTCGGTTCGTTCGAGCCGTTCGAATCGTTCGAATCGTTCAGCGTTCGACCGTCACGACCACCGGCTCGTCCACGCGCACGGTGACGGGCGTCCCGGACGGAAGCGTCGCGGCATTGCGCCCGCCGGCGGCCACGGCGCCGCTGCCGGCGCCTGCGCCGACGATGCTGCCGATCGCCGCGCCCTTTCCGCCGCCGAGAATTCCACCGATAATCGCGCCGCCGATGGCGCCGCCGCCGATCTTCGCGGCGCTTTCATTGACCGGCGAGTCGCCCTCGCGGTAAATCGTTTCCGTCTCGATCGGCACCCGCGTCCCGTCCGCGAGCACGATCGACGTGAACCGCACGCCAAGACGCGCGCGATCCTTCAGCCGGCCTCCGCGTTCCACCGTGGTGACTTCGCCCTGGGCGCGCGAGCCCGCCGGAATCGCCACGCGGTTTCCGACCTTCACGTCCCGCGTGACACGGGCGACCACGGGATCTTCCACGCGTGCGCGTTCAGTGCTGATGGCGCTCTCGATCTCGAGGCCGATCACGGAATCCGCGGCGACAACGAGCTCGTCGTACTGCGGGCCGGCAGGTTCAACGGTCCGTGACGCCTGGTTGTCCACGATCCGCGGAGGCTCCACAACCTCGACGGGCGCGGCCGGAGCCGGTGCTTTCGGCGGTTCGGGAACATTGGACGCGACAGCCGGAGCCGGGGTCGGACGCTGGACCTCCACGCGCCCCCTGTTTGGAGGCGCCGCAGCCGGTCTGGCGGTTGTCGGACGAGGGGGAGCCGCCGGGGCTTCAGCAACCGGAACCGCATCGGGCTCTTCGGCAACGATGGCCTCCGACTGTTCCACTGGCCCTTGTGCGAGGGACGAAACAGCCGGGTCAGCCTGTCCCACGACCGCCACAGGCGCGCTGGGCGTTGCTGCCATGTAGGCCACGCCGGCGCCAGCGGCGACGCCTGCCCCGACAAGGAAACCGATCGCGGTGTTGCTGATGTTCATTCGTCGAACTCCTCATGCTGAGCCAGAGCAAGGCCTGTGCCTGTAAATTACGCCATTTTGCGCCTATTTTTGCGCGATTCGCTGGTCGACGGAGCGGCCGCTTTCGTGGACTTGTCCTCGATCGGCGGCGATCCAAGGCCGCGCGCGCGTGGCCGGAGACCCGCCAAACAGTCGCTCGACCGCAAATATCTGATTTATAAGGTTTTGGCTCAGCTCGCAGCGCCATTTCGGGTATGTCGCTTGCTAGTTTTCGCCCCTAGCCGGACGCGTGGGACCGGCATTTGAGGAGGGAACTGAATGCTGAAGAAATGCGCGATGCTCGCGGCGCTGGCGACCTTGCTGGCACCGGGTGTGGCGGGCGCGGACTGGTTGTTTACGCCGAACGTGGGGGCCGGTTTTGGCGGCAGCGCCAGCGGACGTGAGCACCTTACCTATGGCGCATCCATCGGGTGGATGGGCGCCGGCGTTTTCGGCTGGGAAGCCGATTTCGCCTACACCCCCGAGTTCTTCGAGGGGGATGATGACGACATCGATCTCTTTGAAAGCAGCAACGTGACGACGTTCATGGTGAACGCCATCATCGGCGTGCCGGCCGGCGGCACGACCGGCGGCGGCTTCCGCCCCTACTTCTCGGGGGGCGCTGGCCTGATGCAAACCAACGTGACCGGTGCGGAATCGCTGTTTGAAGTGAATAACAGCGAGTTCGGCATCAATGTCGGTGGCGGGGCCATGGGCTTCGTCAGCGATCACGTCGGGTTCCGCGGCGACATCCGCTACTTCCGCGCGCTGTCCGATCCGGAGGAGGACAACGAGTTCGACATCGCGCTCGGCGACCTCGATTACTGGAGGGCAACGGCGGGCATCACGTTCCGCTGGTAGAACGTTCGAGTCGTTCGAGCCGTTCGAACCGTTCGAGTCGTTCGGCACGTTCGAAAAGGGGCCACGAGGGTCGAAAGATCGCGTTTTCTTCGTGATCTTCGACCTCTTCGTGGCCTTCGTGTTTTTCGGGTTTCTGCGATACAATTCGACGTTTCAGGGGAGCGGCGATTTCACCGACTTGATGGGCCGCCCTGCACCGTCACGCCCGACGCGGCACAGCCGCGGAAGCGGACGGAGCGCCTGACATCTATCTAAGTCGCGAACCCGGGCCCGCGACTGATTTTGGTAGCGGGCCTTTTCTGTTCCTGAGGAGCATCATGTCGCGTTTTACGTTCACGTCCGAATCCGTGTCCGAAGGTCACCCCGACAAAGTCTGCGATTACATCTCTGACTCCATCCTCGATACCTGCCTGGCGCAGGACACGAAGAGCCGGGTGGCATGCGAAACGCTCGTCAAGAGCGACACGGTGGTCCTCGCCGGCGAGATCACCACGAACGCCACGCTCGACTACGACAAGATCGTGCGGCAGGCCGTCAAGGAAATCGGCTACACGGATCCCACGGAGCCGTTCTGCGATACCACGCTGAAGCTCATCTCACTGATCACCCGGCAGTCGAACGAAATCTCGCAGGGTGTCACCGAGGCCACCAGCCAGAGCGGCGACCAGGGCGCGGGCGACCAGGGAATCATGTTCGGCTACGCGACCGACGAATCACCCGAGATGATGCCGCTGCCGATTCTCCTCGCGCACAAACTGACCAAGGGCATGGCGGACGATCGCAAGGCGGGCAAGGTCGATTTCCTGCGCCCCGACAGCAAGTCGCAGGTGTCGCTCACCTATGACGGCAACGATCCGAAGGAAGTCACCGCCGTCGTCATCTCCACACAGCACAGCCCCGCCGCCGACCAGAAACGGATCACCGCCTACGTCCGCGAGGACCTGGGACCGCGCACGCTGGGGCAGTGGTGGAACAGCAACCTGACCCTGTATGTGAACCCGACCGGCAGCTTCATTCACGGTGGCCCGTCGGCCGATGCCGGCGTGACCGGTCGCAAGATCATCGTCGACAGCTACGGCGGCTGGGGCCGTCATGGCGGCGGCGCCTTCAGCGGCAAGGACCCGTCGAAGGTCGACCGCAGCTCGGCGTATTTCTGCCGCTACGTCGCGAAGCAGGTTGTCGCCGCGGGCATCGCGAAGAAAGCCGAGATTCAGGTCGGCTACGCGATCGGCATGGCCAAGCCGGTGTCGGTGAAGGTTGACACCTTCCACACGGGCGACGAGCGCGCCGCCGCGGAGTTCGTCATGAACGCGTTCGACTTCCGCCCGCGCGCGATCATCGACAAGCTCGATCTGCTGCGTCCGATCTACCGCCAGTCGACCAACTACGGGCACTTCGGCCGCCCCGGCCTGCCGTGGGAAGTCGTCGAGAAGGCCGCGGCGGTCGCCAAGTAGCTTCCGCCACCCGTAGCTTCCGCCTTCAGGCGGAAGAAACCGAGGCCGCTCCGAAAGGGGCGGCCTTTCTCGTCTCATCTCACGGCAGTACGTCCGCCGGCCTTCCCGCAGCCACAACTCTTCCCTCATCCAGCACGATCGCGTAGTCGGCGATGGCGCGAGCCTCGTCAGGAGAATGCGTCACGTACACAAGGGGGATGTGCAGGCCGTCGCGGATCGCGATCAGCGCGTCGAGAATCAGCCGTCGTCTCGCCAGATCGACAGCCGCAAGCGGCTCGTCGAGCAGCAGCACATCGGGTCCTGAATAGAGGGCGCGCGCCAGGGCCACGCGCTGACGCTCTCCGCCCGACAGTCCCGCGACCCGTCGATCCATGAGTGAGTTCAGGCCGAGGAGACGATCGAGATCGGGCAGATCGACGTGTGGACGACGGCGCTGGGCGTAGGTGATGTTCTTCCGTACGTTCAGGTGCGGAAACAGCAGCACGTCCTGCGGCACATAGCCGACGTGGCGGTCGCGAACAGGAACGCTGGTGCGCGTTCCCGTGTCGAACAGCACCCTGCGGTGAACCGCGATTCGGCCTCGCTGCGGCGTGCGCAGGCCGGCGATCGCCTCGAGAATCGACGTCTTGCCGGACCCGGACGGGCCGAACAGCGCAACCGCGCGCGCCGCGGCAACGACGTCAGGCGCGATCGTGAAGGTGCCCTGCGTCAGAGAGAAGCGCAGCTCGAATTGCGTCGCCTCGGCGACGTGCTCTCCGGTCTCCATCAATCGACGTGCGCGAGCCGGTTGGCGATGAGGACGGAGCCGAACGCCAGCGCGACGGAGACGACGAGCAGCGCGGCCGCACGCGCATCCTGTCCGGTTTCGGTGTAGGTGTAGATCCCTACAGCCAGAGTGCGCGTACGCCCGGGAATGCTGCCGGCAACGACGATGGTGGCGCCGAACTCGCCGAGAGCCCTGGTGAAGCCGAGGAGTGCGCCGGCGAGGATGTTCCGTGAAGCCAGAGGCAGCGTCACGGTTCTGAAAACGCGCCAGGGCGGCGCACCGAGCGTTTCCGCCATTTGCTCGTAGCGCCTGGTCACCTGCTCGAATCCCGCCCGCGCAGTGCGAACGAGCAGTGGCAGCCCCATGATCGCCATGGCCAGCACGACCGCCGCCGGCGTGAAGACGATCTCGATCCCGAACGGCTCGAGCAGCCGACCAACCGGGCCCCGACGCCCGACAAGCCACAGCAGCAGAAGTCCTGTCGCGACCGGCGGCATGACCAGCGGCAGCGAGGCCAGCGTTTCGACGACCGCCTTGCCGCGAAAGCGATACCTGGCGAGCACCCAGGCGAGCGCAATTCCAGGGGGCAGCATCAGGATCGTGGCGGCAAGAGCCGCCGCCGTCGTGAACAGCGCGATCGTCAGGATCTCACTTTGCACGCGCGAAACCGGCAGCTTCGAAGATCCCTGTCGCTTCCGGGCCCTGCAGCCACGCGAGCAATCGTGACGCCGCGTCACGGTTGCGGCCGCTGCGGATCAGCGCAGCCGGATAGACGATCCGCGGCCCATCGGCCACCGGGATCGCCAGCGCGAGCGATGCCCGGTGCGTGGACGCGAGATCGGTGCGGTACACGATCGCCGCATCGGCCGCCCCGTTTTCGACCGCTGCCAGCGCGGCCCTCACGCTCGGCGATGGAACCGTCCTGGCGGATACGGCCTCCCAGATCCCAAGTTTCTGGAGGTACGACTTCACGTACACCCCGGCCGGAACCGCCGCCGGATCACCAATGGCGATCCGCTTGAACCCGGGCTGGACCAGCTCGCGCGCGGACTGCAGACGACGCGGGCGGTCGGCCGGTACGGCAATGGCCAGTTGATTCGAGAGGAGATTCACGCGAGTGCCGGCGACGATCTCGCTTCGCACCGCGTCCATCTGTGATTCGTCGGCGCTGATGAACAGGTCGGCCGCCGCGCCGGCCGAAATCTGGCGCGCGAGCGTGTTCGACGCCCCGGCATTGACGACAACGCGAACGCCGGTGCGAGCCTCGTAGGCACGGGCGACCTTTTCCAGGACCTCGGCCAGGCTCGCGGCGGCGGACACCAGGACCTCCCCCCGTTGCGCGGGGACAGCCACAACGGCGGCCAGGACGAAGGCGACGGCGACCGCCGGCTTCAGCATCACGATAATTTAGTATGATTCAGTTCGAAATGGCTAACGATTCAAGTCGGTTGATGACCCCGCGCAGCGTCGCCCAGCGGCTGGGCGTCAGCTATTCCACGCTCAAACAGTGGATTTACAAGGGTTCGGTGCGGACCGTGCGGACGAGCGGTGGGCACCATCGCATTGCGGAATCAGAGGTGGAACGCCTGCTCTCTGCAACCGGACGCCTGCCAAAATCCACGGCCGCCAGCCGGCCGGTTTCCGGTGTCCTCGTGTCGCTCAGCGGCCGCAACCAGCTCCGCGGCATCGTCGAGGAGGTTCGCGTCGAGGGATTGCTGGCGCAAGTGCGGCTGAGGGTCGGCGATCAACGCTTGACGGCCGTCATCACCCGCGACGCGATCGACGCCCTGAAGCTGAAACGCGGCCAGCCGGCGCTGGCCGTGATCAAGTCCACGGAGGTCATGATTGGCCTCGAATCTTCCTGAGGCCTGGGCCCTGAGGCCGGAGGCCTGCCTGTGCGGTCTTTTGCTTATTCCATCCGGATCCGATAACCTGATCGCCTCGTGAGCTCAGTTCTCCACCGCGCGCATCACCATCACCACGCCCACCATAGCCGGTCGGCAGGACTGCGCGCGTAGAGGACCTTCGGCTCACAGCAACTCCGAACTCTCAACGAACTGCAGCCCCGCCGGAACGTTTGGCGGGGTTTTGTTTTGTACGGTGTTTATGGACTTTTCGAAACTTGACGGGCTGATTCCTGCGGTCGTGCAGGACACGGCGACGGGCGACGTGCTGATGGTCGGCTTCATGAACCAGGAAGCCTGGGACATCACGCGCCGGACCGGCTACGTGACGTTTTTCAGCCGCACGCGGAACAAACTGTGGACCAAGGGCGAGTCCTCTGGCAACCGGCTCGCGGTCCGCGACATCCTGATTGACTGCGACGAGGACACGGTGCTCGTCAAAGCCGAATGCCTCGGCGACGGCACGGTGTGTCACACGGGCGAACGCACCTGTTTCTTCCAGCGCGCGGAGGGCGTGACGATTCCATGAAGCTCAAACTCGGAATCCCCAAGGGCTCGCTGCAGGACTCGACCATCCAGCTGTTTCAGCGCGCCGGCTTCACGATTTATGTGAGCACGCGCTCGTACTTTCCGTCGGTTGACGATCCGGAGCTCGAGTGCATGCTGATCCGCGCCCAGGAGATGGCGCGCTATGTCTGTGACGGCGTCCTCGACGCCGGTCTCACCGGGCAGGACTGGATCCGCGAGCACAAGCTGGGCGGCGCATCCCGGCACTCGCTGACGAGCGTCGCCGATCTGATTTACGCCAAGCAGAGCTTCGGCAAGGTGCGCTGGGTGCTCGCGGCGCCGGAAGACTCGCGGTTCAAGCAGCCCACCGATTTCGAGGGGGCGACGATTGCGACCGAGCTCGTGCGCGTTACGAAAGCCTATTTCGATGCGCTCAACGTGAACGTCAACGTCGAGTTTTCCTGGGGCGCGACGGAAGTCAAGCCCCCCGTCCTCGCCGACGCCATCGTCGAGGCGACGGAGACCGGATCGACGCTGCGCGCCAACCGGCTGCGGATCATCGACACCGTGATGGAGTCGAACACCCAGCTGATTGCCAACGACGCCGCGCTCGCCGACCCGTGGAAGCGAACGAAGATCGAGAACCTCGCGCTGCTGCTGCGGGCGGCCATCGAGGCACAGGGCCGAGTCGGCCTCATGCTGAACGTGCGCCGCGCCGACCTGCCGAAGATTCTCGCGCTGCTGCCGGCGCTGCAGCGCCCGACGATCTCGTCGCTCAGCGACGAAGAGTGGGTAGCGGTCAACACGATCATCGAGGAGAAAACGGTGCGAGATCTGATCCCGAAAGTAAAAGCGGCCGGGGGCCAGGGGATCGTCGAGTATCCGCTGAACAAGATAGTTGTTTAGTTGGTAGTTGGTAGTTGGTAGTTAGTAGTTGGTAGTTCGTAGCTTCCGCATTCAGGCGGAAGAGATGGCAATGATCAGAATCGTTGATTCAACCAACCGCCGTGCGGTGACCGCGCTGCTCTCGCCGGAGCGGACGCGTGACGTGGCGACAGAGCGGCGCGTCGCTGCGATCGTGTCGGACGTACGGCGCGGCGGCGATCGCGCGCTCGTTCGCTACGCGCGCGAGCTCGACGGCCTCAACGGGCCGATCGAAGTGTCGCGCGACGAGATGCGCCGGGCGGCACGCGAGGTGCCAGCCCCTGTTCGCGCGGCTCTCCGGGCCGCCGCGTCACACATTCGAGCGGTCGCTGTCCGTCAGGTACCGCGTGGCTGGCGCATGCGTCTCGCGCCTGGCGTGACCGTTGAACAGCGCATCGTGCCGCTGGATCGCGTCGGCTGCTACGTGCCTGCCGGGCGGTATCCACTGCCCTCCTCCCTGCTGATGACGGCAATCCCTGCCGACGCAGCCGGCGTCACCGAGGTCGTGGCGGTCTGTCCGCGCCCGGCCCCCGTGGTGATGGCAGCGGCTCTCGAAGCCGGGGTCGCGCGCCTCTTCCGTGTTGGCGGAGCGCATGCCGTCGCCGCGCTCGCGTACGGGACGGGCACGATTCCTCGAGTGGACAAGATCGTCGGGCCCGGCAACCGCTACGTGGCGGCGGCGAAGGCGCTCGTCACCGCCGACTGCGGGATCGATTTCCATGCCGGTCCGACGGAGATCGTGATCGTCTCGTCGCGCGGACCCGCCGGCTGGATCGCCGCGGATCTGATCGCGCAGGCCGAACACGACCCGGACGCCCGTGCCGTGCTGATTACGCCAAGCCGCACGCTTGCCGAACGCGTCGCATCGCAGGTCGCAGCACGAATGCCGGCGGATGGGCCTGCACGCGCAGCATTGAAATCTCACGGTGGAATCATCGTCACCAGGACGGGAGCAGAAGCGCTCGCTCTCGCCAACAGCGCAGCCGCCGAGCATCTCGTCGTGGACGATGAGCGGATGGCGGCGAAAGTGCGCTGCGCGGGGTCTTTGTTCGTCGGCCCGTGGACGGCGCAGGTTGCGGGCGACTACGCCATCGGATCCAACCATGTACTGCCAACCGCCGGTGCCGCCCGCGTGCGCGGCGGCCTGTCGGCCGCGGATTTCGTCCGCCAGATCACGGTCCAGCGCCTGACGGCGGCTGGCCTGCGCCGCATCGGCCCGACCGTTATCGACCTCGCGACGGCGGAAGGTCTGTCCGCGCACGCCGCGTCCGTCGCCGTGCGCCTGAAAGGGCCGCGGTCATGACGTCATCGTCACGGCTTCAGGGCTATCCCGATCCGGGTCCTGGCCTGCGGCTGCACCTCAACGAGAACACCGGCGGCTGCTCGCCGAAGGTGCTGGAGGCGATCCGCCGCGTCGATCCGCGGGATGTATCGACGTACCCGTCGTATCCGGAACTGATCCGCGCGTGCGCCCGCCACTTCAACGTTGACCCTGAGTGGATTCTGCTGACCAACGGCCTCGACGAAGGCATCTTGATGGCCGCGGTCGGGCACATCGCGCGCGCGCGTCTGCACGACGCCGAGACCATCGTGCCGCTGCCGGCGTTCGATCCGTATCCCAACGCCACCGCCGCGGTCGGCGCGACGGCAATCCGGATCCCGGCGGAGCGGGACTATGTGTTCCAGACCGAGGCCGTGCTGCGTGCGATTACGCCGCGCACGAAGATGATCTTCCTGAACACGCCCAACAACCCGACGGGCCAGCTGATTACGGCGGCAGATCTGCGCCGCATTGCCGCGGCCGCACCGCGCGCCATAGTCCTGGTGGACGAGGCGTACATCGAGTTTGGCGGCGACACATTCCTTCCCGAGCTGGCCGCGCACTCGAACGTGCTGATCGGCCGGACGTTCTCGAAAGCCTACGGACTCGCCGGCATGCGCGTCGGCATCGTCATCGGGCAGCCGCCGGCGCTCGATCCGCTGCGGATGGTGACGCTGCCGTTCAACATCAACGGCGTCGCGATCGCGGCCACGCTGGCGGCGCTCGAGGATCAGGAGTTCCTGCCGGCCTACGCGCGGCAGGTCGCCGAGTCGCGCCGGCGAATCTACGCGGCGTGCGACCGGCTCGGTCTGCCCTATTGGCAGAGCGCGGCGAATTTCGTGCTCGTCCGCGTTGGCGATACCGTCGCGCCGTTCGTGCAGGCGATGGCCGCGCGGAACGTGCACGTCCGGGACAGGTCGAAGGACCCTGCAACGCCGGGATGCATCCGCATCACCGCCGGCGTCCTCGAACACACGGAGAGGGCGATCGAGGCTCTCGAATCGGTCGTCGGGAGCGTGCGATGAGTACGAAGAAGGACGTCGTGTCCGCCTTCAGGCGGACTCGAAGCCGCGACAAACAGCGCCGCGCCGCATTCGATCGGCAGACGACCGAGACACAGATTCAAGGCGAGCTGGTCGTTGATGGCGGCGGACAGTACGAGATCAGCACCGGGATCCGGTTCTTCGATCACATGCTCGAGCTCTTTACGCGCCATGGCGGATTCGACCTGCGGCTCAAGGCCACGGGGGACCTCGACGTCGATCAGCACCACACCGTCGAGGACGTCGGCATCGTGCTCGGCGAGGCCGTCCTCAAGGCGCTCGGCGACCGCAAGGGCATCAACCGCGCCGGCTATTTCGTGATGCCGATGGACGAGACGCTCGCGGTCGTCGCCATCGACCTGAGCGGACGGCCGCACGCGGTGGTCGATCTCAAGGTGAAGGTAAGGCTGGTCGGCGACCTCCAGAGCGAGCTCGTGCACGACTTCTTCGACGGCTTCGCGGC
>Ga0247825_10002010_pt1 | contig 13421 bp, 7 predicted proteins | sample 13C_Vanillin_Day_FD_194413 | JGI IMG/M metagenome (GOLD analysis project Ga0247825, IMG submission 194413) | Soil microbial communities from agricultural site in Penn Yan, New York, United States - 13C_Vanillin_Day48 | ecosystem: Environmental > Terrestrial > Soil > Agricultural land | place...
GGCATCGGCTGGGGTGGGCGCCTCTGGGGCAGCCGCGGCGGGGCGTTCATCAGGAGGACCGCCCTGCGAGCCAGCAACGAGAGGAAGGAGACACGCCAGGACAACGAGGAGACGGTTCATGCCCGAGGGGAAGAGCACGTGCCGTTCCAGGCGATGGCGTGTCGTAAGTGCCTGGAAAGACAAGGGGGAAGCTGGCAGGCAGATGTCATTTCCACATCCGGATGTCACGGCACGATGTGAAGGTGACATCGCCCTCATGACACGGGGAGGCCGAGCGCCTTGATGCGGCGGTAGAGGTTGCCCCGGTCCATGCGCAGCAGGCGCGCCGCCCCGGCGATGCTGCCGCCCTCTTCCAGGGCCGCGCGGATGAGCTCGCGCTCGAAGTCCTCGACATGCTCGCGGTAGCCCTTGTCCCCGAAGGAGAGGCGGGCGGCGTGAGGGGCCTGTGACGCGGCGCCTTCGAGCGAGTCCGTCGTGAGGGTGAGGGGGCCATCACCTCGCAGGAGGTTGAGGCGCTCGATGTAGTTGCGCAGCTCGCGGACGTTGCCGGGCCAGCGGTACGCGCGCAGAACTGTCTCCGCGCCCGGCGCGATCACCACCGGAACGTGGGGCCCGGCGATCTCCGCGGCGAAGGCCCGGGCGAGCGGGAGGAGATCCTCGGGGCGCTCGCGCAGGGGCACTACCGCGAGCGGCATGACGTTGAGCCGGAAGAAGAGGTCCTGCCGGAAGCGCCCCTCCTTCACCGCGCGGGAGAGATCCTGGTGCGTGGCGGCGAGGATGCGCACGTCTACGGCGATGGAGCCCGTGCCGCCCAGGCGCTCCACCTCCTTGGTCTCGAGGGCGCGCAGCAGCTTGGCCTGCAGCTCCAGCGGCATGTCGCCCATCTCATCGAGGAAGAGTGTGCCTCCCTGGGCCTGCTCGAAGCGGCCGGGCCTGCGCGTGATGGCACCGGAGAAGGCGCCCTTCTCGTGGCCGAACAGCTCGCTCTCCAGCAGGGTGGCGGGGATGGCCGCGCAGTTGATGGCCACGAAGCGTCCCTTGCGCCCCGAGGCCAGGTGGAGGGCACGGGCCACGCGCTCCTTGCCGGTGCCCGTCTCGCCGGTGATGAGGACGGCGGCGTCGCTGGGACCGACGCGGGCGATGAGGCGGCGCAGGTTCTCCATGGCGGGGCTCTCGCCCACGAGGTGCCCGGGGCGGGACAGCTCCTCCAGCAGCCGCTGTCGCTCCTCCTGAAGGGAGCCCAGCGCGAGCGCGTTGCGCAGGGCGGTGAGGAGCCGCTCGGGCGAGGGAGGTTTCTCCACGAAGTCGGTGGCGCCGAGCTTCAGCGCCTGGACGGCCTCGGCGGGAGAGGCCTCGCCGGACAGCACCACCACGGGAGCGGGGAGGGGACGAGGCAGGCGCGCGAGCAGCTCCAGGCCCGTCTCGCCGGGCATGCGCAGATCCAGGAGCATCAGATCCGGGGGGCCCTCGGGAGCTTCGAGCAGGCGTACAGCTTCGGCGGCGGAGCGGGCCTCAAAGGGCTGGAAGCCTTCATCCGAGAGCAGTCCACGCAGGCCCTTGAGGACCCCGGGGTCGTCGTCAACGAGGAGGATGCGAGGACCGGGCTTCATGTCCCGCGCATCCAGTCCCATATGGTTGGGAGTGGCAAGGGGGGAGGGGTCCACTTCTAACTGGTTAGAAGTGAAGCTGGGGGTCTACTCCTGACTGTTCAGGAGTGAAGCCGAGGGTCCACTGAGTAACTGAGGCTTTTAACTGAGTACGGGTCAGGCCAATTGTGCGCAGGAAGGTGTGGATATCCCACCCGAGTTGGGTCAGGCCCACGTGTGAGGTAGGGTGGCGGTAGGTGCCTGGGAGGGTAGCTCATACGTGGGGGACTTACCGGAGATGCTGCTGTCCGAGCAGAGGCTGGATCCGTTCTCGTTACCCCCTGGGACGCAGATAGGGCCGTGGCGAGTGAAGGCCTATGAAGGTGGAGGGGCCTACGGTCTGGTGTTCCGAGCCGTGAGGGTAGGGGAGGAACAGGCCGGGGAGGTGGCGCTCAAGGTGGCCTGCGACCCCGGGGAGCCGCGCTTCCAGCGAGAGGTGGGGCTGCTGTCGCGAGTCCACCATCCCAGCGTTCCGCGGCTGCTGGATCATGGCGAGTGGCAGGCGCCAGGAGGCGAAACCCATCCTTATCTAGTGATGGAGTGGATAGAGGGGCTCGAGCTGTACGCGTGGGCGCGGCGGTGCAACCCCAGCAGCCGTGATGTGCTCCAGGTGTTGGGGCAGCTGGCGGGAGCGCTGGCGGCCACGCATGCGGCAGGCGGACTCCACCGCGATGTCAAAGGCAGCAACATCCTCGTGGGCCCCAAGGGTCCGCGAGCAGTGCTGATGGACTTTGGAGCGGGCACCTATACGGGAGCTGCGCCGCTGACGAAGGGGGCGCTGCCCCCAGGGACGGATGACTACCGCAGTCCCGAGGCAAGGGAACACGCGCTGCAGCAGCCTCGGGGTGCCACCGAGACCTACGCGGCACAGCCCGCGGATGACGTGTTCGCGCTGGGCGTGTGCGCGTACAGGCTGGTGACGGGTTGGTACCTGCCGCCAGCAGAGGTGAGGCCCGAGGGGGAGGAGCCCTGGCGCGTGGAGTGGACGGTGCCCAGGCCTGCGGTGGAGATGAACCCGTTTGTGGAGCCAGGGCTGAGCGAGCTGATGGTGCGCATGTTGGCGCGCCAGCCTCAGGAGCGCCCCGCGGCGGTGGAGCTGGCCGCGGCGCTGGAGCAGGTGGCGCGCAAGGCGGGGCCCAGCGCGGACATGCCGCTGTTCACTGGCGAGGAGCCGGTGGCAGCTGTGGAGAACGCCGTGCCCATTCGGAGGCAGCGGCGAGGATCTCCACGGGCGCACGGCCATGTCTGGGTGGCCTACGCGGCGTGCACCCTGCTCGGGGCCGTCATCTCCGCGATGGCGGTCGGTTGGGGACTGTGGCTGGGGCAGCAGGCTCGAGGGCACGAGGGGGCGCAGCCCGCGCCGGGCAGGGAACTCCAAGAGGAGAAGCCCGCGGGGCTGGGGGATGCCAGCCTGACGGCATCGGACAACAGCGTGACGGACGCTTCCGGCTCAGGGAATCCGAGCCGGCCGGTGCCGCAGACTCCCCTTAAGGATCAGCGGCGAGCGCCTCACTGCGTCCCTGATGTGGAAGCCACCATCAATGGAGGATGCTGGGTGGAGGCACCCTCCATGAAGCCGCCATGCAAAGACCCGTTCTATGAGTGGCAGGGGAGCTGTTACATGCCCTCGTTCCCTCGGCTGCGGCGGCCCACGTCGGAGCCGCCATAGCCGGGAGGGTTACTGCACGCGGAGCGTGTACGCGCCGCCGTTGCGACGGAGCTCCGCGTTCATATCGTCGCGGAACCGGCGCATCGTCGCCGCATCACCGAGGATGCCGATGCAGCCCGCGGTGCCGACCGCGCCACCGTCTGGGTGGATGCGCAGCGCCGTGCGGTCGCGGCCCGCGCGCCGGTCATACATCGCGTCGGAGCCGGGGCGGCGCTTGTCCTCGAGGAGGAAGCTGAAGCCAACGCCATCCCGCGAGAAAGCCGCCTCGGAGCGGCTGTTGCGATGCGCCGTCACCCGGTAATCGCCCTGCGGAACCGAGAACTTGCTGCCCGAGCCAGAGTTGAACTTGTACGTGTTGCCGTTCACCGTGATGGTGCCGGTGGTCATGCCCTTGCCGTTGGGCTGGCCATTGAGGCGCGCCGTGCCATTGACGCCAGCCTGGGGCGCGGGGCGGTTCGGCTGAGTGGCGTCGGTGCCATTGACGCCGCCCGGGGCAGCGGGGCGGCTCGGCTCGAAGCCGTCGGGGCCGTTGAGCGCCGCGTTCGTACGGCGCCCCGCGATGCCATCGGCCTGCAGACCCATCGACTGCTGGTAGCCGCGAAGCGCGCGCTGGGTGCGCGGGCCGAAGATGCCGTCGCTGCGGCCCGGGTCGAAGCCCGCGGAGCGCAGCTGGTTCTGGAGCGAGCGCACGTCGTCACCGCGCGAGCCGTAGCGCAGCGTGCTCGTCGCCGCGCCCGTCCCCGTGGCACGGCTCGTCGGCTGAGTGCTGGCAGTGCGCTCGACTGCAGGAGCACGGGTCGCGATCTCAGCAGTGCGGGAAGGAGCAGCCGAAGAACCAGGGACTCGCATCGACATGGAGGGCTCCAGCGGAGGCGCTGCGCGTACGCAGCCAAGGGATAACCCATTATCGTGGGTCAATGGATGGAGTTTCCTCCTATTTGCCTACATTTTCCTACCATGTTTTGAGAGTGCCGTGTTTGGAAGATGAGAAGGCGGGCGCTCAGCCGAGGACGGATAAATCCGTTGTGGACACATCCTCACTTCTTGAGTTTTTCGATCAGGAGCGCCCCGTAGCGGTGGAGTGGGTCGCAGCGCTGGAGCAGGTGGCGCGCAAGGCGTGGGCCAGCGCGGATATGCCGCTGTTCCCCGGCGAGAAGCGAGTGGCAGCCGTGGAGGGCGCATTGCTGCACCTTGGTCGGGGTCGTCATCTCCGCAATGGCGGTGGTCGGTTGGGAGTGGCCGGGGCAACTGGCTCGAGAAGATGAAGGGGACGCAGCCCGCGCCGGGCAGGGAACTCCAAGGAGAGAAGCCCGTGGAACTGGGGGATGCCAGCCTGACGGAGGATTAGCGGCGAGCACCTCACTGCGTTCCGGATGTTGAAGCCACCATCAATGGAGGCTGTTGGGTGGAGGCACCCTCCGAGAAGCCGCCGTGCAAACCCCCGTTCTACGAGTGGCGGGGGGGGCTGTTACATGCCCTCACTCCCTCGCCTACGGCAGCCCACCTCTGAATCGCCATAGCCGGGAGGAGCGCAACGGGTGCCGCTACTTCAGGCTTAGATTGACCGTTTAAGGCAGGAGGCTCCCAGACCTTCAACATTGAGAGCTCCGCCCTCGGAGATCCAGACGCTGCGGCAGCACCCAACGCCGGCACGTGGCGCCAACTGGTATGATCTTCATACCAGTTCGTGCAGAGCGCGCCCGGCCCGGCCACTCACGTGGGTTGGGCAGCAGGTGAACCTGCCTCAGCAGCAGCACTGAGGTGAGAGAGTTGGAGCCAGCGTGCTGGCCGCGGGCAAGCCTCGTTGACCCGCTTCAACATTGGTAGTTCTAGAAATGTGGTGCACACCTCTACGGCCGCAGTACCCATATCCTTAGGCTAAGAGCGGAATCTCAAGGTCAGCCGAGGTGCCGTCGTGAGGATACGAGGGCCCAGTTTCATGTCGCAGGCGGGGCGAGGGGCAGGTCCACGCGCGCCAGCGTGCCGCCACCCGGGGCCGGCTCGAGGCGCAGGGTGCCGCCGTGTTCATGCGCAATCTTCTGGGCGATGGGTAGCCCGAGCCCGCTGCCGCCCGGCTTGGTGCTGAAGAGGCCTCGGGTGAGAGCGGCGCCTTCGAGCACGCCGGGGATGCCCGCGCCGCCATCGCGGACGGTGACGCGCAGTGAGTCCGGCCGGGGCTCCACGGAGAGGTGGACCGGGGATGTGCCCGGAGAGGAGGCCTCGGTCGCGTTCTTCACCAGGTTGCCAAAGAGGCGGCGCAGGCCATCCGGATCCGCTTGCAGCGTGATCTCCGGACCGGGCGCCAGCTCCACCGGAACAGGCGAGGTGCCCTGGTAGAGCGTGCACACCTCGGCAAGCAGGGCTCGTAGGGCAACAGGCTGGAAGCGGGGCGCAGGCAGGCGGGCGAAGGCGGAGAAGCTCTGGGTCATGCGCATGAGCAGCTCCACCTCCTCCTGGAGGAGCGCGACAGCCTCAGAGATGCGGGTGGCATCCGGAGGCGCGGAGGGCTCCGAGCGGGAGAGGCGCGCGAGCGAGAGCTTCATGGCGGTGAGCGGGTTCTTCAGCTCATGCGCCAGGGCGCGGGCGATGTCCTGCCACGCGGCGATCTGCTCGGCGGCCTTGAGGCGCTCACGCTGGGCGAGCAGCTCCTGGCCCATGCGGTTGAAGCCCGCGAAGAGGAACTGGAACTCGTCTTGGGGGTGCTCGGGGGCGGGCAGGCGCACGGAGAGATCTCCGCGAGCATAGGTCGCCATGCCTTGGGTGAGCGTGGTGACAGGCCGGGCGAGAGCACGGCCGAGCAGCACCGCGGCCAGGGCGAGCACAGCCGCCGTACTGAGCACCAGCGCGGCGATGAACATGGGCACTCGCCGCACGAGCGCCCTGCGGGCCAGCTCCGCCTGCGCGAGGTTGAGCCGGGCCTCGTCGAGCGGCGCCTGGGAGATGCCTCGGCGCTCCAGATCCGCGGACACGTCATCCAGGACGCGCTCCACGGGAGCGATGGATACGGAGAGGAGCCGCTCCAGCGCGCTTTGGGCGAGCAGCCCCATGAGCACGAGCGGGACGAGCCCCGCCGCAAGCATCACCGCGAGCAGCCGGCGGCGGAAGCGGACAGGAGGAGAGGAATGAGAGAGAGCGTGTGCCATCTGTTGGCCCGTATGACTCCGCGCGCTTCAAGCCGCGCGGGCGCCGTCCTCCGTCAGCACGAGGTCCAACGTCTCGACGAAGAAGGCGGCATCGGCGCTGGAGAACACCAGGGGAGGCTTGATCTTCAGCACGTTGTTCAGCGGGCCGTCGATGCTGATGAGCACACCCCGCTCCTTGAGCCGCTGGGTGATGTAGCGTGTCTGCGCGGGCGCGGGCTCCAGCGTCGTCCGGTCGCGCACGAGCTCCACTCCCAGGAACAACCCCAGGCCTCGGACATCGCCGATGATCTCGTGGCGCCGGGCCAGCTCGCGAAACCCCTGCTGGAGCTGTTCACCCACGCGCAGCGCGTTGGCCTGCAAGCCCTCGTTGGCGATCACGTCCAGCACCGCCAGCCCGATGGCGCATGACACGGGGCTGCCTCCAAATGTGCTGAAGTACTCCATGCCATTGGCGAACGACGCGGCGATCTCCGGTGTGGTGGCGACCACGCCCAGCGGGTGGCCGTTCCCCAGAGGCTTCCCCATGATCACGATGTCGGGCACGACGCCCTGGGTCTCGAATCCCCAGAAGTGCGTGCCCACACGCCCGAGGCCCACCTGCACCTCATCGGCGATGCAGACGCCTCCGGCCTCGCGGACGTGCTGATACGCCGCTCGCAGGAACCCGTCGGGCAGCACAATCTGCCCGCTGGAGCCCATCAGCGACTCGGCGATGAAGGAGCCCCGAGGCAGGCCATGGGCGCGCAAGTCACCGAGCGCATCCCGCACCTCGGCGGCGTAGCGCTCGCCTGCGCGGGGAGCCTCGCGCCGGTACGGCCCGCGATAGGGATCAGGCATGTTCACCTTGCGGACGAACGGCGGTTGTCCCGTGCCGCCGGGCCCGTCGTATTTGTACGGGCTGATGTCCACGAGCGCGCTGGTGTTGCCGTGATAGGCGCCATCGAGCACGACGGTGGCTTTGCTGCCGGTGTGCGTGCGCGCCAGTCTCAGGGCCAGCTCGCTCGCCTCGCTCCCGGAGTTCACGAAGAAGCAGACGCTCAGGGGGGCCGGCAGCGTGGCGCACAAGCGATCCGCGTACCGGAGGATGTTCTCGTGAAGGTACCGCGTGTTCGTGTTGAGCACGGCCATCTGCGCCTGCCCAGCCCTCACCACGCGTGGATGGCAATGGCCCACGTGCGGCACGTTGTTGATCGCATCCAGGTAGGCACGGCCCCCCGCGTCGTAGAGATACTGCTGGTAGCCGCGAACGATGTGCAGCGGCTCGCGATAGGTGATGCTGAGGTTACGCCCCAGCCGTTGGCGACGCGCCGAGAGCAGCTCCTCCACAGTGGCCCCGGCCGCCGGAAAGCGCTCCGGCGGGATGCGCAGGATGAGGTTCGGATCCGGGCAGAGGCTCAGCCACACCACACGCTGGCTGGTGTGGGCCACGCCTGGAAACTCGCCGGTTCGATCGAGCAGGTCGGTGATGATCTGGAAGTGCAGGTGCGGTGGCCATCCGCCGTTCACCGAGATATCGCCTATCTCCCCGAGGCGAGCTCCCTTCGAGACCGTTTGCCCCGCGCGCACTCCGCGCACGGACTCCCGGCTCAGGTGGCCGTAGAGGGTATAGAAGGTGGGGACTCCTGGAATGGCATGTTCGAGAATGAGGGTCGGCCCGTAGTCCTGAAGCCCGGCGTTGTCCCGGGCGCTCAGCACCACCCCATCCAGGGGAGCCAGCACGGGCGCTCCAGCCTCCATGAACACGTCCATGCCCGTGTGCACGGTGCGCCACTCGACGCCGTCGTTGCCTGGAGAGGAGAAGAACTCGCTCGTGTAGATGAGGCGCGCTTCATCGTAGCGGCCGATGCCGGCCTGAACTCCCGCCTCCTTCATCCGGGCAGAGAGCCGCTGTGACAGCGCCGCCGGATCACGCAGCTCCGCCAGTGTGCCGAACTCGGTGCTCCCCACGCTCAGATCGAACACGGCGCTCTCGGTCGCGAGATCCGCTGACACGACCGGGCCACACCGTGCTGCGTTGTCCTTGAGCCACTGCACGACGCGCGTGGTGGCCGGACACGCTTCGAGACCGCAGGCCGCTCTGAAGGTGTAGTGAGCCAGGCGTGGACTGAGAGTCCCGAACCGTTCCAGCACAGCCCAGGCGGGGCGCTCGCTGAGCAGGAGGTACTCATTCCCCGGTTCAGCCTGCCGCTGGAGCGCGGAGTTGGTGACGCTCACGCACAGCCGGGCGCAGATGAGCGGATACAGCACCTCCAGCTCGGCCTCGCTGAGCGGCGTCACCGCATGGTAGCCCGCCACGACGTGCGCCGCGGCAGCCAGGGGATCCGGCTTGTCCATGATGGCGTACGCGATGCCGATGGCCAGCTCACACACGCGCGCGCCGTACGTCATGTCGCCAAAGTCGAGCAGCCCGGACACCCGGCCATCGGTGACGAGGAGGTTGTAGTCGTTCGCATCGTTGTGGAGCAGGCCCGAGGGGAGTCCACGCAAGCGGAGGACCACGATCGGCGCGTACGGCGCGAACAGGCGCTCGACCAACGCGCGCCGCTCTGGGCTGAGCAGGTGCAGGTAGGAAGTGATCCATCCCGCGCGCGCCAGGTCCCACTTCTCCGCGCTCTCCACACCGCCGGGGGGCATGTCCCGCAGCGCGGAATCCACCCACGCGAGCGCCTGCCCCAGGCTGTGCAGGAGGCGGGGCGAGTGCGGCGTCGTCTTCGCCCACAGCCTGCCGGGCAGGTAGGTGAGCGCGCGCACGAGGTGAGCGGTGCCGTTCGTACTCCGGACGGTGCTGATCGTCTCACCGTTCAGGCCAGGCACGGCGCGTGGAGTGGCCAGCTCGTGGACCTTCTCGTTGAGGACCGCCAGGACACGGTGTTGCAGCTCGAGCGCCGCACGGGACTCGGAGGCGTTCGCGATCTTCAGCACCAGCTCGTCGCCCTTGGCGGTCTTCAGCCGGAAGTTCTGGTCTCGCTCGCCGGGCAAGGGCTCGGCCTCGGCCTCCACGCCGTACAGCTCTCTCGCGAGCCGCCGGACCTCCGGGAGGGTGAACGTGGGGAGCGGATGGGTGACTTGAACCATGGGTGAATCATAGCCGCCTGGAGCGGAGAGGCCGTGCTCCTGATAGCCTTGGGTGCGGATGGCTCGCCTTCTTGCTCCATCTCAGAGCTGGCTGTTCGGCCGGGGAGTGGACCTCAGCGTCTTCGCGGGGGCCGCGCTCGTGTCCGTGGCCCTCGTGCTCGCCGCGTCATGGCTGGGCGCGGTGGGGGACACGCCCCTGTGGGCCTGGGTGCTGCTCGTCGTCTGCGTGGACGTGGCCCACGTCTGGTCCACGGTGTTCCGCACCTACCTCGATGGAGAGGAGCTGCGCCGGCGCCCCGCGCTGTACGCCGCTGCTCCGCTCCTGGCCTACGTGGCTGGCGTCCTGGCCCACCTGGTATCCCCGGGGCTGTTCTGGAGTCTCTTCGCCTACGTGGCCCTGTTCCACTTCGTGCGCCAGCAGTACGGGTGGGCGGCCCTCTACGATCGCAAGGCCCGCGTCTCGGAGCTCGAGCGCCGCCTGGATGCCGCCGCCATCTACGCCGCCACGCTGGGCCCCGTCCTCTGGTGGCACGCGAACCTCCCGCGAGCCTTCTGGTGGTTCGTGGAGAACGACTTCCTCTCGGGCCTGCCCGCCTGGGCGGGGACGGTGGCGCTCGCCGTGCACGGGCTGGTGCTGGCCGCGTGGGTGGGCTTCCAGGCCGCGCGGGTGGTGCGAGGCGAGGGGCTCCAGGTGGGCAAGGTGCTGCTCGTGTTCGCCACCTGGGTGACGTGGTTCGGAGGCATCGTCCTGGCCCAGGATGACTTCACCTTCACGGTGATGAACGTCATCCTCCACGGCGTTCCCTACTTCGCGCTCCTGTTCCGCTACGCGCGCGGCCGGCACGCGGAGGGGGGCTATGGGGCCTTCGCTCCGCTGGTGCGAGCGGGGCTGCCGGCCTTCCTCCTGTTCCTGGCGGCGCTGGCCTTGGGCGAGGAGTTCCTCTGGGATCGGCTGGTGTGGCACGACCGGCCTCTCCTGTTCGGAGAGAGCGGCTTCGCGCTGCCCGCGGATCTGCTGGCGCTGGTGGTGCCGTTGCTCGCGCTGCCCCAGGCCACGCACTACCTGCTGGACGCCTTCATCTGGAAGCCGAGCCGGGACCCGGCGCTGCTTGCCCGGCTGGGGTGGGCTCCCGGGAGGGCTGATGGTTCGCAAAGTGGCACCGCGACGCCGTTCCCGGTAGCCATGGCGCGTTCTACTGACTAAGTGGAAGCCGCCTATGTCGCGACTTCTACTGGTCTCCAACCGTCTCCCCGTTACCGTCAAGGTCGAGAAGGACCATGTCTCCGTCGTGCGCAGTCCGGGAGGGCTCGCCACGGGCCTGAGGGGTCCCCACGAGCGCTCGGGGGGCTTGTGGATCGGCTGGCCCGGGGATGTGTCGCGGCTGTCGGGTGCTCAACGGGCCGAGGTGGAGAAACAGCTCTCGGCGCTGCGCTGCGTACCGCTGTACCTCAGCTCGAGCGAGGTCAGCCGGTACTACGAGGGCTACTCCAACCGCGCCTTGTGGCCGCTGTGCCACTACCTGCTGGACCGGATCCCACGGCAGGATCGCGACTGGGACGTCTACGCCAAGGTCAACGAGCGCTTCGCGGAGCTGGTGGCGCGCCACTACCAGCCGGGCGACACCATCTGGGTGCACGACTACCAGCTCATGCTGGTGCCGGATCTGCTGCGCCAGCGGTTGCCCGAGGCGCGCATCGGCTACTTCCATCACATCCCGTTCCCGTCGAGCGAGATCCTCCGCACGCTGCCCCATCGCGCGGAGCTGCTGCGTGGGCTGCTGGGCGCGGACCTGGTGGGCTTCCACACGCCGAGCTACGCGCACCACTTCTCCAACTCCCTGTTGCGGGTGTTGGGGCTGGAGACGGACATGGGGCAGGTGACCCTGGAGGGGCGCACCGTGCGGCTGGGAGCCTTCCCCATGGGCATCGACGCGGCGGCCTTCGAGCGGCTGGCGGAGGATCCGGGGGTGCTCGGGGAGGTGAGCGTCATCCAGGAGCGCGGCGCCGGTCAGCGGCTGCTGCTGGGGATCGATCGGCTGGACTACACCAAGGGCATTCCCCGGCGGCTGCTCGCGGTGCAGCGGCTGCTGGAGCGAGAGCCCGCCTGGCGCGGGCGCCTGCGGTTGATCCAGGTGGCCGTGCCCAGCCGGACGCAGGTGGAGGACTATGCCGCCTACCGTGACAAGGTGGATGAGCTGGTGGGCCGCATCAACGGCCTGTACGGCACTGTTCACAACGTGCCCATCCACTACCTCTACCGCTCCTTCAACGAGCGGCAGCTCGTGGGCCTGTACCGCTCGGCGGATGTGATGCTCGTCACGCCGACACGGGACGGGATGAACCTGGTGGCCAAGGAGTTCTGCGCGGCGCGGCCGGATGAGGACGGGGTGCTCATCTTGAGCGAGTTCGCCGGGGCCGCCACCGAGCTCCGCGATGCCGTCATCGTCAACCCCTATGACGTGGATGCCATGGCGGACACCATCGAGCACGCGTTGGAGATGCCGGTGGAGGAGCGCCGCAGGCGGATGCGGGCCCTGCGTGCCCAGGTGAAGTCCCGCGATGTGCACTGGTGGGTGGGACACTTCCTGGACGCGCTCCAGTCCGTGCCCCCTCCGAGCGTGCGGTCTCCCAGCGTGGAGGAGCTGGTGGCGCGGCTGAAGGGTGCCGGGCGGCGGGTATTGTTGCTGGACTACGACGGGACGTTGGTGGGCACGGCCCCGCGGCCGGAGCTGGCCGTGCCGGATCCGGAGCTGAAGATGCTCCTGGAGCGCCTGGCGGCCCTGCCGGGCACCCAGGTGCATGTTGTCAGCGGCCGGCTCAAGGAGACCCTGGAGGAGTGGCTGGGAGCGCTGCCCGTGAGCCTCCATGCCGAGCACGGGCTCTGGTCCCGCTCCGGGCCTGGGGTGCCGTGGCGGATGCTGGACGGAGTGTCCTCTGAGTGGAAGGCGTTGGCGCGGCCGCTGATGGATGCATTCACCGCGCGCGTCCCGGGCTCGTTCGTGGAGGAGAAGACGGCGTCGTTGGCGTGGCACTACCGCCTGGTGGATCCGGAGTATGGCGCGTGGCAGTCGCGCGAGCTGCGCCTGAAGCTGTGCGAGGCCTTGAGTCAAAGTCCCTTGGAGGTGCTGCCTGGGGACAAGGTGGTGGAGGTGCGCCCCAGAGGGGTGCACAAGGGGCGAGTGGTGGGGCAGGCGCTCGCGGTGGCGGAGCCAGGAGCGCTGGTGGCGGCTTTCGGCGACGACCGCACGGACGAGGATCTCTTTGCCGCGTTGCCTGAAGGGGCCATCTCCGTTCACTCGGGCGGCAAGCCCTCTCGGGGCATGTACCGGGTGAGTGGCCCGAGCGAGGTGCGCGAGGTGCTCGCCACACTGCTGGAGGCATGAGCCAGGACTCTTGTGGCGTCGTCTTCATCGCAATGTCAGACGCAATGACTAGCATGGACAGACACCTGCAACGAGGAGAGGGAAGGGGATGGAGCGATTGGGACTTGTAGGGCAGCTCGAGGGGGAGCTTGAACGGATAATCTCGCTGGGCCGAGTGCCCGAGGGAGGCAAGCTCCCCTCCGAAAGGGCTCTGGCCAGCCATTACGGCGTCTCGCGCTCCACCGCCCGGGAGGCCATGGTGCGGCTGCGGACGCGAGGGCTGGTGGAGGTACACCCCGGGCGCCGGGCGCGCGCCGTGGTGATGGAGCAGGCGGTGAGGCTGGAGAACCTGAGCACGGCCCTGCTGGGCGAGGGACCCTCGCGCCCAGAGCGACACGCGATGCTTGCGAGCTATCTGGAGCTGAAGCGGGAGGTGACGGTGGAGTTGCTGGCGGCCTGCTGCGAGAAGGCCTCCGAGGAGGAGTTGGAGAGGGTGCGCTCTGCCTGCTTCCTGCTGGACAGTGAG
>Ga0247825_10002012_pt1 | contig 13414 bp, 11 predicted proteins | sample 13C_Vanillin_Day_FD_194413 | JGI IMG/M metagenome (GOLD analysis project Ga0247825, IMG submission 194413) | Soil microbial communities from agricultural site in Penn Yan, New York, United States - 13C_Vanillin_Day48 | ecosystem: Environmental > Terrestrial > Soil > Agricultural land | place...
GACGCTCGCCCCGAATGATTAGCTGAGGCTTTCAGTAGTCGGCGAATTGTGGGTCCGGGCGCCCGTTAATTCCGCACGGTTGAGAAAGGATGAACTCGGAAAGGCGCGCGCCGCCGCTGCGCGCGCGAAAGTCGCTCGCATTCGTCGCGTCTTGCCAAGCGCGCGCTAACCACACCCCGAGCTCGCCCGCTAGAGGATCGCCGGGCTCGGCGATCGGCGCCAGGGTTTGTTAAGGCGTTTGGCGAGGAGATGGGCTGACGCACGCGAAGAGGATTGCCATGCGCACATGCTTCCCCCTGACACGCACCGCCTCCGCTACCGCTCTTTCGTTGCTGGCGTTCGCCGCGGTCGCGCCGGCCAACGCCGATAACCTCGCCGCGAAGGGCGCCAACGGCCTGCCGGCCTACATGGAGCCGATCTCCGGGCGCACGTCGTCGAGCCCCGCCGAGGTCGCGACCAGGGACATGCTGGCGCTCAACACCGGCATGTTCGAGCTCTACGACGCCGCCGCCAAGATCTTCCAGAAGAACATCCTGAGCAAGCATCCCGTCATCCTCGGCCTGTTCACCGGCTCCGGCGGGCGTTTCATCCTCTATCGCCCGAACATGCCGCCGCTCGAGGCGCCGTCGCTGCCCATGGCCTACCAGCTGCTGAAATCGGTGAGCCACAGCACGATGGCGTTGAGCCAGGTGGTCGGGCCCTACCTCGACAATCCCTCCGACCAATCCTGGCGTGCGCCGATGCTCGCCTACCGCAGCCGCATGCAGTCGGCGCTCGACGGCCTCGATGCGACGCCCATGCCGGCGGAATGGCGGGAGAACAACCGCACCGTGCTCAAGAACAACCTCGCGTTCATGGACGAGTGCCTGGCGAAGGGCTCGATCTCGTTTGCGACGCTGGAAGCGTTCGCCAAGAAGCAGGGTCCATTCCTTGCCCACAACGTCACGTGGGCGGCCCAGGCCCAGGTCTCGCATTGGATGAACGTGCTGGCGGAGTGGAAGGCCATGCTCGGCGCCGATTGGGAGAAGACCTACGCGGCCAGCAACACGATCTACGTGACGCGCCAGAACAATGTCCTGTTCAGCGTGCTCGCCCAGTTCTTCGGGCCCGACGCGATCAACAACCGGCTGATCCTGATCGAGACGGTCTCCTTCACCACCACGCCGGCCGACCTGCTGCAGTCCCTGACGCGCATCATCGCCGACCGGTCGGTCGGGTCGCTGTTCTTCGGCAACTACCACCTGATGGACTACGAGCTGATGGGCGGCGACGCGCGCGCCGCCATCATCGCCGAGAGCGCCAAGCGCGGCACGAAGGCGTTCCTGCCTCCGCCCGTGCCGTTCGGCTCCAAGCAATGGCCGACGCTGGTGACGCCGGGGCCCGGCCCCACCTCCATCTCCGAGCTGAAGTGAGCCCTGGGCCTCCGGGCCGCCTCAGCGTGCGCCGGCGCCGAGGTAGGCGACCGCCTCGATCTCGACCTTGAGGCCAGGGTCGGCCAGCGCCCTGACCTCGACCAGCGTGCTCGCCGGGAAGTTGCCGGTGAAGAACTCGCGCCGCGCGCGCCAGACCTGCTCGCGGTTCCTGATGTCGGTGACGAAGATCGTGACCTTGACGACGTCGGCCATGGCGCCGCCGGCCGCCTCCAGCAGGTTGCGGATCTTGGTGAAGATCACCTTGGATTGCTCGTACTCGCCGCCCGCGACCAGCGAGCCGTCAGCTTCGCGGGCCACCATGCCCGCCACATAGGCGATGCCGTTGACGACGAGGCAGTTCGACCAGGTGCCGGCCTGCGGCTCCTGCACGTGCGGGCTGATCGCGCGCGTGAACTTGGGCGTGGATGCGGCCATGGTCGTTCTCCTCCTCAATGGGCTGCGGACAGCTTCAGGAACTTGAGCGCGGCGGCGGCCGACGAGGGCACCAGCCGCGGCAGAAAGGCCGGCAGGTCGCGCTGCTCGACGATGAGCAGGCTGCCCTCGGTGACGTTGAGCGCATCAACCGGGATATCGCGCGCGAGGAAATGCTCGCCCCTGAGCTGGTGGCCGTCGGGGGCGATCGCCTCGTAGGGTCCGAGCCGCTCGAATCGCTCGGGTGCGAGGAGGTAGCCGATCTCCTCGTGGATCTCGCGGCTCACGCACTCGGCAAATGACTCGCCGGGCTCCCGGTGGCCGCCGAACAGGCCGATGCCGCCGGGGTTGCGGATGGTTGGGATGTTGTCGCGCTGCTGGAACAGCAGCCGGCCGCAGGTGCCGACCAGCATGGCGGAGGCGAACTCGACGAGGTTGGGCGTGCCCATGGCCGCTACACGACCGACCTGAAGCGCGCGATGCAGGTGTCGAGAACCTCCTCGGCGGGCCTTGCCCACCACGTATCGGAGAAGATCTCGACCTCCACCGGGCCGGTGTAGCCCGCCGCCTCGACCAGGCCACGCACCTTCTTCAGCTCCACGATGCCGTCGCCCATCATGCCGCGGTCGTTGAGGAGATCGCGGGTCGGCACCAGCCAATCGCAGACGTGATAGCCGAGCAGGCGCTTGGCGCCGGCGCGAGCGATTCCAACGGCGAGCTTGGGGTCCCACCAGGTATGGTAGACGTCGACCGCGACGCCGAGCGCTCCGGTCTGCGCCGGGTCAAGCGCATCGCAGATGTCGAGCGCGTGCTCCAGCGTGTTGATGCAGGCGCGGTCGGCGCCCTGCATGGGGTGCAGCGGCTCGATGGCAAGCGGCATGCCGACGCTCCTGGCATATTCCAACGTGGCGGCGATGCCGTCGAACACCTGGGCGCGGGCGAGGCCGATATCCTTGTGGGCCGGCTTGCCCGTCAGCGCACCGGGCAGCGCGCCCACCACCAGCACCAGGCACGGCGCCCCTATCGCCTTGGCCTCGTCGACGGCCTTGCGGTTGTCCTCGAGCGCGGCGCGCAAGCCGGCGGCATAGGCAGCGGGAAAGAAGCCGCCGCGGCAGTAGCCGGAGACGCCGATGCCGGTCTCCCTGATCTGGCGTGCCGTCGCATCGAGACCGGCTGCCTGCACCTGATCGCGCCACGGACAGACGGCGCCGATGCCGCGCCGCGCGCAGGCCTCGATGATGGCAGGCAGGGCGAGCTGCTTGCGCACCGTCGCCGTATTCATCGACAGGAGCGAGAGATCGCCCTCGAGCGCGCGCATCAGGCGATCCCGTGCACAGCCAGCACCGCGCTCATGCGGGCCCGCGCGAGATCGGGATCGCGCAGCAGGCCGGCGCGGTCGGCGAGGCGGAACAGCTCCGCAAGGTGCGGGAGCGAGCGGGCGCTCTGCTGGCCGCCGACCATGACGAAGTGGTCCTGCAGGCCGTTGAGATAGGCCATGAACACGACGCCGGTCTTGTAGAAGCGGGTGGGCGCCTTGAAGATGTGACGCGAGAGGGGGACCGTCGGCGCCAGGATGTCGTCGAAGCGGCGCCGGTCGCCGGCTGCGAGCGCCGTGAGCGCGGCAGAGGCGGCAGGCGCGATGGCGTCGAAGATGCCGAGCAGCGCATCGCTGTAGCCCTGCTCGTCACCGGCGATCAGCTCCGCGTAGTTGAAGTCGTCGCCGGTATACATGCGCACGCCCTTGGCGAGCTGGCGGCGCATGACGATCTCCTTGTCCTTGTCGAGCAGCGAGATCTTGACGCCGTCGACCTTGGCGGCATGTGCGTTGATGACCGCGACGGCGGTCTTCATCGCCGCCATGTGGTCGGAGCCGCCCCAGTAGCCGGCGAGCGCGGGGTCGAACATCTCGCCCAGCCAATGGATGATCACGGGCTCGCGGGCCTGGCCGAGCACCCGGTCATAGACGCGCTCGTAGTCGGCCGGCGACTTCGCGACGCGGGCCAGCGCCCGGCTCGCCATCACGATCAGGCGGCCGCCGGCCTTCTCGATTGCCGCCATCTGCTCCTCGTAGGCGCGGATCACCTCGTCGATGGAGCGCACGCTGGCGGGGTCGAGATGATCGGTGCCGCAGCCCGAGAAGATGAGGGCGGGACGGCCGTTCCTCGCCTCCCAGGCCTTGCCGGCCTTGCCGGCGCGGGTGATGAGCTCGAGCGAGGTCGGCCAGTCGAGGCCCATGCCGCGTTGCGCGGTGTCCATGGCCTCCGCCACACCGAGGCCGAGGTCCCAGAGATAGTCGCGGTAGCGCAGCGTCGCGTCCCAGTCGACCGCGCAGTCGAGCCAGGGATCGTTGGCGGCGCGCGCGTTGGCCACCACGTGCGCCGCCGAGAATGCGACGCGGTTGAAGGCGCCTTTGGCCTTGTCGGGATAGGCGCGCGGCTCGGACAGCATGAAGGTCTCGAGCCTGCCGGCGTCCGTGGGCAAATTGATCTTGAGGGAGGAGAGGATGGGTGCGTTCATCGTCCTTGTCCGTGTCCTCGATGCGAGAGATCGGCGGCGTGCTCGACCCGATTTGCGAGGGCCGCGCGGGTGCCTGGTTATGAGACCGTGTATTCATAGGGGATCAGCCGTGTCTTGTCTTGCCGGCGCGCGCTGGTTGCCGTTTCCAGGGCGGTCCTCTCTTTTTCCGAATTGTCTCGGCGCGAGCGTGTCATGAAAAGTTTGTGGCGCCGGCGCACAACCTGCCGACCGCATGACGGCCTCGAATCGGCTGCGCGCGGCATTGCGGTGGGGGCTCGCGGGGAATCGCGCTAGCCAAGCCTGGGGATCGGCGGTATCTGCTGATCCGGAGCGCTACGGGCTTTTCACAACCAAGGGTGGCAGGTAGTCTCTGCTGTTGGCTGACGCCCAGGTTGCTGAAACGGCAGCAGAGACAGCGGAATGCTAGCCTCTCGGAGGGTGAGTGCGTTTCGTTCTTAGGCAGTGGGCGGTTGGCAGGCTGCGCGCCGTAGCACCCGCGCTGCTGCGCCTCGGCCGGTACACCAAGCGCTTCATCCTGGTCGTCGTCGATCTCGTTATCCTGAATGCGGCCATGTGGCTCGCGTTCTCGCTGCGCCTCGGCGAGCCGTTCGCTCCGGCCACGCTCGAGCTGTTCCTCATCTGCCTGGCCGCTCCGCTGATCAGCGTCGCCACGTTCTTCCAGCTCGGCCTCTACCGCCTGGTCACGCGCTACATCAGCGGGCGCGTCGAGGTGGTGATGCCGGCGGCGGTGGCCCTTTCGAGCCTGCTGTGGGCGCTGATCGTGCTGCTCTCCGGCGTGCCGGGCGTGCCGCGCTCGGTGGTGCTCCTCTATCCGATCCTGGCGACGCTGGGCGTCTGGGGCAGCCGGCGGCTCGCGGGCTGGCTTCTGACCCAGGCCCAGGTGGAGCTGCCGTCCTGGAGCACGGGCGGCGCGCGCAGCGTGCTGATCTACGGCGCCGGCAAAACCGGCGTGCAGCTGGTGGATGCCCTGCGCACTGCCGGCAATTATGTCGTCGTGGGGTTCGTCGACCCCAACCCGACGATCTGGGGCCAGTACATTGCCGGCCTGAAGGTCTACCGCCCGGAGCGCATGGCCGGAGTGATCGCGCGCCACGAGGTCGAGGAGGTGCTGCTGGCGTTTCCGAGCGCGCGCGCCCGCGAGCGGCAGGCAGCTCTGCGCCAGCTCGAGCAGCTGAAGGTGAGCGTGCGCACGCTGCCGGGGATGGAGGACCTGGCATCTGGGCGCGTCACCGTGAGCGACCTGCGCCCGGTCGATGCGGAGGACCTGTTGGGCCGCGAGCCCGTGTCGCCGAACCTCGAGCTGCTTACCCGCAACATCAAGGCCAAGTCGGTGCTGGTGACGGGTGCCGGCGGATCGATCGGCTCGGAGCTGGTGCGCCAGATCCTGCGCCAGGCCCCGCGCCGGCTCGTGCTGCTGGATGCGGCCGAGCCTCCGCTCTACGAGATCGAGCAGGAGGTAGAGGAGCAGCTGGCGCGCCTGCGCAACGAGGCGCAGGGCCCCATCGAGGAGCCGGAGGTGGCGGCGGTGCTGGGCTCCGTCGGCAACGAGCGCCTGGTATCCGGCGTCCTGCGCAAGTACGAGATCGACACGATCTATCATGCGGCCGCCTACAAGCACGTGCCGATCGTCGAGCACAATGCGGTTGCCGGCCTCGAGAACAACACCTTCGGCACGGCCACCGTGGCGGAAGCCGCGGAGCGCGCGGGCGTGGAGCGGTTCGTGCTCATATCGACCGACAAGGCGGTGCGGCCCACCAGCATCATGGGCGCCAGCAAGCGGCTCGCGGAGATGATCCTGCAGGCTCGCGCGGCGGAGGGCAAAGGGCGCACCGTTTTCACGATGGTGCGGTTCGGCAATGTGCTCGACAGCTCGGGCTCGGTGGTGCGCCGCTTCCGCCAGCAGATCCAGGCCGGCGGACCCGTCACCGTCACCCACCCCGAGATCATCCGCTATTTCATGTCGATCCCCGAGGCGGCGGCGCTCGTCATCCAGGCAGGCGCCATGGCCACGGGCGGCGACGTGTTCGTGCTCGACATGGGCGAGCCGGTGAAGATCGACGACCTCGCCAGGTCGATGATCCGGCTGATGGGCCAGGAGGTGCGCGACGCGCAGCACCCCGAGGGCAACATCGCCATCACCTACACGGGCCTGCGTCCCGGCGAGAAGCTCTACGAGGAGCTGCTGATCGGCGAGAACGCCAAGCCGACCGATCACCCCCGCATCCTCAAGAGCCACGAGCCGTTGCTGCCGGCGGCGGAGCTTGCCCGCGAGCTCGAGGCGCTGCGCGCGGCGATGGACGCGGGCGACGCGGAGGCCATTCACAGGACGCTGGTGCGCACGGCGGAGGGGTATCGGCCCGAGCGGGTCGAGCCGCTGGCAGACGCGGCGGAGTAGGCGACCCGATTACGCCGGGGGTGGGACGGCAAAGCTGCGCGGGGCTTCGCCGCGCTGGTGGATTTCCCACATGGTCGTGAAGGCCGCCTCGATATCGCGGGCGAGGCGCGGGGTGTCGAACAGGCGTGCGGTCGAGCGGCCGGTCTCGAGCCTCGCCTTGATCTCGGCCAGCGTCGCCGGCTCGCGGGCGAGCCGCAGCGCCATCTGCTCGTAGTCCTCGAGGCTGCGGCACACCAGCTCGGGCGTCCCGACGGCTTGGAGCAGGCTGGCGGCGACGCGGGCGGCGAAGCTCTTGCCCGGGCAGGTCAGCACCGGCGTCGCCATCCACAGGGCGTCGCTGGCCGTGGTGTGGGCGTTGTAGGGGAGCGTATCGAGGAACAGGTCGGCCAGGCGATGGCGGGCCAGATGCGCCTCGGGCTCGGCACGCGGCGCGAAGATCAGCCGCTCCGGTGCAACGCCGCGCTGGGCCGCTGCACGGCGGAGGTTGCGGCTTGCGGCCTCGTTGTCGTCGATCAACCAGAGCACGCTGCCGGGCGTGTCGCGCAGGAGCCGCATCCAGATGTCGAACACGGGCGCGGTGATCTTCCAGCTGTTGTTGAACGAGCAGAACACGAAGCCGGTGTCGGGAAGGCCGTTCGCCGCGCGCGAGGGGGGGCGCGGTCGGGACGGCGCGGCGCCGGTCGTTGGCCTGATAGCAGCCGGGCAGGTGGACGATGGTTTCCGTCCAATGCTGCTGCTGGTCGAGAGGAAGCACGACGGGATCGGCCAGCACGTAGTCGATGAAGCTCGCACCTGAGGTTGCGGGGTAGCCCAGATAGGCGACCTGGATGGGGGCCGGGCGATGCGAGAGGATGCCGATGCGGTTGGAGCCGGTGAGGCCCTTGAGGTCGACGGCGATCGACACCTCGTCGGCGGCCAGCCGCCGGGCGACGTCGAGATCGCTCGATGCGCCGACGTCGAGGAACCGGTCGAACGCCCCAACGAGGCGCGTGCGCGTGGTGCTGCCGTCGTCCTTGCCCCAGGACACGCCCACGACCTCGAAGCGGCTGCGGTCGTGCAGCTCGAGGAGCTCGGCCATCAGGAACGCCGTGGCGTGGCGCTGGAAGTCGGCCGACAGGTAGGCGATGCGAAGCCGCGACCCCGGGCCGGTGCGGCGCCACAGCGCCGGCATGGCTAGCGGATACCTGTCGGCCATGTAGGCCCTGGTGCATTTGAGCTGCAGGGGAGGATCGTCGGCATAGCCGATGAGCGTGAAGGGACCGACGACCGGCCGGCCCTCGCCGATGCGCCGTTCCAGCTCCGGGCGCAGCCGCTCCATCCGCGCCCAGTCGCAGATGCGCAGCGCAGCGTCGGCGATGGCGCCCAGCGCATGCCGGTGGTTGGGATCGGCGGCCAGCGCCCGCTCGTGGCTCGCCAGCGCCTGCTCGTGGCGATTGAGGAGCCCGAGCGCCAGGCCCTGGTTATAGAGAGCCTCGGCATGGTCGGGCGCGAGCGCGAGGGCCCGCGCGTAGCTGGCGAGGGCGTCGTCGATGCGGTCGAGGTCCTTCAACGCGATGCCGCGATTGATGAGCGCCTCCACCAAGCCGGCATCGATCGCGAGCGCCCGCTCGTGGGCCGCCAGCGCCTCGCTGTGTCGATTGAGATGGCGCAGGGCGTTGCCCATGTTGGTGTGCGTCGCCGCATCGCCGGGCGCGAGGGCAAGGACGCGCTGGTAGCTCGCAAGCGCCTCCTCGGCACGTCCCGCGGTGCGCAGCAGGTTGGCGCGATTGGTGAGCGCGCGGGCATGGTCGGGATTGCCGGCGAGCACGCGGTCGTAGCTCGCAAGCGCCGCGTCACTCTGCTCGAGGCGCGCCAGCGCGTTGCCACGGTTGTACCAGAGGTCGAGGTCCTCGGGCTTGATCGCGACGGCGGCGTCGTAGGAGGCCAGCGCCTCCTGCAGGCGTCCGAGCTCGAGCAGTGCAAGGCCGCGATTGTTCATGGCGACCGTGTCGCCCGGACTGCGCGCGAGCACGGCCTCGTAGGCCGCCGCCGCATCCTGGTAGCGGCGCTGGCTCAGCAGCAGGGCGGCGCGCTCGTAGTGAAGGCGTAGCGCCTCGGGATCGAGCGCGAGCGCTGCATCCAGGCTCGCGATCGCGTCGGCCGGGCGGCCCGCCCTCGCCAGCGCCTCGGCATGCCGGCGCCGCACCTCGACGTCATCGGGGCGCAGGACGGCGGCGCGCGCGAAGCTCTCGGCGGCTTGCGCGGGGCGGTCGGTGGCCAGCAGTGCATTGGCAATATTGAAGTGCGCATCCACGCTGCAGGGATTGATGTCGAGCAGGGCGCGGTAGACGGCGAGCGCCTCCTCGGCGCGACCCAGGCCGTAGAGGATCGTGCCTTTGTTCAGCAGCGCCGGCTCGGCGCGGGGCTCGACCTGCAGGGCCGCGTCGACTTCCCGCAGCGCCTCGTCGAGGCGCCCCTGCTGCAGGGCGACGATCGCCAGGCGATGCAGGGCGACGAAGTGGCGAGGCTCGCGAGCGAGGATTTGGCGATAGGCCTGCTCGGCCTCGGTCAGCCGCCCCTGCTGGTGCAGCTCGGTGGCCTGCCCGAGCGCCTCGTCCGTCGCCGTTGGCTCGCCCGATGGCATCTTCGCGCTCGACGGCTCTCAGGCAAATGCCAGGGCCGGCTCGAGTCCCATCAGATAGGCGCCGACGTCCTGCAAGTGCGACTTGCGGCCCTGCACCTGCTGCGTGACAGTGCGCAGGTCGCGATAGCGCCGCTCGAAGGGACTGGAGGCGAAGATGGCGCTGGCGCCCGCCACCTCCCAGGCGACGTCGGCGACAGCCTTGGCCTCACCGATGGCAAACGTCGTGGCCATGCGCAGGTCCATGCGCTGCGGGATGGTGAGCTCGCTGCAATCGACCACCTCCTCCCAGACCCGCTCGGCCGTCGCCTCCACATAGCCGCGCGCCGAGCGCAGGCGGGCCTCGGCCTCGCCGATCTGGAACTGGATGAGGTGGTTGTCGCGTAGCGAATGCTTGGCGGCCCGCGGCGTCTTCTCCTTGGCGAGGCGGATGACGGCATCGAGCATCGAGCGGGCAATACCGAGCGCGACGCCGGAGAAGCCGGTCGCGAAGAAGCTGTTGAGCGGGAACTTGAAGAGCGGCGTGTGGATGCGCAGATCGGGCAGGTGCTCGCGGCACACCGAGTAGCCGTCGGGCACGAACACGCTCTCGACCTTGTAGCCGCCGCTGTTGGTGGCGTTGAGGCCGATCACATCCCAGCTGTCGACCCAGGTCACGGCCTCGGCCGGCACGTAGAAGACGCGCGCAAGTGCTCCTGGCGGCAGCGGCACGAGCGCGCCGGAGCGGTCGTACACGGGGGCGTTGAGCCCGATCCAGGTGGCGTGCCGGCTGCCGCTCGACATCTGCCATTCGCCGCTCAGGCGATGGCCGCCCTCGACCTCGTCGGCGCGGGCCTTGAGCGGCGGGCCCCAGCTCAGCGCCGCGCGCGGCTCGCCCCAGATCCTGCGCGCCACCGCCGGGTCGACGGCGGCGGCAGTCGCCGCGCAGCCGTTGATCTGCCCGACGCACCAGGCGGTGCTGGCATCGAGCTTGGCCAGCGTCTCCATGGCGCGAAACCAGGTGGCGAGATCGACCTCCTCGCCGTCGTAGTCGCGCGGCAGCAGCATGCGGAACAGGCGCTGCTCGTGCAACTTGTCCACCACCTCCGGCGTAAGCCGGCCGAGCGCCTCGTTGGCGGAGCTGGAGCGCTCCAAAACGGCGGCGATGCCGGCGATGCGCTCCACGGGGCCCAGCGCCGACGCCGCCTCGCCGATGGTCTGTGGTGAGCGCTTCTGCATGGGGCTCGCGCTATTTCGACATGCCGGTGATGCTCTGGCTGACGGCGCGCGGATCGCGCACGGGCCAGCGACCGCATTCCACCTGCGCCAGGAAGTCGGCGACCGCGGCATTGAAGGCCGCGGGCTCCTCGATGTTGCAGGCATGTCCCGTATTGGGGATCACGAGCAGCGCCGCCGTGGGGCAGGCGCGCTTGATGAACACGCCGGGCAGCAGGCACGGCCAGTCCTCGTCGCCCGTGACCACCAGCATCGGCACCTTGCACTTGGCGAGCTTGTCCTCGAGGTCGAAGATGGAGGGGCGCTCGCGTTGGACGCCGAGCTGCGTGTTGGCGGCTCCCTTGGCGGAGTGCTCGGCCAGCATCGCCTTGAACTCGGCAAAGCCGCGCGGGTCCTTGTTCTCGAACTGCACGCGGGTCGGCCCGTAGGCATAGGCCGCGGCGAACTTCTCCATCCCCTCCTTCTCGAGGCGGCCGGCGATGACGGTGGCCTCGTTGCGGAACTTCTCGCGCTCGCCACGCTCGGAGCCGTAGCCGGCCCCGGCCACCAACACCGAGTGCGCGCGGTCGGGATAGGTGAGGCCGAAGTGCAGGGTCGCAAAGCCGCCCATCGACAGCCCGACGATGTGGGCCTTGTCGATCTTCAGGGCGTCGAGCACCGCGCGGATGTCGTCGCAGGCGCGCGCCTGGGAATAGCGCGCCACTTCCTGCGGCACCTCGGAGGGCGGCCAGCCGCGCGCGTTGTAGGTGATGCAGCGGTAGCGGCGCGACAGGTAGCGCACCTGCGGCTCCCAGCTGCGGTAGTCGCCGGCAAATTCGTGCACGAAGACAACGGGAGTGCCGCTGCCGGTGTCCTCATAGTAGAGCTTGACGCCGTCGTCGGTGGCGAGATGGGGCATCGCGGGTCCGTTTCGGTTGCTGGCGTGCCGGGTTCGAGCGCCAATATTGTTGCAGGTTCCTCCGGGCGACGCCAGCTACGGCGCGGGCTAGTGTGATGATCGAGAAGTCCGCACCATCGCTCCGGGCTAGGCTCAGGAGCGGACTTCTCGATCTGAATCACACTAGAAGCATGAATCCTCTAGTGTCCTTCAGATCGCGAAATTCGTTCCGAGGTCGCCGCACACTGCGACGAATTTCGCGATCAGGACACTAGCCAGTCATTCCAGCGGCGAGTGGGTGCCGTACTTGCCGGCGCCGAACACCAGCGGCTCGCCCTCGCGATAGACGGCCCGCTCGACGCGCCCGAAGAAGACGACGTGATCGCCGCCGACGACGCGCGTCTGCTTGCTGCACTCGAAGGTGGCAAGAGCATCGTGCAGGAGCGGGCAGCCGCCGAGCCCAGAGGCGTGGGTGATGCTCTGGAACTTGTGCGCGCCGCGCCGGGCGAAATGCTGGGAGAGATCGAACTGCCAGGTGCCCAGCACGTTGACGGCGAAATGGCCGGCGCTCTCGAAGCCCGGCAGGCAGGAGGAGGCGGCCCTGAGGCTCCACAGCACGAGGGGCGGATCGAGCGAGACGGCGGAGAAGGAGTTGACGGTGAGGCCCTCGAGCCGGCCGTCGGGGGTGTGGGTCGTGATCACCGTCACGCCGGTGACGAAGCGGCCGAGCGCGTTGCGCAGATGGCGCTCGTCCAATGCGCTCTCGCCGATCAGCGCGGACGACCTCCCGTTCAATTCCTTGGGCAATTCCTTGGGCAAGCTCTTCGCCATGCTCCTCCCCGGAGGGCACATCCCCACAGCGGACCAAGCCTAATGTGCGTCTGGCGTCAGTAGCAAACATAATATAAAAATAGACCTCAAATCAGAATTGGTGATTGACTGAGACATGGTCGCACCGTGACGAGCGGCAGCTTCAGGGACATTCGACTGTTCGTGGCCGCCTACGAGGAGCGATCGTTCACGGCTGCCGCCAGGCGCGAGAACGCCACCCAGTCCGGCGTCTCCCAGCACATCCGCAAGCTCGAGGACGGCCTCGCGGTCAAGCTGTTCGTGCGCGACAAGGGGCGCGTGGTGCCGACGCCGGCGGGCGACAGCTACTACCGCCACTGCATCGATCTGTTGCATACGCACGCCAAGGCCGCCGACGAGGTGCGCCGCCACGGCGCCGGGCTCGAGGGCAACATCGTCATCGGCCTGATGCCGACCATGACGCGGTGCGCGCTGGCGCCGGTGCTGGCGCGCTTCATCGAGCGCCACCCCAACGTCGTAGTACGGGTCGTGGAGGGCTACAGCGCCGCGCTCACCGAGCAGGTGCTGGCGGGGGAGCTCGAGTTCGCGGTCGTGCCCGCCTTCACTGGCGCGCCGGGGCTCAAGAGCCGCCTGTTTCTGCGCACGCCCGAGCTGCTGGTCGCGAGCCGCCGCTCGGAGCTGAAACCGCTTGTGCCGGTGCGGCTTGCCGATCTGGCACCGCTCAAGCTGGTGGTGCCGAGCAAGGCCAATACCCGGCGCCGGCTGATCGAGACCTATCTGGCCTCCAACGGCGTGGCCGTGGCACGCCTGCTCGAGCTCGACGCCATGCTGGGCACGCTCGACTTCGTCGCCCGCACCGACTGGGTCTCGATCCTGCCGGCGCTGATGATGGCGACGGAGGCGCGCTCGCGCATCTTTACGGTCAATCCCGTTGCCGCGCCTGCGTTCAGTCTCGACCTCGTCCTGATCGAGCCGTCGCGGCGGCCGATGACGCCGGCGGCGCAGGCGTTCCTGGCGATGCTGGAGGAGGAAAGCCAGCGCATCAACCGAAGCTGGGAGGGCCTGCTCGAGGGATCGGGACGGCCGATGCTTAACCAGAACGCCGCCGGTTGAGG
>Ga0247825_10002013_pt1 | contig 13412 bp, 11 predicted proteins | sample 13C_Vanillin_Day_FD_194413 | JGI IMG/M metagenome (GOLD analysis project Ga0247825, IMG submission 194413) | Soil microbial communities from agricultural site in Penn Yan, New York, United States - 13C_Vanillin_Day48 | ecosystem: Environmental > Terrestrial > Soil > Agricultural land | place...
GTTGAGGGGCGTGCGCATCTCATGGCTCACCACCGAGATGAAGCGGCGCTTCGCCTGGTTGGCTGCCTCCGCTCGCGCGATGGCGTCGAACAGCTTCGTCACCAGCGAGCGCACGTATACGGCGAGGGCAATCATGCCGATCATCAGCCCCAGCCCTACGCCCAAGTGCTCCGCCCAGAAATCGTTGGTCGAGAGCACGACGCCGAAGCCCACCACGCTCGCCGCGAGGGAAAACAGCAGGTAGCCGGCGCCGAAGCGGAAGCCGTTGGCCAGCGTTACCCAGATGTAGACGAGCAGCAGCGGAACGGCATGGCTGCCCGATTGCGACATGAAGAACGTCAGCGTGGCGACGTCGAGCAGGATGCCCATGACGCGCCGCGACGGCGAGATCGCGGAAGACATCAGTATGCTCGTGAAGATGGCGGCCGCGCACGCGAGGAACGCGAACATCACCGCGAAGTAGGCGTGGTCCAGGCTCAGGCCCCCGGCCAGTACCCAGGCCTCCGGAAGCAGATAGAAGAACAGCACCACGCCGATGACCAGGCGCACGATGGCCTGCTCGTGCTCGGTATCGGGCCGCGTCGCCAGCCTGGCGCGCAGCGCGAGCACGGACTGGCGCAGGGCCGCGATCATCGCGGCTGCGGTGGGTCGCGCCACTCGTTCTGGATCTGCAGCACTTCCCGCTTCAGCGCGGCGAAGGCCTCGACCAGGCGCGGGTCGAGGTGCCGTCCGGCCTGCGAGCCGACGTACTCGAGGGCCTCGTCGCTCGACCAGGCGGTCTTGTAGGGCCGCACCGAGGTGAGCGCGTCGTACACGTCGGCCACGGCGACGATGCGCGCGCACAGCGGGATGTGGTCGCCCACCAGCCCGTTGGGATAGCCGGAGCCGTCGTACTTCTCGTGGTGGCCGAGCGCGATCAGCGCGCCCATGCGCACATACTTGGAGGCGCTGCCCTTGAGGATCTCGTGGCCGATGACCGGATGGCGCTGCATCACCTGCCATTCCGCGGGGTCGAGCTTGGCGGGCTTGAGCAGGATCTGGTCCGGGATGCCGATCTTGCCGATGTCGTGCAGCGGCGCGGCGAGCTCCACGGTCTCGGCCTCGTCGCGGTCCAGGCCCAGCGCGTTGGCGATGATGCGCGAGTAGCGCGCCATGCGGATCAGGTGGTAGCCGGTCTCCTCGTCGCGGAACTCGCCGGCGCGGGCGAGCCGCAGCAGCGTCTCCTTCTCGCGCTCGCGCACCTCGCGCGTGGCGTCCTCGACCATGTGCTCGAGCAGGCGGCGGCGGTCCTCCAGGGCGAGCTGCTGGCGGCGCAGCGTGAGCAGGTTGCGGCAGCGCGCCAGGCACTCGCGCGCATCGACCGGCTTGGTGAGGAAGTCGGTGATGCCGGCGTCGAGCGCGGCGTAGCGTACCTTGCGGTCGTCGTGCACGGTGACCATGACGATCGGCACGTGCTCGTAGCCCGGCAGCGCGCGCAGGCGCTTCACGAACTCGATGCCGTCCATGTCCGGCATCATGTAGTCGACCAGCACGAGGTCGCTCACGTGCCGCGTCGCCCACACCACCGCGTCGACCGGGCGCGCGAAGCCCTCGACCGCGACGCGCTCGTCGAGGCTGCGCACCACCTGCTCCAGGATCGCTCGGCCCGTCGACTGGTCGTCGACCACCATGACCGTGTTGCGCGCCGAAGGCAGTACCCTTACCTGCGCCTTGGCCATGACCCCCCCGGGTTGCGAATTAGCCGAGGAAGCCTACGCCCGGGGCCCCGGCGCTGTCCAGCAAAGGCCGCACGGCTGACGCTTTTTTTCACCGCCTGTGGCTTTGCGGTGGTGCCGGAAGAGAGACTCGAACTCTCATGGTGTTGCCACCGGCGGATTTTGAGTCCGCTGCGTCTACCGGTTCCGCCATTCCGGCCGGGGTGGAAGGCGGAAATTATAATTCGCCCGGTGCGCGTCTCCGAGTTCGACTACCCGCTGCCCCCGGAGCTCATCGCGCAGCACCCCGCAGAGCAGCGAACGGCGAGCCGCCTGCTGCGCCTCGATGCGAGGCGCGGGTCCCTCCAGGACCTGAAGTTCGCCGACCTGCCGCGGCTGGTCGGCCAGCGCGACCTCCTCGTGCTGAACGACACCCGCGTCATCAAGGCGCGGCTCGCCGGCCGCAAGGCGAGCGGCGGCAAGATCGAGCTGTTCGTCGAGCGCCTGCTCGGTGCGCGCGAGGCCCTGGCGCTGATCCGCGCCAGCCACCCCCCGCCCGTGGGTTCCGACGTCCTGGTCAAGGATGCCCGAGTGAGAATCCAGAGCCGGGAAGGCGAGCTCTACCGGGTGCGCTTCGCCGAGGACATCGCGCCGCTGCTCGAGCGCCACGGCGCGGTGCCGCTGCCGCCTTACATCCGCCATGCGCCGCAGGCCGGGGACGCCGAGCGCTACCAGACCGTCTATGCTGCCGCGCCGGGCGCGGTCGCCGCGCCCACCGCCGGCCTGCATTTTGACCGGGAGATGCTCGAGCGCATCGAGGCAGGCGGCGCCCGGGTGGCGCGGCTTACCCTGCATGTGGGCTTCGGCACCTTCCAGCCGGTGCGGGTCGACGAGGTCGAGGCGCACCGCATGCAGAGGGAGCGCTACAGCATTCCTGAACAGACAGTCCTTCTGCTGAAAGAACGACGCGTGCTGGCCGTCGGCACGACGTCGCTGCGCGCGCTCGAGACCTTCGCGCTCACCGGGCAGCGCGAAGGCGAAACGGAGCTTTTCGCTTATCCCGGCTTCCAGTTCCAGGTCGTCGACCGCCTGCTCACCAACTTCCACCTGCCGAAGTCGACGCTGCTCATGCTGGTCTGCGCCTTCGCCGGCAAGGAGATCATGCTCAATGCGTACCGCCACGCCGTCGAGCAGCGTTACCGCTTCTTCTCCTACGGCGACGCGATGCTGATCGAGCGATGAATTTCCAGGTCAGCGCAAGGGACGGGCAAGCCAGGCGCGGCGCGCTCGAGCTCGCGCACGGGCGCGTCGACACGCCGGCATTCATGCCGGTCGGCACCTACGGCTCGGTGAAGGCTGTCTCGCCCGAGGAGCTCGCCGCGCTCGGGGCGCAGATCGTGCTCGGCAACACCTTCCACCTCTGGCTGCGCCCGGGCCTGGAGGTGATCGCGAAGCACGGCGGCCTGCACCGCTTCATGGCCTGGGGCCGGCCGATCCTCACCGACTCCGGCGGCTTCCAGGTATTCAGCCTGGGCGCATTGCGCCGGATCAGCGAAGAGGGGGTGCAGTTCGCCTCGCCGATCAACGGCGATCGCCTGTTCCTCACGCCCGAGGAGTCGATGCGCATCCAGCAGGTGCTCGACGCCGACATCGCCATGGTGTTCGACGAGTGCACGCCCTATCCCGCCACCGAGGCGCAGGCCGCGGCATCGATGCAGCTGTCCATGCGCTGGGCGGAGCGATCCAGGCAGTCTTTTCAGGGGAAGAATCTTCTCTTTGGCATCGTTCAAGGCGGCGTGTACGAGGCGCTGCGGGAGCAATCGCTGGGCAGGCTGGTGGAGCTTAAATTCGATGGCTACGCCATCGGCGGCCTCGCCGTGGGGGAGCCGAAGGAGGAGCGCTCGCGCATCCTCGCGCACATTGCGCCGCGCCTGCCCGCAGACCGGCCGCGCTACCTGATGGGCATGGGCACGCCCGAGGACATCATCGAGGCCGTGGGCGCCGGCATCGACATGTTCGACTGCGTGCTGCCGACGCGCAACGCGAGGAACGGCTGGCTTTTCACCCGCTTCGGCGACGTGCGCATCCGCAATGCGCGCTACCGCGACGACGTGGAGCCGCTCGACCCGGCCTGCGCCTGCTACACCTGCCGGCACTTCACGCGCGCTTACCTCTATCACCTGCAGAAGGCGAACGAGATCCTCGGCGCGCGGCTCAACACGCTGCACAACCTGCACTACTACCAGGAGCTGATGCGCGAGCTGAGGAGCGCGATCGAGAAAGGCACCCTTCTTTCAAGATCCCGGGAGCTTCTCGCTCTCCGTAAGCAGCTATAATCGCCGGCTTCTTCCCGTCCGGAGTGCTGCAGTGATCATCTCCCCCGCCTACGCGCAGGCCGCCCCCGCGGGCGACGCCGGATTCATCGGCTTCCTGCCGATCATCCTGATGTTCGTGCTGCTGTACTTCCTCATGATCCGCCCGCAGATGAAGCGCGCCAAGGAGCACAAGCAGATGGTCGAGGCGCTGCAGAAGGGCGACGAGGTCATCACCGCCGGCGGCGTGCTCGGCCGCATCACGAAGATCGGCGACGCCTACATCGGCGTCGAGATCGCGCCGGACACCGAGATCAGCGTGCAGCGCGCCTCGGTGCAGACGCTGCTCCCCAAGGGCACGCTGAAAAGCATCCAATAAGTGAATCGGTTCCCGACCTGGAAGTACGCCCTCATCGGCGTCGCCATCATCGCGGCGTTCCTCTACACGCTGCCGAACTTCTTCGGCGAGTCCCCGGCGGTGCAGGTCTCGAGCGGCAAGGCCACCGTCAAGATGGAGCCGGCGGTGCTCGGGCGGGTCGAGGAGGCCCTGAAGGCCGCGGCCATTCCCTACACCGGCGCGATCTTCGACCAGGCGAGCGTGCGGGTGCGCTTCACCGACCCCGACACGCAGCTCAAGGCGCGCGACACCATCGAGCGCGCGCTCAACCCCAACCCGGCGGACCCCGCCTACGTGGTCGCCCTCAACCTGGTGCCCGCCTCCCCGGGCTGGCTGCGCGCCATCCACGCCCTGCCGATGTACCTCGGCCTCGACCTGCGCGGCGGGGTGCACTTCCTGCTGCAGGTCGACATGCAGGCGGCGCTGGTGAAGCGCCTGGAGAGCGTCGCGCGCGACCTGCGCAGCGAGCTGCGCGCGAAGGAGATCCGCGACGGCGGCATCCGGCGCGAGGGGCAGAACGTCCGCGTGCAGTTCCGCGACGCCGCCACGCGCGACAAGGCGCGCGGGGTGCTGCTGAGCGCCTTCCAGGACGTGAACATCGTCGAGCGCGACACCGGCGAGAGCTATCTGCTGGTGGTCAGCCTGAAGCCCGAGGCGCTGAAGCGCACGCAGGAATACGCGCTGCAGCAGAACATCACCACGCTGCACAACCGCATCAACGAGCTCGGCGTCGCCGAGCCCGTCATCCAGCAGCAGGGCGCCGACCGCGTGGTGGTGCAGCTGCCCGGCGTGCAGGACACGGCGAAGGCGAAGGACATCCTCGGGCGCACCGCCACGCTGGAGGTGCGCCTCGTCGACGAGGAGAAGATGACGCAGGAGAACCTCGCCGCCGCGGCGCGCGGCCAGGTGCCATTCGGCACCGACTACTACGTCGAGAGGAACGGCCAGCCGCTGCTGCTGAAGAAGGAAGTGGTGCTCACCGGCGAGCGGCTCACCGACGCGCAGCCGGGCTTCGACTCGCAGACCAACGAGCCGGCGGTGCACCTGCGCCTCGACGCCGCGGGGTCGCGGATTTTTCAGCAGGTCACCCGGGAGAACGTCAACAAGCGCATGGCCATCCTGCTGTTCGAGAAAGGCCGCGGCGAGGTGATCACCGCGCCGGTGATCCGCAGCGAGATCCCCGGCGGGCGGGTGCAGATCTCCGGGCGCATGAGCACCACCGAGGCGAGCGACACCGCGCTGCTCTTGCGCGCGGGCTCGCTCGCCGCGCCGATGGAGATCATCGAGGAGCGCACCGTCGGCCCGAGCCTCGGGCGCGACAACATCGAGAAGGGCTTCAACGCCACGCTGTGGGGCTTCATCGGCATCGTCGTGTTCATGTCCGTGTACTACACGCTGTTCGGGGTGATCTCCTCGGTGGCGCTGGCGGTGAACCTGCTGCTGCTCGTCGCGCTGCTGTCGCTGCTGCAGGCCACCCTCACCCTGCCCGGCATCGCCGCCATCGCGCTGACGCTGGGCATGGCGATCGACGCCAACGTGCTGATCAACGAGCGCATCCGCGAGGAGACCCGCGCCGGCGCCACGCCCCAGGCGGCGATCGCCGCGGGCTACGAGCGCGCCTGGGGCACGATCCTCGACTCGAACGTCACCACCCTCATCGCCGGGCTGGCGCTGCTCATCTTCGGCTCCGGCCCGGTGCGCGGCTTCGCCGTGGTGCACTGCCTGGGCATCCTCACCTCGATGTTCTCGGCGGTGACGGTGTCGCGCGGCATCGTCAACCTGGTCTACGGCCACCGCCGCCGCGTGGCGAAGCTCGCCATCGGCAACACGGCCTGGAAGTGAGATAGCCGATGGAGTTCTTCAAGATCCGGCGCACCATCCCGTTCATGCGGTATGCCGTGATCTTCAACGTGATCTCGGTGCTCACCTTCGTCGCCGCGGTCGCCTCGCTCGCCCTCCAGGGCCTCAATTTCTCGATCGAGTTCACCGGCGGCACGCTGATCGAGGTGTCCTACCCGCAGGCTTCCGAGGTGCAGCAGATCCGCACCACCCTCGAGAAGGCCGGCTACAAGGCCGAGGTGCAGAACTTCGGCTCCTCGCGCGACGTGCTGATCCGCATGCCGATCGAGAAGAACCAGTCCACCTCGCAGCTCTCGCAGGAGGTGCAGAAGCTGCTGCGCACCGCCGACGCCGGCGCCGAGGTGCGCCGCATCGAGTTCGTCGGGCCGCAGGTCGGCCGCGAGCTCGCCGAGTACGGCGCGCTCGCGCTCCTGGTCACCTCCATCGGCATCGTGCTGTACCTGGCGTTGCGCTTCGAGTGGAAGTTCGGCCTCGCCGGCATCGTCGCCAACCTGCACGACGTGGTCATCATCCTGGGCTTCTTCTCCTTCTTCCAGTGGGAGTTCTCGCTGCCGGTGCTCGCCGCGGTGCTCGCCATCCTCGGCTACTCGGTCAACGAGTCGGTGGTGATCTTCGACCGGGTGCGCGAGAACTTCCGCAAGATGCGCAAGGCCGACACCACGGAGATCCTCGACGCCGCGATCACGGCCAACATCTCCCGCACCATCATCACGCACGGCAGCACGCAGATCATGGCGCTCACCATGCTGCTGTTCGGCGGCCCGGCCCTGCACTACTTCGCCGTAGCGCTCACCATCGGCATCCTGTTCGGGATCTACTCGTCGGTGTTCGTCGCCGCCGCGCTGCTCATGTGGTTCAAGGTCTCGCGCACGCACTTCATCAAGCCCCCGCGCAAGGGCCGGGACGAGCACGAAGGCGCAGTGGTTTGAGGGAAACGGGGTCTTCCCATTTCCCTCTGATTGTTCACTTCAGAATTTGCACTAAGTTCGAATAGTCGTCGGTCCAGGTGCGCCACTGCGGCCGGTCCTCGGCCGGCACGGCCCCGGCATCGGCGATTTCCTTGTGCCCGAGCGCGGCGGCATCGCGCGACACCAGCACCCAGTCGCTCGTCGAGCGCATCGCGTCGTCCTCGTCGGGATTGTCGTCCACCAGGACCGCGTGCGCGCCGTTCTCCTTCGCCAGGCGCGCCACCACCGGCACCAGCTCGAGGAAGCGGTTGGAGACGTGGAAGGCGACGATGCCGCCGGGGCGCAGGTGCCGCAGGTAGGCGCCGAGCGCCTCGCGCGTGATGAGGTGCACGGGGATGGCGTCGCTCGAGAAAGCGTCGACCGCGAGCACGTCGAGTTCCTGCGGCGCCTCGCGCTCGAGGTTCAGGCGCGCGTCGCCGAGCGCGAGCTCGATCCTCGCCTCGCTGTCCGGCAGGTAGGTGAACTCCGTCTGCGCGATCTGGATGACGCGCGAATCGATCTCGTAGAACCGGTACAGGTCGCCGCGGCGCCCGTAGGCGGCGATCGTGCCGGTGCCCAGGCCGATCACCCCGACGCGCACCGGCCGCGCCTGCTTCGAGCGGATCGCCGCGCCGATGCCGGACTTGTCGTGGTAGTACGTGGTGAGCATGCGGCGCTGGCCCTCGTGCATGTATTGCTCGCCGTGCATGATCGTGCCGTGCACCAGGCGCCGCAGGTGCGTCTGCTGGCCCGCCTCGCCGTACTCCTTCACGCGCAGCACGCCGTAGAAGCTGCGCGTGGCGACGCGCACGTCCTGCTGGTGGCGCAGGCCGTCGTAGACCGCGGCGCCCGCCACTGCCATCAGCACGGCGAGGCTGGCGAAGCGCGCCGCCAGGTTCACCGCGGCGAAGCGCAGCGACGCGAGCAGCGCCAGCACCACCAGGCCGATGCCGAGCTCGTAGTAGCCGCTGAAGGCGAGCGGCGCCAGCACCGCCACCAGCAGCCCGCCGAGCGCGCCGCCCGCCGAGACGATCAGGTAGAAGGCGGTGAGCTGCTGCGGCGCCGGCCGCAGCCGGTAGAGCTCGCCGTGGCAGAACACGCAGCCGAGGAACAGCCCCGGCAGGAACACCCCGAGCTGCAGCGGCAGCTCGAAGCGGAAGTCGGCGTCGGCGATCAGCCAGCCCATCGCGGCGACCCAGGCGAGCAGGAAGATCCACAGCGTCTCGGCGCGGTAGAAACGTCCGCCCTCGAAGGTGACGATGAAGCTCGCGAGGTAGAGCGTGAGCGGCGCGAGCCACAGCAGCGGCACCGAGGCGACGTTCTGCGTCAGGTGGTTGGTGACCGCGAGCAGCAGCACCGAGCCCGTGGCGGCCAGCGCGAGCCAGAGAACGACCTGCGAGGTGCGGATCGGGGCCGCCTCTTTCCCGGACTGCGTTCGGGGAGGGGCAGCGGGGGCGCTCCAGGCCGTTACCGCGCAGAGCACCGCGAAGACGGCGAAAAGCCACGACCAGATCGACACCTGCTGGCGCGCGCTGAAGAAGGGCTCGACCAGGAACGGGTAGCCGAGCAGCGCGACCAGCGAAGCGAGGTTCGACACCGCGAAAAGCCGGTACGGGTTCTCGCCCGGCCGCGCACGGACGAACCAGGCCTGCACCAGCGGGCTCGTCGAGGCGAGCAGGAAGTAAGGCAGGCCGACCGTCGCCCCGAGGAGCAGCAGGATGTGGCTCACCGGCTCCTCGTCGCCCGCCGGTTTCCAGCTCTCCGAGGGCGCGATCGGCAGCACCGCCACGGCGAGCACGATCAGCAGGCCGTGGGCGATCGCTTGGCGCTTCTTCTCGGAAAAAATGCTTCTTTGGAGGAAATGCGCATACGCATACCCGGCGAGGAGCAGCGCCTGGAAGAAGAGCATGCAGGTCGTCCACACCGCCGCGCTGCCGCCGAACCACGGCAGGATGAGGCGCGCGATGAGCGGCTGCACCAGGAACAGCAGGAACGACGACAGGAAGATCGTGCCGGCGTGCAGCATCGACGCGCGCCGCCGGCCCTATATCCGCTTGGCGAGGTCGGCGGCGAGGCCGGTGTACCTGGCGGGCGTCAGCGCGAGCAGGCGCTTCTTCGCCTCGGCGGGGATCGGCAGCTCCTTCACGAACTGCGCGAGCTGCCGGCGCTCCAGGCGCTTGCCGCGGCTGATCGCCTTCAGCTTGTCGTACGCGTCGGGCACGCCGTGGCGGCGCATCACCTGCTGCACCGCCTCGGCGAGCACTTCCCAGTTGCCCTCCAGGTCCGCCGCGAGCCGCGCCGGGACGGCCTGCAGCTTGGAAAGCCCGCGCAGGCAGGACTGGTAGGCGAGCAGCGTGTGGCCGAGCGCCGTGCCGACGTTCCTCTGGGCGGTGGAGTCCGAGAGGTCGCGCTGCCAACGCGAGACCGGCAGCTTCTCGGCGAGGTGGCGCAGCAGCGCGTTGGCGATGCCGACGTTGCCTTCCGAGTTCTCGAAATCGATCGGGTTCACCTTGTGCGGCATGGTCGAGGAGCCGACCTCGCCCTGCTTCGCCTTCTGGGCGAAGTAGCCGAGCGAGATGTAGCCCCACAGGTCGCGGTCGAGGTCGAGCAGCACGCAATTTGCGTGCGCGTAGGCGTCGAGCAGCTCCGCCAGCCAGTCGTGCGGCTCGATCTGGGTCGTGTAGGGGTTGAATTCCAGCCCCAGCGCCTCGACGAAGCGCCGGCAGAAGCGCTCCCAGGCGAAGCCCGGGTAGGCGGCGACGTGGGCGTTGTAGTTGCCCACCGCGCCGTTCGCCTTGCCCAGCACCGCCACGCGGGCAATGCGCTGCCTCGCGCGCGCCAGCCGCTGCGCGAAGTTCGCCATTTCCTTGCCGAGGGTGGTCGGCGTGGCGGCCTGGCCGTGCGTGCGCGAGAGCATCGGCAGCGCCGCGTGGCGCCTCGCGAGGGCCTTCAGGACGCCGACGAGCTCGTCGAGCTTCGGCAGCATCACCGCCTCGCGCGACTCGCGCACCATCAGCGCATAGGAGAGGTTGTTGATGTCCTCGGAAGTGCAGGCGAAGTGCACGAATTCCAGCGCCCGCTGCGCCTCGGCGTTCTTGCCGAGCTTGGAGCGCAGCCAGTACTCGATCGCCTTGACGTCGTGGTTGGTCTCGGCCTCGATGTTCTTGATGTGCTCCGCGTCGCGCTCGGAGAACGCCTTCAGCAGCTTCGAGAACTCACTTTTCGATTTCCGTGAAAAAGGCTTGATCTCGCGGATGGCGCGCTCGGCGGCGAGCGCCTCGAGCCAGGCGAGCTCGATGCGCACGCGGTAGCGGATGAGCGCCTGCTCGCTGAAGTAGCCGCGCAGCGGATCGGCGGTCCTTGCGTACCGGCCGTCGAGGGGCGACAGCGCGGCGAGCGGCGAGGGCATGGGGCTCTATTATACGGGGGTGAGAATTTCGCTCTCCCCGAGTCTCGCCAAGGTGTGTGCCGAGGCGAGCGCCTGCCGGCGCTGCGCGGCCGACCTGCCCGTCGAGCCCCGGCCGGTGTTCCGCGCGAAGCGCAGCGCGCGCCTGCTCATCGTGGGGCAGGCGCCGGGACGCCGCGTGCACGAGACCGGGCTGCCCTGGAACGACCCCTCGGGGGACGTGCTGCGCGAGTGGCTCGCGCTCGAGCGCGACGCCTTCTACGACGCCTCGCGCATCGCCATCGTTCCCGCGGGCCTGTGCTATCCCGGCACGGTCGACGGCGCCGACCTGCCGCCGCGGCCGGAGTGCGCGCCGCGCTGGCAGCCGAAGTTCCGCGCCGCCCTGCCCGAGGTCCGCCTGACCCTGCTGGTCGGGATGTATGCGCAGAAGTATCACCTCGGTTCTTCTCGGAAATCTTCCTTATCGGAGACTGTACGGGCGTGCCGCGACTACCTGCCGGAGTTCTTCCCCCTGCCGCACCCGAGCTGGCGCAACCGCGCCTGGGTGAAAAAGAACCCCTGGTTCGCAAGCGAGGTCGTCCCGGAGCTCAGGAGGCGCGTTACGGGCTGCATCGGACAGGTATAATCCGCGCCCTCCATGAAGCTACTCGCCTCTCCCGCCAGTCCCTACACGCGCAAAGTGCGCATCGTGCTCGCCGAGAAGCGCATCGAGTGCGACACCGAGAACGTCGACGTGCAGCCGGTCGAGAACCCGGTCAACAGCCACAACCCGCTCGGCAAGATCCCGACGCTGGTGCTCGACGACGGCACGGCGCTCTACGACTCGCGCGTGATCGTGGAATTCCTCGACAGCGTCTCGCCCATCAGCCGCCTCATCCCCGACGACATGCGCGACCGCGTCGCGGTGCGCCGCTGGGAAGCGCTCGCCGACGGCGTGCTCGACGCCGGGCTGCTGGTGCGCTACGAGTCGCTGCGCGAGAAGAGCGAGCAGAGCGCGGCGTGGGCCGCGAAGCAGCTCGCGCGCATGCGCCGCGGCATGGAGCAGATGCAGTCGGAGCTCGACGGGCGCCCCTGGTGCCACAACGGCCGCTATTCGCTCGCCGACATCGCCGTCGGCTGCTGCCTGGGCTGGCTCGCGTTCCGCAAGCCCGGCGGCGTCGACTGGCACGCCCAGTATCCCGGCCTCGCGCAGCACTACCGGAAACTGATGGAGCGCCAGCCGTTCGCCGATACGGTACCGCAGCTGCCTAAGTAATAATCCCGCCGCCCAGGCAGATTTCCCCGTCGTACAGCACCACCGACTGGCCGGGCGTCACTGCCCACTGCGCCTCGCCGAATTCCACGAAAAGGTGGGAATTGGAAACCGTGGCGAGCGTGCAGGCGGCATCGGCCTGCCGGTAGCGCGTCTTCGCGGTGTGCGATGACGGCGCGGCAGGGGCCGAGCCGGAAATCCAGCTCGCGTCGGCCGCCTCGAGCGCGCGCTTCATGAGCAGCGGATGGTCGTGCCCCTGCACCACCACCAGCTCGTTCGACTCGAGCCGCTTCCCGGCCACGTACCACGCCTGCCCGCTCATCTTCGCCAGGCCGCCGATGCCGATGCCCTTCCTCTGGCCGATGGTGTAGAAGGCGAGGCCGATGTGCTCGCCGACGGCCCGGCCTTTCTCATCAACGATTCTTCCTGGAGTCCTGGGTAAGTACCTGTTGAGGAACTCGCGGAATGGCCGCTCGCCGATGAAGCAGATGCCGGTCGAGTCCTTCTTCGCGTGGTTGGGCAGCCCCGCCTCGAGCGCAACGCGCCGCACCTCGGTCTTCTTGAGGTCCCCGACCGGGAAGAGCACGCGCGCAAGCTGCTCCTGCGTCAGGCGATGCAGGAAATAGCTCTGGTCCTTCGACGGGTCCTTGCCTCTCAGGAGACGAAAAACATCTTCTGAAGATTCCGTTCTTGCGTAGTGCCCGGTGGCGATCCGTTCCGCGCCCATGCGCATCGCATGGTCGAGGAAGGCGCGGAACTTGATTTCCGCGTTGCACAGCACGTCCGGATTGGGCGTGCGCCCGGCGGCGTATTCGCGCAGGAAGTCGGCGAACACGCGGTCCTTGTACTCGGCGGAGAAGTTGACCGCCTCGAGGTCGATGCCCATGACGTCCGCCGCCGAGGCCGCGTCGACGAAATCCTGGCGCGCCCTGCAGTACTCGTCGTCCTCGCCCCAGTTCTTCATGAACAGCCCGAGCACGTCGTGGCCCTCGCGCTTGAGCAGCAGCGCCGCCACCGAGGAGTCGACCCCGCCGGACATGCCGACCACGACCTTCATGCGAAGTCTCCCGGAAAAAGCTCGAGCGAAAAGCTCCTGCCGGCGAGGAAGTCCTCGACGCAGCGCTGCACCAGCGGCGAGCGGTGCTGCGACTGCCTTGCCTTCAATTCCTCGGCGGTCAGCCAGTGCAGCCGCACGATCTCCTTGTCCAGCTTGCGGGAAGGATCAAAACCGCCAATACGACCGGAAAAGCAAAAGCGCAGGAAGGTGACGTCCTTCTCGGGGTAGTACCAGCGGTAAACGCCAACCAGCGCCTTGGGCTCGAACTCGTGCGCGGTCTCCTCCATCACCTCGCGCCGGCAGGCGGCGGCGAGCGACTCGCCCGGGTCGAGGTGGCCGGCGGGCTGGTTGAGCACCAGCTTGCCGTCGATGCGCTCCTCGACGAGGAGGAACCTGCCTTCCCGCTCGATGACCGCTGCCACGGTCACCGAGGGCTTCCAGATCGGAGTGGGGGGCAAAGCCCCCCCACGCCCCCCGCTCATGCCGC
>Ga0247825_10002014_pt1 | contig 13410 bp, 13 predicted proteins | sample 13C_Vanillin_Day_FD_194413 | JGI IMG/M metagenome (GOLD analysis project Ga0247825, IMG submission 194413) | Soil microbial communities from agricultural site in Penn Yan, New York, United States - 13C_Vanillin_Day48 | ecosystem: Environmental > Terrestrial > Soil > Agricultural land | place...
CGCTGGGCCCGGCCGCCTCAGTGAAGGCCTCCCCCGTGGTCGCCCGGGATCTGATGGCCAAGGTTGGTCGGCGCGCGCCGGTCATGATTCCGCTCGCCGGGCCCCCCGGTTCACTGGCACTGATGAACGCCCCGGACGCACTGCCCGGCTACCAGGCGATCGTGCCGGCAGGGACGACGTTCCGGAACGAGGTTGCGGCACGGGTGATTCCCAGTCTCATTACCTACCGGCCCGGGCGGGCAGCGAAGAAGATCGCCTTCCCGATCCTCTTCTGCGTGAGCAACACCGACACCGTCACACCACCCGCCCAGACCCTCCGATACGCGCGGACAGCACCACGAGGCGAGATCAAGACCTACGACGCCGGCCACTTCGACTTCTACCTCGGCGAACCCTTCGAGGCCTTGGTCCGTGACCAGATCGACTTCCTCACCCGCCAACTCGACTCGGCACCGGTCACACCGTCACCGGGCCGGGCCGCACCACACCGAAGGTGAACACGACCACGATGAACTTCGCATCGCTGCCCGACCGCCGCGCCGATCTCGACCCGCACGCACCCGCGGTCTCCGACGCCACCGGATCGCTCACCAACGCTCAGTTCCTCGACCGAGTTCGCGCGGCCACCCGCCACCTCCACGACCGGGGAATCGGGCCCGGAGACGTCGTGGCCCTGAAGCTGACCAACCGCACCGAGTTCGTGGTGCTGCTGTTCGCGACCTGGCGACTCGGCGCCACCATCACCCCGGTCAACCCGACCCTGACCGACGTCGAGGTCGCTCGGCAGCTCGCCGACTCCGCCGCACGGCTGCTCGTCGTCGAGGACGGCACGACCCTATTGGGTGGCGTTGCCACTCTCGCCGTCGACGAGCTGTTCCAGGAGGCGACCGAGTCCGATCACACACCACCTGCGGACTCGTCCGCACTCGCCCTGCTGATTTACACCAGCGGCACGACCGGGGTGCCGAAGGGCGTGATGCTCGACCACACCAACATCGACGCCATGGCCGAGATGGGTGTGCAGGCGCTGCAGTTGGGTCCGGCAGACCGATGCCTGCTGATCCTGCCGCTTTTCCACGTCAACGGCATCGTCGTCAGCGTCCTCACCCCGCTACTCGCCGGCGCGAGCGTCGTCATCGCCGGCCGATTCGATCCCCGAACCTTCTTCGACCTCGTCGAATCCGAACGCCCCACCTACTTCAGCGCGGTGCCGACGATCTACAGCATCCTGGCGGCGCTTCCGGCCGATGTTCGGCCCGACACGTCCTCACTGCGGTTCGGCATCTGCGGCGCCGCACCCGCCTCAGCGGAGTTGCTGACCCGGTTCGAGGACCGGTACGGGTTTGCCCTCCTCGAGGGCTACGGGCTGTCCGAAGGGACCTGCGCCTCCACTCTCAACCCGGTCTCGGGACCTCGGCGCGCCGGAACGGTGGGGATCGCTTTCCCGGGTCAGGAGATGCGCATCGTCGACGAGAACGGCGTCGAACTGGGCCCCGGGGTGGACGGCGAGGTCGTCGTGCGCGGCCCCAATGTGATGCGCGGCTACCTCGGCCGTCCGGAGGACACCGCACAGACCGTCATCGACGGATGGCTGCACACGGGCGATGTCGGCCACCTCGATCCGGAGGGCTACCTGACCCTGGTGGGGCGCTCGAAAGACATGATCATCCGCGGCGGGGAGAACATCTATCCCAAGGAAATCGAGGACGTCCTCGCCGGCGACCCGTCCGTGCTCGAGGCCGCCGTGATCGGCGTTCCCGACACCATCTGGGGTGAGGTCGTCGTCGCCTATGTCCAGCCGACACCCGATTCGACCGTCGATCCCGCTGCGTTGCAAGCGCTCTGCGCGCGCAAACTCAGCCGCTACAAGCGCCCCACCGCGCTCGTCGTGGTGGACACCATCGCCAAGAACGCGGTCGGCAAGATCGACAAGGTTGCACTGCGGGCCGCCCACACAGCGCTCTCTGCAACGTCGTGACCAACGAATCCGTCTGAAAGGAAACCTCTATGACGTCCCTCCACGACCCATTGCCACTGCCTTGCGGCCAGGTGCTCCCGAACCGCATCATGAAGGCCGCGTTGAGCGAAGCGCTCGGCGACGCGCGGAACGCTCCCGACGGCCGCCTCGAGCGGCTCTACACCACCTGGAGTCGAGGCGGGTACGGTCTACTCGTCACCGGCAACGTCATGATCGACCGCACCCAGCTCGGTGAGCCGGGCAATATCGTCATCGAGGACGAACGCGACCTCGACGCACTGACAAGCTGGGCCAAGACGACCAAAGACGCCGGCGTACCGATCTGGGTGCAACTCAACCATCCGGGACGCCAGTCGAACCCGCTGGCGCTCGGGCACACTCCCGTCGCCCCCAGCGCGGTCCCGCTCGATATTCCCGGCGCGGTAACCCCGCGTGAGCTGACTCCCGGCGAGATCGAGGACATCATCGAACGTTTCGCCGCCGCCGCTCTCGTTTGCGAGACAGCGGGTTTCGACGGCGTGCAAATTCACGGTGCACACGGCTACCTCGTCGCCCAGTTCCTCTCACCGCTGGCGAACCGGCGCGACGACGACTGGGGCGGTGACCCGGAGCGGCGGATGCGGTTCGTCCTCGAGGTCGTGCGCCGCATCCGCGCGAGGGTGTCGCCCGGCTTCGCGGTCGGCATCAAACTCAACTCGGCCGACTTCCAACGCGGCGGATTCACCGAGGACGAGTCGCGCGGCGTGGTCGCGGCACTGGCGCAGGAAGGCCTCGACCTGATCGAGGTCAGCGGCGGAAGCTACGAGTCCCCCGCCATGATGGGCACCGCCGCGGCCAGTACACGCGCCCGCGAGGCGTATTTCCTCGAGTACGCGCGCACGGTCCGCGCGCTGGCAGGAAATGTCCCGCTGGCGGTCACCGGCGGTTTCCGCTCCCGCACCGCCATGGATCAGGCGATCGGGGCCGGCGAATGCGATGTCGTCGGTATCGGCCGACCCACCGCAACGACGACCGACGCAGCCGACGTGATTCTCACCGGGCGAACCGACACTCTCACCACACACCAACTGCGATCCGGGATGCGAGGCGTCTTCGGCAAGGTGGTCGACCTGAAAACACTCGACGGGGTACTCGACCTCGGCTGGCACACCGACCAGCTGCACCGCATAAGCGCCGGTCTCGAACCCGACCTGAATCGGGGGCGCCTCGCCACCACGGTGGCACTGCTGCGCCGCAACGGCCGGGGGTCCTTCGGACGCAAACGCGGCGGCTAGCACAGACTCCGGACGGGTCGGAGGCTCAACGTTCGATGATTCGTCCGCGGTCCTGCATGTTCACGATCGCGGCTGCGGTGGCCGCGATCGTCCGGTCGCCGTCGTGGGTCAGCCCGTCGAGTACCCGCCGGGCCGCGGTGCCGGGAATCTCGGCAAGGGCCTGCGTTATCCGCAACCGCGTGGGCGCGTCCTCGGCGCCACCGAGCGTGTCCTGCAGGGCCTGGACGATGTCGTCGGCCGAGGGTGAGACCGTCGTCAGCAGGCCAAGCACTTCGGCGGCCTCCACATCGCGCCGCCCCTCGACGACCATCTCGATCAGGGCGGGTATCGAGTCGACGCTTCCGCGGGAGCCGAGAGCGAGGGCCGCGTACCCGCGGACCGTGGCGTCCGAATCATCGAGGGCTCGTCTCAGATGAACCGCCGCCTCCGCGGTGTGGATTGCCGCTATCGCGGTAGTGACGCGACGCCGGACATCGACCTCCTCCGCGTCGAGACCGTCGGCCAGATCCGCGAGTCCCGGGCCGGCGGCCCGCGCCAACGACCACTGCAGCGCTCCGGCCACATTGGTGTCGTCCTCCGACAGGATGGCCTCGACCAGCGCTTCGACGGGCAGCGACGCAGTCCCGTCCTGAGACAGGATCGCTTGCTGACGGCGGGCCGCGGACTCCGATTCGAGCGCACGCAACAGACTGACGACGCGCAGGACGTCGTCCCACTCCGCAGGCGAGGCGGCGTCGACGCGTTCGAGCTTGCCGAGCAGTTCCTGCTCGGCAGCGATCCGCCGGCGCGTGTGCCGGATGAGGTCTCCCACCAGATCGGCCGGTGCGAAATCGGGCTCGTCCAGTGCCCGCTTGGCCTCGTTCAACGACAGCCCCAAGGTCCTCAGGCTCTCGACGTGGAAGAGGCGTCGGATGTCGTCGGCGGAGTACTCGCGGTAGCCGCCGGACGTGCGGCCCGTGGGCTTCACCAGTCCCAGCCCGTCGTAGTGGCGCAACATCCGCGTGCTGACACCACAACGCCGGGAGACCTCACCGATCAACATTCCATCGCCTCCTGCTACGCGTCCGGACCGGTGACCGCGACGCGTTTCGCCGTCTCGACCGAGAGGGTGAACCCGCTGTCGGGGTCGTGACAGAGCCGCTTCGTCGCCTCCGCATGCGCTCGAATACGCGGATCGGGATTCGTCCCGGCCGCGTCGAGGACCGGGAGGACAGCGTCCCCGAGTCCCACCAGAGCACGGCTCAGACTGAGCTGCATGTGCTGGTCGCCCCGTCCGAGTTCGGTCGTCAGATCGGCCGCGAGGGCAGCCTCGTCGCCGGGCGGCACGAGTGCCACGGCGGCCCGCCACGCGCTGCGCGCGACCTCGTCGTGCTCGTCGTGCAGCAGTGCCGACACGGCGGGCCAGGCGAGCCGGTCCCCGATCTTGGACAGGGTGTGCAGCGACTGACTGCGGGCCTGCGCGGTGTCCGACCCGAGCTCCCGGACCAGTCTCGGCACCGTGAGCTCGGTCGGGAAGCGGCACAATGCCCAGGTCAGCATGTCCCGGACGAAGAAGTCCGGTTCGACGGCGCACCGATCGACGAGAGTGTCCGTGAGATGCGGATCGGGGCGTGTGCCTGCGGAGAGCGCCGCCCGCAGCCGACCCGACGGGTCGGCTGCGGACAGTGCGTCGACGAGGTGGGCATTCGACCCACCGTGGTTGGTTGTGTTCACGACAACCACCTCCTTCGCCGACCATTCGAGTCCTTGTCACTGTGTCAAAGTCAAGGGCTCGTTGTCAGGAGGCTGTCGTCTGCCGGTCAGCTCGTCATACTGGCGAACATGCCGGGCTCGTACGAACCCGCCGGATTGCGCACGATCACGTTGATCCGGTTGGCGGCGTTGATCAGGGCGACCAGCGAGACCAGCGCGGCGATCTGGTCGTCGTCGTAGTGCTTGCGCACCTGGGCCCAGGTCTCGTCGGACACGCCGTGGTGGGCGTCGGCGAGCCGAGTGCCTTCCTCGCTGAGCGCCAGCGCGGCCCGCTCTGCCTCGGTGAACACGGTGGCCTCGCGCCAGGCCGCGACGAGGTTGAGCCGGACCGGGGTCTCGCCGGCAGCTGTGGCGTCCTTGGTGTGCATGTCGGTGCAGAAGCCGCAGCCGTTGATCTGACTGGCCCGGATCTTGACCAGTTCCTGAGTGGCCTTCGGCAGTGGCGATTGGTCGATCACCAGGGACGCGTTGGCGAACCTCTTGCCGAACTTCAGGGCGATCTCGTTGTCGAACAGGTTGAATCGGGCGTCCATGACTTCGTCCTCACTCGTGGTGTCGTGTACTGCTCGGAACGAACATGAGATGCCGGCGACCCGATCCTTGTGACAAATCGTTCACGCCGCTGCCTCGAAGTCACGTAATTTGGCAGCGGGCAACACGGGTCGGCTGCCGTCTGGTGTCACAAAACGGCGGGGTCCGGTGTCTGGTGTGTGACACAGTCGAGAGTGAAGAGGAGCCACCATGGCCGGCACGTCGCAGACCACACCCGCAGATCGCGGCGGGAGCCAGGACGATCGTTCGGACCCCGCCACCGAGGCGTTCGTCGCCCACCGCAATCTGCTGTTCACCGTCGCCTACGAGATGCTCGGCTCGGCCGCCGACGCGGAAGACATCCTCCAGGAGACCTGGCTGCGGTGGGCGGGGGTCGATCTCGACACGGTCCGCAATCAGCGTGCGTACCTGGTCCGGATCACCACCCGCCAGGCGCTCGTCCGGCTGCGCACACTCAGCAGGCGCAAGGAGTCCTACGTCGGCCCCTGGTTGCCCGAGCCGCTGCTGACCGCGCCCGATGTGGCCGAGGACGTCGAGTTGGCCGACAGCGTCTCGATGGCGATGCTGCTGGTGCTGGAGACGCTCGCGCCGACCGAGCGGGCCGTGTTCGTGCTGCGTGAGGTGTTCGCTCTGGAGTACGGCGAGATCGCGGACGCCGTCGGCAAGAGCCCGGACGCCGTCCGTCAGATCGCGCACCGGGCGCGGGCGCATGTCGCGGCGCGCAGGCCGCGCGGCGTCGTATCCCCGGCCGAGTCCCGAGACGCACTCGAGGCCTTCCAACGGGCGCTCGAAACGGGCGATCTGCAGAGCCTGCTCGACCTGCTCGCACCGGACGTCGTCCTCCTGGGTGACGGTGGCGGAGTCAAGCAGGCCGTGCTGCGGCCCATCGTGGGGGCCGACAAGGTGGGTCGCCTGCTGGCGGCCGGCCTGCCCCGGATCGACGGCACGGTGTCGGTCGAGCCGGTGCAGATGAACGGCTCCCCCGCGCTGATCGTCCGGCTCGACGGGGAAATCGACGACGTCGTGGCGGTGCGGATGGACGACGGCAAGATCACCGGGCTCTACATCGTGCGCAACCCGGAGAAGCTGTCGCGCGTCGAGCGGGAAACCGCGGTGAGCCGCTGAGTCCGAAAGCCGTCTACCTCGTCGCCGCTTGGTGGCGGTCGCGCCACGCTCGCTCCCATTGCCGGGTCAGGGCGGGGTACACGACGAGGTATCGGAAAGGCGCGATGGCGGTCATGTAGAGCCGCCCGAACCATCCGTTGGGCTTGACGAGAACGGTCATCTGCAGTTCGTAATCGCCGTTCGCTCCTCTCGCCCAGCCGAGATGCATCACGGTGTGCACGGTCTTGTTCGCCAGCTCGCGGGCGGACTCCGTGTCGAGCTCGTACACCGCGGTGAGGGGCATGCCCTCGTCGTCCGGGCCGCGCGGAGCGGACCGGAGATCGCTGGGCAGGCGGTCGCGGAGCGAGGCAACCCGCTCACCGACACCAGTTGAGGCATTGTCCCAGCCGAAGAGTGCCCCGAGTTTCCATCGGGCGGCGAACAGGAACCTCACCAGCCAGGGCTGCTTCGCGGGTCCGCCTGCGGCTCGCATCGCCGCGAGCATCGTCGGGAAGTCGTCGGGCCCGGCTCCGGGAGTGCGGAACGACCACACGTCCTCGACGTCGAAGTCTCGCGTGAATTCGTGGATGCGCCAGGGCTGCTCGATGTAGGTGGCCTCTGCTATTCGTGGCACTGTCGTCCCCGATCTATACGGCACCGTATATTTCATCTATACGGTACCGTACAAATTGAACGCGATCAATGGAGGTGGCCCGATTCCCGCCGTCGCCCGCACGACACGAGCCCGCTGGATAGAGGCGGGCCTCGACGCCCTCGCGCGAGGAGGGCCCGACGCCGTCCGCGTCGAGACTCTCGCCGCCGAACTCGGCGTGACGAAGGGCGGGTTCTACGGCTACTTCGACGGCCGTCCCGCGTTGCTCACCGAGATGCTCGACGAGTGGGAACGCCGCTGCACCAAAGCCGTTATCGCCCAAGCCGATGCCGAAGGCGGCACCCCCGCCGACAGAATCCGGCGCGTGGGGCAACTGACCTACTCGGAGGACTTTCAACGGATCGATCTCGCGATCCGGGCCTGGGCCCACCACGACCGGTCCGTCGCGGCGCGCCTGCACGCCATCGACAACGAGCGGATGGACTTCCTGCGAAAGATGTTCGGCACCTTCGTCACCGACCCCGACGAAATCGAGGCACGCAGCACCCTCATGTTCGGACTTGCGATCGGCCGCCACTTCATCGTCGCGGACCACCCCGGGTACACCAAACGCGAAGCCATCCAACTCGCCGGAGAATTCCTCCTGCGCCCGTCCGGTACGAACAGCTCAGCCGGGTAAGGGTTTCCGACTGCTGACTCAGTCGAGGTGAGCCGACAGCAGCCACGCCGGCAGCTTGGACCGGCCCTTCTCGTCGTGCTCCCAGCTGGCGGCCTGTTCCGGGCCGAGCAGCGCGTGGATGAAGGCCGGGCGAATGTCGTCGATGGTCCAGAACTCGGCGACGGCCTCGCGCAGCTCGTCGTCGGTCACCGGGTTCGGTCCCTCGCCCTCGGGGAAGGCGCCCTTCGCGAACACCAGGATGTAGTAGGACGCGCCGGGTGCGGCCGCCCGAGCGACCGCGCGCAGGTAGTCGCGCCGCCGGTCGACGGGAAGGGAATGGAACAGGGTGCTGTCGACGATCGTGGAGAACCGGCCGTCGAAACCCGTGAACGAACTGATGTCCGCCACCTGATACGTCGCCGTCGTCAGTCCACGATCGGCTGCGGCGGCCTGAGCCACCGCGATGGCCGTCGGCGACAGGTCCAGGCCCACCACCGTGTAGCCCTGCGCCGCCAGCTGAAGGGACGTCTCGGCATGTCCGCAGCCCGCGTCCAGCACGTCGCTGCGGAACTTGCCCTCCGCGATCAGCCCGGCGATCTCGGGCTGCGGCTCACCGATGTTCCACGGCACCGGTCCCGTAAATTCCTCCGCGTCGCCTCGGTAGATGTCGTCCCACGGCGCAACCTGGTTGTCCTCGGTCATGACATCGACGGTACGCCCGCACTACCGTGCCGATGTGGATCTTTTCTCACGCTCGTGGTCGGCGTTACGCACGGCGGTCGCCGACCTGCCGGACGAGGACTTCGCACAGCAGTCCGGCTGTAGCGGCTGGCTCGTGCGGGATCTGGTGTGCCACCTGATCATCGACGCGCAGGACGTCCTGATCACCCTCGTCACCCCCGCCGACACGGAACCGACTCGCGACGCCGTGACCTACTGGGACCTCGCCGACACGCCGCCGACCGGCGACGACCCGCTCGACGCGCTGATCGTCCGTCTGGCCGCCGCGTACCAGGAGCCTCGGCTGCTCAAATACCACTTCGACGACGTCGGCTCCGCCGCCGGCCGCGCCGCCGAACTCGCCGACCCGAATCTGCGGATCAGCACCCGCGACGAGGTCCTCACTGCAGGCGACTACCTCTCCGCGTATGTCCTGGAATCGACGCTGCACCACCTCGACCTGATCGCTTACCTCCCAGGCGTGGCGGAACCGCCCGCAGAGGGCCTCGCCCGGTCCCGCGACTTGCTGGAGAAGATCGCCGGGGCCGCATTCCCCGCGTCGTTCTCCGACAGGGACGCACTGCTGGTCGGCACCGGACGGCGGGACCCGACCGACACGGAGAAGGCCGAACTCGGCGAGCTGGCGACGAAACTCCCGCTCATCCTCGAATGACTCGGATTACGTCTACCTCAGTGATGAGTCAGCTGGATCACGCCGTCGGGCAGATTTCATCGAACGTATCGCGGACCGGATGAATCGATCTGGACGAATTCCGGTATCAGCCGAATCTGCGGGACGCTATGGACTTCTGCGTGAGGAAGCTGAAATCAAACGCGCTCGAGGTACGGGCGAGGTTCGGGTGCGAAGGAATCAGGCCGAGGCGGCAGGGTCCTCCTCGGACCCCAGATTCCGCACCAGCCACCGATCGTCGACGAGATGCATCAGGATCGGAAACACCGGCCGAGGAACGTTCGGCTCCCACACACCGCTGTCGAGCGTCGACATCTCGTGCACATAGAGCACCTCCACACCGGGGCCCACGATCCTTGTTCCGGTACCGATCCCCCACGTCGCCGGGTCCGGCAGCATCGCCCGGAACGACCGCACATGCACACGCTCGAAATGCACCCACAGCGGATGCTCCGGCACCGGACCCGCGAGGGCCGCCGCGACCGCCTCACCCTCCCAACCGTCGACAGTCATCTGATAATGGTTGTCCCGCACCCACCGCCATGCGAGTACCGACCGGAAGTCGGGATCCACGTTCGGCCACACCGATAACAGATCACCGTCGACGCACACCGACGTCAAGAACGCCCACGCCGCACTCACCAGCTTCGTATGCCCGAGGAACCGCAATAATTCCGCCGGATCCATCGCACGAAGCTCGAGGTAGGCCTCCCGCATCTCGGGCAGCAAGGCGCTGACCTGTTCGTCGGTCAACTCAGGAAAGGAGGACGCAGCCGGCACCGCACCAATGTCGGGAGCCTCGCCCCGGGCGACGAGCAAGGCGCGGACGGCGTTGACGAACTGTGGGGTCAGCCGCTCGAGCGACTCGAGCAGTTCCCCCACCGTGCGCGGCGGGAGCATGTTCCGTTCGAGCAGTACGTGCATGCTCTCGAGCACTGCTTCCGGGTCCAGATCGAGCAGATCACAGAGGAATTCGTCGGGGTGGATCGCCTCGACGTCGAACGGATCGAGGGCCGCCGGCGGGAAATCCTGCAGGGTGGCGGTCACGATCACACCCGCACCGGACCGCACCGCCGCAGCCAGGACGTGCCGGTCCTTCGGATCGTTGGTCATCGCGGGGATCAGCTCACGGTATCCGCGTGATTCCTCCTCTGCGAGGGGGAATGCTCTGCGCATCTGCTGCACTCGCCGCGCCGCCTGCTGCGGCGACGTACCGAACCTCTCCCCGGACAGGTTGCGCTCGACCTCGTCTAGCAGATCCGCTGTCCACACCGGCCGGAACAACTCGGAATCGGCCAGCGTCAGCAGCAGGTTGTTCAGGGCCTGGGGAAGCATGACGCACGTGTCGAGAACTACCCGCAAGGTCGTCATAGGTCACCCTGCCCAGATCAACGAGTCGACACGAAGCCGTCAGCGGCATCGCCCGGGTCCGGGGGTTCCTCGTGCGCCATCTCCTCGAACACCTGGCCCCGGCGCGCCCGCTCACCCTGCTGGAATTCGAGCACGTCCGCCAACTCCACCCGCCGATGCCGGCCCGGCGACGTGTACGGAATCTTCCCCGCTTCCAACAACCGCACCAACGTCGGCCGCGTAATGCCCAACAGGTCCGCGGCCTCCTGCGTCGTCAACACCGTGCGATGAGGTTCCACCGTCACCGCCTGACCCCGATCCAAAGCAGCAACCGCGTCGACGAGCAACCCCCGAACACTGTCCGGCAACGGCACCGACCCGCCCGGGGACGAGATCGACACCTCCTCAGAACCAGCAAGAACGGCCTTCAGTGCTGCGAGAAGATCCCGATCGTCGGTGGCAGGCGGCAATACCGTGTGGTTCGACCCAGCGCCCATACCTCACCATAAAACGAAAAAAACGAACACACAATGCGACTGGGCGCAGCAACGGAACAGATGACGGACTCAGGAACGAGATCGCGAGCACCATTCCCAGCCAGGCGAGACGGCATGGGCTGTGGTCATCTGGCCTCCCTGTCTGTCCTCGCCGGTGCGGCGAGGGTGATCTCGGACAGGCTGCACCGGAACTCGTCATTCGACAGCTGCGGACGGCTGATTCTCCCGAGTAGTCTGTCTGGGCATGGCACGGGATGAGCGTGGTGTGACAGCCCAGAGTGAGGACTTCGCTGCCTGGTACAACGAGGTGGTGTTCAAGGCGGGTCTCGTGGATCGAGGTCCGGCCAAGGGCACCATGGTGATTAGGCCGTACGGGTACCGGCTGTGGGAGCTGTTGCAGTCCGAGCTGGACCGTCGCATCAAGGACACCGGTCACGAGAATGCGTACTTCCCGTTGCTGATTCCGGAAAGCTACCTGGGCCGGGAGGCCGAACACGTCGAAGGGTTCTCCCCGGAACTGGCGGTGGTCACTCGTGCCGGCGGGAAGGTTCTCGAGGAGCCGTTGGTGGTGCGGCCGACGTCGGAGACGGTGATCGGCGAGATGATGGCCAAGTGGATCAGCTCGCACCGCGACCTGCCGCTGCTGTTGAATCAATGGGCGAATGTGGTGCGGTGGGAGCTGCGGCCGCGAATGTTCTTGCGCACGACAGAGTTTCTGTGGCAGGAGGGTCACACCGCGCACGTCGACGAGGCGTCCGCCCGCCGCGAGACGATGCTGGCCCTGGACATCTATCACGAGGTGGCGCGTGAGCTGGCCGCGATCCCGGTCGTTCCGGGTGAGAAGACACCCGGCGAACGGTTCGCCGGTGCGGTGGCGACCTACACGATCGAGGGCATGATGCGTGACGGCCGTGCGCTGCAGTCCGGCACCTCGCATTACATGGGCACCAAGTTCGCGTCGGCGTTCGACATCCGGTTTACCAGCGAGGAGGGCCGAGAGGAGCTGTGTCACACCACGTCCTGGGGAATGAGCACCCGGATGATCGGCGGCATCGTGATGACGCACGGCGACGACAAGGGCCTGGTGTTCCCGCCGCGGTTGGCGCCCCACCAGGTGGTGATCGTGCCGATCACCCGCGGCGGCAACGTCGCGGTCGAGGAAGCGGCCGACGAGCTGGCCCGCCGCCTGCGGTCGGTAGGGGTGCGGACCCATGTCGATGCCCGTCCCCACCTCACCCCGGGTTTCAAGTACAACGAGTGGGAGATGCGCGGCGTCCCGGTCCGGCTCGAGCTCGGCCCGCGAGATCTGGAGGCCCGCACCGTGATGATGGTGAAACGGCTCGGCGACGACGGCAAGCAGGCCGTGCCGATCGACTCCCTGCCCGAGACCATGCCGGGGGTCCTGGACGACTTTCAGGCCTTCCTGCTCGCTCGGGCCACCGCGTTCCGCGACGACCACACCCGAACCGTCGACAACTGGGAGGATTTCGCGGACGCGGTGTCGACCGGGTGGGCACTGGCCCTGCACTGCGGGATTGCCGCGTGCGAGGAGGAGATCAAGTCCCTCACTGCTGCCACCCCGCGATGTGTTCCGCTCGGCGGCGAACCGGAGGCAGGTGGGTGCGTGCGATGTGGCGCGGCGTCGGCGTATGGCAAGCGGGTGATCTTCGGGCGAGCGTACTGACGGGGCGTACGTACAGGGGTGGCTATCACCACCCCTCGGGGGACTATTCGAAGGCCGGGCACTCGACGGACGCTGGGGATCTCGAAAACCGACTACTCGGAGAGAAACCCCACGACCGAAAGGAACCCCCCATGCCCCGCATCCTCGGTGCCACCGTCCCTGACGTCCACGAACACGATCCGCCGGGCGCGGCCCTGCCCGCCGTCGAATCCGTCCACAAAGAGGTCCGTCACCACTGGGCCTTCGCCCGGATGGGCCTGTACCTGCTGCTCGCCTCACTACCGCTGCTCGCGATCTCGGCGCAGGTGTTCGGTGTCGTGCCGATGAATGCCACCGGTGCGCTGGTGATCATTCCGCTCGCCGCCACCCTCGCCGTGTTGTGCGTGTTCGCTCCGCACCCGATCGACCGCATCGTCGGCCACGGCCTCGGCTGGGGGATGTTCGCGTGTCTGGCCTACGACGTCTTCCGCCTCGACACCGTGTATCTGCTCGGGTTGTGGGGCGACTTCATTCCGAAAATGGGTACGTGGCTGCACT
>Ga0247825_10002015_pt1 | contig 13406 bp, 12 predicted proteins | sample 13C_Vanillin_Day_FD_194413 | JGI IMG/M metagenome (GOLD analysis project Ga0247825, IMG submission 194413) | Soil microbial communities from agricultural site in Penn Yan, New York, United States - 13C_Vanillin_Day48 | ecosystem: Environmental > Terrestrial > Soil > Agricultural land | place...
CGTCGCCGTCCGGAATAGCCACGAAGGAGAACGGCGTGTAGGCGCCTTCCGACACGTAACGGCGCGCGAGCGTCCGCTCGATCGCCGCGCGGAGCGCCGCGTCGAGGTCGGCGGGGGGCGGCTCGAGCTCCAGCGCGACAGCCGGCGGGCCGCCACGCCAGGCGAAGCGCCCGCGCCGGGCGTCGAGCACATAGCCGGTGAGCCCGGTCTCCGCGAGGGCGGAGACGAGGGTGGCGTGCAGTTTCGCCGCATCGAGCGGCCGAGCGACGCGGGCTGCATGCGTCGCGTTGTACGGATGGCGCGAGCGCCAGCGCAGCATCGTCGTCTGGAACAGGTTGAGCGCGCCGGCCACGCTAGCCTCCCCCGCGCGCGGCGCGCTGCGCTTCGCCGCACCACGCACGCTTGATCGCGTGCCACAACTCGGCGGCCAGCACCAGGTTCTCGGTGTCGACCGCGTCCGGAAGCGGTTCGGCGGCCCCGGGCCGGTAGCGCTCGATCCACGCGCGCGTGGCCGGGTGGGCGGCGAGATGCTCGGTGCGCGGTGCGCCGATGTGGCTGGTCTGCGCGGGAAGCACCACGTTGCGCACCGACGCGCGCCCGATCGCGTGGTACGGATCCTCGTCACCCGCGAGCGTGCCCGCGATCGGGTCCCAGGGGATCGCGAACCCGACGAACGCCTCGGCGCTGTCCGGCACGTCGCGCAGCACGCGGGCGAGCTCGAACTGGCCGCGCAACACGCGCGGCAGCCGGCCGGTCGCGATCGCCGCGGCGAGCGGGAGCCTGAGGTCGACGACACGGCGCGCCTCGCGCGTGAGCGGGTCGAGATAGCGCGTGCGCGGCTCGGGGGCGAGCGTGCGCGGATCGACCAGCGGCAGCTCGTCGCCGCGCGCGCCGGCGAGCGCGCGCAGCGTGTCGATCACCACGCCGCCGCCCTTGCTGTGCCCGACCAGGATCGGCCGCACGCCGTCGTGCTCGTGCCACCAGGCGAGCGCGCCGGCGAGCGTGGCGCCGTCGAGGTCGCTGTCGGTGGTCATCGCGCCGCCGCGCGGGTCGGTGAGCGAGCGGGCCGGGTAGCCCATCGCCGCGAGGAACGCGCCGAGCGGCGCCATCGTCACGATGCCGAGCGAGCCCTGCAGGAGCACGACATGCGGCGCATGCTGGGGCGGCAACGCCGTCGCGGCGAACGAATCGCTGCGCATGCAATCGAGTGCCGCGAGGTCGGCGGCGTGCGCGCCCGGCGCGAGCGCCAGCGCAAGCGCGAGGACGGTCGCCGCGATCGGCGGCGCGGCTGCGTCAGGCGCGCGACGCGAACAGTCGGGGCAGGAATCGGCCGGTGCCGGCCAGATACGCCGCATAGGCGGTCCCGTGCATCGCAAGCAGGTGGCGCTCCTCGTTGCGCGCCTTCAGGTTCACCAGCGTGGCGTTGGTCAGCGCGACGGCGATCATCGGCCAGGTCGGCAGGACCACCGCACTGGCGGCGACGAGGAGGATCGAGAGCGCGTAGATCGGGTGGCGGATCGAGCGATAGAGGCCCGTGGTCACGAGCTCGGTGCGCTCGCCGGGCGTCACGGCCATGCGCCAGCTCTTCCCCATGCGCTTCCAGCACTCGATCGTCGCGACGAGCGCGAACAGGGCCGTGACGCCGCCGACGCCGCGCACGTTCGCGTAGACGCCTTCGCGCGCCCAGGCCGGCACCGCGAACGGCGCGTCGCCCCCGTGCAGCGCGATCATCGGCAGCGCCATCCACAGCACGACCATCGGCACCCACGCGAGCCACAGGCGCCGCTCGAGCTCTTGCTCCGGCACCACGCCCGCAAGGCGGCGCGTGCGCCGGCGGACGCGCCACGACATCGCGCCGACGATGGACCAGTAGATCCAGACGGACGCGACGACGGCGGCGAGCGGAAGGTCGTGCATGCGCGGCGTGAGGCGCCCGTCGCGGAGACGAGCGTCGATCATTGTACCGGGCGGCCCTGGCGGCGGCGGAGGCTGACCTATAATCGCCGCTGGCCCGAAGGTTCGTCGCGAGCGCCGGCTCGCACGGCGCGCGCACCGTTGACACCGATCCGCTACCGCATCGTCGCGCGCCGCCCCACGGCGCATCGCTTCGAGATCGACTGCACCGTCGACGATCCGGCCGCGGACGGGCAGCGCTTCTCGCTGCCGACCTGGATCCCCGGCAGCTACCTGATCCGGGAGTTCGCGCGCCACGTGGTCGCCGCGCGTGCGTCCTCGGCGGGGCGACCGGTGCGCCTCGCCAAGGTCGCCAAGGACACGTGGCAGGCCGCGCCCTGCAACGCCCCCCTCACGGTGACCCTCGACGTGTACGCGCACGACGTCTCGGTGCGTGGCTCCTACCTCGACGCGACGCGCGGCTACTTCAACGGCGCCAGCGTATTCCTGCTGCCTGAAGGCCGCGCCGCCGCACCGTGCGAAGTCGACATCGTCGCCCCGTCGCACGCCGGGGGCGAGCGTTGGCGCGTTGCCACCACGCTCCCGCGCGACGGCGCCGCGCCGTGGGGCTTCGGCCGCCATCGCGCGGCCAACCACGACGAGCTCATCGACCACCCGGTCGAGATGAGCGACTTCCGGCACTGCGCGTTCGAGGCCGGCGGCGCAGTGCACGACGTGGTGGTGAGCGGTCGCGCGCCGTTCGACGCCGAGCGCCTGGCGCGCGACCTCGCGCGCGTGTGCCAGTGGCACTGCGACCTGTTCGGCGGCGCGGCGAGCTCGCGCGCGCCGTTCGACCGCTACCTGTTCCAGGTGCTCGCGGTCGGCGAAGGCTACGGCGGCCTCGAGCATCGGTCGAGCACGTCGCTCATCGCGGCGCGCCGCGACCTGCCCGCGCCGGGCATGGGCCCGCCGACCGACGACTACCGGAGCTTCCTCGGTCTCGCGAGCCACGAGTACTTCCACAGCTGGAACGTGAAGCGCATCAAGCCCGCGGCCTTCGTGCCCTACGACCTCGCGCGCGAGGCGTACACGCGCCAGCTCTGGGCGTTCGAGGGGATCACCTCGTACTACGACGACCTCGCGCTGCTGCGCAGCGGCGTGGTCGACGCCGAGAGCTGGCTCGAGCTCGTCGGCCGCACCGCGACCACGGTCCTTCGCACGCCGGGACGCACGCTGCAGAGCGTCGCCGACGCGAGCTTCGACGCCTGGATCAAGCACTACCGGCCCGACGAGAATACGCCCAACGCCAGCGTCAGCTACTACGCGAAGGGCGCGCTGGTCGCCCTCGCGCTCGACCTCACGCTCCGCAACCATGGAAGCTCGCTCGACGCGCTCATGCGGGAGCTGTGGCGCCGCCACGGCCAGACAGGCATTGGCGTCCCCGAGAACGGGCTGCAGCGGATCGCCGAAGCGCTCGCGGGACGCGATCTCGCGGCGTTCTTCGACGCCTTCGTCGAGGGCACCGAGGAGCTGCCGCTCGCCGACCTGCTCGCGACGCATGGGATCGCGTTCTCGCTGCGCCGCGCGCAAGGCGTCAAGGACCGCGGCGGCAAGCGCGGCGACGGCGAGCCGCCGCGCGTCGCGATCGGCGCGACGCTCGGCCCGGACCTGCGGCTGCAGCACGTCCGTCCAGGCGGCCCGGCCGAAAATGCCGGGCTCGCCGCGGGCGACACGCTCGTGGCGCTCGACGGCCTCAAGGCGTCCGCGGAACGGCTCGATGCGTATGCGCGCGACGCGCAACCGGGCGACCGCGTCGCCGTGCACGCGTTTCGTCGCGACGAGCTCATCGAAGCCTCTCTCGCGCTCGCCGCGGCGCCCGACGACACCGCGTTCCTGGCGCTCGACGCGGCGGCAGCCCCCGAGGCGCTGGCGCGACGCGAGCGATGGCTCGCGTGAACGCGTCGTCCAAGCGTGCGCGCGGACCGGGACGCGCCTGGCGGTGCGGCGTCCTCGCGGCGTTCGCCTGCCTCGCCGCCGCCGCCGCGCCGCTCCCGCCTCCGCCGGAGACCGCGGCGGAGCCGACGCTCGAATCGTTCCACGGCCGCTTCGTCGCCGATCCGTACCGCTGGCTCGAGGACACCGACGCGCCCGCGACGCGAGACTGGTTCGCCGAGCAGAACGCGTACGCGCGTAAGCTGCTCGACGCGATGCCCGGACGCGCGTCGCTGCGCGCCGAGATCGCCGCGCTCATGTCCGCGGGCGAGGACGTTCGCAACGTGCAACGGGCCGGCGATCGCGTGTTCGCGCTGAGGCGCGAGGCGGGCGCCCCGCGTCACCGGCTGGTGATGCGCGTCGGCACCGAGGGTGCCGAGCGCGTCGTCCTCGATCCGTCGCGCTTCGCGAGCGCCCCGGGCTCCGCGGTGATCGACTACTACGCACCGGCGCCGAGCGGCCGGCTGGTGGCGGTCGCGGTGTCGCTCGACGGCAGCGAGGCGTCGACCGTCCACGTCGTCGACGTCGACCGCGGCGACGTCGTCGGACCGCCGATCCCGCGCGCCGACTTCGGCGCGCTCGCCTGGCGCTTCGACTCGGCGGTGCTCTACTACCGCCAGTCGCGCGCGCTCGGGCCCGATGCCGATCCGGCCGCGACGTACCGCGACGCGTCGGTGCGCATGCGCGAGTTCCGCGACGGTGCCGCCGGGGCGGACGTGGCGGTCTTCGGGCGCACCGTCGGGCCGGGCCTGCCGATCGCCCCCGACGACGTCCCCGAGGTGTTCGTCTCGCCGGTCTCGTCGTGGGCGCTGGGCATCGTGCGCCATGGCGTCGCGCGCGAGGTCACGGTGTACGCCGCGCCGCTCACCGTGCTGCGCGGGCCCGACACGCCCTGGCGCAAGGTCGTCGACCGCGCACAGGGCGTCGAGGATGTCGACCTGCGCGGCGAATGGCTGTACCTGCGCACCAGCGAGGACGCGCCGCGCTACCGCTTGCTGCGCTGGTCGCTCCGCTCGGCGCAGCGCTACCGCAGCGGCGACGCGGAGGTCGTGCTCGCGCAGGGCGAGCGGCGAATCTCGGCGTTCCGCGTGGCCAAGGACGCGCTCTACGTGCACGAGAACGACGCCGGTGCGGCGCGCCTCACGCGGCTCGAGTTCAACGTCAGGCTGCTGGCGAGCCCCCCGCCCCGGCGCGGCAAGGGAACGGCGCCCCCCGCGTTGCCCAAGGCTTCGGGCGTCGCGCGCATGGCCGATATCGCGCTGCCGTTCACCGGCGCGATCGCCGACCTGGTCGTCGATCCGCTGCACGCCGGCGCGCTGGTGCGCCTCGAGGGCTGGGCCGAGCCTGCGGGCTATTTCACCGTTGCGCCGGTGAGCGGGACCGTGACGCGAACGGGGCTCGTCGCGCGCTCGCCCGTCGCGCCGGCCGACGTCGTCGTGACGCGCACGCAGGCGACGAGCCACGATGGCGTGAGCGTGCCGCTGACCATCGTCGCGCCCCGTGCGCTCGCACGCGCGGCTCGTGCCCCCGTGCTGATCGCGGCGTACGGGGCCTATGGCATCGCGTACGAGCCGGTGTTCCGCCCATGGCTCAGGGCATGGCTCGAGCGCGGCGGCGTCTACGCCGTCGCCCACGTGCGCGGCGGCGGCGAGCACGGCCGCGACTGGCACCGGGCCGGCCAGAAGGCGCACAAGCCCAACAGCTGGCTCGACCTCGTCGCCTGCGCCGAGCGGCTCGTCGCGGCCGAGGTGGCCGCGCCCGATCGCGTGTTCCTGCAGGGGGGCAGCGCGGGCGCCGTCGCGGTCGTCGGCGCGATGGAAGCGCGCCCGGACCTGTTTCGCGCCGTCGTGAGCGAGGTCGGCTTCCACGACGCGATCCGTGGCGAGGTCATTGCCACCGGGCCGGCCAACGTCGAGGAGTTCGGCAGCGTCGCGACGCCGGAAGGCTTCGCCGCGCTCGCCGGGATGAGCGCCTACGCGAACGCCGTCGAAGGCACCGCCTACCCCGCGGTGCTGCTCACCGCCGGCTTCAACGATCCGCGCGTTCCGCCGTGGGACCCGGGCAAGATGGCCGCGCGCCTGCAGGCGATCGGCGCAGGCCCCGGCGGCAGCGCACAGCCGGTGTTGCTGCGCACCGAGATGGCCGGCGGACACGGGCACGACGCGACGCTCGGGGCGCGCATCGACACGCTGACCGACATGCTCGCGTTCCTGCTATGGCAGGCGAACGCGCCCGGCTTCACGCCGCGCGACTAGCGCCCCGGCGCCGCCCCGCTAGAGCGTCACTGCCGGGTTGAGCGTGTAGCGCCCGGTGATCGACGCCTGCGCGAGCACGTGGCCCGCCATCGCGCGCTCCGCGTCGATCGCGCCGAAGCGTCCGTCGACCGCCAACCGGTCCACCCCGAGCGCGTAGACCGTGAATACGTAGCGGTGCGCGATCGCGTCGTTCCACGGCGGGCACGGGCCGTCGTAGCCGTAGTAGTCGCCCGCCATGTCGCGGTCGCTGGCGAACCACCCGGTGTAGTCGTTGATGCCGTGGCGACTCCCGTTCGGCGCCACCGGCCCGCTCTTGCCGCGCGTCGTGATGCCGTTCGAGTGCGCGCCGCGGGCGATGGCGAGCGTCGCCGGCGCGATGTCGACGAGCACCCAATGCGCGAACGGGACGCGCGGCAACGACGCCGGCACCGTGCGGCCCTCGCGGTTGACGTCGTCGCCGCGCGACGGCACGTCGGGGTCGATGCAGGTGAGCGCGAAGGAGCGCGCCCCCGCCGGCGCCCCGCTCCAGGCGAGGTCCGGATTGCGATTGTCGGACAGCGCGACGTGGCGCTTCGCGTCGAGCTTGCCGAACGCGAACTCGGCGGGAATCGCCCCGCCGTCGGCGAACGCGGTGGTCGTGAGCTTCATCGCATCCTCCTTGCGCGCGTCAGGCGCGCCAGTGCGGCGGCCAGGTCGCGTCCAGGTAGGGCAGCGCCTCGACGCGCTTCTTCCACGCGGCGAGCGCGGGCGGCACGAGCGACGCGGCGTCGAACGACGGCTCGCGCTGGTGGCACCGGTCCATGAACGCGACGGCGGGATACAGCGCGAAATCCGCGGCCGAGAGCGGCCCGACCAGGAAGTCGCCCGCGAGGTAGCGCGCGACGAACGCGAACTCCTCGGCCACGGCGCGCCGCGCTTCGTCGACCTTGCCGGCATCCCGCTCCTCGGGCTTCACGCCGAGCAGTCGCTCGAGCACCTGGTCGACGGCCTCGGTCGTGTAGCTGTCGACCTCGCTCACGATCCGGCGCACCGTCGCACGCGTGCGCGCATCGCCGGGGAACAGCGCGAGGCCGCGGCCCGCATGGGCCTCGTCCAGGTACTCGACGATCGCGTTGCTCTCGTAGAGCACGAAGTCGCCGTCGACGAGGGTCGGCACGCGATGGCGCGGGTTGAGCGCCACGAACTCGGGCTTGCGCGTGTCGCGCGCCGCGAACGACAGTACCTTGCGCTCGTAGGGGAGCCCCTTCGCCTCGAGCGCGAGCTGCACGCGCCACGCGTAGGGGGATCCGGAACCGTAGTACAGCGTGATCGACACCTAGTCTCCCTTCGTCCTGGATCCCGAAGCGGGCTGCCGCGAACCCGCGCTGCGCAGCGCCTCGAGCGACGCCTTCTGCAGCTCGAGCGTCTTGATGCTCATCTGCATCATCGAGAGGCTCATCGCGAGCCAGTTCTCGATCACGCGGAGCTCGCCGATCTTGCGCTCGACCTCGGCCGGATCGAGCGCGGCGAACATCATCGCCGGGTTGGGGAACGCCATCGCGGCCGGCACCGCCGGCGCGGCGGCGGTCGCGGCGGGTGCGCCCGGCAGGCCGAAGCCGGGCATCGGCACGCCTAGCGGGTTCCACATCTTCTGCATGAACTCGAGCGCCTGCTGCGGCGTCGGGAATGCCGCGGGGGGCGGGGTGTCGTCGGGGGCTTTGGCCATGGAGGTCGCGTCGCAGCGTCGAGGGGGGGATTCCGCTAATATGCTGGGCCATGGCGGACCCCGGCGCAACCTTGCTCGCGCGGCTAGCGTCAGTCGTCGGCAAAGCCAACGTCGTCACCGCCGCCGCCGACCTCGCCCCGCACCTCGTCGACTGGCGCGGCCGCTACCGCGGCAACGCGCTCGCGGTCGTGCGCCCCGCGACGACGCAAGAGACCGCCGACGTCGTCGGTGCGTGCGCGCAGGCGCGCGTCGCGGTGGTTCCCCAGGGCGGCAACACCGGACTCGTGGGCGGCGGCACCCCGCACGAGCGCGGCGACGAGATCGTCCTTTCGCTCGCCCGGCTCAACCGCATCCGCACGGTGGATCCCGACAACGCGACGCTGACGGTCGAGGCCGGCGTGACGCTCGCCGCCGTGCAGTCCGCCGCGCGCGAGGCGGGCCTCGCATTCCCGCTCTCGCTCGCTTCCGAAGGCTCGTGCACCATCGGCGGCAACCTCGCCACCAACGCGGGCGGCACCGCGGTGCTGCGCTACGGCAACGCGCGCGACCTGGTGCTGGGCGTCGAGGTCGTGCTCGCCGACGGCAGCGTGCTCGACCTCGCGCGCTCGCTGCGCAAGGACAACACCGGCTACGACCTGAAGCAGCTGTTCATCGGCGCCGAGGGCACGCTCGGCATCGTCACGGCTGCCGTGCTCAAGCTGTTCGCGGCGCCGCGCACGCAGGTCACCGCGTTCGCCGCGGTCGCGAGCGTCGGCGACGCGATCGCGTTGCTGCGCCACGCCAAGCGGGCGCTCGGCGACCGGCTCGTCGGCTTCGAGCTGATGAGCGAGCCCGCGCTCTCGCTGTCGCGCAAGCACCATCCGGCGACGCCCGACGTCCTACCCGGCCATCCGTGGTACGCGCTGGTGCAGGCCGACGACAGCGCCGCGGACGAGCGGCTGGCCGATCGCGTCGAGGCGATGCTCGCGAGCGCGGCCGAGCAAGGCCTGGTTCGCGACGCCACCGTCGCGCGTTCCGGGGCGCAGGCCGCCGCGCTGTGGGCAGCACGCGAGAACATCTCGGAGGCGCAGCGCCGCGAGGGACCCAACCTCAAGCACGACATCTCGCTGCCGGTGTCGTCGATCCCCGCGTTCCTCGACGAGGCGGAGCGCGCGCTCGGGAGCGCACTACCGGGCGTGCGCTTCATCGTGTTCGGGCATCTGGGCGACGGCAACCTGCACTACAACCTCTCGGCGCCGGCCGGCACCGCCGCGGACACGTTCGTCGCACCGGCGACGCTCGAGCGCGCGCAGCGGATCGTCCACGACCTGGTCCGCACGCGCGGCGGGTCGATCTCCGCCGAGCACGGCATCGGACAGCTCAAGCGGCGCGAGCTTGCGCGCACCAAGGCGCCGCTCGAGCTCGCGCTGATGCGCAGGATCAAGGCCGCGCTCGATCCCGCCGGCATCCTCAACCCGGGCAAGGTCCTCTAGCGGCCATGGGCAAGCTCATCTTCTGGGTCGTCGTCATCTTCGCGGTGCTGTTCGCGCTGCGCCTCTACAACGCCGCGCAGGCGAAGAAGCGCCGGGACGCCAACGCGGCCGCCGGCGTCGCCGGGCCGATGGTCCGCTGCGAGAAATGCGGCGTGTACCTGCCGCGCTCCGAGGCGGTCAAGATCGGCGACGCGTTCCGCTGCAACGAACCGAACTGCCTGCCCCCATGAGCTCGGTGCCCGATCCCGCGCCCGCGGTCCCGCCGTTCGAGCCGCCGCCGCTCCCGGCGTCGCTGACCGACTCGGGCAGGCGCATCCTGTGGATCATCGGGCTCTACCGCTCGGTGTGCGGCGCTGCGCTGTTCGGCATCGCGCTCCTGGTCGACCTCAAGGGCGTGGGAGCGATCACGCCCAATGCGTTCATCACCGGCACGGCGCTCTACTTCCTGTTCGGCCTCGCCGCGTTCGCGTGGGTGCAGGTCGAGCGCCTGCCGCTGTCGCTGCCGCACCTGGCGCTCGCCCTGCTCGCCGGCGACATCTTCTTCCTGTCGCTGGTCATCATCGCCGGCGGCAACACGGTCGCGCCGATTCCGATCCTGCTCTTCCCGCAGCTCGCGGCGAGCGGCTGGCTGCTGCGCACGCAGACCGCATTCTTCCACGCGGCGCTCGCGTCGGTCGTGCTGCTCGGGCTCGACGTGTGGCGCGCGATCGAGGGCAGCATCGGCGGCGCGCAGATCGTGCAGACCGGCATCGTCGGCTTCGGCTACTTCGCCACCGTCGGCATCGCGGTCGCGCTGGGCCGCTACACGAAGGCGTCCGAGGACCTGGCCGCGCAGCGGGGCATCGACGTCGCGAACCTCGAGCAGGTCAACCGGCTGATCATCCAGGACATGCAGGACGGCGTGCTGGTGGTCGACCTGAACGGTGTCGTGCGCGGCCACAACGCGCAGGTGACGCGGCTCCTGGGCGGCTTCGGCCGGATGCGCGGCGGCATGCGGCTCGCCGAGTTCAGCTCGACGCTGCACGACTACTGGCGGCGCTGGCAGGACGATTTCACCATCGCGCTGCCGCCGTTCAAGGTCGAGGTCACCCAGCGCCTGCTCCGCGTGCGCCTGGTGCGCATCGGCTCGGGGCTCAATGGTGGGACGCTCATCTACCTCGAGGACCTGGGGCGCGCGCAAACCGAGGCGCAGCAGATGAAGCTCGCCGCGATGGGCCGCCTGACCGCGTCGATCGCGCACGAGGTGCGCAACCCGCTGTCCGCGATCAACCAGGCGGCGCAGCTCCTCGAGGAGGACCGCGCGGTCGCGCCGGAAGGCCTGCGGCTGCTCGCGATGATCCGCAACAACAGCAAGCGCATCGACCGCATCGTCGGCGAAGTGCTGCAGCTCAACCGCCGCGACCGCCAGCAGCCGGAGACGATCGCGCTGGGCGACTTCCTGCGCTCGCTGGTCGAGGAGATCGAGCAGGCGGAGAACATCCCGGCCGGCAGCATCCAGATGACGGTGCCCGACGACCTGGTCGTGATCTTCGACCGCGGCCACTTCAACCAGATCCTGTGGAACCTGGTGCGCAACGCGTGGCAGCATTGCCAGAAGCGCGGGGCGAGCGTGCGCATCGCCGCGCGCGCCGGCTACATGGGCGACGCGGTGCTCTTCGAGCTGGCCGACGACGGCCCCGGCATCCCGGCCGAGCTCCGCGGCCAGATCTTCGAGCCGTTCTTCACGACCCGTCCCGGTGGCACCGGTCTGGGCCTCTACATCGCGCGCGAGCTCGCCGACGCCAACGGGGCGACGCTCGAGCTGTTGCCGAAATCGCCCGGCGCGCAGTTCCGCATGACGCTCAAGCGCGCGTCGGTGGCCGCGGCCGCGCCGCGACTCGAGCCGCCCGCCGAATAAGCATCCAGGGAGGAAACCGTGTCCCGCAAAGTACGCGCCCAGCCGAAGGTCCTCGTCATCGACGACGAGCCCGACCTCCTCGAATTGCTCGAGCTCACGCTGTCGCGCATGGGGCTCGACACCGAGCGCGCCTCGACCGTCGCCGAGGCGATCGCGCTGCTCGACCGCGAGAGCTTCGATCTCTGCCTCACCGACATGCGCCTCCCCGACGGCGAGGGCCTGCGCGTGGTCGAGCACATCAACCAGCACGGCCTCGACGTGCCGGTCGCCGTGATCACCGCATTCGGCAGCGCCGAGAATGCCGTCGCGGCGCTGAAGGCGGGGGCGTTCGACTACCTCGCGAAGCCGGTGGCGCTCGAGCAGCTGCGCGCGCTGGTCAAGCAGGCGCTCAAGGTGCCCGACAAGCCGTCGGGCAGCACGCCCGTCACGAGCCAGCTCCTCGGCGAATCGGCGGCCATCGAGCACGTGCGCGGGCTGATCGAGCGACTCGCGAAGAGCCAGGCGCCGGTGTTCATCAACGGCGAGTCGGGCAGCGGCAAGGAGCTCGCGGCGCGGATGATCCACAGCGGCGGGCCGCGCGCCTCGCAGCCGTTCATCGCGGTCAACTGCGGCGCCATTCCCGAGAACCTGATGGAGAGCGAGTTCTTCGGCTACCGCAAGGGGGCGTTCACCGGTGCCGAGGCGGACCGCGACGGCTTCTTCCAGGCGGCCAACGGCGGCACGCTGTTCCTCGACGAGGTCGCCGACCTCCCGCTCGCGATGCAGGTGAAGCTCCTGCGCGCGATCCAGGAGAAGAAGGTGCGCAAGGTCGGCTCGACGGCCGAGGAGCCGGTCGACGTGCGCATCATCAGCGCCACGCACAAGCGGCTGTCGGCGCTGGTCGAGTCCGGGGCGTTCCGCCAGGACCTGTTCTACCGGCTGCACGTGATCGAGCTGGCGATGCCGCCCCTGCGCGAGATGCAGGAGGACATCGTCGGCATCGCCAACGCGATCCTGACGCGCCTGGCCCGCGGCGTGCCGGCGCGGCTCGAGTCCGACGCGCAGGCCGCGCTGCAGCGCTACCCGTTCCCCGGCAACGTGCGCGAGCTCGAGAACATCCTCGAGCGCGGGCTCTCGCTCGCCGCCGACCCGCAGCGCATCAACGCGGCCGACCTGCACCTCACGCCTTACGAGTCCGAGGAAGACGCGGCGATGCCGCCGGGCGAGAAATGGCCATTGCAGGATTACCTCGACCGGGTCGAGCGCCAGGCCATCAACGAGGCGCTCGAGAAGACACGCTTCAACCGCACCGCCGCGGCGAAGCTCCTCGGCATCACGTTTCGCGCGATGCGCTACCGGATGGAGCGGCTGGGCATCAAATGAGCCGGCGCGCGCGCCGACGACGCGCGGCTCGAGGCGTCACGACCGGCCCGGCGGCTTCGGCTTGCGCGGCCGCGTGGTGATCTCGCCCATCATCGTGCTGGGGTCGTCGAGCGCGCGCATCTCCGAGCGCTTGCTGCGCATGTCCTTGGGGCGCGACTTCATCAGGCGCTGGTCGCGCGTGTGCGTGTACGCCTGCAGGCTCTGCTTGCGCCGCGCGATGACGCGTCGCACCGCGACGAAGCCCACGACGAGCGCGAACAGCGCCGGCAGTCCCAGGACCAGTTCCATCGTGCGATTGTCGCACTGCGCCCGCGCGACGCAAGCCGCGCATGCCAGGCCCGCGACGAACGGTGGCGGCGCATGAGCCGGCGCGCACCGCGCGGGCGCCGCGTCGGCCCGGGCGACTGGCTCGAAGGCGCGCGTCGCGTGCGCTCGCCCAACGCCGACGCCCGCCCGGCGGACACCGCGGTCACGCTCGTCGTCGTGCACGGCATCTCGCTGCCGCCGGGACGCTTCGGCGGCGATGCGATCGAACGGCTGTTCACCAACCGGCTCGATCGCGATGCACACCCCTGTTTCCACACCCTCGCGGGATTGCGCGTGTCGGCGCACTTCCTGATCCGGCGCGACGGCGCGCTGGTGCAATTCGTCGCTTGCAGCGAGCGCGCCTGGCATGCCGGCGTCTCGCGCTGGAACGGGCGCGAGCGCTGCAACGACTTCTCGATCGGTGTCGAGCTCGAGGGCACCGACGAGCGGCCCTATACGGCGAAGCAGTACCGGCGCCTGGCGGCACTGGTCCGGCGCCTCGCCGCGCGCTGGCCGATCGCCAC
>Ga0247825_10002017_pt1 | contig 13400 bp, 7 predicted proteins | sample 13C_Vanillin_Day_FD_194413 | JGI IMG/M metagenome (GOLD analysis project Ga0247825, IMG submission 194413) | Soil microbial communities from agricultural site in Penn Yan, New York, United States - 13C_Vanillin_Day48 | ecosystem: Environmental > Terrestrial > Soil > Agricultural land | place...
GCGTGTCCTTGAATTCGTCCGCCAGAACCGAATGGACCGTCTTGCCGACGATGGCGGCCTCGATCATCGCGGTCGTGTTCACGCCGACCACCGCCTCGCAGTGATAGAACGAATCGAAGTAGTCCTGTCGATCGTTCTCGTTCACCGGATTCGCCGCACGCGGATAAATCGCCACGTTCTCCAGGTCGGGAAACTCAGCGGTACGCCAGTGCCCGATGTTGTACGGATGCGGCCGCACGAGGATTCCGACATCGCGCAGTTCGGGCTGACGCCGCAGCGCTTCAATCCAGCGCCGCACGAACTGCAGCTCCACGTCCGGCGACGAAATCGACGCTGTCGAGCCCGCGAACAGGACGAACTTCCGGTCCGCGCGCAACCCGACCTTCGCACAGAAGGCCGCACGCGCGGTCGGCAGCCGCTCGAACCACTTGTCGAACGGCTGCGCACCGGTGACGACGATGCGATCGTCGGCCGTGCCGTGGTATCCAATGGCTTCGGCGCGCTGCTCCTCGTTCCAGACAGCCACGAGGTCCGGTTCGACGCGAATCAACCCCTTGGTGGTCAGGTGATCCCAGCTTGCGACGCATAACGCAGTCGGGATGCCGAGCGCCTGCGCACTCTTGATCACGTCAGCCTGCGGCGAGCGGTCGGTAACGAGCGGCGTGACGAGCACGGCGTCGGGCCGGCGCGAGGAGATGAACTCTTCGAACGGCGGGTAACTCGGGATGGCGCGCTCGCACGTCGTCAGGACCCGCACCCAGCGGCGAACCGACGCCTCGGTGGAGGTGCCGCGCCAGCCGAGGAATCCAAGCAGCGGCGGCACGGCCGAGCGCATCCGGTCGCGGAGGTACGGCGTGTCGACGAAGTCCGGATGCCAGTAGCGGATGTAGTCGATCGACCCCCGGACGCCTCGCGCAACCGTCGCCCACACGTCGCGGCGGATCGGCATCCGCCCGATCAGGGCAATCCCATCATCAACGCCGGCCACAGCCTCGGCGCCTTCCGACTGCTTCTCGGGACTGTCGAAGACGATCTCGACGTGGTGCCCGCGCGCCGCCAGCATCCGCACCGTCGAATCGAAGTACCGAAGGTACCCCGGATAGTGCATGACGAAGAGAAAACGGCGTGGCGCTGTCACAGCGTGCCGGCCTCTTCAGGTCTGACGTTCGCCTCAGCCTGGCTGGACCGCCAGCTGGCCACCGTCGGCGCGACCAGACCGAGCGCGTGGCGATCGATCGCCAGGAAGCCACCCGGCAGGAGCTGATCGAATACCCGGTTGGCACACTCGAGGTGGTGGTTCTCGAAACCGTCGCGGCGCGAGAACAGCGAGAGCGATCGGACGCCGAGAAATGGAGCCAGGTACGAGAACCCCCCGTACGTGCCGACAAATCCACGCGAGCCGGCGATCACACGCGTCTGGAAGGCCAGGTTGTCGTTCAATACGCGATGTGTGTCGATGACGTGGATGCCGGATCCGGAGGTCACGTCGATGTCGAGATGGTCGTCGAGCTGCGTCGAAGCCCTGAGCAATGCCACCGGGACGTCCCGGCTGATCGTCTGGAGCAGACTGGTCACGGCGCGCCGGTTCTTGGCTGAATCGGGAAACGCCTTACTGAAATAGAACTTCGCCGTCACGTAGTCAGACGGCAGATTCACTTCCGAACCGAGCGGACGATTCGCCACGCGCATCGGCTTGTATTCGGTGAACGACTCGACGAGCTCCGTCGAAGCCTGCCGTCGCCAGAGTGCCTGGAACAGGCGATACATGGCCGACGGATGCAGCACGGGCGCGTCGGGCGCGAGCTGCAGCCGCGATCGCACCTCGTCCACGAGTTGGCGATCGAGACCGCGGCCTTCGAACTGCTTCTTCGGGCCGGCGGTCTGCGCCTGGAACTCGGCCGGCGACACCACATCGAGGACGTCCACATAGCGCGACGTGAGGTGCTGGTACCACGACGCGGCACCACCGCGCGAGACAACCACCATGCGACGGCTGTCGAATCCCTGCGCGACGAGCCAGTTCAGGAACGGAATCCAGTACAGCAGCTCGAAGCCGACTTCTCCCGTCCACGGTCCGACGATCACGTCTGGATCAGCGCTGTTGACCAGCCGCAGCGCCTTGCGCAGCGCAGCCTGCTGCGTCGCCTCCGCGTCGCTCTGCCACCCGGCGCGGTGCAACGCCTCGACGGTGAAGTCGGACTGCTGATGGACCAGCCCGGTCAGTTCGAGCAGCTGGCGCCGAAGCGCGTGCAGCGATCGGGCGAGGTCCGCAGACCCCTGCGAATCTCGCGGTGATCCCGCCACCGGTTCGTCCGGGACGCGACCGATGAGACGCCTCAGCAGCCGCTCGCTCACGCCTTCAGCGCTGCCTCGGTCCGCTCGACGGCCCTCACGAGCGGCGACTGGTCGCCGAACGCCAGGCCGAGCACGTCAATGTCGCTGGTATCGAGGACCACGTAGGACCCGCGCCGGAACCCGCCAAACACCCGACGTGACACTTCGAGGTGCTGCGGTGAGAACTTCTCGCGGTGCGAGTAGAACGCCAGCGACGTCACGCCGTAGAACGGCGCCAGGTAGGAGAGGCCCCCATACGTGCCGACGAACGCGCGGGACCGGCTGATCACCTTGGTCTGGATCTCCAGGTTGTTCCGCGGTGTCATCCGGTGGTCGATGCTGTGGATGCGGCGGTTCGAGGGAATCTTCGGATCCCAGTGGTCGTCGATGCGCAGATCGGGATTCAGCAGCACGACGTCGCCAGCCTCGCTCAACGCCTCCAGCAGTCGTGCCACGAACCGCTTGTTCTCCTCGTTGTCGGGGAACGATTCGTTGAAGTAGAAGCGGACCGCGGTGAAGTGGTCCGGCAGTTCACGGGCGATGTCGGAGGTATCGAGCTTCGGCAGCCGCTCGAAGGAGGCGAACTGATCGACGACGCTGACCGACATGCGGCTCTTCCAGAACGCGTAGAAGAGCTGGTACATGTACATCGGGTGCAGCAGGTCGCACTCCTTGGTGCCGATCTGCTGGTACACCACCTTCAGAATCTCGCGATCGAAATCGGTCAGCGCGAGATGCTTCTGCTTGTTCTCCTGCTGCCGTTCGGTGTTCTTCGCGCGGAACTGTTCGGGAGTGTAGAAATCGAACAGGTCGATGTAGTTCGGCGTGATGTGCTGATACCAGACGCCGGCGCCGCCGCGTGACACCACATGGAGCCGCTCAGCGTCGAACGGGCGATACGTCTTCACCCAGTTCAGGAACGGAATCCAGTACAGGAGTTCGAACCCGACCTCGCTCAGCCACGGCCCGACGATGATTGGTTTCCCGCTGCTCGAGATTCGCTGCAGGATCTTTGGGATCGCGGCCATCTCCGCCGTGGCCTGATCGCCCGTCATCATCTCCGGCAGCACGCGCGGGACGATGTACCGCTGCGCGAATTTCTTGGCCGGCTTCCAGCGGAAGAAGTTGGCAACCACCGCGCCGAACCGCTTCTGGATGAAGCTGCCGACCGTCAGCGGCCGCATCTGGCGTTCGCGCTTCCTGGACAGTCGCGCCGCGTAACGGACGGCTTTCATCCCGATTCCGATCGGGAACAGCAGGCCACGGACCAGGTACAAGCCGAGCGACGGTTGCTCGCGCGCCGGCTGCGGCTGGGAGCCCAGTTCGACGATCGCATCCGCGAGCACCGGAGTCGCCTCGACGTCGAGTCCGTGCGGTCTGACGAACGCCTGGATGAACCGCCGGAGCCGCTCACGATCCTCCTCGGTGCGGTCGAGCGCACGCGGCAGCTGCTGCACGTGTTCGTCGAGCGTCGCCGCCATCGTCAGCAGGCCGCCACCTTCGTTGAGCAGGTAGTGGAAGTGGAGCGTGCCCTCCTGCGTGCCCTGGTATTTCGGCACGCGGACCGAGAAGACCGGGCGACCGACGATCCCGGATTCAATCTGCGCGCTGGTGTTGATGCCCACTGCGGCGATGGAGTGGTACATCGAGTCGAAGTAGTCGTTCTTGGTCCCCTGATCGATCGGGTTCGCGCCGCCGCGCGGCCACAACGTGACGTTCTTCAGCTCGCCGTGCCCGAAGTCGAACGTCTGCCACGGCTGGATATTTTCCGGGTGCGGACGGATCAGGATGCCCGCCTCGCGCAGGCGCGGATCGGGCGCTGTGCGAAGGGCGTGAATCCAGTCCGCGATGAACTCGGACTCGTCGGGCGCGATGAATTGGGACGAGCAGAGGTACAGGAAGAAGGGCTTGTCCGGATCGAGCCCTGCCTTCGCGCAGAACTCCTGGCGGGTCGTCGTCGGCCGCTTCGCGAACCACTGATCGTAGACCGTCGCGCCGGTGACCACGACGCGCTCCGGCTGCATGCCGTGCATGGTGGTCGCCTCGCGCTTCTGGGCTTCGTTCCACACGAACACGCGCTCCGGCAGGACGCGAATCAGCCCCTTGTTCGTCAGGTTGTCCCAGCTGTGCACGCACAGGCCGCTGTGGATGCCGAGCGTACGAGCGGCCTTCACGTACTCGACCTGATCTGAACCGATGTCGACCAGTGGCGTGACGAGGACGACATCCGGCTTCTGCGTGCTGATCAGCGAGGCGATCCACTCGTCCGTGGGAATCGCACGCTCACACAGGTTGAGCAGACGACCGACCGCGGCCAGGCCGGCACCGCTTCGGACGATCGGCGCGCGCAACAGACTTCTGAACAGGGGCGGGATACGGGTGGCGGCGCGTTCCCGCAACGCCACCGCGTCCTTGTAGTCCGGCGTCTCGTAGCGGACGTAATCGGCTGCGCTGCGCACGCCCCGCGCCAGTCCGAGCCAGAACCTCCAGGGCGTCTTCTTTCCAAGCTCGCCGGCGGTGATGTTCGGATAGGTATCGGTCAGCTCCCACAGCAGCCGGCCATCCCCCCACTTGTCCTGCATCATGAAGGCGAGGTGGATGTCGTGACCGCGCTGTGCCAGCTCTCGGAGCGTGGACGCAAAGTTCCGCAGGGCGCCCGGATGGCGCATCGAGAACAGGATTTTCATTTCAGATCTTGTCGACGGACGCCGATTCGACGCGGTTGAAGAACCAGATCCCCGTCGCGGCCGTCACCCCGATGGCCACCATGTGCGCCGCCATGACGCCAGTGCTGATTTCGAGCGGCGTGCCGAGCGTGCCGTAGCGGAACAGTTCGATGGCGCTCTCCATCGGGTTCAGCATCACCAGAGCGCGGGCCCAGCCGTACTTGATGTGTGACAGCGGCCAGAGGATCGACGTCAGATACATCAGCATCGGCATCGCATAGCGAATCCCGTAGCGGATATCGCGATACCGGACCTGGAGCACCGAGGTCCAGAAGCCCACCGCAATCGCAAATACCAGGCTGATGATGACCGCGACCGGCGCGAGCAGCAGCTGCGGTTCCAGCGTGATGTACCAGATGCCGAGACGCTGATGCAGATAGATGTCCGTCGCGACGAGAACGAGCGACAGGATCGTGATGAACAGCAGTGCCGGCGACACCGACGCCACCGGGAGGATCAGCCGCGGGAAGTACACTTTCGAAATCAGTTTCCGGTTCCGCTCGAGGCTGCGCGTGATGAACAGCAGCGACTGGTCGAACAGCGTCCATGGCGTCTGACCGCAGAGCAGGAAGAGAAAGTACGGGGTGCCGTCGGTCGACTTCACGTTCAGCACGCCGCCGAAGATCAGCGAGTTCAGGCCAATCGGGGCACAGATGCGAACCATCATCCAGATCCAGCCAAAAGAGCTGCGCTTGTACAGCATCTGGAGAGCCCGCGTCGCGAAGTACCCGAGGAGGCGACGGTACTGCCACACCTCGGCTATGCGCGCGAAGATGCTGTCGCTCTTCGGTTCGATGACCCAGTCGGCAGCTGCCGCTCTAGGTCCGTACGACATTCGGCTCCTCCAGCTTCAGTGTCCACTCGAGTTCCGGGTCGACCAGCCCCTTGCGCTGCAGCGACATGCCGAGACCGCCAATCTCCTGATCGCCGTACACCATGAACGACAGCGCGCGATTCATCACCAGCGCGTGTTCTTCACCCTCACCACGGATCAGCGTCACACCGACGCTCACGGTGTAGCCGGTGTCGGCGAGCAGGTTGGCCGGAATTTTCACCATCGCCTGGTAGTTGCGATCCGGGCCGACGGCCTGCAAGTCCGTCTGCGTCGAGCGCAGCACCAGCATTCCCTTGCTGTGCAGTTCGAACGAGCACCGCACGCGCGTCCTCGCGCGATGGGTCCTGAACCGGACGCGGATGTACGCATCCTCGTCGCGACGGGGCGAACCAATCGGGCGCCCGTCCGGCGACAGCAGCGAGACTTCGGTGATCTCGCCGTACTTCGACACGTGACTGCTGCCCTTGAAGTCATCCGACGACGTCGCGGCCAGGCGCTCCCACACGGTGCTCTGGTACTCGCTGATCACTTCGTCGGCGGCGCCGTCCCGATGGAGTTGGCCGTCCTTCAGCCAGATCGCGCGATCGCAGATCCGGGTGATCGCTTCCATGTCGTGCGACACGAACAGCACGGTCAGGCCCGTGGTCCTGGCAAGTTCGTGGACCTTGCGGAGGCAGCGCTCCTGGAACGTCGCGTCGCCAACGGCCAGGATCTCGTCAGCGAGCAGGATCGCCGGTTCCATGTTGATGGCCACCGAGAACGCCAGTCGCAGGTACATGCCGCTCGAGTAGAACTGGACCGGCTGGTCCACGAATTCCTGCAGTTCGGCAAAGTCGATGATCTGGTCGAAACGGCGCTGCACCACGTCGTGCGGGATGCCGTTGAGCGCCGCGTTCATATAGACGTTCTCGCGAGCCGTCGCCTCGTCGTCGAACCCGGCGCCGAGCTCGAGCAGCGAAACCACCCGGCCGCGGCCGCGTACGTGCCCGGTGCTCGGCGCGATGACCCGCGCCAGGATCTTAAGCAACGTGGTCTTCCCCGCCCCGTTCGCCCCAACGACACCCAGCACCGTGCCGGGTTCGACGTCGAACGACACACCCTGCAGGGCCCAGAACTCCTTTGAGTTGAGCAGCTCATGGGCGAGCGGAATCGACAGGAATGAGCGAATCCGATCAAGCCGCGACATGGCCCCCCGACGCGGCTCGGCGGCGCGCCGGATCCAGTAGCGCTTGCCGAGTCCCTCGACGATCAGGCTCTTCGGGGTGGACATTTCGTCAGGATTCTGGCCGGGGCGCGTTGGTGCGAACAGAGCTTCGCCCCCTCAGTCACACACACGAACACGCGACTGCTGCATCGCGTTGCCGCGACGGACTCACACGCGCCCAGAACGATTGCGGGACTCCGGTTCACGTCCAGTGACCTGCGTCAGCACCGGACGCGGCTCACCGCGGGTCCCCGGACACAGGACAACCTCGGCCGGAACGTGCCGAATGGACTATGCAATCGGAGAGGGATTTCAGGTTGTCTGAGCAGACCCGTAATCGAGCGTCAGTGTACCAGCAGGGTTCACCGCAGGCAAGGACAACACCCGGGCTTGGGCATTCGCCAGATGTCGCAGTTCCGGTGCTGCATTCAGGTGATTTCCACGAGTGGCAACTCTTCGCGGACATGCGAGCGCGCCACCCCACTGGGAGTTAGCGTCCTGGATTCAGCAGGACCGATGGTCGGGCCGAGTACGCCGTGCCACTGGCGGATCACTGATCAGCTGACGGATTGAGGGTGGCGACCCGGTTGGACGTATCCTACCGCCGTGAAACGGTCTCGCTGGTTCACGCAAGGCGGCACCTGCCACCCGCGACACGTCCCGTCGGCCCCGACGTCTGGCACGAACGGACGCACGGGATTCGCAGGTCGTCCCCTCGGGCGGCCGCTGGCGTGAGCCCAGGGTTGGAGTCACCAGGCTCCGGCGACCCGCATGGTGTCGCGTGGCCACGCTACGCATTTGCCGTCATCGCCCTGCTGATTGCGGGACTCGTGATGTTCACGCTCCGCACTCTGCTTTTTGGCGCAGGCGAGGCGCTCCCAGGTACGGACGCGGGCGTGTATTACGCCTGGGAGGTATACACACGATCGGCGCTTGGCGCCTTGCGCATTCCCCACTGGAATCCATACTTGTTCGCCGGCACGCCGCATCTTGCCTCGACCGAGACGATCGTCTTCTACCCGGTAGCGATGCTGCTGCGATGGATTCCGGTGCTGCCGTTCATGTCGTGGATGCTGGCCGTTCACATGTGGATCGCCGGGGTCGGAACCGCGTATTTGGCGCGGCAGCTCACCCTGCGCTGGGAAGCCGCGCTCGCGGCTGCCGTGGCGGGAGCGCTCGGCGGCAGCATGCCTGCCTGGGTGCACAACGGTCACGTGACATTGCTCTACACAGCGGCCTGGCTTCCGTGGGTCATTGCGCTGATGATCGTGTCGGCCAGACGGCGGACGGTGTGGCCGCATCCGGCCCTGGTGCTCGTGCTGGTGATGCAGTTCCTTGCCGGGTATTTCCAGGGCAATATCTACATCGCCATGGCCGCCGGCCTCCTGGCGGCTTGGTACTTCCTCTGGCCGGACCCACACGCGTCCGAACCTCGTCGGACGGCCAAGCTGCGTCCACTCGCGCAACTTGCGATCGCGGGTGTGCTCGCCTGCGGTGTCGCGGCTTTTCAGTTGTGGCCGGCGCTGCTGGCGGTGGCCAATGCGGGACGCACCCAGGGACTGCCCCCGGCGATGGCGATGCGCTGGAGCTGGACGCTTCCCGATCTGGCGAGATTCTTCGCGCCCTTCACTGGCATCAACTCGCCGACGCCGTTCCGCCAACTCGCGGATCAAACAGTCTACGTCGGCTGGGTGCTCGTAATCCTTGCGCCGATCGCGTTGTTGAGCCGAACGCATCGGCGTCTCGCGGCGTTCTTCGCCGTTCTCGCGCTTCTGGCGATGTCGTTCGCGTTTGGGGACGCGCTGCCGTTCTATCGGTTGCACTATTGGCTGTTCCCGGGCCTGCGGATTCCCGGACGCCTGTTGTTCCTCGCGACACTCTCGGTTGCGATGCTCGGCGCCATCGGGATCGATCGATTGATGGCCACGCTCACAGCCAGCGGCCTGCGCGGCCTTCGTACAGCAGCAGTGCTCCTGATCCTCGCACTGGTGACCGGTGATCTCACCGTTTACGCCAGCGGGGCGGTGAACGCCATCAACGCCGGACTTCCGGCCGTCGCATTCCAGCGTCCACCTGGTATCGGTCGAACGCTCACGGTTTGCCCAAGTGCCCTCTATGCGGCGGACATGGTCCCCGCCCATCGACCCTCGTTCACCGGGATGGGCAGTATTTTCCTGCGCGACTACGACTCGTTCCTGACCGTCGCCGCTGAGGAAAGCCCGTTGAGTCTGCGTCGGGATGCGGTCGACCAGGTGAACATCACGAGCGTCATCTCCTGCACGCCGATTACGTCTGATGGACTGGAGGTGATGTACGAGCAGACCCCGGTCCGCGTCTATCGCAATGACACAGCGTGGCCGCGGGCCGTCTGGAGCTGTGGTGGCGAAGAGCTGGCCACAGGAGAAATCGCCGATTTGCTGGGTCACGTCGGCTACGACGCGCAACGCCGCATCGATCGCGCCCGGCTCGTCAACGTGCGGTGGGCGCCATCGTTGACCGATGACGAGCGTGCGGCGCTCGAACGCCGCTACCATCTCGATAACCCGACGTGGCGTGAGGGAACGACGTGGAAATATGCGTTGAGGGATTGGTCGTCAACAAATGTCCGCGCACTCCTCGCGGATGCAGGCGTCGCCGACACCCACGGTATCGATCGATTTGCGGGAGAGGTTCTCGAGGTTCCGAATTCTCACGAGCGGCAGATGCTGTTCGGCTCCGTTCCGTGCGATTACGAAGCGCGAGTCGACGTCATCGCCGCCGACCAACTCAATGGTGAGATGTCGGCGGTGGTCGATGCTCCCGTCGACGGTGTCCTGTTCCTCAGTGAGCTGCACTATCCGGAGCGGGTTGCCTATGTCGACGACAAGCCGGTGACGGCGGTCAAGGCAAACCTAGCGTTTACTGCGGTGCCTGTAGCCGCAGGACGGCACCGCGTCGAATTACGTTACGAAGCACGGACCTTCTGGCGCGGGCTTGCGGTGACCACGCTGACGCTGGTGGCGTGGCTGGCCGGCACGCGCCGCTGGAGATAACAGGCAGCTTGAGCACTGGCCAGATGCGGCGCCGGCGGCGGTAGTGTCATTCAGGGGATGTCCACGAGGGGCAGGCTCTCGCGGGCCGCGTACGCGAAGACGTCCTCACCGGCAGCCATCAGCACGTCGTGCTTCTCCTGGATTCGATAGGACCGCACCGGGTCGCACGCCGGAATGTGCGCCGCGAGATCGTTACGCAGAAAGAACGCGTTGATACCCGCCGGTTCGACAGCCACCAGCCGATATCCTTTCCGGTCGGCGAGCCGCGCCCAGGCCGCCAGTGACACCCCGTAGTAGAGGGTGTGATGCCGATGGCGGTCGAACTCGGCGTCGTACGGAACCGTAACCGCGCGGGTCGGACCGAACATCGAGTTGTATTCCAGGATGACCAGGCGCGGCGAGATTGCGGTCAATGCATCCCAGATCCAGTAATCGACGCCGTCCAGATCGAGGCTGAACAGGTCGACCTCCCCTGAGAACCCCTGGCTGGTCACCACGTCGTTGATGTTGTCCCTGGTCACCCACGCGTTGATCGCCGTCACGCCCGGAAAACGGCGCCCGACCTGCTCCATCCGGGTCTTTCCGGCGCCATCGACCATCAGCCCCGTCCATCCCCACTCGCGGGCGAGCGCGGCCGAGTTGCCACCGCTCAACCCCGACCCGATCTCGACAAAGGTACGCGTCGCGATCCCGGCTTCGGACAGGAGGGCCATCGTGATGCCGTCCTCCTGGTTCTGCGAGGCCAGGCGAAAGCGACGCGCGATGAGCCGTTCTGGATAGGGCAGATCGTCCCGATCCAGGTACAGTGCCCGCACCGCCGCCTGAACGGCCGGTTCGACATGCCGTGTCTTCAGCCAGATCTTGTTGATCGACTCGAGCTGCCGTTCGATCCGCTCGAGCCGACGCGACATCTCTTTGAGCTGCGCCTGCGTCTGCGCGGGTGCGGACAACGCGGCGCGGAGCCGCTGAAGCACGCTTGGCCGCGGCGTTCCCGGGTGAGCCATGTGCGGTCATCGTACTCCGCGAATGGCGGGCCGGATATAGTCATCGCTCTCAGATGAATCGAACACCGACACGACGCGCGGACAATTTCCAGCCACCGGGACGGCCGTGCATTTGGTGACCGCCCGTACTCCGGCCAGCCCCTCGTCAACTTACCTGTTCGCGCGCACCGATGGCATCGCCGCAACCTTGGTGTTCGCGTTGACGTTTGTCGTGCGCTGGATCACGCTCGTCTTCGACAACGACTATTTCATGCATCTTGCGTGGGGTGCGCAGATGCTCCACGGCGACTGGCCCGTGCGCGATTTCGTCGAACCCGGGTTCGTCCTGCAGACGCTGATCTCGTATGCCGGCTTCGGCATCGGCGGGAATCAACTGGTCGCCGAAGGGATCGTTGTCTGTGGTTTCACCGCGGCGGGCGCGGCTCTGACGTTTCTCACCGTGCGTCGGTGCGGAGGCGGAGTGCTGCTCGGATTCGCCGCCGCGGCGATCGCCGTCTTCGCGTATCCACGTTCGTACGCGTACCCCAAGTCGTTTCTTTATCCCGCCGCAATGTGGACGATTACCGGCTACGTACGCTGGCCCGGCGTGCGCACGCTGCTGCCGATGGCGGTGCTGACGGCGATCGCGTTTCTATTCCGCCACGATCACGCGCTTTGGATTGCGGGTGCCTGCGGCGTCGCAATGGTCGTCACGCTTTGGGGCTCCTGGACGCAGTTCGGGATGGCTGTCGGCCTCTGCGCAGGCGTCGCCGGTCTCATCGTCGCCCCATGGTTTGCCTGGATCGCCCTGTCAGGGCACGCAGTCGCCTTTTACGATAACCTCTTCGCCGCGCAGTCCTCGGTCACGAATTGGCACGTGCCGAGCGTCCCGTTGACCATCGATCGGCGCGCGCCGCTGGTCAGCGTCGAGCCCGTGGAGTATCCGCGGATCGCCGTGCGCTGGGCGGCGTCGCTATCGTCAGCGGAGCGCACGGCCAAGGAGCGCGCGTACAGCCTTCAGCCGATCCCCGAGATCGAAGGCCGCTACCGCCTGACCGACATCTCGACGGACAACATTCGCAGACTGATCGGAGACCCGTCGGTCGAGGACACGAACGATCTCGACAGGAACACACTGCGCCTCCAGGGTGAGCCGGTGACGTCCTCGTGGGTCCGTATCCAGGAACACGTGCCTCTCATTCGCCTGAGAATTCTCCAGGGCGTGCTGTCTCCGGCCAACGCCTTGCCTCTGTTTAACTGGCTTGCATTCCTGATTCCCTGGATTGGGTTCATGGCCGCTGCTCGACAATCGCTGCGCCCGTCGGCGAGACGTACCGCGCCGGCGGAGGCGTGGCCGTTCCCAGCCATCTTCGCGTTCGCAGCACTCGGAGTCGCGAGCTACCACGGCCTGGTCCGGGGTTCTGCCGACACGCGACTCGGCGACGTTGCCGCGATCACCGGCGTGCTCGTCGCCTATGTCGCATCGTCCCTCTGGGCGCTCCCAGGGTCCCTGCGATTCGCGGGCCGCCCGATCGCGGCGCTGGTGACCGTGGTGGCGATCGTTCTGGCCTCATGGTACGGCAAGAACTACGGCCGGATATGGCAGGTGGAACTCACCACGGTGACGGAACTCCGGGAACGGATCGCGGCGACACGCTCGGCGTATGCACGGCCACCCCTCGAGACGTACGCCGGCCCTGGCGCAACCGGGCTCGACCGGCTGGCGCGGTGGCTGCACGACTGCACCGAGGAACAGAGTCGCGTGTCGGTCATCGGGTTCGAGCCTCAGGTCTTCGTAATCGCGGAGCGGAGGTTCGCGGCCGGCTTGTCGTTCATGTACGAAGGCTGGAGCAGTTCTGAACGCAACCAGCGACTCGCGCTCGAGCGTTGGTCTCGCGAGCGTGTGCCTGCCGTGATTGCCGTGGATGCGACGTGGGAGGAGTTCTCGCGTGACTACCCGCTCCTCCGGCAGCGGATTGATGACCGTTATCGCGTCGCGGCCAAGTCCCGCTTCGACGGTAACAAGCCGCTCACGGTATTCATCGACGCGAGCGAAATATCCGACCGAACGGATGCGTCGACCGGCCTCCCGTGCTTCCGATGACGTGACCAGGCATGCGTCGTTTTACGCAAAGCACGGTAATCCCCATTCCGCATCGAGCCTGACAGCCGGACGTCCGTTTGCGACGAAGACATAATAGGCATCCGCCGCCATGCTCGGATCGCCGAAGTTCGAGGTGCCTCCGAGGTGGTATTGCGATCTGAGATACGCATGGACTATCGGAT
>Ga0247825_10002018_pt1 | contig 13398 bp, 16 predicted proteins | sample 13C_Vanillin_Day_FD_194413 | JGI IMG/M metagenome (GOLD analysis project Ga0247825, IMG submission 194413) | Soil microbial communities from agricultural site in Penn Yan, New York, United States - 13C_Vanillin_Day48 | ecosystem: Environmental > Terrestrial > Soil > Agricultural land | place...
GCGTGGGCGGACGATACTTGGTGGAGGCACTGGGCGGCTGCGGCGGCGGTTCGCCCACATCCGCGGGCTGACCGAGTTCCGTCGGGGCGTAGGTGACCGTTCCGGTATCGCTCGGCCGCGGGGGATCCGGCGCGTCCGGGTGCATGTCGTGCGGTAACGCCATCTCGTCCTCGGGCAGGCCGTGGCCGCGTTCGATTGCCCGTAGCTGATGTCCGAACTCGGCTGCCGTTGCCGGGCGCCGGTCGGGGTCGCGTGCCATCGCGGCTTCGACTGCGGCGCGGACATCAGCGGGGATGCCGGATGACGGCAAACGCGGAGCTGCCTCTGCGGCGATCCGCAAGAATTGGGCGACGATTTGCTCACCGGAGCGGCGTTCGAAGGCAGCGTGTCCGGTGAGCAGACAGAACAACGTAGCTCCGAGCCCGTAGACGTCGGAGGCAAGGGTGGGGGGAGCACCGGCGAGGACCTCGGGTGCCGTGAAGGCCGGCGACCCGGTGATGGTGCCGGTGTCGGTCTCGAATCCGCCTGCGATCCGGGCGATCCCGAAGTCCGACAGCTGTGGCTCGCCATAGCTGGTCAGCAGTACGTTGCCGGGTTTGATATCACGGTGCAGGATTCCCGCACGATGTGCGGTTTCGAGGGCTCCGGCGAGCTTCACCCCGATTCGGACAGCGGCGCTCCACTCGAGCTGGCCACGGCTACGTAGCACCGCGTCCAGGGAGCCGCGCGCGTGGTACTGCATGACGAGGAATTGCCTGCCGCTGGCGGTAGCCCCGATCCGCAGCACGTTGACAATGTTCGGATGACCCGAGAGCTGCCCCATCGCACGTTGCTCGCGCAGGAACCGGGCGTAACCGTCCTCGTCGAAGGTGGAGTTCAGCACCTTCACTGCCACTGTTCGGTCCAAGGACGGTTCTCGGCACCGGAAGACCACACCGAATCCGCCGTGCCCGATCTCGCTGATCTCCTCGAAACCGTCAGCTTCGAGTTCCGCGATCAGGGCGGGGATCAGTCCGTGGCCCGGCCCGCGATCGTCGTTGTCCGTCATGGGTAGCACGCCCTCTGTGGGCGAGGGTTTTCGTGTATCCGGTCCATACTGCGCCGCCACGATCCATGCACAGCCCGCTCGTCACGCGCCGCCGTGCGGCGACGAACTCCGAGCCGGTCGTGTCTCGACTCTCTTGCAATGAGCCTACGCGCCGGGAACACCAGGTGGACCGAAGTTCGAACCGCGCGAACGCAGTGCCGGTGTCGTCACGGGAGGGCAGCGATCAACGTCTCCACGTCCACCCGCGGCCCGGTGAAAAACGGCACCTCCTCGCGGACCTGCAGCCGTGCCTCGGTGGCGCGCAGATCAAGCACGAGGGCTGATAGCGATTCGTTTAGGGCAAGTTGCTCCGGAAGCTAGGAGGCACACTGACGAAGGTGAGCGCTGGAACCAGTCAGATGGAGTGAGGAGAGTACGGTCGTCAAACGACGCGGTGGTCGCTGAGAGGGGAATGGGATAGTGGAATATTGCAGATGCACTTCATTTTTCTTTTCGCTCCACGTGGGGATTTGGCCCGATTTCGCTGCAGAGTTGAAGCCAGCATTTGGTTGCGTAGGACGCGGCGAGCGTGTAGGCGATTACTCTGGTAGTGGTGACTGGACTACGTATCATGTGAAAGAGAATTGTAACGAAGGCGAGCATGGAATTTCCTTATCTCGAAATGGACTAAGCGGGATGGGTCGATGGAATGGTGATAGATTGATGGCCATACCGCTGGCTATTTCGCTTGCTGCAAATTTCTTTCGCGGGGTTTGACGCTGTCTTCCGTTCCCGACCTTAAGGTGATGATCCCGGCACCGCCAACGACGATCAGCGCGATCCCGGGGATGACGAGTCGCTAGGTCAACGTGGTAGTCGGTTTGCTCGCGGTCGGAATGCTGGATTCATTCTGAATGTTGTTGACGTTTCTCTCCATGCCGGTAACCAGTGACTGGAACCGCGGGAGGATACCGTTCATTTCGTGCATTCCCGTGGCAACGTCTGGGTAGTTATTCCTCAAGAATTCTTGGAACTGCGCTGGGTCCATCCTCATCGCGTCGCCAAGTGATGCGACGGTTTCATTCTGGAATTAATCGGACATCTTCTGGCACCGCCGAGGTCGATCGCGACCTCATCGGTTCACGGAGACGGATACGGGAATCGTTCTTTTGGGGTGAAGGGGGGATCGATCAACTCGCCACGGACAGCATGGCGATCATGCGCAGTGCGGTCACCGGATGGGTCAGCAGGCCCTTGACGATCAGCTTGTGGGTCACGATATCGCGCACCACACCTATCCCACGCCGGGTGAAGAACCCGACAGGTAGTAACCCACCTGCCTTCATTTCCAGTTGGGAGACGTCGAGGATCTGTCCAACGGTTGCCCACACGACGACGACGGGGTCGTTCACGATGTCGTTGCAGACGGTGGCGTGATCGCGGCGAAAGAAGATGGTTGCGGCGGCGTTGGTGTCCGTGCTGAACACGGCGACCGGTCGGTTGAATTTGCGGGCCAAGTCGAGCCGTTTGGGATGGTTCTGGAGATTCTGCTCCACCAGAGTCGACAGGATGGTCGCGACGCCGTTCGCGTCGTCACCGTCGTAGCGGGAGAGGGTGTACGTGGTGGGTTGAACTGTGGTCATCGTTGGCCTTTCCAGGCGCTGCAGACGAAATGGGTGCCCGCGTGGGTCGGTGGAGCGCCATCGACCCACGCGGGCTGAGAGGTGTGTGTCAGACTGCCCATTCGGTCGGTACACGACCCCAGGACAGCAGGAAGTTGTTCAGAGCCGCGGCGTTTTGGATCGCCGCGGTCATCGGCCCCTTGGCGAACTTGAGTTCGCCTGACATCAGAAGTTTCCCACCTTCCTCGACACCGTCGGCGGCGCGCTGCCACGCAGCGAGTTCACCGTTGAGGACGATCCACAGATCGACCTCGTCGAACTTGCGCGGAGTCCACGAGATGATCTCGCCCTTGTTCCATTCGATGTGCACCGTGAGGTCCTCGCGGCCGATCACCGCGAGTTCCATCTTGTTGGTGAAGGTCGCCGGGTCCTTGAACCCGCGGTAGACCGCCTCGTTGGAGTTGGCAACGTCGCGTGCGGCGTCGCACCACTCCGAGGAAAAGAACTTCAACTTGTCCGTCATGGAAATGGGATCTCCTTCGAAATTGTCATCAGTCGTGCGATGGTCGGGCTTGTGTTCGCTCGGGGTGGTGCCGTGTCCACCCGACCATGGACACGGCACCTATCCGGTACCCACCGAACGATCAACTGCACCCGGGCCGAGAAACCTCAGGGTTCGCTTGCCCCTGCGAACCAGAGGGTTCCCGGCGAAGCGGTCGGTATCGGTGCGGGTGACGCCGCGACGATTCGGTGGGATCTTCATTGGGAAGCTATCGGCTTTAGGCGATCAGACGCCCTGCAGGGTCCGCTCGCGGGGTGTGATGTGTCCTTCGGCGGGGCGCGCTGTCGGTATTCCGATCCCTCCGAGCACGATCAGAGCGATCCCGGGAACGATGAGCCACCACGTGAGTGTTGTCGTGGGTTGTGTCGCGGTGGGAATGCTGGCCGCCTGCTGGAAGTTGTCGACGTTCTGCTCCATGCCGGTCACGAGGGCCTGGAACCGCGGGAGGATGTCGTTGAGCTGCCCCATGCCGGCTGCCACCGCGGGGTAGTTCTGGCCCATGAAGCTCTGGAACTGGGTGGGATCCATCTTCAGCGCTTCGGCGAGCGAGGGCGCGGTCTCCGCCTGAAGCTGGTCGGACATCTTCTGGATGACATCCATGTCCGAGCGCACTGCGGCGACGCCTTCGTCGGTGAAGATCGGGCCGAATGCCGCGGTGAGGTCGTCGACCGCCTGAGTCTTGGCCGGGACCGACAGGATCAGCGGCGCGAGGACGAAGACCAGTCCGACGACGACGCTGACCAGCAAGGCGACCCGAGATATTCTGCCCTGTGTGCGGTTCCGTCCGAGGATCAACGCGCCGGCGGCGAGGACGAAAAGCACTGCCCCGGGGATCAGGAAGAGATAGGGCACGGTGGTGCTCGGTAGGAAGTTGGTCGGGATCTGATCGGCGCTGCGGAAATTTGGGGCCTGGGTTTCGAGCCCGGTCACCAGGCCCTGGAACTTCGGGAGCAGGATGTCGAGTTGCCCGATACCGCTTGCCACATCAGGAAAGTTCTCGCCCATGAATTTCTGGAACTGTTCCGGTGGCATACCGAGTGCGTTCGGGAGCGCGGGAAGCGTTTCTGCCTGCAGTTGGTCGGCCATCGCCTGCACCGTGTTCATGTCGGTCCGCGTCTGGACGAGCGCGTCCGCTTCGAAGCTGGCACGAAGATCACCAGTCAGGGTGTCCACGCTCTGCGCCTTGCTCAACATTCCGGTCACGAGTGGGAAGAGGAACAATACTGCGCCTATCACTGCCACACTGGACAGTGCGAAGATCTTTCTTGCCGGCATTCCCGGCCTCCTTGGGTTGTGAAAAATCGTTGTACGCCGGAGATCCCGGCGTCGATTGTGGCGCCGGTGGCCATGCCAGTGCGGAGGAGCACGATCACCGGCCGTCGTATGAGGTGGGCTGGGGTCGCACCGTTCGTGACGCGTTGTAGGTGTGCCGTCCGGGTTTCGGCCCTCATTCGATCGGGGTCAGCCAAGTGCCGCCGGGTGGAGGATCTGGACACCACCCGTCGCGAAGTCGGGCACATTGGCGGCTGCCCTGGCTCCCTCCGGTGATGCCATCGCGGCCGACATTGACCAGCACCCCAATTTTCACTCTGTGGGTGTAGTTCTCGTGTTGTGTCGACCTTCCGTCGGGTGCTGGTCGAAGACGTAGCCCCGGAAGAATCTCTTTGGCCGCATCAGGTTCAACTGACGGGTGCGGCGGCACCGAGTCCGACTGGACCACCAACCGTTTCGGCCCGGTGGATTCCGAGGTCCCTCAAAATCGCAGCAGCCGTTCCTTCGAAAGCCCTCTCGCGACCGGGCGGTTCTCTCTCTCGTCGTACCCCATGGCCCAACGCGGGTGTAATTCGTAGATACACGAGGAGGTCGCTGCCGCTCCTCAGCCGCCCCATCTCCTCCGACAGCACGGATCCGCAGGAGCACGACAATGCGCCGAACACATCGCAGAGCGGACATTCAATGTGAACGGTGACCCGGGAAATCCGAACCGCCCCGGGCTGACGGATAGCCGTGTGCTCGGCGCCGGTGACCTCATCGCGATAGGCAATGGTTTCGAGGAAACCATGTTCTGTCGAGATCCGATCTTCCGAAACACGTATGACACGACCTCGCTTTCCGTCCCCGCGAAACAGCCTGTAGTCGATCAAATCTGACATCTCTACAACGGGGATCCCGTGGTGGGTGGAGAAATCGGCGATATACCGGTCATCCACCGCCTTCCCGTCGTCGGCGACTAACTCGCCTCCGATCGCCACGGCAGGAACCCCAGCAATGCGGCACAGGTCCGTGGCCGCCTCCGGCCGCGCAGGCCGCGTCAGTACTCCTCCCTCGCGCACTCGAATGGGAATGAGGTGACCTGGCCGCGTGAGGTCTCCAGGGACGGCATGCGGGTCGGCCAGGACCCGGGCGGTGCGACCGCGATCTGCGGCACTTATCCCGGTCGTGATACCGGACGCGGCGTCGACTGACACTCTGTAATCGTCGGTCTCCATTGAGTCATCGAAATCTGTCCCCGTCATTCTGGGCAGTTCCAGCCTGTCTGCGACTTCCGCCGGAAGAGCTGCATAGAGGAAGCCAGACGTCCAACGGACTGACCACGCCATCCATCGCGTATCGACCATGGCCGCGGACAGGATGACATCGGCCCCGCCACCCGCTGCCATGTCGTGAACAACTACAGGACTTCCTGCTGCGAGGGCTGTACATGCCGCTTCGACGACCCCCACCTGGGAGACATGTGCCGCCGTACACATCAGTGCACCAGTTCCGCCAGCGAATGGAACCCGCTCGCATGGAAAACGAGTGGCGGAACTCCTGCGTTGATTTGGAAGTCCTGCACGCGCAGGAGAACTACATCGTGATCCCCCGCCTCGAACACTTGGTGGACGGAGCACTCCAACCACGACGCCGCGCCCTCGATCAAAACGGCACCTTGTTCCGTCACGCTGTGGGGAACGCCGCAAAGCCTCTCCTCGATCCGAGACGCGAGCTTCCGGCAGATGTCGCCCTGCGACGAACTCAGGACCGAAACTCCGATTCTTCGACACTTCGCAAGAACCGGCCAAGTCGCTGAAGTTCGTTGAACACACACCGAAACGAGTGGAGGATCCAACGAAACCGAGACAAACGAACTTGCCGCCATTCCGATAGGACTTCCATCGCGTACGGCACAAATCGATGTGACACCACTGGGGAATGTGCTGAACGCTGCGCGGAGGGAAACTGGGTCGAATACTCTCATTACTACTCCTAAACAATTTATCCGACACACCCTTACGCGCAGCGTCCTACACGAAAAGCGTCGAACGATCAATAATTCTCAATTTCCCAAAAAATGAGAAAATGGGTTTCAGTATTCATCTGATCGAGCTGGATCCGGAATTAAAGGAGGCGATCGGGAGGGACCAGGATTACGCACGCATTATGGCGCAATGATCATCGCAGCCAATTTTGACCGCACAGGTTTCCTTCATTGGAGGCTCAGTCCGACAGCGTCCTCAAGTATTCCCGTAGTGATGAAATTCCGGATGCGTAGACGCCGTCGGAGAGCATCTTGATGAGACCTTCTTCATCTTCCGAGGCGCAATCGAAAGTCGAGTACCATTCGACAAGGGAGTGACCTATCTCCGTAATGGGCGTTACGCGAAGTGTCGACCGATACCGAGTAACTGGGATATTGCCGGGGTCGGTGAACTCGTATGTATAGCTGCGCCGAAGCTCGTCGATTGCGAGAAGCTTCTCGGCTACCTGGGAGCCGTCTGCGAGATCCTGCCTCCGGACCGCCCCAACTTCCTGGGGTGATTCCCTTTCTTCGATTACGGCCCTATCGACAAGTGGGTGCCAATTGGGTAGTCCGTCGAATTGGCGGACGATTTTCCATGCTGTGTCTGGGGGGGTCTCGACGATCCCGCTGAAGTATGCGTGAGCCATGGCAGAATTCTCCATCTTGGGGCTGAATTCGGGATGCTTCCGATCTCGGGTATTAGATGTAGACGGTAACGTTCGGCTCGATGCCAAGATCGGCGCGACTGAAGGCTTCGTATACCGGACCTGTATTGAGGAACGCGTGCCGGCTACCAACGTTCAGGTCACGCCAGTACCGTTGCAATGGGCTACTTTCGGCGAACGCCGACGAGCTTGCGATGTTGAGTAGAGTGTCCATTGCTGATCGTAGGTTCTCGCCAGCGTGAACGGCGTCAGCTCGGCATCTCGCTCGGGTGCGGTAGTCGAGGGGAGCGGTGATGGTTCCGTTGTCGAGCAATTCGGCTCCGCGTAGTGTGTGTAGCCATGCCGTCTCGATCTTCATCTTCGCTTGGCCGAGGTGCTCCATCAGCGCACCGGAGTCGGTCTGCTTATCGAATTCAAAGTAGGTGACACCACGTTTCGTGGCGTTTTGGCTGACGATTTCCGCAGCTGCGTCGGCTGCGCCTAGGCAGGTGCCCATCAATGCAAGTCCGAACATGGCGGCGAAGGGGATGCGGTATACCGGGTCGGCATCGGGCTGTGGGTTGGCTTCGGCACTGAGCCGGTCCCCCATCATCATGATTGAGTGGTTCGGAACGAAGACCTGGTCCGCGATCAGTGTATTGCTCCCCGTACCCCGCAAACCTGAGACGAACCACGTGTCCTTCAGGGTCAGTGATGACTTCGGCATGAATGCCCAGCCCTGGTTGATGACTTCGTTCGCGTCATTCTTGACCAGAACTCCGCCCATGACCCAGTTGGCGTGCAGGCTTCCGCTGCAGTATCCCCAGGTTCCAGAAACGAGATAGCCGTCACCGTTCGGGCGCGCCACCCCGGTGAATCCGTTCGCTCCGCAGGCCATCAGCCGACCTTCAGTGGAACCGTAGATGGCGGCGGTTCCCTCTTCGGGAAGGTATGCACTGGCGAATCCGTTCACCCAATTGATGAGGGTGAATACCCATGCTGTGGAGGGACATCCTCGTGCCAACTCGGCGGCGATATTGATCTGGCCGGTCAGCGTTCCGCCCTGTCCACCCCACTTCCGCGGAACTAGATATTCGAAGAAGCCGGCGTCCTCGAGAGTTGTGATGGTCTCTCCGGGAACACGGCGTTCGCGTTCCGTCTGGGCGGATCGCTCGACGAGTAAGGGCCGAAGCTCTCGAGCGATAGAGATGAGCTTTTCTTCGATTCCTTCAGAATCGACGATGTCTTCGGTGAGTGTCATTTTCGTCCTCTTCGTTCTTGTCATGTGTTGACGGGAGCGACTTCGGGTCGATACCGCTGCGGTTCAGGGGTTACCTGCATCTTTGGAATCGCTTCGCATCCAGGCAAGAACTTCTGTCCAGTGTTCTTCCTCAGGATCGATGAGGGCCCGATGCGTCATGTTCTCTAGTTCCTTGTACTGCGCATCCATGCCGATCAGTGTGTCGCTGACGTACTTCCTGCTGTGCGCCACTGGAACCCGCTCATCGCAGTCGCCATGTACAACGAGGATGCGCGCTCCAGGAGGTGTCGCGTATGCGGGAGATGCAAGTCGATACTCATCAGGGTTCTCGCGGTTTGAAGAACGCATGAATTCTCTCGCAGCGTCTTCCCCGAGACCTTCTTCATCGCAGCGGACCATATCGGTCACGGGTGCCAGTGCTACCACGCCATCGACGAGGTCGGCTGCGAGGAGAGCCAGGTGCCCCCCGGCCGAATGGCCGATAACGATCGACCGTGCTCCAGGATGACTTTCGCGATGTTGTTGCGAAACAGTGTTGATCGCTGCACGAACGTCTTTCATCGCTACCGGCCATTCACCCCCGGTGCCAGTTCGGCGGTATTCAATGTTTGCCACCTTCCATCCCCGATCAACCAGGTAGGCGGCAAGACCTGACATGAGCGCACTGGAGAAGCTCGATCTCCAGAATCCTCCGTGGACGAGGATTGCTAGGCCGTGCACATCACCTTCAGGAAGGTGCATGTCAATCCGTTGCTCGTCGCTAGTCCCGTACTTGATGGTTTCCATCAGCGAATCTCCATGGGAAGCGGCACTGGCGATTGTGGACGATTCGATCATGCGCCGTCGACGGATCCTGCGGGAAGGAAGTCGACGTCGCACTCAGCCGAAAGCCGCACAACTTCCTCGGGATCCGTCACGTTGTGCAGTTTGTCGAACAATTCCGCAAGGCGTCCAGCGGGGGATACCCAAAAGAGTCCGCGCGTGCTCTCCTCGCTGCGGTTGTAATATGCGTGAGGGAGGCCCTTGGGCATCAGGACCGTGTCACCGGGTCCTGCCGTTTCCCATTTTCCGTCGAGGTAGACGGTGAATATTCCCTCGAGTACGTGGATGTGTTCGTCCTGGGTGGGGTGTACATGAGGAGGCACCCCGGTTCCCGGAGGGTCGTAGGTCTCGAAGGCAAAACTAGATTCGCTGCTCGACTTCATGTAGTAGTTGTGTCCAAGCACGTTCCATACGCGCTTGAGCTTTCCTTCACCTGCTCGGGTGATTCCCTTGGGGAGGGGTCCTAGTACGATCTCATCTTGCCACATCTGGAACCTCCATATAATCGATCGTTCTTCGCGCAAGGCAGGTCTTTTGGACAGGCCAGCTCTGCCGACGGAAGGATTCTGTGCTGATCGATCATGAAGAATCCGATGCGGACACTGAACTTTGGGCAGCATTGGCCGGCCAGCCAATTGATGTACGAGGTGACCCCAATCGAGGGCGACACGGAAGTGCTGGCCACAGCACCCAACCCGATCCAATCAAGACCGTTTGGATTCGCTGTTCCCTTGCAGAAGCTGCATCCGTGGATATGGATGCTACGGCAGTGGCCGAATTCACGTCAATGATCTCGACGACAAATATTTGACCGATCCCACACATGATCGAAGTGACGGCGCGGGACCCCGTTCGGCGGCGAACTTGCTGCACGGCACAGTCCTGCGCGAGGGACGAGCCACTGCTCTGCTTGGGCGAGAATAGTTTCGGCGTCCACCAAGCTGTGCGACCCGCCGACGTAGCGGCACCTGCGGCCTTTGCCCTCTACGCGCTGTCCACTGCCCGTGGGACGCCCGTCGGCAACATCCGCCGCGCTACCTGAACTGCCGAAACAAGGGACCAAATGGAGTTCTCTGGCGCTGGGACGCGCTTCGTGCAACCTCCGGATGCTCCGGCTACAGTTTGCGCATCTCCGTTGCGGAGAACCTGAGCGCACCGTCTCGGGAGTGTCCGCCAAACGTTGGCATATGCACCGATAAATAATACGAGCAGTCGGTTTCAATCAGTTCGCCGGTCAAAGAGGATGCATGCGATCAATCGTCGGCACGGGACCACGGACGTAGATCGGCTTTCTGTCAGACCAGCATGGGGCCACCGCTCCGGTGTGTCACGTCCGTGCCCCACTCTGCGGATAGTGCGATTTGTTACGGGGTTCTGCCGCCCTCGCCTGGTGGTTAGGGGCGATGGTTCCTGTTTCAGAAGTGGTGGATGAACGTTATAGCGACGGTCCCAGGCAAGCCTTCACCGCTTGGGCATGCGCCGTGAGTTGATCGGTTGCTGGTGGTCGTGGGGGCGATCCTCGAGCGGATCCAGCTCTGCAACTGTGATTCGACGTCATGACGAAGGACGTCAGAAGGACGCAATACAATCGTCGGACGTGACACCGCTGTATTGCGTTGCAATGCAGCACGTGCCGTCAGCATCTCTGGGCGCGCGCAGCTGCAGTCGCCAATTATATGACGGTTATTCACATGTCGTCACAGAAGGTGCATACTTCCCTCTACGCAACTCCTGTGAAAGGCTCACATCAATGCTCTTCCCATCGGCTCACATCGACACCTTCTGCCGTGACAATCTGCCGCCCTCGTCGGATTGGCCCGAGCTGCACTTCGACCTGCCCGAGCTGGCCTATCCCGAGCGGCTGAATTGCGCAACCACCTTGCTGGACGAGGCGGTTGCTCGGTGGGGAAAGGACCGTCAATGCCTGGTGACCCCTACCGAACAATGGACTTACGGTGACCTGCTACGTCGCGCGAACCAGATCGCGCAAGTACTCGTAGACGACCACGGCCTGGTGCCCGGCCAGCGTGTAATGCTCCGCGGCGCCAACACTCCGTGGCTGGTCTCATGCTGGTTCGCGGTCGTCAAGGCCGGCGGTGTCGTGGTGACGACCATGCCCCTGCTCCGCAGTCCGGAGATCGCCAAGCTGATCGAGATTACCCGCCCGTCTCTGGCGCTGTGCGATTACCGTGTCACCGCGGAGATGACGAAAGCGGCCGGTCAGACCCCGGTCGTCACGTTCGGGGGCGAGGAAGCTGAGGATCTGGTCGCTGTCGCGGGGCGAAAGTCTGGCGAGTTCACCAACGTCGACACCGCCGCCGACGACGTAGTGTTGCTCGCGCCAACCTCCGGAACCACCGGGGTTCCCAAGGCCACAATGCACTTTCACCGCGACGTCCTTGCGACTGCGGATACTTTCTCACGGCACGTTGTCAAACCGGAATCGGGTGACTTGTTCACCGGTACGCCGCCGCTAGCGTTCACCTTCGGGCTCGGCGGGTTGGTGATCTTCCCGCTGTCAGTCGGGGCCGCCACCTTACTACTCGAACGCCCGACTACAGTCGAACTCGCTGACGCGATCGCCAAGTACGGCGTGAGCGTCTTGTTCACTGCCCCGACCGCCTACCGGGCGCTACTACGAGAGAACCAGGCCGACAAATTAGGATCGCTGCGCCGATGTGTCTCCGCCGGAGAGCATCTCCCCGCGGAGGTGTGGCACCAGTTCCACGACGCGACCGGGATTCGCATCATCAACGGAATCGGCGGCACCGAGATGTTGCACGTGTTCATTGCCGCAGCGGACGGCGATATCCGCGCCGGCTCCACGGGCAAGGCGGTACCTGGCTTTTGCGCCGAAGTTTTGGACGAGAACGGGCAACCGGTGCCCGATGGCACCTCCGGCGTGCTGGCCGTTAAAGGCCCAACCGGCTGCCGGTACCTCGCCGACGACAGACAGAAGAACTACGTCCGCGGCGGCTGGAACCTCACTGGTGATACGTACACTCGCGACGAGGACGGCTACTTCTGGTACCACGCCCGCAGCGACGACATGATCGTCTCCTCGGGATACAATATCGCCGCGCCCGAGGTGGAGGAAGCGATCGACAAGCATCCCGACGTCGCCGAGAGTGCCGTCATCGGACTCCCCGACGAAGAACGCGGCATGATCGTGCACGCCGCCATCGTGTTGCACGACGGCGCGGTCGGCGACGAAGAAAAAATCCTCGAGATCCAAGAGTTCGTGAAACAAACTGTCGCGCCGTACAAGTATCCCCGCAGCATCGCCTTCCTCGACCGACTCCCACGCACCGAAAGCGGGAAGCTGCAACGCTATCGTCTGCGCCCCAGCTCCTCTGCGGTGCCGTCATGAGACTTCCTTCCCTGCGGGCATCGTAGAACGATCGATCACTACCCCCACATCTTCGTGCGCGCCATGCAAGCAGCTCTCACGCGCGCCGAGGTTGCCGATGCTTTCCTTGAGTCCGTCCACAACGTCATCGACGCGCGCGCAATCGGCTTGTACCAAATCCACGCCGAGTCAGGCCAGGTCGTGGACGTCCACGCACCGGTCTCGGTGGATTTCCTCGACGAATACGAGACCTACGGACGCACGGACGATCCGGTTCTTGAGTATGTTGTCGAGAATCAGGAACCCATCGACTCCTTGCGTCTGCACCGCTCAGCATGAGCGAGGTCCGGCGCCCGCGCCGCGTTGCGGGTCGGAGGGTACGAGCACTCGATGGAGGCACCACTCATCGTGTCGGGGGGCTATTCGGCACGATCAACTTCGCCCGCGACGACTCCCGCACGCCGTTCTCCTCGGCCGATCTGTGCGCCGCCGGCATCGTCTCGGAACACCTGAGTCTCGCGATCGAGCGCGCTCACCGATTCGAGCAGTCCACAAACCGCGCAGGGATCCTGGAGAACGCTATCGACAGAATTCCGCAGGCCATTGTCATCGCCGATCTCCACGGACGAATCCTGTTCCGCAACAGAGCTACCCGGAGAGTGGGATGTCACGATCGGAGATGATGGCGTTATCGGTCTAGCCGACCCGGTCGGTCGTACGATCGCGCACGCCTCCGCAGGGTTCCGTTCCGAAGGGAAACGCGTGTCGGTGCGCAGCGTGTCCGATGGGCGAAACAGTTGGATCGTCAAAACCTTCCGCCTTGCAGATCGT
>Ga0247825_10002019_pt1 | contig 13397 bp, 15 predicted proteins | sample 13C_Vanillin_Day_FD_194413 | JGI IMG/M metagenome (GOLD analysis project Ga0247825, IMG submission 194413) | Soil microbial communities from agricultural site in Penn Yan, New York, United States - 13C_Vanillin_Day48 | ecosystem: Environmental > Terrestrial > Soil > Agricultural land | place...
ACGAGCTGCAAGGAGTGGAACACCGCCGGCGAGGCCGGGCCGCTTTCGGACCTCGACCCGTATGGCGCCGATCCCACCGGGACGTTCTTCAACCGCGTGCAGACCTTCGAGGTCGGCGAGTATCCGAACACCGAGACGGTGCATTTTCCGAAGTCCTGCCTGCACTGCGAGGACCCGCCGTGCGTGCCCGTGTGCCCGACGGGCGCGAGCTACAAGCGCGCCGAGGACGGCATCGTGCTGGTGGACTACGACAAGTGCATCGGCTGCAAGTACTGCGCGTGGGCCTGCCCGTACGGCGCGCGCGAGCTCGACGCGCAGCAGAAGGTGATGAAGAAGTGCACCCTGTGCGTCGACCGCATCTACGACGACGGGCTGCCCGAAGCCGAGCGCAAGCCTGCCTGCGTGATGGCCTGCCCCACCAGCGCGCGCATCTTCGGCGACATCCACGACCCGGATTCGCCCGCCGCGCGCGCCATCCGCGACCACGCCGGCTACGCCCTGATGCCGGAATGGGGCACGCAGCCCGCGAACCATTACCTGCCGCGGCGCAGGACCGAGCTGCGCATCCACGCCGACGAGCTGGTGCGCGAGGACAATCCGCTCAAGGTCGACGGCAGGCTGCCGCGCCCGGCCACCAGCGACCCGGCGCTCGACGACGTCACGAGCTGGTAAGGGTATGAAGCCCGCCTCGTCCGTGGTGCTCCTCACCACGCTCATTGGGGCGGGGCAGGGGCTGTTCCTCGCGCTGTTCTTCGGCCAGGCCTCGCGCGATGTCGCCGTACTTGGGAGCGCAATCTCGCTCGGGCTGCTCGCTGCGGGCCTGCTCGCTTCGTTCTTCCACCTCGGCCGTCCCGAGCGCGCCTGGCGCACGGCGGCGATGTGGCGTACCTCGTGGCTGTCGCGCGAGGTGATCGTGCTGCCCGCGTTCATGGCGGCGGTGGGCGCCTGGGGTCTTTATCCCAACCCGTGGACCGGGTGGATCGGCGTGAGCCTGGCGCTCGCGCTCTTCGTGTGCACGGGCATGATCTACGCCTGCCTCAAGTTCCTGCAGGAGTGGCATACGCCGCTAACGGTGATCAACTACACCGCGCTCGGCGTCGCCTCGGGGCTGACGCTGGCCGCGGCCCTCGATCCCGCGTATACGCATGCTGCAATCGTCGCGGGTGCCCTCGCTTACGCCGGCCGGCTTGCCTCTTTGGTTCGAAATGCGGGCTTGCGGCCGAAGTCCACGCTTGCCACGGCGATCGGCGTCAAGCATCCGCGCATCGCGCAGATCGCGCAGGGCGCCATGGGCGGGTCGTTCAACACGCGCGAGTTTTTCCATGGGCGTCCGCGCGAAGTGGTCCGGGCGGTGCGCTGGGCGCTCCTCGCGCTCGTATTCCCGGTTCCTGCCTTGCTGCTCTTCGCCGGGGAAGCGGGTGTCGCCTTCCTCGTCCAGTTCGCCGGACTTCTCGCCGAGCGCTGGTATTTCTTCGCCGAGGCGAAGCACCCGCAGAATCTGTACTACCAGGCGATCGCCTGAGCACCTGCGGTAGCATCCGCGGCATGATTGAGCTTTGGCACGCGACGCACTCGACCTGCTCGCAGAAGGTGCGTCTCTGCCTGGCGGAGAAGGGCCTGCCGTGGAAGAGCCATTTCGTCGACCTGCGGCGCTTCCAGCACCTGCAGCCCGAGTTCCTCGCGCTGAATCCCGCTGCGATGGTGCCGGTGCTGCGGGACAACGGCTGCGTGATCCGCGAGTCGCTGGTGATCAACGAATACCTCGACGACGCCTATCCGGGGACGCCGCTGCGGCCGCGCAGCGCGCCGCAGCGCGCTCGCATGCGCGAATGGACGCTGTACATCGCCGAGGAGCCGACCGGGGCGGTGAAGGTGCCGTCGTTCGAGAAGAACATTCGCCCCGAGCTCGCCGGGAAGTGCGCCGACGGCGAGATCGAGGCCATCGCGGCGAGGATGCCCAATCGCGAGACGGCGGCGCGTTGGGTGAAGGCGGTGAGGGAGGGTTTCAACGAAGCGGAGATCGGCGCATCCATGGCTCGCCTGGCGGGAACGCTCGACCGGATGCAGCAGGCGCTGTCCGACGCTTCCTGGCTCGCGGGCGAGAGCTACTCGCTCGCCGACGTCGACATGGCGCCCTTCGTGCATCGCATCGCCGCGCTCGGCGCGCAGGCGATGATCGAAGAGCGACCGCGCGTGGCCGACTGGTATCACCGCATGCAGGCGCGGCCAGCTTTCCGTGAGGCGATGGAATGGCGGCCGACCAGGGGAGCGCCCGATTCTGGTCGGGGCTCAGATAGCGCAACGCCATCTTAGGCGAGCAGGCGATTGGCCGCTTCGCCGAGCGTGTCAATCACGCCGTCGCTGTCGAGCGTGCGCACGTCGCGGCCCTCGCTGTAGCCGTAGGTGACGAGCAGCACGCGGCAGCCCGCGGCGCGCGCCGCCTCGGCATCGTTCGCCGAGTCGCCCACGACCGCCGCCTCGCCCGGCGCTACGCCGAGCGTGCGGCAGGCGTGCAGGAAGGGCGCGGGATCGGGCTTGCGCCGGCCGACATCGTCGCTCGTCACGACGGCGTCGAAAAAGGGCGCCAGGCCGGCTTTCTCGAGCAGCGGCAGCGTGAAGGCGCGCGCCTTGTTGGTGACGCAGGCGAGGCGCAGCGAGGCAGCGCGCATGCGCTCGAGCGCGTCCGGCACGCCGGGGAACGGCCTGCTGGCAGCACCGTTAAGGCGCGCGTAGTGCGTGGCAAAGCTGCGCAGCGCCGGCTGGAGCCGCTCGCAGGCAAGGGGGAAGCCCGAGGCCTGCAGGCAGCGCTCGACCAGGCGCGGGATGCCCTGGCCGATGAATCCGCGGATGGTATCGGCCGGCAGCGGCGCGAGGCCCTGGTCGGCGAGCATGGCGTTGGCCGCGGCCGCGAGGTCGGGCGCCGTGTCGAGCAGCGTGCCGTCCAGGTCGAGAAGAACCGCCTTCATCACCCGCGTAGCGTAGCGCTTTACAGGCGCGCGATTGACCGTGTCCGGCGGCGCTGCGCACCGAGAGGCTGCGCACTTCGGCCGCCACCACTGCGAATCCGCGGCCGTGCTCGCCGGCGCGCGCCGCCTCGAGGCGCTGATTTCGTCCATTGCGCCGATGCTTCGGCTCGCGACGTCGGCCTGGCGCTGGGTGCCGGCAACGGTCGCCGCCAGCTCGTCGAGCCGCGACCGGATGGCTTGCAGGCTCAGTACTTCCACCCCCAGGCGACGCCGAGCGAGTTCTGGTCCATGCGCAGGTTCGCTTCGCCGCCGCCGAAGCCGGGCGGCGGGCCCGGCGGAATGGAGCCGCGGCCCTTCACCTCCTTCTCGAAGGCATGCATGTAGGCCACGGTGAGCTCGCTCTGCCGCGAGACCTGCCATGTGGCGCCGAGCGTGAGGTGATCTTCCACCACGCCGGGCGCGAGGATGTTGAACAGCGTCTGGCTCTCCGGGATCGGCTGCTTGAGCGTGACGAAGCCGCCGCGCAAGGTGAGCTGCGGGCTCCACTCGTAAGCGACGCCGAGCTTGTAGACCGTGGTGTTGCGCCAGCCGAAGCCCGCGCCGTCGGGCCCGCCGAGCTGGCAGCCGGTGAACAGGCAATCCATCGGGTTGCCCACCGCGGGGATGTCGCCGTAGTTGATGCGCAGAATGTCGGCGGCGACGGTGAGTTTGGGCGTGGCCTTGACCGCGATGCCGGCGCCGTAGTTCTCCGGGATGTTGAACTCGCCGCGGTCGGCGAACAGGCCGCGGTACTTGTCGAACTTGCTCATGCGCGTTTCGGTCTGGTAGGTGGCGCCGAGCGTGAGGGCCGGCGTGATCTGCCCGGTCCATCCCACGCGCACGCCCCAACCGGTGGCGTCGTCGTAGCCGCGGTTGGTCAGGTTCGCCGGGTCGGAGGAGAACGCGGCGAAGGGCTGCAGGCCGTTTGCCTCGAAGCGCTGGTAGGCGAGGTTGAGCGAGGCGCCGAAGGCGTGCGCGCCGCTCTTCCACGCCACGGTCGGCGCAATGAAGAGCTGCATCAGGTCGACGCCCGCCGGACTGCCGCCGCCGAAGCCCGTGAACGGACTCCTCTTGTAGTCGGTGTTCATGCCGCCGTTGCCGTACACCGAAACGCCGAGCGCGAGGTTCGGGTTGATCATGCGGTTGTAGCCGAACTCGGGGATCAGGAAGCTCGCGGTGTCGCTGCCGTCGTAGCTGCCGTTGACTCCGGGAAAAATGTTGCCGGTGATTTCGGCGCCGCGGTCAGGCGCGAACCAGTCGACGCCGATGTCCGCCCGGCTGCCGATCAGCGCCATGCCGGCCGGGTTGGTGGCGGCGGCGAGCGAGTCCTGGGGAAGCGCGATGCCCACGCCGCCCATGCCCTTCGCCTTGATGCCGTAGCCGTGCTGGAAGTACCCCGTGGTGGCGTGCGCCGCGAGCGGCGCGAGTGCGAGCGCGGCCGCGGCCGCGAGAATGGCCTTCCTCATCTCCCCTCTCCCTGGTTGGATCGCTGGATCGTTATATGAACAGGCTGACGTCCGCGTCCTTCGCCATTGGCAGGAAGGTCGCGGCGCCGCAGAACTCCTTCACTTCCGGGATGAAATCGTCGTGCGTGAAGCCGAACAGATCGACGGTCATCTGGCAGCCGATGAGGCTGACGCCGCCTTCGACGCACGCCGCACGCAGCTCCTCGATCGGCGCTACGCCCTTGTTGCGGATGGTCTGCTTCATGAGCGTGGTGGCGATGTTCTCGAACCCCGGCACGATGCCCTGCACCGCGTTCGGGATATTCCAGTTGATGCCCTTGAACCACTCCGGGCCGAACGGCATCTTGAGCGGCATGCCGGGGTTGCCCAGCGGGCTCACCTTCAGGCTGCTCACGTCCTTCTTCAGCAGGTTCAGGCCGTAGAACGTGAAGAACACCGAGACGTTCCAGCCGAGCGCGGAGGCGGTCGAGGCGAGGATGAAGGGCGGGTAGGCCCAGTCGAGCGTGCCCTTGGTGGCGATGATGGTCAGGGACGGCGTCTTTGCCTCCTGCAGCTCGGCGAGCTTCTTCGGCAGCAGCGCCTCCAGGCGCTCGTTGATCAGGCGGTCGAGGGATTCGGTCTGTGGCAGTGCGGACATGGCATTTCCCTTCCGGGGGCAAGGTTAGTACTCGGGGGGAGTACAGGCAAGGAGGTTCCTCTGATGGGTACTGCGAGTTTTCCTTATGCGGCGACGCCGCATAGGGAGGAGTGGTGTCATCATACCCCGTGGTGTATATTCCTGCCGCATGAACGACCCGCGCATGCACGATCCGGAAGCGAAGAAAGCGATGGACGCGCGCCTTGCCCGCATCGAAGGGCAGGTGAGGGCGCTACGGCGCATGATTGCGGAGGACCACCCGTGCGAGGCCATCGCCCAGCAGCTTGCGGCGGCGCGCAAGGCGCTCGACCGGGCGTTCTACGAGATGGTTTCGTGCATGATCCGCGAAGGCTTGCCAGCCGGAACCCAGGCGCGCAGCGAGCACGCCGGCAAGGTGGCCGAGCTGCTCGCGCGGTTCGGCTGATGACTTCCACTTCCTTGGATATTAGTATTTCCTCATGAACTTCGACAAAGAACTCGACGCCCGCGGGCTCAACTGCCCGCTGCCCATCCTGCGCGCCAAGAAGGCGCTGAACGAGATGACCTCCGGCCAGGTGCTGAAGATCGTCGCCACCGACCCCGGCTCGGTGAAGGACTTCCAGGCCTTCTCCAAGCAGACCGGCAACGAGCTCCTTTCGCACGCCGAGGCGCAGAAGGAGTTCACCTTTTTCATGAAGCGCAAGTAGCAGCCACCGAACCATGCCGCCGCCGGTGTATGTCGGCCACGACATCTACCGGCAGGCTGCGTACGGCGCCAACCATCCGCTTGCAATCCCGCGCGTGGAAACCGCCACCGACCTGTGCGCGGCGATGGGATGGCTTCCGCCCCAGGAGTATTGCGCAAGCCCACGCGCGAGTGACGACCAGCTTGCGCGCTTCCATACGCGCGAATACATCGAGGTATTGCGGCAGGGGCGCCTTGCCGGCCCCGAAGCGAGACGCCGCCACGGCCTCGGTACTCTGGAAAATCCGCTGTTTCCCGGGCTGTTCGAGCGCGCCTCGACCAGCGTGGGCGGCTCGATCCGGGCCGCCGAGCTTGCGCTGCAGGGTCGCCTCGCGTTCCATCCCGCCGGCGGCACGCATCACGGCCGGCCGGACCGGGCGAGTGGCTTTTGCTACTTCAACGATCCGGTGTTCGCGATCCTCACGCTGCTCGAGGGCGGCGTCGAGCGCCTGCTCTACCTCGACCTCGATGCGCACCACGGCGACGGCGTGCAGGACGCCTTCACGCACGACTCGCGCGTGCACACCGTGTCCATCCACGAGCAAGGCCGCTGGCCGCATACCGGCGCGGCGCACGATGTGGGCGGCGGCCGCGCCCGCAACCTCCCGGTACCCAGGGGGTTGAACGATAGCGAGTTTTTCTTTCTGATCGATGAGGTCGTGCATCCGTTGATCCACAAGATCCGGCCGGAGGCGGTGGTGCTGACCTGCGGCGCGGATGCGCTCGAGGGCGATCCGCTATCCGCGATGGCGCTGTCGAACGTCGCGCTGTGGTCGGTGGTGGAGCGCCTCGCGCAGATCGCGCCGGCGACCGTCGTCCTGGGCGGCGGCGGCTACAACCCCTGGACCGTGGCGCGCTACTGGGCAGGGCTGTGGGGCCGCCTTTCCGAAAGAAGCATTCCCGGATCCTTGCCCCGCGAGGCGTGGGCCGTGCTGCAACCCCTGAGCTGCGACCTGATCGACGAGGAGGAGGTGCGCGAGGAGTGGCGCACCACGCTCGCCGACGCGCCCAACCCCGGGCCGGTGCGAAAGGAGATTCATGGGCTGGTTTGAGAAGGCGGCCGCCGTCGACGCGCTGGAAGACGCGCCGCTCGACCGCGCGCTGGTGGACGAGATGGAGCGTGCCGCGCCGCACGTCGCAGGCCGCGCCATCCGCTTTTCCACGCCGACGTTCAAGTCGTATTCGAGCTGCGACCTCGAGGGCTGCGGCAAGAATAGCTTCCCCGCGTTCTCCGTCACGGCCGCGGGCTGCGCGCTCGACTGCGACCACTGCCAGGCGAAGATCCTGGAGCCGATGATCCCGGCCACCAGCCCGGAGATGCTCGAGCGCAAGGTGCGCGAGATGATCGCCACGCAGGACCTGCAGGGCTTCCTGCTCTCCGGAGGATCGAACAGGCGCAACGAGATCCGCTACGAGCGTTTCTTTCCGGTGATCGAACGGCTCAAGCGCGATTACCCGGGGCTCAAGGTGGCCATCCACTCGGCGCTGCTCGACGCGCCGCGCGCGCGCAGCATGGCCTCCGCCGGCGTCGACACCGCGATGATGGATGTGATCGGCGCGCAGGACACCATCCGCGAGGTCTACCACCTGGAGCGGCCGGTGGCCGACTTCGAGTCCACGCTGGCCGCGCTGTGCGAGACTTCCATGGAGGTGGTGCCGCACATCGTCATCGGGCTGCACTACGGCCGCATCCTCGGCGAGCCTGCGGCGCTCGACATCGTGAGCCGCCACCGCATCCACTCGCTGGTGCTGGTGGTGATCATGCCGTTCTATGCCAAACCAGGGACGTTTACGGCTCCCGATACTTCCCAGATTGGAAGGATTTTTCTGGAGGCGAGGAGACGGATCGCGGACCGGCAGGTGCTGCTCGGCTGCGCGCGGCCGCCGGGCATGCACCGGCGCGTCACCGATGCTTACGCCGTCATGGCGGGTCTCGACGGCATCGCCTTCCCGGCCGACGGGGCGCTCGGCGTGGCGCACGCCATCGGCCGCCCCGCGGCGCAGGAGCACGCCTGCTGCTCGATGAAGACGGGAAGGACGATCAAGCTTCATCCTCGCCCGGTCACCGCCTGATGCAACCCGATGTCGTCGTTCTCGGTCTTGGACCCGCGGGCGCATCGGCGGCGGCGGAAGCCGCGCGGCGCGGCTGCAGGGTGCTCGCGGTCGACCGCAAGGACGAGCCCGGCCGCCCGGTGCAGTGCGCCGAGCTCGTTCCGGCGCTGATCGATGCCGATCTCAAAGGGGTCGTGCGCCAGCGCGTCGATGCGATGGCGACTTTCGTCGAGGACGACGCGCCCGACGTGAAGCCGCACTTCCCCGGGCACATGCTCGACCGCGCCGCCTTCGATACCGCTTTGGTGGACGCGGCCGTGCGCGCCGGCGCCCAGGTTCTCTTCTCCTGCTTCGTCAGGAGAGTCACGCCTCAGGGGACGGTCGAGCTGGCCGACGGCAGCGCCATCCGCAGCCCTGTGATCATCGGCGCCGACGGGCCGCGCTCGCGCGCCGGCAAGGCGATCGGCAGCGTGAACACGCAGCTCGTGGAGACGCGGCAGATCACCGTGGGCCTGAGGCAGCCGCACGCAGCGACCGACATTTTTCTTTCGGCGGACATCCCCGGCGGCTACGGCTGGCTGTTTCCGAAGGACGATGTCGCCAACCTGGGGGCCGGCGTCAGCCCGCCGTTCAAGTCACGGCTGAAAGCCGTCGTGGCGCGGCTGCACGCGCAGCTGATGAAGGAAGGAAGAGTGGATGGCGCGGTGTCGGCCACCACCGGCGGAGGAATCCCCGTAGGCGGCATGCTCAAGCCTTTCGGCCTCCTGCGGGAAACCCTGGTGCTGCTCGCCGGCGACGCCGCGGGGCTCGCCAACCCGGTGACCGGCGCCGGCATCGCCGCCGCGGTGCATTCCGGCCGGCTCGCCGGCGAAGCGGCGGTCGAGCGGCGTCCCGAGGCGTACGAAGAAGAGTTGCACGAGCTGTACGGCGCGGCGCTCGAGCGCGCGCTGCGCCGGCGGCAGGAGCTGCTGAACGCGAAACCCGAGAAGGCTGCGCTGCGGCGCGGCTGGATCGCCTACCCGGAGTACTGGCAATGAGTTGTTTCGATACTTCCACGCGGATGGAGCCGCGTGCGCCGGGGGTCATCCCCATCGAGCTGAAGAACGGCGCGCGCGTCAAGGCGAACGACGTTGCGCCGCAAGGGGTGTACACGCCGAACTACAACATCCTCACCCCTAACATGCGCTCGCCGGAGTACGTGCAGATGTCGACTGCAGCGGCGATCACGCTCGGCGTGATGAACGGGCGCATGTACCGCACTTCGTGTACGCGCTGCCTGAACCTGCTGCTCACCTACCCGGAGGGCTGCCGCGCCAACTGCGCCTACTGCGGCCTCGCGCGCCACCGCGAGGCCGAGCGCGACTACGCCGACCGCAACTTCATCCGCGTCGACTGGCCGGCGGTGCCGCTCGAGACCACCATCGACATCGTGGCGAAGGACGGGGAGAAGAGCCTTTTCCACCGCATGTGCATCTCGATGATTACGCACCCGCGCTCGGACGAGGACACGCGTACGGTGCTCAGGGAGTGGACCGGGCGCATCGACCCGAAGGACATCCCCGTGTCGATCCTGTCGAACCCGACGACCATGACGCGGGACGACGTGAAACAGCTGAAGGACCTCGGCGCCGACATCTTCACCGTGGCGCTGGATGCGGCCACCCCCGGGATCTTCGAGCGCACGCGCGGCAAAGGCGTGCAGTCGCCCCATAGCTGGGCGAAGTACTGGGAGATCCTGATGGACGCGCGCGACATCTTCGGTCCGCAGAAATTCGGCGCGCACATAATCGTCGGCATGGGCGAGACCGAATACGACGCGCTCGCGCTGGTGCAGAAGCTGGTCGAGCTCGGCGGCCACAGCCACATGTTCTGCTTCTTCCCGGAGAAGGGCTCGCTCATGGACCACCTGCCGGCCACGCCGCGCGAGCAGTGGCGCCGCGTGCAGCTCGCGCGCTACCTGATCGACTACAAGGGCGGGCGCGTGGAGAAGATGAAGTTCGACGACAAAGGGCGCGTCGTCGATTTTGGGTTTTCTGAAAGCGAGCTCGACCAGGTCGTTGGAGAGGGTACGGCGTTTCGCACGTCCGGCTGCCCGGGGAAGTTCGCCGACGACCTCTCCGCGTGCGATCGCCCCTACGGTGACTCGCCGCCGTCGAATATCGCGAGCTACCCGTTCCAGCCCAATGGCCACGACCTGCGCAGGATCCGCAAGCAGCTGAAGACGTACTAGCGTGTCCCGGGTCATTCCCATTGCCGCGGTCGGCGGCCGCGCCGCAGCCGTCGCCGGCATCCAGGTGGTGCAGCACGACTCGGCCGAGTATCTCGGGCTGATCGAGGACCACCTCGAGGGCCGCGGCATGCGCTTTCATTACTGCCGGCCGTTCGCCGGCAAGACCCCGCTGCCGCGCACCGAGGCGCTCGGCGACGGTCTCATCCTGCTGGGCGGAGGCCCTTGGGGCAGCGCCGGCACGCGCGATGTACCGACCTTGAAGGAAGAAATTGCGCTGGCAGAGGCCGCGCTTTCCCGGGGCAAGCCGGTCGTGGGCATCGGCCTGGGCGCGCAGATTCTCGCCATCGCCGCGGGGGGGCGGGCCGAGGCATCGCCTTTCGTTTTCGAAGTGGGCAAGGCGAAGCGCACGACCCCGCATGCCCTGAACGGCTACCTGCCGCAGGAATACCCGTTGGCCGTCTATATGCGCGACTGGGCGGTGCCGCCTGCGCAGGCAAAGGTGCTGGCGCGCGACGACCGGGGGCGCCCCGCGCTGTGGCAGCTCGGCGAGCGCGCCTTCGGCTTCGCCGGGCATCCGGGCCTCAAGGTGGCCATGGTCGAGGACCTGGTGATGGAGTTCGAGGAGGCGCCGCCGGGTGTCGAGGCGGGTCTCGTTGCGCTGCGCGCGGTGCAGCGTGCGCTCGAGGACGCGCTGGTGCCGATCATGACCGGCCTTGCGCAGCTCACCGGCTGGGTCCGGGCGCCGGCATAAGTTTTTTTTGTTTGCACTTTAGGAATCGCTAATATATTCTGAGCTTATTCCGAGGAGGCTTATGAGCAAGAAACTGGTCATCGTGATGGCCAACACCGACCCGCGCAACGGCGAGGAGCTCGGCGCGCCCATCTTCCAGGCCTCGGTCGCCGCGGCGATGGACTATGAAGTCGACGTGATCTGCACCGCGACCGCCGGCCGCCTGATGAAGAAAGGCGTCGCCGAGAAGCTCTACGTCAAGGAAGGCTCGCCCAAGTCGGTCTACGACTTCATCAAGGAAGCGCACGAGGCGGGCGTCAAGTTCTATTGCTGCTCGCCGAACCTCGATCTCTTCGACATGACGCAGGGCGACCTGATTCCCGAGTGCTCGGGCGTGGTGGGCGGCGCGCACCTCATCGAAGAGGTGATGGAGAACGACGCCAAGGTGATGACGTACTGATGTCGCAGGCCACACGGGTCCAGAAGCACGCCGGTGATCCGCTCGGCGAAGCGCCGCCGGTGCCGCGCGAGAAGCTCGAGGAGATCTTCGCCGACCTGCAGTCGGACCTGCGCTTCGACCACGAGCTGAACGGCTGTCTCAACTGCGGCATCTGCACCGCCACCTGCCCGGCGGCGCACTACTACGACTTCAGCCCGCGCGAGATCGTGCAGCTGCTGTGGACGGAAAACCTCGAAGGCATCTACGACGCCATGCAGGAGAAGATCTGGGCCTGCGCCCAGTGCTACACCTGCGCGGCGCGCTGCCCGTTCGGCAACTCGCCGGGCGGCCTGGTGATGCTGATGCGCGAGACCGCCATCAAGCACCAGATGGAATCGGCCAAGAACGTGCTGCGGCCGTTCTCGCGCGTGATGCTGAAGCTGATCTCCACCGGCAACCAGCTCTCGCCGGACATGATCAACAAGGACCACTTCGCCGACTGGGGGCCGAACATCTCCAAGGTCGAGGCGCCGCTGAAGCTCCTGCGCAAGGCGATTCCCATGCCCACGCTCAACACCACGGCCACGGCCTGGGAAGTGAACCTCAAGACCTCCATCGAGCTCTACACCATCTGGGAAATGACCGGGGTGCTGAAGCAGCTCGAAGGCATCGACGAGAACCTGTTCGACGTGATCACCGACATCATGGACGAGAAGCGGGAAGACTGGAAAGACTTCCTGGCCGATCAGGAGGACGAGAAAGATGACTGAGCGCTTCACCGGGCACGGCCCCGAGTGGGTGGATTCGAACCTGACGCCTGCGGAGGCGAAGATCGCCACTTCCTGGGTCGAGCAGAAGATCGACCGGCGCTCGATGCTCACGCAAAAGGACCGCGTCGAGGACGTGCGCGACATCATGTGGCAGCTCGAGAAGGACGGCGAGATCGTGGTGCACCGCGTGTCCGACGAGCACGAGCCCATGATGGTGAAAACGCTCTACGGCTGGGACAAGAAGATCCCGACCAAGCGCCTGTGGCACCACAAGTCCTGCGGCCAGTGCGGCAACATCCCGGGCTACCCGGCCTCGCTGCTGTGGCTCATGAACAAGATGGACATCGAGTACCTGGACGAGACCGACCAGACCTCGTGCACCGCGTGGAACTACCACGGCTCGGGGATAGGCAACCTCGAGAGCCTCGCCGCGGTGTTCCTGCGCAACTTCCACCAGGCCTACGTCTCGGCCAAGGCGCAGGGCCTGCCAGAGTCCTACTACTACCCGCTCGTGCATTGCGGCACCTCCTTTGGCAACTACAAGGAAGTGCGCTCCTACCTGCTGCACTCGGCCAAGCTGCGCGAGCGCGTGCGCGCCATCCTGCAGAAGCTCGGACGCCTGGTCGACGGCAAGCTGCTCATCCCGGAAGAAGTGGTGCACTACTCGGAGTGGCTGCACGTGATGCGAAACCGCATCGCCAACATGCAGGAGATCGACTGCAGCAGCATCCGCGCGACCATCCACCCGGCCTGCCACGTCTACAAGATGGTGCCGGCGGACGCGATCTACGACGACAGCATCAACGGCGGCAACCGCCTGGCGAACTCCACCGGCATCATGCAGGCGCTGGGGGCGCAGGTGATCGACTATTCCACCTGGTACGACTGCTGCGGCTTCGGCTTCCGCCACATCATCTCCGAGCGCGAGTTCACGCGCTCCTTCGCCATCGACCGCAAGATCAAGGTGGCGGTGGAGGAGGCGCAGGCCGACGTCATGATCGGCCACGACACCGGCTGCATCACCACGCTCGACAAGAACCAGTGGATCGGCAAGGCCGCCGGCAAAGGCTACGAGCTGCCCATCCTCGCCGACTGCCAGTTCGCGGCGCTCGCCTGCGGCGCCCACCCGTACAAGATCGTGCAGTCGCACTGGCACGCCTCGCCTACCGAGCTGCTCATGGACAAGATGCGCATCGACTGGCAGGCGAAGAAGGCCGAGTTCGTCGCCTACCTCGAGGAGATCAAGGCCGGCAAGCAGGAAAACCTCTACGACCCGCGCCGCATGCTGACCTCAGGGCCAGGCTTCATTCCGGTAAAGGCAATTACGTGAAACCCGTTCTGATC
>Ga0247825_10002020_pt1 | contig 13396 bp, 18 predicted proteins | sample 13C_Vanillin_Day_FD_194413 | JGI IMG/M metagenome (GOLD analysis project Ga0247825, IMG submission 194413) | Soil microbial communities from agricultural site in Penn Yan, New York, United States - 13C_Vanillin_Day48 | ecosystem: Environmental > Terrestrial > Soil > Agricultural land | place...
ACAACCGGCTGGTGCCGGCGCCGCGGCCGCGCGCGGAACCCGACTGATCAGCGGATTGCGACCGGCGATACGGTGGAGCCCGTGGCGCCCTGGATCTTGAGCGGCTGCATGGCAAACGCGAACTCGTAGGTTTTTTTCGCCGCCAGCTCGTCGAGCTTCAGGTTCTCCAGGATGTGAACCCCGTTCACCACGAGGAAGATCTGGTGGCCGGGCAGCGAGAGCTGCGGATCGGGATTGGGCGCGACTTCCACCGGCCAGTTGTCGGCGCCGACGAGGAGCGGATCCTGGCGCACCAGCCACTCGGCCGCCGCGACGCCGACACCGGGACAGGTCTTCATGTAGCGCGCGTTTTCCTTGCCGTAGAGCCGGCTCCAGCCGGTGTGGATGAGGATCGCGTCGCCCGGCTGGAGCTTGGTGCCCTGGCGCGCGAGCGCCTGCTGCAGGTCCTGCGGGGTGATCTCGTACGTATCGGGCAGCATCTCCACGCCCTTCAGACCGGCGACGTCGATCAGCACGCCGCGCGTCATGATCATGCCGACCTTCTCGACGCCGAGCTTGGTGAAGCCGCTGCGCGTGGCGTTCTCCGACACCTTGAAGCAGTTGTACCAGGAGTCCATGTGCGTCTGGTGGGCGAAGCCGTCGAACTGCGTGCCGACCTGCCCGAGCTCGGTGACCACCAGCTCCTCGTTCGAGCCGCGCTGGTTGGAGAACTGGTTCATGAAGGTGCGCTTGGTGTGCACGTCGAAGCGGCGCGTGCCGGAAAAGGGCATCTGCGCGCTGAGCACGTGGGCGAGCTCGATGATCTCCCCCGACTTGATGAGCTTGACGGCGTTCATCACCGCGGCCGGCTTCTGGTGGTTCATCGAGCCCCGCTCGTCGCCCGCGCCCCACTTCGACGGGCAGCGCTGGCTCTCGGCAGGCACCTTCCAGGTTTGCGCGGCTGCGTACAGCGGAACCGCCAGCAGAACGGCGGCGATTGCGGTCTTCCTCATGGGACCTCCTCCGGGTTGCGACTGCGTTGATGATAAGATTTTCCGCCACCACAGGGAGGAGGCCCCCGCATGAGAACCGTCTTGCTCGTCGCTTTTTCGCTCGCCGCCGCCAACGCGTTCGCCCAGGCGGCCTTTCCGCCGCCACCGCCGAAGGTCAGCCCCGCCGCCGGGGTGATCGACATGCACGTGCATTCGCATCCGGACGTGTTCGGCCGCAACATGGACGACATCGACATCGCGCAGCTGGCGAAATCGAAAGGCATGCGCGGCATCCTGCTCAAGAACCATATCAGCGAAACCGCGAGCCGCGCCGCGCTGGTGATGAAGGTCGTTCCCGGCGTGGAGGTGTTCGGCGGCATCGTCCTGAACAAGGCGGTCGGCGGCATCAATCCGGACGCGGTGGAATGGATGCACCGGATGTACGGCAGCCGCGGCAGGGTCGTGTGGCTGCCGACGTTCGAGTCCGACAAGCACGTCAAGACCTTCGGCAAGCCGACCGACAAGGGCATCGTGGTCGCGCCCAACGGCCAGGTCACGCCTGAGATGGAGGCGATCCTCAAGGTCATCGCGCGCGAGAACCTGCTCCTCGCGACCGGGCATGTGCATCCGGAAGAAGTGATCGCCGTGGTGCGCCGGGGGCGCGAGCTGGGCGTGAAGAACATGCTGGTCACGCACGCGCTGACCAACGTGCCGGGCCTCAGCATGGCGCAGGCGAAGCAGGTCGCCGACATGGGGGCCGTGATCGAGGTCTGCTTCCTCCAGTTCCTCGCCGGGCCGAATGCCCCCCTGCCCTTCCTCACGCACTGGACGCAGGTGAATGCCAAAAATGTCGCACAGGCGGTGAAGGAGATCGGCGCGAAGAGCGTGGTGATCTCCTCCGACCTCGGCCAATCCGGAAATATGACGCACCCGGACGGCATCGAGGCCGCGATCGCCGCGATGAAGCGTGAAGGCATCTCCGATGCCGACATCGACCTGATGATGCGCAAGAACCCGGCGCGCCTTCTCGGCCTTTAGCGCTTAGCGTTTTCGGTGCTCCGGCCGTAGAATGTGGCGCACAACAACAAACAGGCTGGCGCGTGGAATTAGAACCACCAAAGACGCTGGGCCGTTACCGGATCGTGGGCGAGCTGGGGCGCGGGGCGATGGGCGCGGTCTACCGCGCGCTCGATCCGCTGATCGACCGCGAAGTCGCGATCAAGACGCTGCTGCCGAACCTTCCGCAGGAAGTCGTGGACGAGGTGCGCGAGCGCTTCATCCGCGAAGCGCGCTCGGCCGGGCGCCTGTCGCATCCCAACATCGTCACCATCTACGACGTCGGCGAACAGGACGGCATCGCGTACATCGCGATGGAGCTCCTGAAGGGCCACTCGCTGCTCCAGGTCCTCAAGCACCCGCAGCGCCTCGCCTTCACCACCATCGCGAACCTCATCGCGCAGGTGGCCGACGCGCTCGACATGGCGCAGCAGCACGACATCGTGCACCGCGACGTGAAGCCGGCCAACATCATGGTCGACAACGCCGGGCGGGTGAAGCTCACCGATTTCGGCGTCGCCTACGTGCCCGCTTCGACCATTACCGGCAACGGCACCGCCCTGGGATCGCCGCGCTACATGTCGCCCGAGCAGGTGACCGGCGCGCCGCTCGACGCGCGCTCCGACATCTTTTCCCTGGGCGTGGTGCTCTACGAGCTGCTCACCAAGCGCACGCCCTTCGAGCACGAGGGCGACACCACGATCTTCGCGCTCATGAACCGGATCGCGAGCACGGCGCACCCGCCGATGCGCGAGGTCGACCCGAGCGTGCCCGCCGCCTTCGAGCATATCGTCGACCGTGCGCTCGCCAAGCGGGCCGCCGAGCGCTATCCGCGCGCCGGCGAGATGGCGCGCGACCTGCGCGACTTTCGCAATCTGCAGCCCGGACCGGCCGCGGCGCGGCTCGCTGCCGCGGGCGAGCCGGCCGGGGGACAGTCGAGCGGCGTGCACGTCAGCGCGGTGCGCTCGCAGCTCATCAACGACCTCGACAAGTTCGTCGAGCAGTACGATCGCGAGGAGCAGGAGCGCCTGCTCGAAGCCGAGGCCGAGCAGCGCCGCAAGGAAGAGCAGATGCGCCGCTGGGGCGAGGAGCAGGCCCGCGAGCGCGCAGCCTTCGAGCGCTCGCGCGCGGGCGCTGCCGTACGCTCCGGCGCCGCCGCGCCCGGGCGCGCCGCGGTTGCCGTGGCGAGAGCGCCGGCGGCCGCCACCGACCTGGACGGCGCGATGCGCGCCGCCATGCGCTACGTCGCCGGGCTCGTGCGCCAGCTGAACACGGTGCGCCCGGTCGCCAAGCAGCCCTACGAGTTCATCTACCTCGGCAAGCTGCAGCGCGTTTCGCTCACGGACGCGCTCGCCGAGAGCCGTCCGCGCACCGTGGACGGGCAGACGCTCATCGAGCACCTCTCGGTCCGCTTCCGCATCACGCCTGCGCAGCCCGCGTCCGCGACGCTCCTCGGCGAGGACATCGAGCGCTGCGAGCAGTACCTCAAGCTGCTGAAGATCCCGTACAGCCAGCGGGTCGTGGCGAAGGCAGGCTCGGGCAAGGCGACGCGCGCCGAGATCGCCATCACCGGCTCCCTGCCCTGTGAGATCGACATGAAGGCCGACTACGCCGCAAACCGGGTCTCGGTCGAGCTCACCAACGTGCGCCGCCTTGGGCGCGTGGTGTACCGCCTCGCGCCAGGACCCTTCACCGAGGCGGTGAACGGCCTCGCGCGCTACCTGCTCGGCGCCGACGACGACTTCGAGACCGTCGCGCGCGCCGGCTAATCCGGCTTGATCTTGGCGTCGCGGATGACCTTGCCCCACTTCTCGTTCTCGGCCCGGATGAAGGCGGCGAACTGCTCCGGGGTGTCGGCCGCGACGTAGGAGCCGGTGGCGATCACCTGGCTCTTCACGTCCGGCGCGTTGTAGGCGCGCACCAGCTCGCGGTGCAGCGTGTCGATCACCGGCCGCGGCGTGCCGGCGGGCACGAAGATGCCGTTCCAGGCGAGCGCCTCCATGCCGGGAAGCCCCGCTTCCCTGGCGGTCGGCACATCCGGAAGCACATCGATGCGCGAAGGGCCGAGCACCGCGAGCGCCCGCAGCTTCTGCGACTTCACCGCCGCGACCACTACCTGCGGCACCGGAAAGGCGGTCAGGACCTGGCCGCCGACGAGGTCGGTGAGCTCCGCGTTCACCGCCTTGTAGGGCACCTCGAGGATGTCGGTGCCGGTCTCGGCCTTGATCCACTCGCCCACGAGCTGGCTGATGCTGCCCGGGCCGTGCGAGGCGTACGTCATGCTGCCGCGCTTCTGCTTGGCGAGCTGGACGTAGTCGATGAGCGAGCCCACCTGCAGCGACGGATGCACCACCACGAGAAGCGGCGTCATGGTGAAGCGCGACACCGGCAGCAGCTCCTGGTTCAGGCGGCAGCAGGGGTCGGGCTTGAGCACGTCGCCGATCGCGTTGTTGATGAGCGCGAGGAAGAGCGTGTGCCCGTCGGGCGCCGCCTTCGCCGCTTCGCGCGCGGCGATGAGCCCCGCCCCGCCGGGGCGGTTCTCGACGATCACCGGCTGGCCGAGCGCCTCGGAGAGCTTGGGCGCGATCTGGCGCGCGCGGATGTCGGGCGAGCTGCCGGGCGGGCTCGGCACCAGGATCCGCATCGGCTTCGAGGGAAAGCCCTGCGCAGCCGCCGGCACTGCCAGGGCGCACTGTAAAATGATGAATACTATTAATTTCTTCCACATGCAGCGCGCTCCCTCGTCGTCGAATTTCATCCGCCAGGTGATCGAGGCCGACCTCGCCTCGGGCAGGCACAAGGAGATTGTCACCCGATTTCCGCCCGAGCCGAACGGCTACCTGCACTTCGGCCACGCCAAGTCGATCTGCCTCAACTTCGGCCTGCCGCAGGAGTATGGCGGACGCTGCAACCTGCGTTTCGACGACACCAACCCGGAGAAGGAGGAGCAGGAATACGTCGACTCGATCATCGACGCGGTGCGCTGGCTCGGCGCCGACTACGGGCCGAAGCCCCTCTACGCGAGCGACTATTTCGACTTCATGTACCGGGCCGCCGAGTATCTCGTCGGGCGCGGCCTCGCCTACGTCGACAGCCAGAGCGCCGAGGAGATCCGCGCCAACCGCGGCACCCTGACCGAGCCCGGCCGCAACTCGCCCTGTCGCGAGCGCGCTCCAGAGGAGAATCTGACCCTCCTGAGGTCCATGAAAGGAGGCGAATTCCCCGATGGCGCCCACGTGCTGCGGGCGAAGGTCGACATGGCCTCGCCCAACATCAACCTGCGCGACCCGGTGCTCTACCGCGTCAAGCATGCCGAGCACCACCGCACGGGCAATGCCTGGTGCATCTATCCGATGTACACCTACGCCCACCCGATCGAGGATGCGCTCGAGCGCGTGACGCATTCGCTGTGCACGCTGGAGTTCGAGGACCAGCGCCCGTTCTACGACTGGCTGCTCGAGCAGCTCGCGCAGGGCGGACTCCTGGCACGGCCGCTGCCGCAGCAGATCGAGTTCGCGCGCCTCAACCTCACCAACGTGGTGCTATCGAAGAGAAAGCTGATCCAGCTGGTCGAGGAAGGCCATGTCGGCGGCTGGGACGACCCGCGCATGCCGACCCTCGCCGCGGCGCAGCGGCGCGGCTACACCGCGGAGGGCTTCCGCGCCTTCGCGGACAAGATCGGCGTGTCCAAGGCGAACCAGCTGATCGACTTCAGCGTGCTCGAGGAGTCGATGCGCGAGCACCTGAACGAGATCGCGCCGCGTCGCATGGCGGTGCTCGACCCGATCCGCCTGGTGATCGACAACTATCCCGCCGACAGGGAAGAGACGGTGTCGCTGCCGAACCATCCGCAGAAGCCCGACCGCGGCAAGCGCGAGGTGCCGTTTTCGCGCGAGCTGTGGATCGAGCGCGAGGACTTCGCGCTGCAGCCGCCGAAAGGCTATTTCCGGCTCTTCCCCGGCAACGAGGTGCGCCTGCGCTACGGCTACGTCGTCAAGTGCACCGGGATCGACAACGGCGTGGTCCATTGCACCTACTACCCCGAGACCCGTTCGGGCACGCCCGGCGCGGACCTGCGCAAGGTGAAGGGCAACATCCACTGGGTGAGCGCGCGCCATGCCTGCGCGGCGCCGGTGCATCTCTACGATCGGCTGTTCCGCGTGCCCAACCCGGGCGCCGAGCGCGACTTCATCGAGGACCTCAACCCGGACTCCGTCAAGAGCGTCACCGCGCAGCTCGAGCCGGGCCTCGCCGCCGCCCGAGCCGGCGAGCGCTTCCAGTTCGAGCGCCATGGCTACTTCGTGCGCGACCGCGACGGCGAAGCCTTCAACCGGACGGTTACGCTGAGGGATTCCTGGTCGAAGCCCTGAAAATTACTTCGGTTTGCTGTCGGCCGTGGAACCGGTGCTCGCGCCAGGGGCGCGGCGCTCCGCTTCGTTCGCTTCGTGCTTCGCCGCGGCGGGGGCCTTGCTCACCTTCTCCTTCGCGGTGTTCCAGTCCTTCTTGGCCATTTCCTGCAGGTACTCGGATCGCGTCAGGTAGCCGTCGTTGTTCTTGTCGACGCTCTTCCAGCGCTTGAGCAGCTCCTTGTTGCCCGCGGCCTCCTCGCGCGTCAGCTTGCCGTCGGCGTTCTTGTCCATGTCGTTGAATCCCTTGTGCGCCGCGTTTTCCTTGTCCTTGTTGTTGTCGGCGGCATAGGCGCCGCCACAGGCGAGGGCGAGGACGGCTGCAGCTAATACGGATTTTGCGAAGCTCATGGGTGTCTCCTGAGGGTAACCTTGCGTGTACCCTCAGGTGTAGCAATAATCCTGCCCAATCAGCTGCTTAATCTGAACGGACTATCCTCCATGTCCAGCGCCTCCGATCCCAAGTGGAAGCACCACGGCGTGCGCGTGGTGCACTCCAACGAGCTCGACATCAACACGCCGCAAACGCCCGGCATGAACCGCGCCGCGGCCATCACCCATGCGCGGGCCGGCGCGGAAAAGCTCTGGGCCGGCACGGTGGTGATCCATCCCAAGGCGAAGACCGGCGCCCACCACCACGGCCCGGTGGAGAGCGTCATCTACGTCGTGAGCGGAAAGGCGCGCATGCGCTGGGGCGATAAGCTCGAGTACATGGCCGAGGCCGGCCCCGGCGATTTCATCTACGTCCCGCCGTACGTCCCGCACCAGGAAATCAACGCGAGCGACACCGAGCCGCTCTCGTGCGTCCTGTGCCGCAGCGGCCAGGAGCCGGTGGTAGTGAACCTCGACATTCCCGTGGTGGAGAAGCCCGAGGAAGTGCACTGGGTGGACAACATCCACCCCGCGCCCAGGAAGTAGCACTGCGGGTAGCATTTGGAAGAATTTCAGTGTAATCTTTCATTTGCCATGCCGCAGCCCGCTGCCCAGTCCAAGCCCGAGCCGGCCGCCGTGCTCACCCAGGCCGTCCTCCGGGCCGCCCGGCTTCTCGATCTGTCGAGCGCCGCCCTGGCCCGCATCCTGGGGGTCAGCGAAGCGAGCGTTTCACGGCTCGCGTCCGGGACGCGCCAGGTGGATCCGCAGAGCAAGGAGGGCGAGCTCGCGCTGCTGCTCGTACGGGTCTATCGCTCTCTCGACGCGCTCGTCGGCACCGATGGCGCGCAACGCAAGGCGTGGATGGAGAGCGCCAATCGCGCGCTCAACGGCCGGCCGATCGACCTTATCGAGGGGGCGGAGGGCCTCGTTACGGTCGTCTCCTATCTGGATGCAATGCGCGCTCCGGCGTGACACGCCCATGGAAGGCTGCGTGGTTCGAGGCTGGGGTCCATAACAAGGCTGCGCCGCTCTGGCGCGGCGTCGAAGCGCAGCATGTCGTTGCCACCATGCGCCTTGTGGACACCCTGGCCGAGCACCGCGCACTCGAGGATATGCTGGAAGCGAGCAAGCCGGCCGTGCCGGAGGAGGCCATTGGGCAGCACTTTCTCCTCTTCACCCCCTTTCGATACCGCTCGCCCTTCCCTTCGCGTTTCCGCGGTCCGACGGATCCGGGCGTGTGGTACGGCGCCGAGGAGCTCCAGAGCGCCTGCGCCGAGGTGGCCTACTGGCGCTGGCGCTTCCTCATGGACTCCGACGGCCTGCGCGGCCAGGCGCTTCACACCGAGCACACCTTCTTCCAGGCGCGGGTGCGCGGCCGCTCGCTTGACCTCACCGCCGCGCCCTGGAAATCCGCCGCGCGCGCGTGGACGCAGAAAACCGATTATTCGGCCTGCCAGGACCTGGGGGCCGAGGCGCGCAGCCGCGGCGTCGCGTGGATCCGCTACGGCAGCGTCCGGCTTCCCGGCGGCACGTGCGGCGCCGTGCTCGATCCCACTGCGCTGTCGCTTCGAGAAGGATTCGAGCAGCAGACCTGGGACTGCAAGACCGCCCGCGGCGGCGTATACCTGCAACGGCGCATCGAGCGCGGCCAGAGCTACGAATTCACGGCACAATCCTTCGCATGAGCAAGCATAACCCCGCCGACATCGGCGGCGAGCCCGCCGGGGCGATCGACACGGTCGACCACGGCCTGAAGTTCTGGGAGAAGCAGGCAAACGCGCTGCGCAACACGCTTACCAGCGGCAGGATCGTGCGCCTGGATGAGCTGAGGCGCGCCGCCGAGGATCTCGGCCTGCGCTACTACCGGCTCGACTACTTCCAGCGCACTACCGAGGCGCTGCGCAACCTGCTCCTCGAAAAAGGCGTGTTCACCCGGGCCGAGCTCGAGCGCAAGATGGACGAAGTGCGCGAGCGCTATGACGCCTAGCGCCTATGCGCCGGCGCTGCAGCGCCGCTTCAACGTCGGCGACCGCGTGCGCGTCAAGGCCGTGCACCCGCCCGGCCATCGCCGCACGCCTTCGTACATCCGGGGAAAGGCCGGCGCCATAGAGCGCGTCTGCGGCATGTTTCCGAACCCGGAGGAGCTCGCCTATGGCTTCGACGGCGAGCCCAAGCGCGTGCTCTACAGGGTTCGCTTCAAGCAGACCGATGTCTGGAAAAGCTATTCAGGACCAGGTGGCGACTGGATCGAGCTCGAAATCTACGAGCACTGGCTGGATCCGGCATGACCCACGAGCACGCCCACCCTCATCCCGAGGACGAAGGGCCGCCCTCCGAGCACGAAATCATGAGCCGGGCCATGCAGGAGCTGCTCGAGGAAAAGGGCCTCGTCACCGCCGAGCAGGTGCGCAGGCGCATGGAGCTCTTCGAGCAGGAGTTCCCGCAGCGCGGCTCGCGCGTCGTCGCGCACGCCTGGACCGACCCGGCATTCAGGAAGCGCCTGCTCGAGGACGGCAAGGCCGCGTGCGCCGAGTGGGGCCTCGACCTCGAGGCCGACCGGCTGATCGCGCTCGAGAACACGCCCCAGGTGCATAACGTGGTGGTGTGCACGCTGTGCTCCTGCTATCCGCGGGCGCTGCTCGGCATGCCGCCCACCTGGTACAAGAGCGAGAACTACCGCCGCCGCGTGGTGCGCGAGCCGCGCGCGGTGCTGAAGGAGTTCGGCACCGTCATTCCCGAGAGCGTGGCGATCCGCGTCCACGACTCGAACGCCGACATGCGCTATGTCGTGGTGCCGATGCGCCCGGCGGGCACGGAGGGCTGGACCGAGGCGCAGCTCGCCTCGATCCTCACGCGCGATACGCTGGTCGGCGTGGCTCTACCGAGGGCTTAATCCCGCCCATCGGCTCGCACGTGCGCTGGTACGGGAGAGCAACTGCTTCAGGCTGTCGCGCAGCGCCGAGCGTCCGACCGGCACCGGCACTACGCCCCAGCGCCGCAGGCGGGCATTCACCTTGTGAGCGTGCAGCGTGCGCATGGAAGCGCGGGTGTTGAACGTAATGCTGAAGGAGATGGACACTTCAGGGCCGTTCTGCACCCAGTGCGGCGAGGCGAACGGGACGTGAAGCGCCACGCCAGGCCGCAGCTCGAACGTGCGCGCGCTGCGCTGGAACTCCTCGCGCCACTCCAGGTTGCGGTGGGCGCCGGTGAAGAAGCGCTCGATCTGCGGCTCCGACACCACCGAGCGGTCGGCGCGGTCGAACACGCTCATGGTCTTGGTGCCGCGTATCTGGAGCAGGAAGTTCTCCTCCGGATCCATGTGGTAGGGCGTCACCGCCCCGGGCGACGAAACGAAGATGAAGGCGTGCGGCTCGCACATGCCTTCGGTCAGCCGGGCCGAGGCGGCGCGTACCTCGGCTAGGCAAGCCTCGAGGAGCAGCCGGTAGCCGGGGTCGCGCTCGACGCTCTTCAGCACCAGCCAGGAGCGGCATTGCGCGATCCGCCGGATGGTCTCTTCGGGCGAAAGGCCGTTGCGCGGCGTGCGTCCAGGATCGAGGCCGACCGGGACCTCGCCCGCGTTGTACTCGACCAGCGAGGCGGGAAGGCGCTTCGACAGCTCGACCAGGCGCGCGAGGGAAAAGAGCTCGTGCCCGGAAAGCTGGTGCGGCACGAGAAACGGCGTCCTGGCGAACTGCGCGTCGAACGTGCCACGGTGGATCGCTAGCAGGCTCATCTTCAGCTCCTGAAGGCGGCGAGGGCCGGCGCTCGCCGCAAGGTGCGCGACATCCAGTGCAGGAGCGGCAGCGAGGAGACCATGAGCTCGCCCGCGGCGCGGCCGGTGGTGGTGACGAGGTCGGCGAGCCCGCGCCGGTCGGGCCACAGCCGGTTGGCCATGAAATGGTCGGGCTCGGCGCAGGAATCCATCCAGCGCAGCTCGGGGCGTGCGTGGAAGCGGCGGATGTTCTCGAGCTCGAGCAGCGTGCCGGGCGAGAACCTGGCGTAGTCCTCGTCGTAGGCGATCTTGAATGCGAACGCGCCCTCGCCGCTCACGAAGTTGCATTTCAGCGCGATCCACTTTCCAGCGAGGCGCAGGCCGAGCATCATGAGGCGGCCGCAACGCGCCGCGGCGCGCGTCGCGCGCGTGAAGAAGACCCGTCCCTGGTCGCTCGAGCCGAAGGCGCTCGAGTTGCGCCCTTTCCAGCCGCGCGCCTCGAGCTCGATGAAGTCCTCGATCCACTGCTCGGCCTGCGCCGCGTCCTGCAGCTCGGCGTATTCCACTTTGCCGGCTTCGGCGAGCCGCCGCTCGAGGCGCTGCAGTTCCTTCGCACCCTTGCGCGACAGGGCTTCGCCGAGAAAGGCCTCGCCGCCGGCGCGCGGTCGCATCATCGCGCGCTCGAAGCGGTAAGCCACGAAGCTGCGCCGCCCGCTTTCCGCCAGCGCGTCAGCGAGCGCCCGCCAGAACGGGCCGTCGGCGGCAACGACGCCCCACTTCATCGCCGAAGCTCCATCCGCGTCAGCCCCGAGCCAGTCGAGAAACGCGTCGAGGCAGACGCGCGTATGCGTGGCGCGCACCAGCGGCGTGCCGAGAAAGCAGTGCTTGTGCTGCCACAGCCTGAGGTGGGGAAACGGCAGCCCGTTGTAGCGTGCGACGCGTTCGAGGGGGAACAGGCCGCAGAGGAGCGGCGGAGCGTCTCCCTGGTCGGCGTAGACGAGGACGTAGCGAAGCTGCCGGCAGCCGAACGAGTCGATCGCGGGGAGCATCATCCAGGGTTCGTAGAACACGTTCGGCTCGAGCGCCGCCGAAGCGAGGTCGTTCCAGGCCGCCACGTGGCCGGCGAGCGTCGCCGGATCCTGGAGCACCGTGACCCGCAGGCGCGGCGTCACTTCATCTGCACGGGCAAGGGCTGAATCAGCCATACGTTTCTACTTGGATGTTCGGCATTCTGGTGATCCGGGTGGCCCGTCGCCACCGCCCGGCATAGTCCGCCTGGCACCCGCCTTGCTTGGGTGGCTGGGTTGGGGCTCCTAACGAGGAGGTGCCATGGCAAAAACCGTCATCGGTCTGATCGACAATCTCGGCGAGGCTCAGGCCGCCGTGCGCGACCTGGTGGAGAACGGCATAGCGCAGGAAGACGTCGGCTTCGTGGCCGACCAGCGCCACGAGGTGCCGGGCACGGCGCACCTGAACGAAAGCGAAGGGCCGGGCGATTCGGCGGCGTTCCTGATCACCGTCGCGGCCGACGACGCCGCACGCGTGGATCTCGCCTGCACGATCCTGCAGCGCCACGGCGCAGTGGATATCGACCGGCGCGACGCCGAGTGGAAAAAGCAGGGCTGGAAAGGTCGTTTCGAGGCCTGACGGGGGGGTTCCTCCCCCCGAGGCCCAATATGCTGTATAACGGTGGGGAGACCCGTTCCAAAAGCGGCTGGCCGAGCGGCCGCATCCTAGCAAGCCCCGGGAGACCGGGGTTTTTCGTTTCCGCACTGTCAGGAGCTCGCATGGACAAGCGCAAAGCTTGGCGCGCGCAGGAGCAGTCCCTAATCGTGCGCTGGAATGCCGCCGCCACGCGACAGCGGGAGCTGCAGACCCAGATCACGCGCCAGAGCGAGGCCGGCGGCATGCCGGCAGCCCAGTTGCTGCTCGAGGCCGAGCGCTCGCGCTCCGAAATGGAAGCCGTCCGGCGCGAGGTCGCGCGAATGAAGGTGCAGTTCTACACAGGGAAACGCTACTGATGAGCATCCCCATGGTCGAAGGCAGGCGATTCCGGCTCGGCAAGTACGAGGTGGTCGGTCAGCCGATCCCGCACTCGGCCCACATGCTGCGCTATACCGTATTCGTCGATGGAATCCGCATCGGCGCGCTCGCCAGCGTGCCGACCGAGTCGGACTGCCGCTTCCTGGAGCATCCCCCGGCGGTTCCGCCGCTCAAGATCTACTCGGTGATCTACCGTCCGGGCCGGCCCAAGAAGGGCACGGTACGGCCGCTCGAGCGGCCGCTCGCTCCCCCGGCGCCGGAGCTGCCGCACGAGATCGCGCTGCCGCGCGAGCGCGATATCGAGTAGCGGTATCAGCCCGGGAGCATCCGCTCGAGAAAAGCGGCGGGCTTCTTGCGATAAAGGCGCCGCGCCTGCCTGAGCGCCTTCCTCTGCAGCTTGGCCCGGCGCGCCTCGATGCGCGCGATGAGCTTGCGTTCGGCCTTCGTCCGTCCGTGAAACGCTGCGAGCCTCGCCTGCACGGCAGCGAGATCGTGGTCCTCGCCGAGGCGGTCGGCGACCGATTCGGCGCGCTTTGCGAGCTTCTTGAGCGGCCGCGAGCCGCCCGCGGCGATCGCGGCCGCCTGCTGCAGGTATTTCACCTGCTTGCGCGACTCGTGCAGCGATTGGGTCGAACCCTCGGAGCGCGCCTGCTTGAGGGCCTTGCGGCCCCTGCGGTAGACGCGCTCGAGGCCGGTGCGCAGCACCGGCGCGTCGTCCAGCGGAAAGCGCCAGTACTCGGCGCGCGATCCTGCGCGAAGTGCAGCGCAGTCTTCACGAGGAGCGCCTGCGTGAGCGCGACAAGCTGCTGCGCGGCTGGAAGCTGGCAGGACTCGAA
>Ga0247825_10002021_pt1 | contig 13395 bp, 12 predicted proteins | sample 13C_Vanillin_Day_FD_194413 | JGI IMG/M metagenome (GOLD analysis project Ga0247825, IMG submission 194413) | Soil microbial communities from agricultural site in Penn Yan, New York, United States - 13C_Vanillin_Day48 | ecosystem: Environmental > Terrestrial > Soil > Agricultural land | place...
GTTCGAGAACCTCAACACGAGGTTCTACCAGTCCTCGGGCACGAACAAGTTCGTGTCGCTGATCTACGGGGAGATCTCCGACGATGCGAAGTTCCGCTTCCTGTCGGCGGGGCAACCGTACCCTTCGATATTCTCGAGTCGAAACGACCGGTTCATGGAGGTCAGTCCGCATCTCTGTCTGTCATTCCCGCCGCTCGGCATGCTGCCGTCGTTCAACGTGATCGATCGGAGCACGACGCCGAGCCTGCTCGGTTTCAAGGAGCGCTACGAGATGAACGAGTGGACGCTGATGGGGCGCGGCGACATCCTGTTGATGCACACGGACGGCCTCACCGAGCACGAAGGGCCGAACGGCCGCTATTTCCCCGGCGCGCTCGAGCAGAAGCTGCGCGAGGTGAAGCATCTCACCGCGCGCCAGATCTATGACGAGATCAAAGCGGATCTCATAGCGTTTGCCGATCCACTCGACGACGCCAGTGTCGTCGTGATCAAAGTGAAATAACTCAAGGTGTACGCCGGGTCCACAGAACAGGACCCGGCCTACGAGAGTCGAGAGACCAGAGCCGAGAGCCGCCTAGACGTCGAGCAGGCCTGTGCTGTCGCCGTGCTGCGCCTGATCGATGCCGAGCTTGTTGACCATCGACAGCAGCAGGTTGGACATCGGCGTGTGCGGCGCCGACTGCACGTGCCGTCCGCCCTCGAGTTGACCGGACGCCCCACCGGCGAGAATCACCGGCAGCGGATCGTGATCGTGCTGGTTCCCGTTGCTCATGCTGCTGCCATAGAGCACCATCGAATGATCGAGCAGCGTGCCATCGCCATCCGGCGTCGACTTCAGCTTCTCGAGGAAATAGGCGAGCATCGACACGTGGTAGCGGTTGATGATCGCAAACCGATCCATCTGCGCGCGGGCGTTCGAGTGGTGTGACGCGACGTGAAAACTCTCGCGCACGCCGCTCTGCGGGTATACCGACAGGCTGGTATCGCGCGCGTACATCATCGTCGCGACGCGCGTGATCTCGGCGCGGAAGGCCAGCACCTCGAGGTCGTACATGATCTTGAAGTGTTCATCGAACGACTCGGGCACGCCGACCGGCGCATCCGGCAGCGCGAGGTCGCTCGGGAACTGTGTGTCGGCTTTCTGAATCCGCCGCTCGATCTCGCGAACGTTGTCCAGATACTCGGTCAGACGAACGCGATCGGCTGCCGGCAGGTCATTTCGCAGCGACGCGACCTGTCCCAGCACTGAGTCGAGCAGGCTGCGGCTCTGCCGGCGACGCGCTGCGCGGTCGGCATCGTTGCCGCCATCACCGAACAGCTTCTCGAACACGACCTGCGGGTTGTTCTCCATTGGCAGCGGCGTCGAGGCGTTCTTCCAGGAGATGGTGTTGGAGTACGCGCAGGCGTAGCCAGAACCGCAGCTGAGGGCGACGTCTTCGATCGACAGCTCGAGCGATGGGAGCGGTGTGTCCTGACCGATCTGTCGCGCAGCGATCTGATCGATCGTCTCGCCAACCTGGATCGAGTCGCGCGCAGGCTGCGCGCCGCTGAGGAACACCGCTGCCGAGCGGGCGTGATCGGCGCCGGCGTCCGATCCGACCGCGCCAGCCTTCGCGTGAGCAAGGTTCGACACGATGATGATGCGGTCGCGGAACTTGTCGAGTGGCGACAGAGTCTCGGTAAACTCGAAGCCCTTCCCCGTCGCCGCCGGCGTCCACTTGTCCATCGTCGCGCCGTGCGGCACGTAGATGCAGCTCAATCGGCTTTTCGCGGCAGCCGCAGTTTTCCGAATCGGCGTCTGCGCGGCGACCATCGAGTCGAGCAGCGGGAGCGCGATCGTCGCGCCGACGCCACGCAGGAACGTTCGCCGAGGAAGGTGTTTCTTCGTGATGAAGGCCATCGGTCACTCCAATCGCCGCAGGCCGGGTCCTGCCCTGTGGACCCGGCGGGTCTGAAGAACAAGACCCGCCCTACGGTGTCGTTTTCGTTTTCATCTTCATCTGAAACGGGTCGCTCTTCACGATACCGAGCACGAGCGACGAGAAACGATAGTCGTTCTTCGCAGCGTCTCGAACGACGTGCCGGACGACCGGCATGTCGTAGTACTTCAGCGCGCGGCCGGTGCCGTACGTCATCAGCTTCTCGGTTGCCGTTCGCACGAACACATCCGAGCGCGCCAGCAGTGCGTTCCGCAGACTGACCGGACCATCGAGCGGAGTCCCGTCGAACAGCTGACTGGTGGCATCAATCGGGGCGCTGCCATCGCGCGTCCGCCATCGGCCGACCAGGTCGAAGTTCTCGAGCGTGAACCCGATCGGATCCATGATGCGATGACAGGCTGCACACGTCGGGTTGCCGCGATGAATCTCCATCTTCTGACGCAGTGACGATGCCTTGGCGGCTTCGGGGCTTTCGTCGATCGCGGGCACGTTCGGAGGTGGCAGCGGCGGCGGGACGCCCATCAGATTCTCGAGCACCCACTTGCCGCGCGAGACCGGCGATGTGCGGTTCGCAACCGACGTGACCAGCAGGAAGCTGCCCTGGCCAAGCAGGCCGCGGCGCGCTTCGTCAGTAACGGCGACGCGACGGAATCGGCTGCCACGAACGTTGGGCATGCCGTAGTGTTTCGCGAGCGTCTCATCGACGAACGTGTAGTCGGCATTCAACAGATCGATCACGCTACGGTCTTCGCGGACGATGCTTTCGAGCAGCAACTCGGTTTCACGGCGCATCGACTGACGGAGGTTCTCGGTAAAGCCGGCGGCTTCCGGTCGCGCATTCTTCAACTCGCGCAAGTACAGCCACTGCCCACCGAAGTTCGTCACCAGCGCTCCAGCCTTGGGATCGGCCAGCATGCGACGGGTCTGCTGCTCGAGCACAGCAGGCTCGTGCAGCGTGCCCTTGACCGCCACGTCCAGCAGCACATCGTCCGGAATGCTGCTCCAGAGGAAGAACGAGAGCCGCGACGCGAGCTCGAGATCGGAGACTCGATACGGCTTGCCGTCGACGGTGATCGCCGGCTCGCGCTCGAGGCGAAACACGAACCGCGGATCGACGAGCACACGCGCGAGACCCTGTTCGATGCCCGCATCGAACCCACCGGCTTTCTGGCCTGTCTCGAAGAACTCGATGAGCGTCTGGATATCGGCTTCCGCGACCGGCTGACGGAACGCGCGGCGCGCGACCGTCGAGAGGATGCGCTTCGCGCACGCACCTTCGTCGGCTGGTGACTGAGGATGACAGACGAAGATGCGCCGCCGGCTCGGCGTGTCGCCAAGCGCCGTGGGTGCGAGCGGTCCGGTGATCGCCACGCTCTGCACGCCGGAGTTGGCCGCAAAGATCTGCCACACGTCATCCGCACCCGGTGGCGGTTTCCTGACGAACGTGACACCGAGCGCGTGAGGGCCAGCCTTCATTGGCAGCTTCACGTCGATCGTCGCCGTCGCCGGGACCAGCTTGATACGCTCGCCGTCGAGAGACACCTCGATCTCTTCGCCCTGGAGGTTTGCGGCAGCGAGGCCGATCGCCGCGCCCCTGACCCGGATCCTGAACGAGTACTCCGCGTCGAGCGGGAAGGCGTGCTCGATCAGCGTGCCGCCTCGCGTTCCGAGCGGCAGGCCGTCGAGATGATTCGATTGCGTGAGATCACCGGGCACGCGATACGTCGCCGTTGAGGCTGTGAGCAACAGATTGCCGACAGCGAGGCGGCTCACCTTTACGGCCGCAGACGTGTATCGCTCCACGAGCGCAGGCGACACGCGCAACGCGTCTGCGAGGTTGTCGAAGCCTTCGCTCGAATCGTCCGCCGGGAGCAGCGTCGTTGTGTCGATGTCCAGATGCAGCAGGTCCCGGATCGCGTTGGCGTACTCGGTCCGGTTCATCCGGTGAAGGAGATGGCTGCCCGGATTCGGTGCGAGCGCCGCTGCGCGATCGAGCTTCGTCTCGAGGAGCGCGGCAAAGCCGTCCAGCGTCGCTCTCTCGGGACGGGGCATGCCGGCTGGTGGCATCAATCCGGCGCGAACCTTCCGCACGACCTTCTCGAAGACCTCGGGATGATCGCCGGGCTTCGACGCGTCAAGTCCGGCAAGACTCAAATTGCCCGACAGCGTCCGCGCGTTATGACAGGTGACGCAGTACTTGTCGACGAGCGACTGTTCTGCAGCCGGCTCGGGCGTCGCTGGTGCCTGCGCTTGCAGCGACCCCTCGCGTGAACTGCCTGCAACCACGGCAAAAGAGAGCAGGCCGCCGATCAGAAGTGACCGTGGTGTCATCGTGTCCCACCGGCGGACCCACGCTCACGGGCATACTTCTCGATCAAGGCGATCGTCGTCGGCTTCTCCTCGGGTGGATGCAGGGCGATGAATTCGCCCTTCGCCCAACGCAGCGGCGTGCGTCCCTGCGCATCCTGCACATCGAGACGCCCGCCGGCTTTGAGCAACACCTCCAGGACGTCGTCCCATCCTTTGTTGGCGGCGCCCATGACAGCCGTGAACCCGGTCTCGTTTGCGGCGTTCACGTCGATGCCAAGCTCGAGGCACAGCTTTACGGCAGCCATGGACGACTCTCTGGATTCGACGAACGATTGCTGCACGGCAACGTTGCCACCCGCCGCGGTGACGAGCGCTGTCGTTCCACCCACCGTCGTGATCTTCGGATCCGCGCCGTGCGCCAGCAGCAGCCGCATCGTGGTGATGTCACCGGACATCGCCGCGCGGATGAACGGAGTCTGTCCGATCATGTTGATCCAGGTGAGATCGCCAAGCGAGGTGACCCAGCGGCGGATCGGCGGAATCTCCTTCGTTCGCGAATTCGGATTCGCACCGCGATCGATCAGTAGCGTGATGAGATCGAGCGCGGCCTCACGATCGATCCCGTGCTCGTTGCCCCGCGTGTAGTCGCGATTGCGAATCTCCACCGCAGAGAACAGCGGTGTGCGGCCCCAGAAGTCCGCAGCGTTGATGTTGGCGCCACGCTCGATCAAGAGGCGCGCGACGGCCATGTGATCGTTGGTGAGCGCCATCAACAGTGGCGGGATCTCGTTGGCCTCAGCGCGATTGACGTTCGCGCCTGCATCGAGCAGTGTCCGTGCGAGCTCAACTCGCCCGTCGCGCGCCGCGTACAGAAGCGCGGTCATCCCGCCGGGCGTCGCCGCACGAGAGCCGCGCTCCGGCCATCCGCCGCGAATGATCCCAAGCCCATGCGAACCGCCGCCGGCGTTCGGTGACACCCAGACCGGCGTCGCGCCGACACGTGTGGCGGTATCCACCGTGGCGCCATGTTCGATGAGCAGCTTCACAGCGGGGAGGCTGTTCGAGCGGACCGCCCACATGAGCGGCGTCGTCTGCGTCGCCATGTCGCTGGCGTTGAACGCTGCTCCGCGCTCGACGAGCGCAGCCACGGAGTCGATGTTGCCGCTGCGCACGGCGACCATCAGCAGCGTCTCGCCGCTCGCATCCCTCGCATCCGGATCGGCGCCTGCGCGAAGCAGGCGTCCGATGATCGCCACGTTTCCGTTCGAGGTGGCGAGATGAAGGGGAGTCACACCATAACGATTCGCGGCCTTGACGTTGGCACCCGCCTGCAGCAGGAGGTTGACGCTCTCGAGATCGTCGGCTTGTACCGCCCAGTGCAGCGCGGTGGAACCGTCGGCGAGTGGAGCGTTGACATCGGCCTTCTGATCGATGAGCGTGCGGATCGCCGATCGGTCCTCGCGTTTGGCCGCCTCGGCAAGGCGGACATCGACCTCCGCCGCCGACGCGATCGAGCTACATGCGAGCACGCCCAACCCGACGTAAACCCAGGAGCGCACAGACATCCGAGGCCCTCCGGCTGACCGAAAAGCCTAGCAGATTCGGCCCGTGCTACGCCTGCAAATCCCCCTCAAATCGAACCGCGCTAGACTCCCCGTATGACCAGTAGCGACGTGCAGATCCTCATCGACTACAACTACTGGGCTCGTGATCGTCTGCTCGAGGCGGTCGCCCAACTCTCGCAGGAACAATCCACGCGCGACCTGGGCAACAGCCTTCGGTCAGTGCGCGATACGCTCGCCCATCTGCACGGGGCCGAGTGGATCTGGTATCGCCGCTGGGTGGGCGAATCACCAACGGCCCTCCCACCCAACGACCGTTTTCCAGACCTCGCCTCGCTCACGAGCGCGTGGCGTGACATCGAAACGCAGATACGTGCCTACTTCGCGCCACTCGATGACCGGGCACTCGACCGCGTGCTCGACTACAAGTCCACGGCCGGCGTCGCCGGTACCTCTGTGCTGTGGCACATGCTCCAACACGTCGTGAACCACTCCACCTACCATCGCGGTCAGGTCACGACGATGCTGCGGCAATTGGGAGCGACGCCGCCCAAGGCGATGGATCTGATCGCGTTCTATCGGGAGCGCTCGACTCCTGCGGCCTGAGTCGATGGCCATCCGCATCGTCCGACTCGGCACTCCGCGCGCGCTCGACGAGGGTCTTCGCCTTGGAACCGTGAGGCGTCCACCGCGCGGCGTTCCTAAGGCCCAGCTGGCGGCGCGTGACTTCTACGATGTGTGGGTGCCAGAGGCCGCACCGAGCGAGGTGCTACTCAAGGCCGCGAGGCAATCCATCGATGACGCCGCGAAGTGGAAGACGTTCGTGCGGCGCTATCGCGCTGAGATGAAGCGGCCTGAATCAGGTCGCCTGCTGGACCTGCTCGCAGCGCTGTCGCATCGCACCGACCTCTCGGTCGGGTGCTACTGCGAGAACGAAGCTCGCTGTCATCGATCGATTCTTCGCGCGCTCCTCGAGGAGCGCGGAGCCATCCTGATCTAGGTGCGTATAAGTCCCCTCTAAGTCCCCCTCGTCTCGCACCGGCCAATGGACCATACGCCACTGGTCAGATTTCTGACTGTGTCGCGCACGCGACATGGAAACGTTGCCTCGGATTACAAGATGGGCTCGGCTGTTTTCACAATCGTGTGAAACCGCGACGGATCGTGGCCCGCTCTATCGGATCCTGCTTTAAAATCGAGGGAGTGGATGTTGGTCTGGCCCTTGCCTACGGACGAGTATGGCCTTCCGAATTCTCGTCGTCGAGGACGACAATGCCACGCGGCGTGGCATGGCTCAGCTTCTGACGGGCGCGGGATACGACGTCACCGAGACGGCGTCGATGACCGATGCTCTCAGCCTGCTTTCATCTGACACTCCCGATCTGGTCATCACCGATCTCCGCCTGGCGGAGTTCAACGGGCTCTACCTGGCAGCGGTCAACCCACAACGGATCCCCGTCATTATCGTCACTGGTTACGCCGATCGTGGCCTCGAAGCCGAAGCCCGCGAACTGGGTGCGGACTTCCTGCTGAAGCCGGTCAAGCCGTCGCAGTTGCTTGCGGTGGTGGAACGGCGACTCCCGGTCACCGACAGCGGAGAGAGCTTCTCCCTCGCGCGACGGTGGCCGCGACGTCGTCCGACGAGCGAGCTGAACGCGCGCGTGGACGATACGTTCGTTCGGATCCTGGATGTCAGTTACGGCGGGCTGCGCTTCATCGCGAAGCGTGACTTGAGCGCGCTCGCGAAGCCATCGTTCCGCATCACGTTCCCGAAGGCCGCCATCTCCGTTCCCGTGCGAGTGGTCTGGCAGCAGGACAGCGAGTCGAATCGTCTCTGCGGCGCAACCGTACCGGACGAGTGGCAACTCCACTGGCGGCACCTCGTCGATAGCGTCGCCTGACGCCGACCAGCTCATCAACCGGCCCCTTCGCGGCTTGTGCGTCACTATGAAGAGGCGTACAGTCGGACCAACGGAGGGTCGCCATGGCAGGACCGATGAAGTGCGCTCACCCGGCCTGTAACTGCACCGTCGAGCCCAAAGGACCTTTCGGAAAGTACTGCAGCGATCACTGCAAGCAGGCGGGCGACAAGATCGAGCTCCGCTGCGACTGCCAGCATCCTCCCTGTCGCACGGCCTGATCCTCGATTGTTGATTTGGCGATTTCTGATCTTGGAATCGTTGGTGATCGGTGATTAGGAGGAATCAACAATCACCAATCCCTAATCACCAACGAATCAGCAATCATAGATCTCGAGATCTACAATGTGGGTCAGGGGTTAGGTTGGAAATTCAACGCCACACCATTGATGCAATAACGCAATCCGGTCGGAGGAGGACCGTCCGGAAACACGTGACCCAGGTGACTGCCGCAGCGGCTGCAGTGGACCTCAGTGCGCATCATTCCGTGACTGCGATCGACCGTTGTACCGATCGATCCTTCGATCGGCGCAAAGAAACTGGGCCACCCGGTTCCGCTTTCGAACTTCCGCTCGCCAACGAACAGCGGCTGATCGCATGCGGCGCACGAGAAGGTGCCTTCCCGATGTTCTGACAGCAACGCACACGAGCCCGGAGACTCGGTGCCGTGGCGGCGAAGCACCGCGTATTGCTCCGGCGTCAGCAGACGCCGCCATTCCTCGTCAGTCTTCGTTACCGGGAACTGCTCGTTACTCATCATCACGCCTCGGAAAATCTAGAATCGCTGGATTCTGTACTAAAAAAAGCACGCGCACGCCTCGCGCCCGCATTTCCGATTATCCCTGTAACTCAAGCCGTATGGGCACTCTATCTCCCGAACTGCCCGCTGGCGTCCGGGTTGCTCTCAATCGTTGCCGAGGTTGAGATGGCCAGCGCGGAATTGCACAGAGCCCCTCTGCACGTCGTTTGCATCGCCGACATTCGTGTGCTGAACATTTCCGCCGGTGGCATGCTGGTCGAAACATCAAACAGCTTGCGCCTGACGCGAACGTCGTCGTGGAGCTGCTGAGACCGGAGAGTCCGATCCTCGTTCCGTCACGCGTGCTGCGGTGCCGCACGGCGTCGGTCGGTGAGATTCTCAAGTACCACGGCGCGTGCGCCTTCAAGCGGCCGCTCACGATTCCCGAGCTGACAGCGCGGCGCATCGTGGGACAGCAGGCGCCGGTCACGCAACCGGTTGCCGGGGCACCGAGCCTCGGCTGGCAGAAGGTGGTCGCGCGTTTCAACGACGGACGAATCGTCGCAGGATATACGAACGATTTTCACCCGTCGAAGCTGCAGCTGCATCTGTTTCCGAATCCGCGCCAGGGTGAGTCGACATTCATTCCGCTCGCGCAGCTCAAGGCGCTGTTCTTCGTGCGCGAGTTCTCTGGAGATCCAACGCTCGTCGAGAGCAAGGACTTCGTCGATCCGCCGAAGGGGCGCAAGGTGGAAGTGACGTTCCATGACCACGAGGTCATGGTCGGCTCGACACTCGGCTACCGCGGCGAAGGCAATGGATTCTTCTGCATCCGGCCGATGGCCGGTCGAACAACCAGCGCGTGTTCGTCACCGCCTCGGGCATGCGGCGGATGCGCTTTCTGTAAAACGAGCTGCACTTCCGGACCTTCGACCTTCGCTCCCCCGGACCGGACCTTCGCACCCTCGCACCCCCGTCCCTTCGCACCTCTTCGTCACTCGAACGTTCCGCCTCCGTCCTCCGTCACATTGCATTGAAGGGCTGGACCCACGATAATCGCGGCACCTCACATGACCTGGTGGTATTGGCTCGTGCTCGGGCTCGTGCTGATCGCGCTGGAGATGGCGAGCGCCGGCGGTTTCTACATCATCTTCTTCGGCGTGGCGGGTGTGGCTGTTGCCCTCCTCGCGTCGACCGGCCTCGTCGCAGCGCCATGGCTGCAGTGGCTGCTGTTTTCAGTGTTGTCGGTCATCTCGCTACTGCTGTTCCGCAACCCCATCATGCGGAAGCTGAATCTCGGAGCAGGCGCCGACGACATCGATACGCTGGCCGGCGAAACCGGCACCGCGCTGGACGACATGGGGGCAGGCGCTAATGGCCATGTCGAACTGCGTGGCACCACGTGGAGTGCGCGCAACACCGGGTCGACTCCGCTTCCGCGTGGTCAGCGCTGCGTGGTCGTACGCGCCGACCGACTCACGCTGCTCGTGAAGGCCGAGGAGGCCGCCTGATGACTCCCAGTCTCGTGGTGCTGTTGATTCTCGCGATCGTGGTGCTCATTATCGTGGCCAAGACCGCGGTCGTCGTGCCGCAACAGAACGCATACGTCGTCGAGCGTCTCGGCCGCTTCTCGGGCACCCTCGGCGCCGGGTTCCACGTGCTCCTGCCGTTTGTGGACGTGATTCGGTATCGCCTCTCGTTGAAGGAGGCCGCCTACGATATCCCCGCACAGGTGTGCATCACACGGGACAACGTCCAGGTGGGCGTGGACGGCGTGCTCTATCTCAAGGTGCTCAACGCCGAGCGTGCTTCATACGGTATCGCCGACTACCTCTTCGCGATCACGCAGCTCGCGCAGACGACGCTGCGGAGTGAGATCGGCAAGATCGATCTCGATAAGACCTTCGAAGAGCGAACCAATATCAACCTGTCGGTCGTCACGGAGCTCGACAAGGCTTCAGAGCCCTGGGGTGTCAAGGTGCTGCGCTACGAGATCAAGAACATCACGCCGCCCCACGACATCCTCGCCGCAATGGAGAAGCAGATGCGCGCCGAGCGCGAGAAGCGCGCGGTGATCCTGACCTCCGAAGGCACGCGCGACGCCGTCATCAACTCCGCAGAGGGTGCCAAGCAGGAAACGATCAAGGCGTCGGAAGCGCGCAGGCAGCAGCAGATCAACGAAGCCGAAGGTCAGGCCGCCGCCATCCTCGCCGTGGCGACCGCGACAGCCGAAGGACTGCGGCAGGTCGCCGACGCGATGCGGACCGAGGGCGGTCTCGAAGCCGTCCAGCTCCGCGTCGCCGAGCAGTACATCGCCCAGTTCGGCGAGCTCGCCAGGACCACGAACACCCTGATCCTGCCGGCCAACGCAGCGGACGTCGGCTCGATGATCGCACTCGCCATGAAGGTCATCACCGGCACCGCGGCGAGCGGTGGCACACCGCCGCCGCTGAGGCAGTAGGCCGCGTAAAGACCCGCCTCTACCGCCGCCGCACCGTCGCCCCTTCGGACCGTAGGTCTTGCGAGCCTCGGGCCTCAATGCGCGACCCGAGACGTGCCACCGTCGACGTGCTCGTGATCGATTCGGTGGAAAGGCCTAGCGAAAACTAATCCGCTCCCGAGTGGGAACTACGTGCGAGACTCGGTGTCGAACAGAGAAATCTTCGGCATTTTGCGAACCAACCTGGGGGGCTGAACGTCATAACCTGCGTTCGCCTGGCTTTACCGGCCTGCCGAGTCTCGAGTGGAACTGCCCTGGAGACCAGCGATGAGACGACTGATCCTGATGGCGACCGCATGCGCCACATTCGTGACAACCGCATTTCTCGTCGGGCCCTCACTTCGCGCACAAGCTCCTGCGACTACGGCGTTCGAGGTCGCGTCAGTCAGGCCGAACAAGACCGGCGACGGACGGGTGATGGTTGGCATGCAGCCGGGCGGGCGCTTCAACGCCACCAACGTACCGCTGCGCCTCCTCCTGCGTCAGGCCTTCAACGTGCAGGACTTTCAGATCGTTGGTGGCCCCGATTGGATCACGTCGGATCGGTTCGATGTCATCGCCAAAGCGCCGGACGGTGTCGCGTTCACAGCTGACGTGATGAGGCCGATGCTCCGATCGCTGCTCGCCGAACGATTCAAGCTCGCGTTCCACAACGAGACGCGCGACATGCCAGTCTACGCGCTCATGAAGGCGCGGACGGACGGGAAGCTCGGCACAGGGCTCACGCCAGCGGTCGTCGATTGCGCGGCACTGGAACGAGGCCGCCGCGGCGGCGGGCCGCCACCAGCGCCACCGCAGGCAGGTCAAAAGATGGAATGCGGGATGATGATTGGACCTGGCAGGCTCAACGCCGGCGGGATGCCGATGTCCAATCTGGCCACGGCACTCGCGCCACAGGTGGGCCGAATCGTCCTCGACAAGACAGAGCTCACGGGTAATTACGACTTCGAACTGACCTACGCGCCCGAGGCGCTTGGCAGTGTCGGTGGTCCTCCGCTGCTCAATGGAGGCCCGGTTCCGGTCGATCCAAATGCGCCGAATCTCTTCACGGCACTTCAGGAACAACTCGGGCTCAAGCTCGATTCACAGCGAGGACCGGTTGACGTCGTTGTGATCGATCGCATCGAACAACCGGCGGCAGACTAGCACACCACATGCGGCGACGGGGAAGCAGTGTCATCGCGTATCTCGTGACGACCGCGCTCGTCGCCGGATCATTTCCCGTCCCTGTCAGCGCGGCTGCCGAGTACGTCGGTCAAGTCAGCTTCGCAGGCATCGCCGTTCCCGGTGCCCAGGTCACTGCCACGCAAGGCGAGACGCAGCTCACCACGACGACCGATGCGCAGGGCGTGTTCCGCATCGCCAACATCGCGGATGGCGCGTGGACGTTCCGCGTCGAGATGCGTGGCTTCTCGACGCTCTCGCGCGACGTCACGATTGGTCCCGATGCGCAGCCGATGATGTGGGAACTGTCGCTCCTGCCATTCGAGGAGATCACACGCGGACTGCCACCGCCCGCGCCGCGCCCAGCGCGCGCGCCCGAATCGAGTAGTCAGTCAGGGTCAACCCGCTCGCAATCGAACGCGCCGGGGCCGGCGACGCCGCAGACGGGATTTCAGCGCGCTGGCGTTGCACCATCGCAAACCCCGCCATCGCGGCCGGCGATCGCTGCCCCCGCCGACGATCCGGCTCCTGCCGATTCGGCCGCTGCCGCAGATGGGTTCTTGATCAACGGCAGCGTGAACAACGGCGCAGCATCACCGTTCGCGCAACCCGCGGCCTTCGGGAACAATCGACGACGCCCGGGCGCGCTCTATAACGGGATGATTGGCAGTCTCTTCAGCAACTCGGTGTGGGACGCCAGGCCGTATCCGCTCACCGGTATCCAGACTCCGCGACCCGACTACTACAACGTGCACCTGCTAGGGACCTTTGGTGGTCCGGTGAAGGTTCCGCGCCTGCAGAATCGACTCAACGTCTTCATCGGATTTCAGCGCCTGGCGGACGACAACGCCCTCACCCAACCTGGGTTGGTGCCCACGTCGCTCGAACGCTCCGGCAACTTCTCTCAGAGCCGTGATGCCTCTGGGCGCCCGGTGCAGATCATCGACCCGCTGACGGGTCTTCCGTTTCCCGGCAATACCATCCCTCGCGATCGGATCAGCCCGCAGGCGTCGTCTCTGCTCGGCTACTATCCGCAGCCCACGCGCGAGTCTGACGGCCGATACAACTACGAAGTCCCGATCCTCTCCGTCATGCGACAGGAGAGCGTGCAGTCTCGTCTCACCCAGAACATCAACCAGCGGAACCAGGTGTTCGGGAACGTGTCGTATCAGCGGACGACGACCAACGCAAACAACCTGTTCGGCTTCGAAGACGAGAACGGATCGTCGGCAGTGGATGCGCAAGTGAACTGGAGTCACCG
>Ga0247825_10002022_pt1 | contig 13394 bp, 10 predicted proteins | sample 13C_Vanillin_Day_FD_194413 | JGI IMG/M metagenome (GOLD analysis project Ga0247825, IMG submission 194413) | Soil microbial communities from agricultural site in Penn Yan, New York, United States - 13C_Vanillin_Day48 | ecosystem: Environmental > Terrestrial > Soil > Agricultural land | place...
ACCCCACACCGCCGCCGACCCACTCACCGCCGACGCAGCCCGCATCCTCACCGCACTGGACATCCCGCACTCGTAGTCAGCGTTGGCACACTAAATCTGTGCAAGTCAGGTCAGACGACGACTCACGAGGCACGATTTCGAGGCCGCTGAGCTGAGGCACCTGCACGGAGACGGCCGGGCGTTCACCTACCGGCGCGTTGCGTCGACGGCATCGTCGACGATGCGACGATCCGGCACTTGGGCTCGCCTGACCGTCCCCTCACTTTTGTCCGAGGTGGGGCAGTCGTCCAGGATTGTGAGACAACGATCGGTTGCGCGGGCCATGGGATGGTGGTTACCCGGTTCGTCGCTGTAAGCGGGGAGGTGGGCCTTTCGATCGTGGCTGTTCCGTTCATCGAAAGCTGGTCGACGGCCGTGATCGGCCTACGGAAGTCCGGCGGCCCGTCTACGTCTCGAAGGTAGGCGCGCACGTTTGCGGGCTCTTCAACTTTGTCCGGGCAATCAGCATGAAGTCTGAGTCGCGGCCCGCTGTTTGCGGGTGCAGTGGACGCGTATCCGGCGGGCGGGTTCGCACGATTTCGGAAGCCGCAACCGGCGCGCTTCACGGCCTTCACTGTCGAGCCGGTTGTATCCCTCGGTCCGTGCGTTGGTGATCCCTGTGCTGACGAACGCGTTGATCTCCGGCCACCACGTGTTGATCGTCTTCGCCAGGGTGAGGAGCTCGGGGATGTTCGAGTCGATGCACCAGGTGAGGAACCGGTGCAGCCGATGCCGGGTCAGGTGCGGGTCGCCACCGGACTTGACGGTGGATGACAGCGTGCGGAGTTCCTCCTTCGCGATGTACGCGGACAGGATTTGTGCGGTGGGGTTTTCGTCCATGATCGCGTTCCACATCTTCGCGAAGTTTTTGTCCGAGAGTCGTTCCCGTGCGGTGAGCAACCGACGTCGGTTGGCCCACTGAAGGCTCGATCTTGCCGCCGCGGCGGTCCTCGAGTTCCCAGGTGACCCGGCGCCGGACCTTGGTGACCGTGTCATTGGCGAGTGTGGCCAGGTGGAAGTGATCGACCACGAGCGTGGCGTTCGGCAGCAATCCTTCGGTGCGGGTCGCCGCCGCGTACACGGCGGCCGGATCGATCGCGACGTACTCGATCGCCTCCCGGAACTCCGGGGTGCGCTCGCGCAGCCATTCGACGACCGCCGCGGTGGTGCGCCCCTCCTTCTGGCCGAGCAGACCTTGATCGCCGTCGAGGTCGACGAAGCCGGTGTCCCAGGGATCGACCCGCACCCACCTCTCGACGTTCTTGCGGAACTCCCACCTGGGCTTTCCGCGGCGGGTCTCGTCGATACCGAGGACCCGCACCGGAGCCGGCTCGGTCAGCAGCGCCTCGGCGTGCGCGACGAACGCCCGGTGCGCCGTCGGCCACGACACACTGTGGGCGGCGGCGACCTCGGCGACGGAGCGGGCCGCGTCGCCGACCGCCGTCCCGATCTGGGTGCGCAGCCGGCCGGTGGTGCGGGCCCGGGCCGGGATCTGCTCGATCGCCTCGGTGAACGATCCGCGAGTGCAGTAGTCCTCCCGGCAGCGCCACCTGGTTTTATTCCACCGCAGCAGTATTCGATTTTCCCCGTAGGGGATGTCCTTCGGCCTGGTGGACACACGCTCCTTGACGGAGGTCGAGAAGACGCCGCACGACGGGCACGCCGCCGCGGTGTCCTCGTCGGTCATCAACTCCACCAGTCGGGTGCCGTCCGCGTCCCGGGACACGCTGATCACCCGCACTCCTGGCAGCCCAAACAACGCTGTCGTACTCTCGACCACGCCCTTGGTCCTTCCGTTGCCTGATGCTTCGCAACATCCAGACTTCAGGAGACCAAGGGCCCTCAGCAGATCGACGCGCCGAACACCCTCGAATCCCAGGTTGCCCGCTCAAGATTGAAGAGCCCGTTTGCGAACATGGCGAGTTCACTATCGTAGGCCGCGCTCACCGCCTTACACCTTTGCAAAGTCGCTGCCGTGATACGAAAATCGTCTCACTGGAGGGGCTGTGGGCCGTACCGCTTACCGGATCCGCGCCGTATCGTAGTCGTCCTAGTTGCTTCACAACGATGGGAAGACCTCGATGTACAACGCGCCGGATCGGCCTGAACCGACGAGCAGCCCGCGCCGATGAGTGATCATCCCGCTCGCCGCGCTTTCGACTCCGTAGAGCAAGCGATCGCACGACCCTTGGAACGAGCCCTCGGCGGCCCAGAAACAGGCCAACTACTCGTGGTAGCGAGTCGTGCGTCGATCTGGGGGAGGCGTCGTGTCACGGAAGTACGATCTGCACTTGTTCATGTCGCCGCTCTGCCGTCGATGCAGGATATTCGTCTACTTTCGGCCCAAATATCGCGACTGCAACGCAACGTCGAGGAAGTCGAACAATTGCTGCAGGATCTGAGGATGGAGGGTTTCGGTGGGTCAACCAAGCACCGGAACGATTGATCGCATACAGCGGGAAATCGAGCGAAACGCCGTTCGTGCCCGTAACGGAATAAAGTATCTGATGGGGGACGACTGGACCACGCCGCACTCGACACCGAAAGATATTGTCTGGCAGCAGGGTGATGTCAAGCTGTGGCGATACCATAGCGACAAGGTGTCCAAATCGCCGCCCCTACTACTCTTCATCGGCCTGGTCTCTCGCAGCTCAATCTTCGATCTGCATGAGAAAGTCAGTTTTGTTCGGAATCTTCGCGACGAAGGATTCGATGTGTTCGTCTTGGATTGGGGTACACCGGGTCCGGGCGACGCGGACAACACACTGGAGACGTACGTCTGCCGGTATCTTCCCCGGGCGATCCGCGCTGTTCTGCGGGCCTCAGGGGCTACCGATCTAACTGTACTTGGGTATTGCATGGGCGGTAACCTCGCACTGTTGGCTGCGGCGTCGCAACCAGACCTTCCGATTCGTAACCTCATCACGATGGCGACGGCAGTCGACTTCGACCAGATGCCAGTGCAATTCGGTGCTCTACGCGACCCGAATCAAGATTTGGAAGCGTTCATCGATGGCGAAACCGGATGCATTTCACCGAATTTGATCGAAGCCGCTTTCCGGGTTCGCAAACCGACGGCTGCTGCCGCACAGTATGCCAACTTGTTAGAGAATTTGTTCGACGACACCTATGTCGAAGGTCACCAAGCGATAGCCAGGTGGACGAGTGATCACATCCCGCTCCCCGGAGGCGTAGCGCGGCAAGTTGTGGAAAACTGGCTGCGTCAAAATCCGTTCGTGAACGGGACATTGCGCGTAGCAGGCCGCCCTGCAACCCTCGAATCGATCAGATGCCCGGTGCTGAGCATCGTTGCGACACGCGACGAGATTGTTCCTCTCGCCGCAGCACAACCAATGGGCGAACTCTTGGGTTCGTCGGACTTCGAGATGCTGAAACTCGATGCCGGGCATATCAGTCTCGTGATTGGACGTGGCGCGCGAAAAGTAGTGCTGCCAAGGATTCTTGCGTGGCTCATCGAGCACAGCGAGGTAAGGGAGAGTTAAGAGATGCCAGTTCGCCAGATCGAGCCGGAAGATGACCTCGCACTGCGTGCTTTCCTCGTATCGATACCGGAGCAAGACGCTCGCTTTCTCAAAGAAGATCTAACGGATCAAGAGGTAGTCGATACTTGGCTGAGCGCTGGCCGAATTGTTCGGCTTGCTCATGTGAGCGACGATGACGACCGTATCGACGCGGTCGCCTCCATCGCACCGGGAATCGGGCGGAGCGACCATGTCGCTGAACTCAGGCTCGTCGTGGACGCAGATAGGCGCAGGCGCGGGATAGGGCGCCAGCTTGCACAAAAAGCTCTCGTCACCGCGGTCCGGGCTGGGTACCGCAAAATCACTGTGGAGGTCGGGGCAGCACAACAAGGCACCATCGATTTGTTCCGCGGCCTCGGCTTCACTCCCGAGGCGCTACTACGAGATCAAGTACGCGCAGACGATGGCGCGCTGTTCGACATCGTCGTGCTTGCCCAGCTCGTCGACCAGACCTGGGAAGCGCTCACAACTATCGGTGAAGGCGAAGTAGCGTGAGCCCCGGCAAAAGTCGAATCCATCGCGTTGCCGGTCTGCAACTGAACGTCCGGCAGACTGGGGATGGACCTCCGGTCCTTCTGATCAACGGACTAGGTGCGCACACCTCCATGTGGGGTGCCGTCGAGCGGAACTTAACCGGCATGCAGCTGATCTCGTACGATTCGCCGGGAGTCGGCAGTTCTCCGTCCAAGTATCCGCCACCCTCGATCAAGAAACTTGCGGACGTCCTGGTGCAACTCCTCGATGAACTAGCGCTGCCACAAGTCGACGTCTTGGGCTATTCGTATGGGGGGGCGGTCGCGCAGCAGCTTGCCTATCGCTATCCGGACCGAGTCCGGCGCCTCGTCTTGACCGCAACACTCCCCGGCTGGGGAAGTGTTCTAGGAGAACCCAAAAGCATCGCGCTCGCCTATAACCCACTCCGCTATCTTTCGCGTAGCGTCTACGAGAGCACAGTTGGCGACCTCGCGGGCGGCCAGGCGCGCACCAGTGCTGCGTTTCGAGCACAACAGAGTTTTCATCGGCTCGCTCAGCGGCCGAAGCTACTCGCCTACTACTGCCAGATCGCCACTTTGACCACGTGGTCCAGTTTGCGCTGGCTGGGTGAGATTGCAGTCCCCACCTTGGTCGTCACCGGTGATGACGATCCACTGGTGCCACCAGCCAATAGCTACCTGCTCGCCCAGCGCATCGAGGGAGCACGACTTTTAGTAGTCCCAGACGAAGGTCATCTGCTGCTGCTCGATGAGCACGGACAGGCCCACGAGCCCATCCGCGAATTCTTCTCATCGCCAACACTTGAGGACTCGACCACGTGGAATCGTGCGGCCATCATCGACAAGGACACGTCGATCGCGGCTGCTCGTCAGCGCGGTATCGGGGCAGCTCCCTGGGCTCAATTGAGCACATTCTCGCGTCGTCGATTCCTACGATCCCGAGGTCGCAGGTAGAACGTTGCGGGCTTGGCTCTTCGTATCCTCGCCGCAGTTCAGGGGCTGAAACGCAGGAAGCGGGACGCTGGAGATCGGTAGCTGGACGGAAGTGTGCACTCGGTAAGTAAGTGGTCTCCCGCACGCTGACCGTCACCAATTGTGACTCACCGACAGGCTGGCCTGGCCGATCGGAATTCCTGGCGCTGACAGGTGAGAAGGCCGCCACCTCGTGCCTGGATATCCTCATATACGAGCCGGCAGAGGCGCGAGCAGCCCGCCCAGGTAGACCGATGGCCTCCTTGACGGTATTGGCTGATTCCTTGCATATACGCGCTGCCGGCAGGCAGTGGAGCTCCCGAAGTCGAGAGACATCGTGGGGCTACCCGCGGCTGTGAGACGGGTGAGTTCTACGGAAGGTCCGCCCGCCGGGCACGAAAATGTCGGCCTGTTGGGGGAGATCCGCGCCACGGGATTCGACCAGACGTGATCACCGGCGGCCGGTTGCGCGGTGGGCCAGCCACCGTCCGGTGCGGGCTCGTCAGTAGCGACGAGCCCGCACCGGTCAACGGTCGCTGGCCTCGTCGTCAGCTCTGCTCGGCGGCCGCTGCGGCGATGTTGGCCATATTCAGCCCTGGCAAAAGCATGTGCCCACCGTCGATCACCAGCTCCTGGCCTGAGACATAGCGCGACTCGTCGGAGGCCAGCCAGAGCACACCCTCGCTGGTCGCCTCTGGAGGGAGCATTCCAACGTCCTTCAGTAGGGCATACGCCTTGCCGCCGGACTCCATGCTGTCCTTAGTGCCCAGTCCAGGACCACCAGCCATCAGGTCCCAGCCACCCTGCCAGTCGAGAATCGCCGTTCTGACCACACCGGGCAGCACCGCGTTGCAACGGATGCCGTGCGGACCAAGTTCGAGAGCCACAGCCTTCATCAGGCCGAGGGCGCCGTGCTTGGCGCTGACGTAGTGCGCATAGTTCGTGCCCGCCTCCCGGCCGTTCACCGACGCGATAACGATCATGGAACCGGCGCCGCGTTCGATCATGTGCGGCGTCACCGCCTTCAAGGTGCGCATCACACCGAGCAGATCGATGTCGACAACGTCCTTCCACTGCTCCTCGGGAATCTCCCAGAACGGGCCGACACTCCATGCGCCGGCGTTGGCGACCACAACGTCGATCCGACCAAACTCGGTTAAGCCGGATTCGACCGCCGCGTCGAGATCGGCCTGAGACCGAACATCTCCCACGACGCCCAGGATGCGCCGGTCGAGCTTTTCGACCAAGTTCACGGTCTCGTTGAGATCGTCCTCGGTCGCCAGCGGGTGGGGAATTGCACCCTGACTCGGGCAGTCGAGGGCGATGATGTCGGCGCCCTCCTCGGCGAGCCGAATCGCGTGCGCTCGGCCCTGTCCCCGCCCAGCACCAGTAATTAAAGCGACTTTTCCATTCATTCGACCCATTAGTGACCTCACTGTCGTGGTCGCGGTTGATACAACGATGCTATGGCGGCCGGAGGATTGTGTCAGCCCTCACATTCCTCTCGGGGCTATAGGAAACTCGTCTCACTGAATCGGGTTGCGGATGAACGCTCGAAATCGATTTCCTTGTCAACTCGACTTGTCCGTGATCTCATGGGAATCGGTCACTTTGCCACCCAAGGCATATCGATGTTCATCAGTTGTGGATCCTCGTTGCCGCTGCCGAAGAAGGTAGTCACCGTTTCGCAGCGCGGAGGCCCTACGTCGCACAGCCACAGTTAGCGCAGATCATCCGCCGGTTGGAGCGTGACGTCGGTGCGGCCCTGCTAAACCTCTGGTCGCGTACGCCGAGAGGGCCAAGATGGTCTGTCCACGAACGGTGACCAAATACGTTCGGCCACAACCCCAGTAGCACCTTAGACAATATGAGGGGCTGGGCTGGGGTCCTCACATGAGAACGTGGGTTGCTGACAGGAACGAGGTCCTGGCCGGTAGAAGCCACAAGATGTGGGAGCCTCAGTGATCAATCAGCGTACGAGTATCGGATTGGATGTGCTCGCACGATCGGTGGTCGCCTGCGGCCTCGACGGGCAGACCGGTGAGCTGTTCGAGCGGAGATTGACACCGGATCACGGCGAAATCTTGGGTTGGATCAGATCGCTACCGGCTCCGGTGGCGGTGACGTATGAGGTCGGCCGACCGGATTCGGGCTGGCCAGATCGCTGACCGCGGTGGACATCGAGTGTCTGGCCGCGGCCCGTCGAAGCCCCGGCGCCCGCCGGGGGACCGGATCAAAACCGACTTGTTGACCGAACTATCGGGCCGGCTGTTGCACCTCGGGCAGATTGTGGCGGTGACCGTACCGGGCGTGGAGCAGGAGGCTGCCCGTGATCTGGTGCGTGCCCGCAAAAGACTGTCGTGAGGATCTGCTGGCGGCCCGGCACCGATGGTCGAAACTGTTGCTGAGACAAGGGATCGTCTACTACGGCGGCCACGCGTGGACGATGGTGCACGACACCTGGCTGCGCCGGCAGAGATTCGACGCCACCCGGGTTGCAGCTGGCGTACAACACCGCCCACGACACCATGCTCGCGCGGTCGAACGGCGAGACCGCCTCGACGAGGAGATCACCCGAATGGCCGCGAAGAGTGCCTACACCCCGGTGGTGACCCGGCTCGGTTGCCTGCGCGGGGGCGCGGCGCTGACCGGGTTCGGGCTGGCGGTGGAGATCGGCGACTGGCAGCGCCTGACCGGACGCTCGAGCGGCGCCTACTTGGGGCCGGTGCCCACCAAACACTCCTCGGGCACGTCCCGCTCACAGGGATCGATCACCAATACCGGAAACGGCCACGCACGACGACTGATCGAGGCCGGCTGGCACCACCGCCCGAGCGCGAAGCTGCGCCGCCGGTGGAACGAGGCCGGCCCGGGCCCGCGGGCAGCAGGACAACCGGCGTCTACACGAGCGCGGGTCCGGGTTCGATGCCCGTCGTCAGCGTCCGGCGCTAGCGAATCCCGCCATCGCCCGTGAACTGGCCGGGTGGTGCTGGTCGCTGGCGGTCCTCGACGACTGAAGAGTCCAGAGCATCCTTGCACCCCTGTGGCTGATCGTCGTCGTCAACTCGTCAGCGGCAAGGTCGGTTCTCCTCGGCTGCGCTGCGGGGACTCCACCTTTGCCATTCTCCCCGGTGACGACGGATTTGGTCAGGGACAGGGCCGCAATGGGCGGGAGGCGGGCCGCCAGCGGCGATACCTTCTGTCTGTAAACGTCCAGACGGCGATGAGGTGGTGACGGCAGCGCCTGGGAGTGATCCGCGTCGTCCCCATGCGCAATCCGCAACTGCGCGTGCGGATCACGCTCGAGGTTAGACCAGCGATCCACTCCGCCGAACAACCGTCATTGCGGTACCCAATCCGCGTATATCGGTTGGCCACACGTCGATACCGACACATGCTTCACCTGCAATCTCCGGCTACCTCGATGAAGTCTGCAGGATCTCCTTATTGCTGAGTGTCGCGGCGAGACTCGAGCTGCGCGCGCACACGGTGCTTCTGGATTTTGCCGGTGCTGGTCTTGGGCAGTTCGTTCACCACGATCACGCGTTTGGGTACCTTGTATCCGGCCAGGTGCTCTTTCGCGAAGCAGCGAATCGCGTCGTCGGAGATCGCTCGGCCCGGGACCGGGACCACTACTGCTGTGACGCTCTCGCCCCACCGCTCGTCCGGCATCCCGACGACCGCACAGTCGGCTACGTCCGGGTGTCCGAGCAGGGCACGCTCTACCTCTACGGACGACACATTCTCTCCGCCGGACTTGACGATGTCTTTGATCCGGTCGGTGAACCACAAGACACCCTCGTCGTCGAGGTAGCCGACATCGCCGCTGTGAAACCACCCGTGCGTGTAGGCGGCCGTATTGGCAGCCTCATTGTTGCCGTAGCCTTGCATCGCCTGCGGGCCGCGGTAGACGATCTCGCCTTCCTGCCCCCGCGGCAGCAGCTCGCCCTTGGACCCCATGATGCGCACGTCGGTAGTAATGACCGCGGTGCCCCATGAGGCGTTCTTGTCCCACTGGTGTGACGGCCACTGCAGCACCGACGGCGGGGTGAACTCGGTCTGGCCGGATCCGAGCACGACATCGGCGTTCGGGAACACCGCACGCACGTCGTCGAGTCGCTGCTGGCTCATCGGAGCCATGGCGTAGACCGCCAAGCGTACGCTCTCGCAGCCGGGCGCTCCCTTGCCCGCCACGTCCACCAGCTGACCCCACATAATCGGGAGCAACATCAAATGGGTGACTTGTCTGGCGGCGAGATCGCGCAGAAGTGTGTTCGGGTCGAAGCCACGGTGGAGCACCACGGTCCCACCCGTCAGCAGCACCGGCAATGTCAGGCTGTTGAGGGCAGTTACGTGAAACAGAGGCAGCACGATGGGGAAGACCGAATGATTGTCTCCCCGTTCGTGCCGAAATTGCACGCACGTGCTCAGCGCAGCCATCATCACCGCGACATGGCTGGTCAAGACGGCCTTGGGCCGCGAGGTGGTCCCCGATGTGTACAGACACTGGGCGATGTCGCGATCCTCGACCAGGACCTCGACCGCGGGGACCGTTGCGCTGATGAGCTCCGCGAACGGCATCACCGGGAGGCCGGCGAGCTCGGCGCGAGGGGTGCCCGTACGGGCCACCACGACGCGCTCTACCGACGATGCCGTGGTCGCGGCAAGGGCCGTCTCGAGCAGCGCGGCGAACGACTCCTCGACGACAGCCACCTTCGGGCGGGCGTCGTCGAACTGGAACGCTACGCCCTCGGCCGTGGTGCCGAGATTGACCGGCATGCACACCACACCGATCTTCGCGCAGCCGAAGAACGTCACCAGGAACTCCCAGCAATTGGGCATCAGCATCGCCACCACATCACCCCTCTGCAGGCCGAGGTCGAGTAGTCCGGCTGCGGCGGCGTTCGACCGCGCCTCCAGTTCGTTGTAGGTCAGCTCCACGTCCCCGTCCACAACCGCGGGCCGGTGCGGGAATTGCTGAGCTGCGCGGGTGGGCAGGTCACCGAGGCAGACCCGTTGCACGAGATTGACGGTCAGTGGCGCGACACCGCCGAGTTCCGGACGTAGGGACATCGTCTTTACTCCAATTCGTTAGAGGGCCTCGCAGCTGGCCCCGGTCTGATTCTCGAACGCCGGAACTATCGCGGCTAGCCCTCGTCTGGGTATCGCCCTATCTGCGTTTCCTATCACCCAACGACCTCTTCGCCGTTGACGCGCACAGTGCGCAGAAGGCAGCGTCAACAGCACACCCCGCCGCGAGCGGCCACCCCACAAAATGAGCGGGTTGATGTGTTTCGGGGGCACACAGCAACCTCAGGCGCCCGTGCCGAGAGCCCGGGCCGGAAACGGAGACCAGAGATGTCTACACAGATCGAAACGCACAGAGACGCGCCGCATGGGAGGTCTACGGATTTCGATGCGGTGGTCGTCGGTGCGGGCTTCAGCGGGCTGCGGATGCTGCAGGAACTACGCGGGCTGGGCCTGTCGGCGCGGGTGATCGAAGCGGGCTCCGACGTCGGCGGCACCTGGTACTGGAACCGGTACCCCGGAGCCCGCGTGGACAGCCAGAGCTGGGTCTACGCCTACTCTTTCTCCGAGGAGTTGCAGCAGAACTGGCGGTGGAGTGAGCGATACCCGGCCCAGCCCGAGACTCTGTCGTATCTCGAGCACGTGGCTACCCAGTTCGATCTGCGGCGCGATGTCGAGTTCGACACGAAGGTGCAGTCAGCGGAGTTCGACGATGCCAGCACCACCTGGACCGTCACTACCGACCGGGGGCAGAGTTACACCTGTAGGTACTTCATCACGGCCACAGGACCGCTGTCGCAGCCGTACCTTCCCGATTTCGACGGGCTCGCCGACTTCGAGGGCCAGTGGTTCCAGACCGCGCGGTGGCCGGAGGAGGGCGTCGATTTCGCCGGCAAGCGGGTCGCCGTCGTCGGTACCGGGGCCACGGCGGTGCAGATCATCCCGCAGGTGGCGCGCGAGGCCGCCGAACTCACGGTCCTCCAGCGCACCCCGAACTGGGTCCTGCCCGCGCGAAACGACGTCCTCACCGACTTCGAGGACCGCGAGATCAAGGCTAACTACGAGGCGATCTGGAAGCAGGCCCGCCAGCACTTCTACGGCTTTCCGATGGACCCCGCCGGCCGCACCAGGGCCGACGTCACTCCCGACGAGCACCAACGGATCCTCGAGCGCGGCTGGGAGATCGGCGGGTTCGGGTTCATCTTCGAAACCTTCGACGACATCCTCGTCGACGACGAAGCGAACAAGATCGCAGCGGACTTCGTCCGCAACAAGATCCGCATGATCGTCGAGGACCCTGCGACCGCCGAATTGCTCTGTCCAAAGGACCATCCGATCGGCGGCAAGCGGCCCCCGCTCGGGCACTACTACTACGAGACCTACAACCGCGACAATGTCCGACTCGTGGACGTGAGCACGACTCCGATCACCCGTATCACCCCCAACGGGGTCCAGGTCGGCGACGAAGAGTACGACGCCGACATCATCATCTTCGCCACCGGATTCGACGCGGTGACCGGGACGCTGAACCAGATCGACATCCGGGGCCGCGACGGCGTAAGGCTGCGCTCCAAGTGGGAGCACGGACCCCGCACGCAGCTCGGAATCGGCGTGGACGGTTTCCCCAACATGTTCATGGTGGGCGGACCACAGACACCCTTCGCCAACATCCCCGTCGTCGCTGAGGGGACCGTCGAGTGGATCGGTGCCGCCCTGCAGCACATGCACGACAACGGGATCGAGCGGATGGAGGCCGATCCCGACGCGGTCGAGAGGTGGCGCAAGCATCTCGATGACATCGTCAACGCGACAGTTCTGGTCAAGGGCAAGGGCGCCTGGTGGCTCGGCGACAACATTCCCGGAAAGCCGCACGCCTGCCTGTTCTACTTCGCCGGCGCCGGAGCCTATCGGCAGGAAGCACAAGCCTGCATCGACGAGGGCTATGAGGGCTTCACTCTTACCAAGACATCGTGACCAAGCGACAGGAGAACAACATGGGTACCGCTCTTCCTAATGCGTTGAAGGACAGCTATACCGAGATGTCCGCTCGAATGGCAGCCAATCCGGAGATGGACATCGCCACGCTTCGCAACATGCTCGACAGCCTGGCGTTGCTCGCGGCCGAGCCGACCGACGTCACCTACCAGGACGTCGACGCCGGTGGCGTGTCCGCCATCCTCGCCACCCCGGCCGGTGCCAGCACGGAGCACATCCTGGTGTACGCCCATGGTGGAGGCTGCGTGACCGGGTCCGCAGCCAGTCACCGCAAGCTTGCCGCGCACGTTGCCAAGGCTGCGGGAGTTCAAGCGATCATTCCGGACTTTCGCCTGGCGCCGGAGTTTCCTTTTCCCGCGCAGATCGAGGACCTCGTCGCCGTGCACAAGTGGCTGCGCGCAAGGGGCTACCGGCCGGAGAATACTGCTACCGCGGGTGACTCGGCGGGTGGAAATCTTTCCGTTACAACCGTCCTGAAGTTGCGTGAGCTCGGCGAGCCGCTGCCGGCCGCCATTCTCGGTTTCTCCCCGTGGTTGGACATGGAAAACCTCGGCAAGACGATGGAGAGCAACGCCGACAGTGAAGCTCTGGTATCCCGTGATGTCAGCGAGTTGATGGTCACGCTCTATCTTGGGGAGACGTCGCGGACCGAACCGCTCGCCAACCCGTTGTATGCCGACCTGGCCGGGCTTCCGCCTGTCTTCGTCAGCGCAGGCGATGCGGAGACCCTGCAGGACAACGCCGAACGGTTCCACGACAAGGCCCGCGACGCGGGAGTCGACGTGACGCTGGAGATTCAGCCCGGCCAACAGCACGTCTACCTATTCATGGCCGGCAAGTCCACAGAAGCCGACACCACCATCGCCAACGCCGGGCGGTGGCTCCGCGACCGCCTCGGCCTGGCGAGCTAGACGAATCGCAGAAGGTTGGTCGGTGGAACAGCGTCAGCTTCCACCGCCCACCTCCTTCGGCGACAGCCCTCGGGCAGAGCAAACAGCGGCGCAGCAAGCGACTTCGGCCGAAAAGCTGAGACATATAGAGAGGAATCACCGACATGGTGATGTTCACCGAAGAGCACATCGCGTTCCGCAAGATGGTTCGCCAGTTCGTGGACAAGGAGATCCAGCCGAACGTCGACAAGTGGGAAGCCGACGGCGGGTTCCCGGCACACGAACTGTTCCCCAAACTCGGTGCACTCGGTCTGCTGGGCCTCGAATACGACAGCGCCTACGGCGGGCAGGACGCCGATCACCTGTACACGGTCATCCTGCGGGAGGAACTCGGCCGGATCGACGCCGGCGGTGTCCCCATGTCGATCGGAGTT
>Ga0247825_10002023_pt1 | contig 13394 bp, 14 predicted proteins | sample 13C_Vanillin_Day_FD_194413 | JGI IMG/M metagenome (GOLD analysis project Ga0247825, IMG submission 194413) | Soil microbial communities from agricultural site in Penn Yan, New York, United States - 13C_Vanillin_Day48 | ecosystem: Environmental > Terrestrial > Soil > Agricultural land | place...
GTCCTGCACCGTCCTTTGCGTCATCGTCGATTCTGGCCCGCAACGCACGTGTGTTTCACTGTGTTAGAGACTCTTAGCACGGGGCACGAAATGTTACTGTGCGCTGCTTTTCTGGCATCATCGACATCTCGAATCGCGCGGAAAACGGAGGCGGCGAATGAAGGTCAAATCGACTCTCAGGGTGATTAACCAGAAGAGCTACAAGGGCCGGCGCGGCGTGACTGACGGCCAGACCTACCAGCGGCTGGCGGGATGGCCGGAATGCTTCATGACCGACCGCGTGCGCATCGGGCGCGCGACCTACAAGCCCGGGACCTACGAGCAGCTGCACTGGCACCCAATCGAAGCATGCTACTACGTGATCGCGGGGCATGCGACCGTGCGTGACCTCAACGGCAAGGAGTTCCCGGTGAGCGCGGGCTCAATCATCTATGCGCCCGCCGGCATCGCCGGCGCGCACGAGTGGGAAGTGAAGGAATACCTCGAGCTGCTCGATATCCGCGCCACCAACGAGACCAACCGCAAGATCCAGTACACGGTGGACAAGAAGACAAAGCGTTCCTACATCGACCTGGAGGACCTCAAGTATCGCGACGCCATCAGCTTCAAATCTCATTATTGATCAGTGATGCAGTGACGTGGTGACGAGGTGATGGGGTGATTGCGGCGCACATGACGTGTGTGTGGCGGGTGTTCTCGACCGTCACTTCGTAACTTCGTCACTCCGTCACTGAGGTGTATCGATGAAGCCCGAAATCCTTGCTCTCGTGCCGATCTACGCGCCGACGCTCGCCGAGCTCGAGCGCCGGTACACGGTTCACAAGCTGTGGACCGCGAAAGACCCCGACGCGTTGATGCGGCAAGTCGCCGGCAGCATTACCGTGGTGGTGACCACGGGCCTCGCTGCGTACCGCCGTCGCCATATCGAAGCGTTGCCGGGCCTTAAGCTGATCGCCTGCTTCGGCAACCCGCACGGGATGCCCGCGGAGGACCGCGCCGCCGCGGCGGGGCGCGGCATCGCGGTGACCAACTCGCCGGACGAGATCCGCGCTACCGTCGCGGACCTGGCCATGGGGCTGGTCCTCGCCACGATGCGCCGCATTACCGAGGGCGACCGCTTCGTGCGCTCGGGCAAATGGCTCAATGGGCCGGCGACCCCGGGGCGGGATCTCGGCGGCAAGACGCTGGGCGTCATCGGGCTCGGCGGAATCGGGCGTGAGATCGCGCGGCGCGCGGAGGTCTTCGGCATGAAGGTGTGCTACCACGGCCCGCGTGCGAAGCCTGACGTAGCCTATTCCTACCACGCGAACCTCGAGGAAATGGCCCGCGTTTCCGATTGCCTGCTGGCGATGTGCCCGCTGACGCCGCAGACCCGTGGCATCGTGGATGCGCGAGTGCTGGCGGCAGTCGGGCCGGAGGGATTCTTCATCAACATGGCGCGCGGCCCGGTGGTCGACCAGCAGGCGCTGATCGCCGCGCTCCGGGAGAAGACGATTGCCGGCGCGGGCCTCGACGTCTACTGGGACGAGCCGCGCGTGCCGACGGAGCTGCTGGAGCTGGAGAACGTCGCGCTGACGCCCCACCACGGCTCGAACACGCGCGAGATTCGCGAGGAGCGCGGGCGGAAGGTGCTCGCAAACCTGGAGGCTTATTTCGCCGGTAAGCCCGTCCTGTATCCAGTCGAGTAACAAGTAATGGGTAATGGGCACAAAAAACCCCGCCGCGGCGGGGTTTTTTGACGTCACTGCGTCACTTCGTCACCGCGTCACATGCGATAGCCGGGATCTTCCCGATCCAGCTTGCGCAGCAGCGCCGACCACAGCAGCTTGCCGCCCGCGCCGCGCCCGGTTTTGCTCAGCATATGGCCCTGCTCGGCGGTGTAATCGACGACTTCCTTCGGGATACGGTTGGGCTCCGCGCCGCCGGTCAAGGCCGCGAGCTGGAACTTGCAGGCGCGCTCGATCCGGTTCATGCGGGCAAAAGCTTCGCCCACGGTTGCGCCGACCGTGAGCGTGCCATGGTTGCGCAAGATCAGCATGGTGCCGTCGCCGAGGTCCTTCACGATGCGTTCGCGCTCGTCCTCGTTGTCCGCGACGCCTTCGTAGTCGTGGTAGCGGATCTCCGACCAGGCGGTCAGCGCCATCTGGGTGATCGGCAGCAGGCCTTCTTTCTGCGCCGAGACGCCGACGCCGGCGGTGGTATGGCAGTGCATCACGCAATGAGCTTCGGGCGCGCCCATGTGCACGGCGCTGTGAATCACGAAGCCCGCACGGTTCACCTCGTAGGGAGATTCGGAAAGCTTGTTGCCGTCGATGTCCACCTTGATCAGGCAGGACGCGGTGATTTCCTCGAACAGCATGCCGTAGGGGTTCAGCAGGAACTGGTCTTCGGTGCCGGGCACGCGCAGGGAAAAATGCGTTCCCAGGAAGTCCGACCAGCCGAGGCTGGCGGCGAGGCGGTACGCCGCGGCCAGCTCGCAGCGGGCTTCCCACTCGGAGGCGCTCATTCCGCGCGGCTGGCGGCTCGGACGGATGCGGGTGACGGTGGATTTTTTTGCCGGACTTTTCATATTGCCTCCTTACGGCTCCACTATGTGGAAAATGGCCGGGTTCGGGACCGGCGCCATTCTCGCACAGAAAGATTACTTTTCACCGAGCAGCAGGCGCAGTTGCTCCTCGCGCGCCACGCCCGCCGCTGCGAGGCTCGCCGCGAACGCAGAGCCGACGCCTACGAGGGGCGCGACATCGCACTCGAGAAAGCGCAGCCGTCCGCTGGCGGTTTCGATCATGAGGTCTATGCGCACGGCCCAGTCCGCGCCGAGGATGCCGGCGACCTCCAGCGCGGCGGAGCGAATGCGTCGCGCAAGCTCGCCTTCCACGAGCGGCGAGGAGCGCGGCCGCAGGACGTACTTGCGCGCGAAGGAGTAGGGCACGCCCTCGGGCAGGTCGATGCGCAGCGGCATGCCCGCGCGGCCACGGAAGACGCCCACCGTCAACTCCGTGCCGCGCACCTGCTCTTGCGCGATATGGTCGGCGTTGCGCCAGCGGGCGGGAATCGCGCCGTTCGCGACCAGCCGCACGCCGATGGAATCCGAGCCGCGCCGCGGCTTGAGCACCAGCGGGCGCGGGATTGCATCGGCTTCGTGGGCCAGCGCGGTCGCGGGACAGCTCACGCCGCGGGCGGCGACGATCCGGCTCGCTTCGTACTTGTCGTAGCAGCGTTCCATCGCCGCTGCACTCGGCCCGATGTAAGCAATGGACGCTTGCTCCAGCGCGCGCGTGGCCCGGAGCATCACGGAGTCGGACAGGCGCAGCAGCAGCGGGCCGGGCGGCAGGCCCGACAGGGCGTCTTCGGAGAAGATGGCGACGTTTATCGGACGGCCGGCACGGCGGAGCTCGCCGGCGATGGCGCCGGCCTCGGCGCGGTGTATCCAGGCAAGCGGATGCGGGCGCCAGGAATCGCGGACGACCGTAGTGACCACGCAGATGGCTAGGCGATGGGTCGCGCCAATACGCGCGCGGGAGAGCCGTCGGAGCCCGCGATCGGCAGCGGGCCGAACAGGAACTCAACGCGTTGCCCGGACAAGGCCCCGAGATTGGCGAGCTGCTCGGCGATGAGGATGCCGTGGGCGAGCAGGGTGCGGTGCACCGGCCAGTTGAAATCCGGCGGCCGGCGATCGAGCGGGATGTCGGGGGTACAGGTATCCACCGCGAGGAGCTTTACGCGCCGCTCCAGCAGCCAGCGCGCCGCTTCCACGGAGAGGCAGGGCTGGCGGTCCCAGTCGGGCGTTCCCCATTTCGCGCCCCAGCCGGTGTGGATGGCGACGATATCGCCGGCTTCGATGGCGGGCGCAGCGCGCTCGAGCTCGGCCGCCTCGATGACGCCGTACGGCGGCTTCGCGATATCGATCACGACGCCGCGTCCCATGAAACGGTCGAGTGGAATTTCTTCCATGGCCGGCCCGTCCATGAAGAAGTGGCGCGGCGAATCGAGGTGCGTGCCCATGTGCACGAACGTGTCTATGCGCGTGACGTTGAGCGGTTTCGCCGGCATCTCCGAGATGCGCGTGATGCTGGGCGGCGGAAAGGATCCGACGCGCGGGACGTTCGCGGAAAACGGGTAGGTGAGATCCACCCAGTCGCCGGTGGGCTGCACGGCCTTCGCGGTCGGCATCTTCAGCCAGCCGCGCCAGCCCTTATAGGAATCGGCACCGGGAATGTCGCACATGACGGGGATTCTCTCATCCAAAGCCGCGCTGTTCTCGTAGCTGCTACAGCAGGACAATACTTATATGCATAATGATCACGGCCGGCCGGCGCACCCGCTGCTCATCAGAATTACACATTGGATCAATGTGTTAGCCATATTGATCCTGATTCTCTCCGGTTGGCGCATCTACAACGCTTCGCCGCTCTTCGATTTCAGGTTCCCCAGCGAGTGGACGCTGGGCGGCTGGCTTGCGGGCGCGCTCCAGTGGCATTTCGCGGCGATGTGGCTGCTGGTGGTGAACGGCCTGGTCTACGTCGCGTACGGCTTCCTGTCCGGACACTTCCGCCGCAAGCTGCTCCCGCTGTCCCCGTCAGCGGTGTTGCGCGATGTCGGCGCCGCGCTGCGCGGCAAGCTCGCGCACGACGACCTGGCCGTCTACAACGCCGCCCAGCGCGCGGCGTATCTCGCGGTCATCGTCCTCGGCGTCGTGCTGGTGCTGTCGGGCCTCGTCATCTGGAAGCCGGTGCAGTTTCAGACGCTCGGCCTGCTGATGGGGGATTACGAAGGCGCGCGCTACGTGCACTTCTTCGCGATGGCGGGGGTGGTGCTGTTCGTGATCGTCCACGTCGTCATGGTCGCGCTGGTGCCGCGTACCTTCATATCCATGTTCACCGGGCGCGTGCGCGCTAAGAGCCCGTAACACAATGTGAAACGCGCGATGCGCTGTCACGATTTTGGCTCAGGGCGCGAAGCGAGCTGCAGCCCATATCTGGAATATTGGCAAGGCTCGCGACAAAGCCCTGGGCCAAAACTCGTGCCAGCCCCAGAGATATTGTCAAATATTCAGATGCCTGCGCCGGGGTTGCGGCCAGAATCAACGCTGACTTTGTCGGCCGGCTTGGCCGTATTGTCCATACTGTCCTGCGCCGTCCTTCGCGTCATCGTCGATTCTGGCACGCAACGCACGCGTGTTTCATTGTGTTACGGGCTCTAAGGAGGCTGAGATGGGACGCCTGTTCGGAATGCGTGAAAGCCTCAAGGACCAGCCGAAGAAGCTGATCGCAAGCGTGGAGCGCCGCTTGTTCCTGCGGCAGGGCCTGACGCTCGGCGCGGTCGCGATGCTCTCCGGCTGCAATGTGACCGACGCCGAATCGGTGCAGAAGGCGCTGTGGGCAATGTCGCGCTGGAACGACCGCGTGCAGGACTGGATGTTCGATCCGAACCGGCTCGCGCCCGAGTTTCCGGAAAGCCGCATCACGCGGCCGTTCCCGTTCAACGCGTTCTACGGCGTCGACAAGGTGCCGCAGGTGGATGCCGGCTCCTACAGGCTCGAGGTCGGCGGCCTCGTGCGCGAGAAGCGGACGTGGACGCTGCCGGAGCTGTACGCCCTGCCGCAGATGTCACAGGTCACACGTCATATCTGCGTGGAAGGCTGGAGCGCCATCGGCAAGTGGAGCGGCGTGCGCTTCAGCGATTTCCTGCAGCGTATCGGCGCGGACCTGACCGCGCGCTACGTCGGCTTCAAATGCGCGGACGATTACTCGACCAGCATCGACATGCAGACCGCGCTGCATCCGCAGACGCAGCTCACGCTGCACTTCGGCGACGAGCTGCTGCCCGCGCAGTACGGTTTTCCGATGAAGCTGCGCATTCCCACCAAGCTCGGGTTCAAGAATCCCAAGCACATCACCGCGCTGTATGTGACGAACGAGTATCCGGGCGGCTACTGGGAAGACCAGGGCTACAACTGGTACAGCGGATCGTAGGGAAGAGAACGGGGAATAGGGATACACACCTCGTGCTCCCTGCGAAATTCCGGAGATGGGTTATTTCTTTTCCGTTGCCTGCGGCAACGTCACGCCCACCAGCGTGTCGCGCGTGAGCAGGCCGGCAAGCCGCTCCTCGCTCCAGCCCTCGGTTCCCTGGGGGCGCATCGGGATGACCACGTAGCGCATGTCGGCGTTGGAGTCGTGCACCCGCACGGTGACGTTGTCGGGCAGCACGGTGCCGAATTCCCTCAGCACCGCGCGCGGCTCGAACACCACGCGCGAGCGGTAGTTGCGGCTCTTGTACCAGGTCGGCGGCATTCCCAGCAGGGCGCGCGGGTAGCACGAGCATAGCGTGCAGACGATGACGTTGTGCACCTCGGGCGTGTTCTCGACCGCGATCAACCGCTCGGCCTCCAGCTCGATGCCGAATTCCGCACACGCCGCGCGGCCGTCCGCGAGCAGGCGCCTCTTGTAATCCGGATCGGTCCACGCGTGCGCGATGACGCGACCGCCGCGGTAGGGAAAGTCCTCCTCGAACAGCTCGATCCTGCGGCGGATCTCCTGGGCGGTGACGACGCCTTTCGCCTCGAGCAGCTCCTGCATCGCGCGGCTCATGATCTCGAACTCGGACGGCGGGCCCTCGGCCTCGGTCTGCGGGGCGTGATCGTCGTGCTCGTGATCATGCTCGTGATCGTGCGGGCGCTTGGCGTAGTAATCGAATGAGCTCATCGTGCATCTCCATGGCTTACGCCGGTGTCGTCCGGCTCCAGCCAGTGTTCGTAGATCTCCATCTCGATGATGTCGTGATCGGGGCCGTCGTAGCCGGGCCAGACATGCTTCTGCGCGAAGCGCACGCGGTAGAGCACCTTCGCCGGCTCGCCGTCGAATCCGTAGGCGAGCTCTTCCGGGTTGGGGAAGGCGCCGCAGATGCGCTCGATCACGCCCTGCTTGCCGCGGATGTAATAGGGCGTGCGTCGATGGCCCGGCGGAAACGAGCGCTTCACGCGCACCTTGTCGCCGATCGCGAAACGGTGGCCGGGCGCCGGAGCATAGCTCGAGCGTGTTGCGGTTCCACCGGCGGGCATCACCGCTTGCCTTTCTGCTTGAGCGGCGATTCCATTTCGTCCGGGACGTCGAAGCGGCGGCGGATCTCCGCCATCCGCGACTGGAGCTCGCTCTCGGTGATGAGACCCTTTTCCAGGAGCAGGACTCGCAGCGCCGAGGTCGTCACCTCGAAGTAGGCGAGCTTACGGTATTCGTCTCCCAGGCCTTCGGCGGCGCGGCGCAGCTCGTCCACCTTGACCACGCCGGAGCGCGACAGCACGCTTCTCAGCGCGTTTGCCTGCTTTTCCCAGAATTTCATGCCGTGATCGGTCGTATCGACCGGCCCGGCCGCTTCGCCGCCGATGTCGTGCGGCCCCTTGTTGACGGGTGTGTCGCCCATTTCACTCATTTTCACTTTTGCCCGCGCGGAAAACAACCGCCACCGGCGCGATTTAGCATAGCACAGCGAATTGCGGCAGACGCGCGAGGTTTGACCCGTTGTCTCCTCTCTGGCTAGAATCGGCACCGGGTCGCCGCCTTCCATGTCACGCCGATACCTCATCTGCCTGTACCCTGCGCTGTTTTTCCTGGCCGGCATCGGGCCGGCCCAGGCTCATCACGCGATGGATTACGCGCTTCCGGCGACGATGCTCGAAGGGCTCCTCTCCGGCATCGGCCACCCGATGCTCGGCATCGACCACTTCATCTTTATTGTTGGCGCGGGTGTGCTCGCCGCGCAATTCGAGCGCGGCTGGTACCTGCCCCTGATTTTCGTCTTCGCGTCCGTCTTCGCCGCCAGCTTGCGCTATTTCGGCACCGATCTCTCCCTGGGTGAGCTGCCGGTCGCGGCTTCACTTGTCCTGCTCGGCGCAACGATGCTCGCCGCGCAGACGCCGCGCGACAGTGTCGTCGGCCTGATGTTTCTCGTCGCCGGCACGCTGCACGGCCACGCGCTTGCGGAGGCCATTGTCGGCGCCGAGCGCACCCCACTCGCGGCGTACCTGGTCGGCCTTGCGTTTATTCAGTGTGTCATCGCCTTCGGCGCATGGCGCGCCGCAACCTGGGGCGCCGAACGCTACCCGAAGTTGCCGCTGCGCCAGCTGGCGGGCGCAATAGCCGGTATCGCGGGCTTGATTTTCTCGGGAATGTTACTGACGGCTTGAAGCGTAGCAGGGCTGCGTCGCCTCATCCCTCCGCCCTCATCCCTCATCCCTATTCGAGCGGGATGCGATCCTTGTTCTTCGCCAGCCAGCGGTCGAAGTTCAGCAGGTCGGGATTCAGGCTGCGCGAGCTGTCCACGCTGCGTGCGCCGCAGAAATCCCCTTCGAAATCGCTCATGTACTGGAACATGTTGGCCATGTCCTTGGCGGCTGGAAAGTCGAGCTCGCGGTATGCTTCGGGCGTCACCGGGTTGTAGCGGATTTCCTGACCGAGCGCGCGCGTAAGCGCGGCAGCCATCTGGGTTCCCGTGAGATGCTCGCCGGCAACGCCCACCGTCTGTCCGATGTATTCCACGCCTTTTCGCAGGATGCCGTAAGCGCAGCGGCCAATGTCCTCGCCGGCGATGCCGGAGAGTTTTTTCTCGCCCATCGGCAACGTCAGCGCGAGGCTGCCGTCGGGCTGGCGCTTCGGGCCGAGGCCGAAATAGATGAAATTTTCCCAATAGAAGGAGGTGCGCAAGAGGGTCGTCGCCGCGCCGGATTGCATGAATAGCTTGTCGGACTCGCCCTTGGCGTCGAAGTGCGGCACCTTGTAGCGTTCCATCAGGGTTGGCATGCGATTGTCCTTCAACGGCACCTTCAGGCGCGTGTCCTCGAGCGTTGACCAGATCACGTGCTTGACGTCCGCCATCTTCGCGGCCGTCGCCATCGCCTGCGCCTGCGCCGCTTCCTTATCGGGCAGGAAGTGTTCCCAGAAGAACGTTACGCAGAAAGCGCCGTAGGCGCCGTCGAACGCCTTGCGCAGGCTCGTCATGCTGTTCGCATCGGCCTTGACGACTTCCGCGCCGAGCTTTGCCAGCTCCTGGGCCTTCTCAGTGGCGGGATCGCGCGTCAGCGCGCGCACCGCGAACAGGCTGCTCTTGTCGGCGAGAATCGCCCGCGCCAGTCCGCCGCCCTGTGACCCGGTGGCGCCCAGCACTGCGATGATTTTCTTGTCCGCCATGGCTTGATCCTCGTGCAGTTGTTCTGGGTCCTAATAGACCACTGGTCTGGAGTGTGCCGCAGCTCGCTGGTTCCCGGCCGGGAGCCGGCGAGCCTGCGCAATTCTAACGCTGGAACCGGTTAATATCCGCATGGAGGAGGAAAACATGACATCCACAGCCATACGCATGATGCTGGCGCTGGTGGTTTGCGCCGCGGCCGCCGCGGTGCCCGCCGCGAGCTACCCCGAGCGCCCGGTCCGGGTGATCGTCGCGTCGCCGCCGGGCGGCGGCACGGACCTTACTACGCGCATGATGACGCCCAGGCTCGGCGAAGTCCTGGGCCAGCCGGTCGTGGTCGACAATCGCGGCGGCGCGAGCGGCAACATCGGCGCGGAGGCCGCCGCGCGCGCTGCGCCCGACGGCTACACCTTGCTCACTGCGGCTGCCTCGCTTACCAGCAACCCGTTCGTGATGAGGAAAGTGTCCTACGACCTCGAGCGCGACTTCGCGCCGGTTTCGCTCATGGTTACGCTTCCCAACATCCTGATCTCGCACCCCTCGCTGCCGGTGAGGAACCTGAAGGAGCTGATCGCGTTCGCCAAGGCGCGTCCCGGGCAGCTCCACTACGCCTCGGCGGGCGTCGGCAGCGTCCCGCATCTCATGATGGTGTTCTTCGTGAGCATGGGTGGGCTGAAAATGGTGCACGTGCCTTACAAGGGAGCGGGCCCGGCGCTCGTCGATGTGATGGCGGGCCATGTTCCGGTCATGGCATCGAACATCCTGAGCACCCTCCCGCACGTCAGGGCGGGCAGGGTGCGGGCGTACGGGGTGACGAGCGGCGCACGCGCCGCCGCCGCCCCCGAAATACCGACCATTTCGGAGGCCGGGCTGCCGGGCTATGAAGCGGTGCAGTGGTTCGGCTTGCTCGCACCGGCCGGCACGCCGCGTGACATCATCATGCGGCTGCACGGCGCGGTGGTGCAGTCGCTGGAGGATCCGGCGGTAAAGAAACGCTACCTCGACAACGGTGCCGACCCGCGCCCGAGCGCCACGCCCGAAGCGTTCGGCGCCTTCATCCGCGCCGAGCTGAAGAAGTGGGGCAGCGTTGTGAAGAGCGCGGGCATCAAGGCCGAATAGACCAGTCGCAAGCTGCAAGTTCCAAGCCACAAGTTGCCCGGGAACAAGCACCGACAGGTCTGAGTCCTCTCGTAGCTTGTAGCTTGTAGCTTGTAGCTTGTAGCTCGCGGTCGTATCGTGGACGAACGGTCGCGCGGGCGCGGCGACGGGCGGTAGAATCTTCGAGAGCGGCGGGAGTATTCATATTCTGGCCGCCGTTTCTTCAGGAGGACATCACATGAGCCTGGCACGGCAGCTCGCGGAGCGCGTCACCGCGCTGCGCCACGAGGATTTCCCGCCCGAGGCGACGTACTGGGGCAAGGTTGCCGTGCTCGATACGCTCGGGGTGATGCTGGCGGGGCGCGTCGAGGATGCACCGCGCGTCGTCGAGGAGATGCTGGACCTGCGCTCGGGCGACGGGCCGTGCCTGATCGTCGGCACGAGCCGCCGCGCGCGGCCGCTCGATGCAGCGCTAGTGAACGGCACGGCGGCGCACGCGCTCGATTACGACAACACGGCGAAGAATCTGGGCGGCCACGTTTCGGCGGTGATGGTGCCGGCGCTGCTCGCCGTGGCCGAAGCCCATGATGCGAGCGGACGTGACCTGCTGCTCGCGCATACCGCCGGATACGAGGTCGGCGCCGCTATCGGCCGCTGCGTCAATCCGCATCACAGCGAGAAAGGCTGGCACCCGACCGCGACGGTCGGTGTATTCGCAGTCACCGCGGCTTGCGCGAAGCTGCTCAAGCTGACGGCGGACGAAACTGCGATCGCGCTTGCTATCGCCAGCTCACTCGCATCGGGCACCAAATCCAATTTCGGCACCATGACCAAGCCGCTGCACGCGGGCCTGTGCGCGCGCAGCGGTCTCATGGCGGCGCAGCTCGCGCGCAAGGGGTTCACCGCCAATCCCGGGGTGTTCGAGCACAAGCAGGGCTACTTCGAGGTGTTCAACGGCAAAGGCAACTACGACGCGTCGAAAGCGCTCGCGGGCTGGGGCGACTGGGAAATCGTGAACCCGGGCGCGAGCTACAAGATCTATCCGTGCTGCTACAGCACGCACGCCGCCGTGGAGGCGACGTTGAACCTGGTGCGCCGGCACGGCCCGTTCGATGCCCGTGCGGTGACGCGCGTGGACTCGTTGACGCCGGAACGCGGCCTCATGCACACCGACCGTCCCGACCCCGACAGCGCGCTCGCGGCCAAATTCAGCGTGCAGTACTGCGTGGCGCGCGCGCTGATGCATGGCAAGGTGGTGCTCGATCATTTCGAGGGCGAGACCTATCGCGAGCCCGCGGTGAGGGATTTGCTCAAGCGCGTGCACGCGGCGCCGTACACCGGCAAGCCGTTCGACGCGGACGACCCGTTCGACGCCGAGGTGAAGATTACGCTGAAGGACGGCAAGACTTACTCGGAGAAGGTGGACCGCCCGCTCGGCCGCACGTCGGACTACCCGATCGCGCCGGAGCACCTGAAGGCGAAGTTCGAGGATTGCGCCGCGCGCGTGCTTGCGTCGACCGCGTCGGCGGCCGTCGTGCGCATGATCGACAATTTCGACAATGCGGGCTCGGTGCGCGAGCTGGCAGCCTTGCTCGATCCGGCCGGGGCGGGGAAGGGCAAGCCGCAGCGAGCGGTAGAACGCGGCGTTGCCTAAGAGCACCTAACAAAATGAAGCGGATAGCATGGCCGTTCATGGTTCGACAGGCTCACCACGAACGGCCCGTTCGCCCTGAGCTTGTCGAAGGGCAACAGGCCGGTCATTTCGTTAGGCGCTCTAAATCAATCTGGAAGCAGAGGAACGGAATCAGATGAAACAGTACGACGTAGTGGTGGTGGGGAAGGGCAATGCCGCGCTGTGCGCGGCGCTATCGGCGCGAGATAAAGGTGTGTCCGTGGCAATGCTGGAAGCGGCGAACGTGGACGAGTCGGGCGGCAACAGCCGTTTCGCCGGCGGGGTCATGCGCTTCGCCTACAGCTCGGTCGAGGATCTGCAGCAGCTCACCGAAATTCCCGAGGACGAGGCGAAAAACACCGACTGGGACAGCAACACCATCGACGAGTTTTACGACGACCTCTACCGCGTCACGGCGTTTCGCACCGACCCCAATCTCTCCGAGACGCTGATCACGAAGAGCCACGAGGGCATGGTGTGGCTCACCACCCAGGGCGCGAAGTTCGTGCCCAACTACGGCGCGCAGTCGGCCATCGTCAACGGCAAGCGCAAGTTCTTCGGCCGCTTCCCGATCACCGTCAACGGCGGCGGCGCCGGGCTGGTCGAGGACCTCACGAAGACCGCGGGCAAGAAGGGAATCGAGATTTTCTACGAGACGCGCGCATTCCAGCTCATCTACGACGGCAGGCGCGTGCTCGGCGTGCGCGCCAAGCAGAAAGGGGAGGTCGTCGAGTTTCACGCGAAGGCGGTGGTGCTCGCCTGCGGCGGCTTCGAGGCGAACCCGGAATGGCGCACGCGCTACCTGGGACCCGGATGGGAGCTCGCGAAAGTGCGCGGCACCCGGCACAACCTGGGCGAAGGCCTGAAGATGGCGCTCGAGATCGGCGCCTGCCCCTACGGCAACTGGTCGGGCCGCCACGCGGTGTCGTGGGAGCGGCACGCGCCGGAGTTCGGCGTGGTCGAGAAATCACACGACCCGTACCGGCACAGCTACCCGTACTCCGTCATGATCAACGCCGAAGGCAAGCGCTTCGTGGACGAGGGCGCCGACTTCTACAACTATACCTACGCCAAGTATGGCGCCGAGGTGCTGAAGCAGACCGGGCAGTACGCCTACCAGGTGTTCGACGCCAAGTCGAAGCCGCTACTCAAGAAGGAGTACAGCGGGCGCGAGGTGACGAAGTTCACCGGCAACACGCTGGAGGAGCTGGCCGGGAAGATGGAAGGCGTGGACGCGAAGCAGTTCCTGAAGACGGTGAAGGAATACAACGCCGCGGTGAAGACCGGCGTACCGTACAACCACGCGGTGCGCGACGGGCGCGGCACGGAAGGCATCGACCCGCCGAAAACGAATTGGGCGCACGTGCTCGACACGCCGCCGTTCGAGGCTTACGGCGTGACCTGCGGCATCACGTTTACTTTCGGCGGGCTGCGCATCAAC
>Ga0247825_10002024_pt1 | contig 13389 bp, 10 predicted proteins | sample 13C_Vanillin_Day_FD_194413 | JGI IMG/M metagenome (GOLD analysis project Ga0247825, IMG submission 194413) | Soil microbial communities from agricultural site in Penn Yan, New York, United States - 13C_Vanillin_Day48 | ecosystem: Environmental > Terrestrial > Soil > Agricultural land | place...
GCCTTCGCCGAGAAACACGACCTCGGGTACACAATCCATTTGTCCCAGAGCCGCGCCGAGGTCGCGTACATGCGGCGGCACCACGGGGTGAGCCCGGTCGGGTTCCTCGCCCGGCACAACTTCCTCGGGCCTCGCCTGTTCGCGGCGCACTGCCGCTACGTGGACGAAGCGGACATCGCGCTGCTGGGCAAGTCCGGGACGATCGTGTCGCACCAGGCCGGCATGGCCGCGAACCGTGGCGTAATCCCGCCGATTCCGGCGCTGCGCGAGGCCGGCTGTCCGATCGCGAACGGCACCGACAACAACACGAACGACATGTTCGAAGTCATGCGCATTGCGCTGCTGACCGAGCGCATCCGCCGCGACGATGAATTCCCCGGCGTGCAACCGCAGCCTGAAGACATGCTGGCCGACGCCACGCTCGGCGGGGCCCGCGCGGTGCGCCAGGAAAAGGCGATCGGGTCGATCGTGGTCGGCAAGAAGGCGGACCTGCTCGTCCTGGACACTCAGCGCGTGCACATCGTGCCCGCGGTCCGCATCCTGTCGGCCTGGATTCACAACGGTCAGCCCTCCGACATCGAGTCCGTCATGGTGGACGGACGGTTCGTCATGCGGGGCCGCAAGATCCTCACGGTTGACGAGGACCGCATCATCGCCGAAGCGGACAAGGTCGGACGGCGGGTCTGGGCGGAGGTGCAAAAGGCCAGCCCGATAGCAGTGCCGCGCCTGTTGCGTCCGAGCTGAAAGGAGGCCGGCAGCCTGCCAGCCCTACCTCAGCAGGCTACCCCCTCCTCGTGCTTCCCCTATTCAGTTCTCAGTCTTCACCTCCGCTTGCTGAGGGTGTCGGGTTTCGCGAGCCGTCAACGTTCTGTACTCGTGATGCCCATGTTCTCATCGTCCCAAGCGTCCCTGGCGGACTACCCTGACAGCGGGGAACGCCGGGCCCGTCCCAGCGGCGTACGGCCGGCCGAATCCGGCGGTGGCGCCATCATCGTGCCGTATGATCGGCGCGCGTCGGTCGAGCGCCGGCCACCAGCTCAGCAGGCGGTTGCCGGGATCGCGCACACGGGCGAGCCGTTTATGGACTCACGGACGCTCACGTCGTTGTTCGAGTCGGCCGAGCGCGGTGACGCGGCCGCTTCGGAGGCGTTGTTTGCGGCCCTCTACACGGAACTGCACCGTGTGGCCCGGCGGGAACTGTCGCGGCGCGGGGGGCACCTGACGCTGGGTGCGACGACCCTCCTGCACGAGGCCTACATCAAGATCTCGGATCGTGACGGCATCGCGTTTCCGGACCGGGCCAGGTTCATGGCCTACTCGGCCCGCGTGATGCGCAGCCTGATCATCGATTACGTGCGCAACCGGCGTGCCCGCAAGCGGGGTGGACTCTTCGAGTTCACGGTGCTCGAGACGACCATCGCCGACCAGGTCGCCAACGGGCAGGAGCTGCAGCGGATCAGCGACGCGCTCGACGAGCTGGCGCAGGTGGACGCGACCCTCGCGGAAATCGTGGACCTCAAGTTCTTCTGCGGATTCTCGTTCGCTGAGATCGCGGCGATGCGTGATGTGTCGGAGCGCACGATTCAGCGGCACTGGGAGAAGGCCCGGATGTACCTCTATCGTGCGATCGGTGACGTCGCGCCGATGGAGCAGTAATGGCGTCACTCAGTGGTGAGCGCTGGCTGGCACTGAGCCCGCTCCTCGACGAGGCCCTGGATCTGGCCGACGGCGAGCGCGAACGGTGGCTCGGGAGCATCCGGCGCGAGCAGCCCGAGCTGGCCGAAGACCTCGAACGGCTGCTCGCCGGGCACGCGGCCCTCAACCGGGATCGCTTCCTCGAAGGGGCGGCGGTCGTCATTCCGCATCCGTCGCTCACGGGCCTCCGGGTCGGGGCCTACAGTCTGGTGTCGCCTCTCGGTCGCGGGGGCATGGGCACGGTGTGGCTGGCCGAGCGCAACGACGGGCGCTTCACGCGCAGGGCGGCGGTGAAGCTGCTGAACACCGCGCTCATCGGCAAGAGCGGCGAGGAGCGGTTCCGCCACGAAGGGAGCCTCCTCGCCCGGCTCACCCATCCGAACATCGCCCACCTCATCGACGCGGGAGTGACCTCGACCGGCCAGCCCTACCTCGTGCTGGAGCTCGTCGAGGGCGAGCACATCGATCAGTACTGCGAGCGGCGCGCGCTCTCGGTCGAGGCCCGCCTGCGCCTGTTCACCGACGTGCTCGAGGCGGTCGCCCACGCCCACGCCAATCTGATCGTCCATCGCGATCTGAAGCCGTCGAACGTGCTGGTGCGAAGCGACGGCGCCGTGAAGCTGCTCGACTTCGGCATCGGGAAGCTGCTCGAGCAGGAGACCGACGACCGGCCGGCGCTCACCCGTGAAGGCTCGCGCCCGCTCACGCCGGAGTACGCGGCGCCGGAACAGCTCACCGGCGGGGCGATCACGACGGCGACCGACGTGCATGCCCTCGGCGTGCTGCTCTACGTCCTGCTGGGAGGACCCAACCCCGCGGCGGGCACCAGCGGGTCGGCCGCGGACTTGATTCGCGTAATCGTGGAGACCGAGCCACCGCCCCTGTCGCAGGTGGCGCCGCACGGCAATGCCCTGCGCGGCGATCTGGACAACATCGTCGCCAAGGCGCTGAAGAAGCGGCCCGACGAACGGTATGCCTCGGTCACGGCCTTCGCGGACGATCTGCGACGGTATCTCTGCCACGAGCCGGTGAGCGCCAGGCCCGACACCCTGACCTATCGCGCCTCGAAGTTCCTGCAGCGGCGGGCGCGCGTGGTCGCAGGCATCGCCGCCGTCTTGGTGCTGATGGCCGCGCTCGTGACGTTCTACACGGTGCGGCTCGCCTCCGAGCGCGATCGCGCGCGGCTCGAGGCAGACAAGTCCACCCGGATGAGCGAGCTGCTGACCAGCTTCCTCACCGGCGCCGACCCCTATGCCACGCGCGACCGCGAGCCGACCGTGCGCAACATCCTCGATGCCGCTGCCGAGCGCGTGCAGAAGGAGCTCGGCGATCAACCCGAACTGAAGGCCGAGATGCTGAACGTGATCGGCCGGGTGTACCAGCGCCTCGGACGGCTCGACACGGCGCAGCCGCTGCTGGAAGAGGCTCTGGCGATCGGACGCAGCTCGGATGGCGCGGCCACGGCGCGCCTTGCGCAGTCGCTCAACGAGCTCGGGATCCTGCAGCGCGAGCGCGGCGATGCCGCGGGCGCCGTGCCGCTGCTCGAGGAGGCCCTGGCGATGCGCCGGAGCATTCTCGGTAACAAGGACAAGGATGTCGCGGTCACACTCGTGGAGCTGGGACGTGCGTTCGAGGATCAGGGGCGTAACGATCGCGCCGAGCCGCTCTTCCGCGAAGCGCTGGCCATCAGGCGCGAGATCTTCGGCGAGCAGCACCGCGAAACCTCGACGAGCAAGGCGGGCCTTGCGCTGATTCTGTTGCGGCGCGGCGACCTGACCGCCGCCGAACCGCTCTTCCGCGAGGCTCTCGACACCAGCCGCCAGGTGCTCGGCGAAGACCATCCCAACGTCGGCGCCGGCTGGAACAACCTCGGGTTGCTGCTGCTCGGCAAGGGCGACTACGCCGGGGCGGAGCCGATGTTTCGCAAGGCGCTGGCGATCCGGCGCAAGCACTTCGGCGACCGGCACCCGAGCCTCGACAACAACATCGTGAACCTGTCGTCCGCGTTGATCGAGCAGCAGCGCTACGACGAGGCCGAGTCCCTGCTCACCGAAGGCCTGACGATCACGCGCGGGGCGATCGGCAATCACGACGCCTCGATCGCCCGCCTCTCCTTCCAGCTCGCCCGCGTGCGGCTCGCACACGGCGACGCCGCCGCGGCTGAAGCGCTGCTCCGCGATGCGTTGACACGCCAGCTCGCGACGCTGCCGCCGGACGACTGGATCACGGCAGCCACCAAGAGCACGCTCGGCGGGGCACTCACGCGCCTCGGGCAGTACGACGAAGCGGAGCAGCTGCTCACCGACGCCGCCGTGGTGCTCAAGGACGTGCCCGGCCGGCAGGGACGCGAGGCGGCCGCAACCCGGGAACGGCTTGCGGCGCTGACCGAGGCGCGGCAGGACAGCCTTCGATAGGTCGTCACCGCCTGCGCCATCTCGTGGCGCCTGTCGAGCCAACGTCGCCTTCCTCCACGCGATTGCGTTCCTTCTAATGCGCGGTCACATCACGTGGCCGCCGCATCAGGAGGACGGCAATGATTGGAAGAGCGATGACCATCGGGGCGTTGGTTCTCGGCGTGGGCGTGTCGACGGCAGCCGCACAGCCTTCGGTGCCGCCGGGTCTGGAAGTACCGGCGGGCAATGAAGTGTATTTGCAGGGCTACGCCGCGGGCACGCAGAACTACATCTGCCTGTCTGGGCCGGCCGGCAAGCGGTGGCAGTTTCTCGGGCCGCAGGCGACGCTGTTCTTCACGTTGCAGGGCACGCCCCCTCAACAGATCACCACGCACTTCCTCAGCGCCAATCCGGTGGAAGCCGGGACCGCGAGGCCAACCTGGCAGCACTCGTTCGACAGCAGCCGCGTCTGGGGTCGAGCCCTCGCGTCGTCGACCGATCCGAACTACGTCCAGCCCGGCGCCATTCCGTGGCTGCTGGTGCAGGCGACCGGCACCGCGCTGGGACCGACCGGCGGCTCCGCGCTGGCGGAGACGACGTTCATCCATCGCGTGAACACGTCGGGCGGCGTCGCGCCGTCGACTGGTTGCACCGCGCCCAGCCACGAGGGCGTCGTGGCCCTGGTGCCTTACACCACGGACTACGTGTTCTATCGCGCCAGCCGATGAGGATTCGCGTGCGGGCCTGAGCCACTCCGCCTCGAGCGTTTCGGGGGCGGGTGGCGTCGCCGTCACGTTCAGGCGCCTCCGGCGGCGGCCCGATCTTTGAATCAACTTCGGGCCATGGCCGATTCCGTGCGCGATGACGACGCCCAGGGCGGACTGACCGAACAGGAGAAGCGCAACAACGTCATCCGTCTGGCGTTCGGCGGACGCGCCGAACAATTCGAACGGTTCTGCCGCGTTCTTCAGGAGTTCGTCCCGCCGGGGACGATGGCCATCCTGCGAGGCAGCGCGATCACGGGCCGGCGGTGGAAGGACGAGGCGCCTTTCGACGCCGATGGCCCCTGCACCAGCGATCTCGACGTGACTCTCGTGGGTGACGCGGGGCTGTTGTACTTCGAGGCCTTCGGCTTCTTCCTGCCCGGGATCCACTCCCGCCCGTTGAGCGACGATGATCCGGACATCGCGCCAGAGCTGGTGCCCCTGCGCCGCCAGTTGATGGAGATGGTGGGGCGACCGGTGAACATCCAGGCTTCCCGCGACATCGTGACGCGCGTTCGTGGCGACCTGCTCGGCCAGCCCTACCTCACGCTCTTCACGAAACCCGACGGCCTGTGCTTGAGCGGGCCAGCGGAACCAGAATGATGTTCCGGCTCCTGAGCTACAACATCATGCAGGGCGGGCGCGGCCGCACCCAGGCCATCGCAACCGTGATCAACGGCTGCATGCCGGACCTGGTGCTTCTGCAAGAGGCCACCGAGCCGGCAAACATCGAGCGAATCGCCGAAGCCACCGGCATGGCCGAGTGGCGAGCGTTCCGCAAGCAGTCACTCGCTTTCCTCAGCCGCAAGCCGGTGTCGTACTGCGGGTGGTCGCGACCCTGGTTCTCGCGCCACGCATTCGTCGAGGTGGTGCCGGCCGGCGAAGGGCTGCGCCTCTTCGGCGTGCACCTCAGCGCGGTCCACGCCGCATGGACCGAGCGGCGCCGGGTGCTCGAGCTACGTGCGCTACTCCGTAGCGTGGCGCGCCACCAGGCTGGCTTTCACGTGCTCGCCGGCGACTTCAACACCGTGGCGCCCGGCGACTCCATGGACACCTCGAGCTTGCCGATTCGGCTACGTCCACTCGTCTGGATGAGCGGCGGACGCATCAGGTGGCGCACGGTCCAGACCATCCTCGACGCGGGCTACCTGGACGCATTCCGGCTGCTCCACCCCGGTGATCCGGGCCTAACGCTGCCAGCGGCCAGCCCACACGTGCGGCTGGATTATGTGTTCGTCCCTGCCGCCCATACCGGCCGGCTGGTGGCGTGCGACGTGGTGCGCGGCCCTGCCGCCGCCGCCGCCTCCGATCACTTACCGGTGGTCGCCGACCTCATGATCGACTGACGACGCTAGCGGAAGTTCTCCACCAGCATCGAGTTCGGCAACCTCCGGTCCGCCGTCGCCGTCGCCGCGTCGCGGCTGGTCTCCACCATGCTCGTCGACGTGTCTCCCACCGATCCGGCGACCTACGTCAGTGTCGCGGGCGCGCTCCTGACCGTCGCGCTGCTGGCCTCGGCCATCCCCGCCTATCGCGCGAGCCGAGTCGAGCCGATTCGCGCGCTCGGCCTCAGGTAACCGGTACTCCAAGAGATCCGCGGCCCGCAGCGTACGCGCCTTGTCGCGCGAACCCGACTCGATCTACTTTTCCAGGTCACGACGATGTCCGTGCCAACTCCCAGCGCTCGCCAACTCGGCCTGAGCGGTCCCACGGTGTTCCCATTGGCCCTCGGCTGCATGGGCATGTCGGGGATGTACGGGCCTTCTGACGAGAGCGAGAGCATCGCCACCATCCATGCGGCGCTCGACGCCGGCATTACGCTGCTCGACACCGGCGACTACTATGCGGCCGGCCACAACGAGCTGCTGATCGGCCGCGCCCTTCGCGATCGGCGCGACAAGGCGCTGGTCTCGGTGAAGTTCGGGGCGCTGCGCGGACCGGACGGCAGCTGGATGGGAATGGACACCAGGCCCGTCGCCGTCCGTAACTTCATTGGCTACACCCTGTCGCGGCTCGGACTCAATCACGTCGACATCTATCGACCCGGGCGACTCGATCCCGCCGTGCCGATCGAGGACACGATCGGGGCCATCGCCGAACTGGTGAAGGCCGGCTACGTGCGCGCGATCGGCTTGTCGGAAGTGGGGCCGCGCACGATTCGCCGGGCCCAGGCGACCCATCCCATCTGCGATCTGCAGATTGAGTACTCCCTCATCAGCCGCCGGCCCGAGGAGAGCATCTTCCCGCTGCTGCGGGAACTGGGTATCGGGGTCACTGCGTATGGCGTGCTGTCGCGCGGTCTGCTCAGCGGCTCGCAACCGTCCTCGGTTGGAGATTTCCGCGTCCATCTGCCGCGCTTCACCGGCGAGAACCGCGAACGGAACCTGCGGCTGGTCGATGTCCTGCAGGGACTGGCGGCGGAACGGCACGCAACCGCGTCGCAGCTGGCCATCGCGTGGGTCCTGTTCAAGGGCGCGTCCATCGTGCCGCTCATTGGCGCGCGCACGCGAGCGCAGCTCGCCGAATCGCTCGGCGCCCTCGACGTTCGCCTGTCGCCAGACGAGGCGGCCCGCATCGAAGCCGCGATACCGGCTTCGGAAGTCAGCGGCGCGCGATACGACGAGCGCCAGATGAGGGCGCTCGACAGCGAGCGATGAGACACAGACTCGCTCTCGCCGCGATCCTCGCCGCGCTCCTGGCGTTGCTGACATCCAGACCGCAGGCGCAGACGCGCAGCTTCGACCTGCTGACGGCCACCGTGGCCGACATCCACGCCGCCGTCGACGCCGGAGCGCTCACCTACGAACGGCTCGTCCGCCTCTATCTCGACCGCATCGCGTCCTACGACACACAGGGACCGCGCCTGCGAGCGGTCCTGGCCGTCAACCCGCGGGCGGAGGAGATCGCTCGTACGCTCGACCAGGAGCGGCAGACCCGCGGTCGGCGCTCACCGCTCCATGGCATCCCCATCGCCGTGAAGGACAACGTGGACGTCAGCGACCTGGCGACCACAGGAGGCAACGCCATGTTCGCCGGCACGCGGCCGGCGCTCGACGCGACCATCATCGCGCGGCTCCGGGAGGCTGGCGCCATCATCCTCGCCAAGACCAACCTGGACGAGCTCGCGCTGAGCACGCGCGGCTTCAGCACCGTCGGCGGGCAGACGCTCAACCCCTACGACCTGACGCGCAATCCTGGCGGCTCGAGCAGCGGGACAGCGGTGGCCGTCACCGCCAGCTTCGCCACGCTGGGCATCGCCACGGAAACCGGCGTCTCGATCCGCAGCCCTGCCACCAATTCGTCCATCGTCGGCATCGCCCCGTCTCGGGGCCTGGTGAGCCGGGCTGGCGTGATCCCGGTCTCGTTCACACAGGATCGAGTGGGTGCGCACGCGAAGACCGTGATTGATGCGGCGCTCCTCCTGGAAGCGATACGGGGCTTCGACGCGGCCGATCTGTCAACTGCCGCCGGCCTTGGCCGGACGTCGTCGCAGTCCCTGGCGCAGCCAGGCACCGGACTCGAGGGCAAGCGCGTCGGTGTCCTCCGCGACCTGTTTCGGCAAGGCGCGGAGTTCGGGCCGATCAACCAACGGATCGACCTGCAACTGCGCACCATCCCCGGACATGGCGCCGTGCTGGTCGATTCCCTCTCGACGCGCCTCGATCTCGTGGCGATGATGCCGACGCTCCGCGTGAACAGCTACGAGCTGCGTCCCGCCTTCGATGCCTACCTGTTGCGGCGCGGACCCGCGAGTCCGGTGAAGACCTTCGCCGATCTGGTCGCGAGCGGCCGGTACCTCAGGGGCGAAGCGCTGGAGGCGCGGTTCGAGGAGACCATGAAGGCGGGCGACCTGAATCGCAACCGCGAGTACCTGGAACGCCTGCGGACCCAGCACACGATCCGGGAGGCCTTGATCGGCCTGATGGACCAGCACCAGCTTGACGCACTGGTCTACCCCATGAAATCGGTCGGTGCCTCGCCGATCGGGACGGCCGACGCGGGCGTGGCGGACAACAACATCAGTGCCGTCACCGGCCTTCCTGCGATCGTCGTGCCGGCGGGCACGGGGCCGCAGGGCTTGCCCATCGCGGTCGAGTTTCTGGGCCGGCCCTTCGCGGAGGCGACGCTGGTGGCCATTGCTCACGGCTTCGAGCAGGCCACGCACGCGCGCATTCAGCCGCCAGCCACGCCATATCGGCCAGGCGAGAGGTTCGCCTACTAGGAATTGGAACGTGACCGTTCAGGCGGTACCACGGCCTTGCATCTCGGCCAGCAGCGTCGAAAGGTGGATCGGCTTGGTGCAATGGCTGTCGAATCCGGCCTGCTGGGCGGCCAGCGCATCGGCCGGCTGGCCGTAGCCGGTCAAGGCAATCAGCCGGATGTAGGGATGAGACTGGCGAAGGTGGCGGGCCAGGTCGTATCCGTTCATGCCGGGCAGGCCGATGTCGAGGATGCCCACCTGCGGGTTGAAGGACGCCGCCGCGGCCAGCGCCCGTACGGCGTCGGTCGCGACGCAGACGACGTGACCCGCGTCCTCGATCGCGAGGCGGAGCATCTCACACGCATCCGCGTTGTCGTCCACGACCAGCACGCGGCGTCGCACCTCGGCTCCAGGCGCCACGACCGGCAGGTCCGTCGACGCCGGCCGTGGGTCCGCGGCCGCGAGCGGCAGGCGGACTACGAAGCGGCTGCCACGCCCGAACGGAGGGTCTTCGAGGTGAATGGTGCCGCCGTGCAGCGTGGTGAAGCTCTGGGCCAGCGCCAGGCCGAGGCCCAGCCCGCCTTGCGTGCGATCGAGGGTCCGGGGCCCTTGCGCAAACGGGTCGAACAGCGTCGAACGAAGTCCCATGGGAACACCCGGGCCATCGTCTTCACACGCAATCTCGACCATTTCGCCTTGGGCGCGCGCGGTGAGTGACACGTGGCCTCCCCGTGCCGTGTACCTGGCGGCGTTGGTCAGCAGGTTGGTGATGACCTGCACCAGTCGATCGTCATCGCCGTCGAGTGGCAGTCCCGTCGCGGGCACGTCGACGCGGAGCGTGTGCCCGTGTCGATCCATGAGCGGGCGGGCCATGTCCACGGCGCGGTCGATCACGAGGCGCACCTCGGTGCGCGCGCGCCTGAGCCTGACCTTGCCGCGGGCGAGGCTGGCCAGGTCGAGCAGATCGTTGACGAGGCGGGCCATGTGCCCGACCTGGCGCTGGAGGACCTCGCGCTCACGCGCGAAGGCATGCGGGTCGCGCTTCTTCATCAGTTCGAGTGCGGTCAGCGCGGGCGCGAGCGGGTTGCGAAGCTCGTGCCCCAGCACGGCGAGGAAGTGGTCCTTGGTCTGGTTCGCGTGCTCGGCGTCACGGCGGGCGTCCTGAGCGCGCTCGACCTCCTGATCTCGCTCGCGCTGACGCTCTTCGAGCAGCAGCGCCGCCGTTCGCAACGAGTCCTGCAACCACTGGATCTCGGTGACATGGGCAGGAGCGACCTCGATCGCACGGCCCTCGGCGACCGCCTCCGCGCTGGTCGCGACGTCGGCCAGATCCAGCGCCAGCCGCCGCGAGATCAGCAGCAAGGCCGCCAACGTGCCGAGCATCACCAGCAGGCCGCCCGTCACCAGCGCGATCGTCGAGCCGCGAATCGGCGCGTCGAGCAGGGTCCGTGGCACGGCCACCGCGGCGGTCCAGCCGAATCGTCCACGGGCGAGGGCGGCGTACACGGGGTTGCCATCGATCGACTGCTCCGCGAAGACATCGGTGGTGGCGGCGAGGACGCGCTCGCGGAAGCTGGTTGTGGCTGGCTGCCCCACCCAGCGATCCGCATCCCGAGAGCGCGCGGCCACCGTGGCGCCGGAGTCCAGGATCGTGCGCGTCCACTCCTCGGTGGCGGGCAGTCTCGTGCCGACCAGTGGCAGGAGCGTCGTCGCCTCGATGACGGCGCTGAGCACACCTACCAGGCGGCCCTCGCGCATCGCCGGCACCCGCACCGCGAACCCGTAACCGGGCCCGCCGGGCGGAACGGTGCTGATCGCGCCCACCACCGGCTGCTGGCGCCTGACCAGCTCGCGGACGCTGTCCGGTTCATGGGCCTTGGAAAGGGCCGTGCCCCACGCCAGTCGGGTGCTCATCAGCTGCTGTCCCTCTGGCGAGAGCAGGATGACAGAGAACCAGCCCTGCTGCGCGAGCTGGGCGCGTCGGGCTTCGGCATGGAAGGTCTGCAGGTCGCCGGCCTGAAGGGCAGGCGAGGTTGCCAGCACGCCGAGCGAGCGGATGATCGCCTCTAGTTCACGATCGAGCGCCGCGGCGTCGACTCGGGCCGAGTCCAGCAGACGGCGCTCGATGACCGCACGGTTTCCCGAGAAGGTCTGGGCCACGAGGATGGCGGTCAGCATGGCGCCGGGCAGCATGGCGCCCAGCACGAGGAAGAGCAGATAGACGCGAAGAGGAACGATTGGCGGCCGCATCGGAACCGCGGGGAGGCGTGATCGGAAGTGTAATACGAAGGGTTGCGGCCAGTAGGGCCAATCTGCGATGGTGCACCGGTGGGAGCGTCGCATGCACCTCAACCAGCCATTGACCTATGGGATTCTCTTGAGCGCGATCATCGCCTCCGGTGGGCTCCTCGCCATGTCGACCACCACGGGACAGGATGCCCTGTTCTCGGAGGCGGAGGCCTACGAGCGGTTCATGGGCCGCTGGAGCCGCCAGATCGCCTCGGCGCTGGTCGGCTTCGCGGGCGTCGGTGACGGCGACGCGGTGCTCGATGTCGGCGCGGGCACCGGTGCGCTCGCGGCCGCCGCGGCCGAGGCCGCGCCTTCCAGCCGCATCATCGGTATCGATCCAGCCGCACCGTATGTCGCGCTCGCGCAGGCGCGCCATCCCGGCGATCGAATCCGCTTCGAGGTCGGCGACGCGCAACAAATGCGATTCGCCGACGCCACCTTCGATCGCACGCTGTCGCTGCTGGTGCTCAACTTCATTCCCGACGCCGCCAAGGCCCTCGACGAGATGCGCCGCGTCACCCGCCACGGCGGCACCGTGGCGGCCGCGGTCTGGGACTACGGCGACGGCATGCAGATGCTGCGGACGTTCTGGGATGAAGCCGTCGCGCTCAACCCCGGGAGCGCGGCGAAGGACGAGCGGAACATGCCGTTCTGCCGCGCGGGTGAGCTCGGCGCGTTCTGGCGCAAGCGAGGAATGGAGCAGGTCGTCGAGCAGGGACTGACGATCGAGACGCGCTTCACGGGATTCGAAGACTACTGGGGCCCGTTCCTCGAGAAACAGGGCCCGGCCGGCGCGCATGTCGCGTCGCTCTCGCTGGCCGCGCGCAACCAGCTCCGGGAACGCCTGCGCCGGCGCTTGCTGGGCGATGGTCCCGATCGGCCCATCGTACTCACGGCCCGCGCCTGGGCAGTGCGCGGCATCGTGCCATGAGCGGCGAGGAGCGTCCGGAGGATCGGCGATGTCGCTCGCTGCCTGCCTCTTGACCGCCGCCAGTCTCCTGGCGTCGGCGGCGCCGGGCGCTCAGGATCCGCCGCGAGGGATCGTCATCGACGCGTTGCCGGTGTCAGAGGATCCGTCGCAGAGCTATGCACTGTACCTGCCCAGCGACTACGCGCCAGACCGTACGTGGAGCCTGCTGCTTGCCTTCCACCCGAGCGCCCGCGGTCGAGCGCTCGTCGACAAATACCGCGCCGCCGCCGAGCGCTACGGCTACATCGTCGCCGGGTCGAACAACTCCCGGAACGGGTCCTGGCAGGAGACCATCCGTGCGGTCCGCGCGATGTCGGGCGATGTCGGGCGGCGGTTCGCGGTCGATGCACAGCGGGTCTATCTGACCGGGCACTCCGGTGGAGCGCGGGTGGCAATGGAGGTCGCGCTCGGGCCCAATGACATCGCGGGGGTCATCGCATCGAGTGCGGGCTTCCCCGACGCCAGGCCCAGAACGTCGGTGAAGTTTCCCGTGTTCGCGACCGTCGGTCTGGAGGATTTCAACTATCTGGAGATGGTGCGGCTGGACGAGAGGCTCACGTCGGCACACTACCTCGCGGTCTTCGACGGCGGGCACGAGGTGCCGCCGGATGCGGTCGCAATCGAGGCCGTGGAGTGGCTCGAGCTGCAGGCGATGCGCAGCGGCCGAAGGGCCAGGGATCCCGCCCTGGTCGAGTCGCTCTTCGCCTCGCGAACCGAGCGCCTGCGGGTCGGCTCCGATCTGCCGGCGCAGCTGCGCCTGCTGCGCGCGACCGTGGCCGATTTCGCTGGCCTGCGCGACACGACGGACCTGCAAACGGCCGTGGACGCGCTGGCGAAGAATCCCCAGCTGAAGAGTGCGCGGGCCCGGGAGCGCTCGGAGCTCGAAGCCGAAGCGCGGGTGCTGGACGAGGCGATGCAGTCGGAGGCTCGCCTGCGCGACCCGCCCGCGCGCGGCGCCGCTCTCGCACGGTTACGGACGCTGTTCGAGAGCTGGTCCCGCGCCGCCGCCGCCAGCGACCCGTCGCCGGAACGGGCGCGGGCGCGCCGCCTGCTGGGCGCGGGCGCGGCGGGGGCCAC
>Ga0247825_10002025_pt1 | contig 13384 bp, 13 predicted proteins | sample 13C_Vanillin_Day_FD_194413 | JGI IMG/M metagenome (GOLD analysis project Ga0247825, IMG submission 194413) | Soil microbial communities from agricultural site in Penn Yan, New York, United States - 13C_Vanillin_Day48 | ecosystem: Environmental > Terrestrial > Soil > Agricultural land | place...
GTCCTACATCGCGGCGACGGTGCCGAATGAGTACTACCGCAGCCACGAGGAGTACGAACAGGCGCTGGCCGACGCCCTGCGCGAGGAGTATCGCGCCATCATCGAAGCCGGCGCGGTGCTCCAGATCGATGACCCGCGGCTGATCACGCAGTACACCTTCGCACCGGCCCTGAGCATCGAAGAGTTCCGGCGCTGGGCCGAACAGCGTGTGGAAGCGATCAACTATTCGATCAGAGCCCTACCTTCCGACATGATCCGCTTCCACACTTGCTACAGCATCGACGTGGGCCCGCGTGTCCACGAACTGGAACTGAAGCACGCGGCAGACATACTCCTGAAGGTCGAAGCGCAGGCACTCTCTTTCGAGGCGTCTAACCCGCGCCACGAGCATGAGTATCACGTGTTCGAGGAGCAGCGGCCGGCGTCCGGCAAGGTCCTCATCCCGGGTGTGATCACGCACACGACGAACCTTGTGGAGCATCCGGAGCTGGTGGCCGAGCGCATCGAGCGATACGCGCGGATAGTTGGGCGTGAAAACGTCATCGCTGGCAACGACTGCGGATTTGCGGCGCGCGCCATACGCGACTACGACATCCACCCAACTGTTGTCTGGGCGAAGTTCGAGGCCCTCGCCGAGGGTGCGCGCATCGCTTCGCAGCGGCTGTGGAGTCGCTAGTCTGGGCGCCGTTTAGCGGTCGTCTAACGGCCTATCATCGGGAGGCAATTCGGGGCTGGGGCCCTGGTTGCCAAGGTCGCTGAGGCGGCGCCGAATCTCTTCTTCGATCTCGTGCATCTGGTCTTCGGTGATGCCGAGCTTGCCGAGCGTCTCCTGGAGCAGCCGCTGTACCTCGTTGTTGTCATGACGGATCAGCGCGTCGGCCATCTCGAGCTGTGTCTCGATGGCAACGAAGGAATCGCGACGGTCGGTCTCGCCGTCGGTCGCCAGGATGGTCGACATAAGACGAGCGAAAAGGTTGGTGGTGCGGGCGATACGGATGCGGTCCTGGGGATGCTCCGGGAAGTCGCCCTTCACGGCGACCTCGAGGCCGGTGCGCTTGTCGTGAGCTACGTATTGTTCAGGCATCGTGCGATTAGTGTACCGCGTAGGGCGCGATGGAATGGATTCAACGGGGGCGTGCTTTACCCAAGGCGGGGAGTCCTGCGCATCGCTGGCGCGCTGCTCCGGAGCACGGAAGAGAAGAAAGAGGAATCTTTGCGAGGGGACACCCCTCGCGCTCCCCGGCAGGCGCTGCGCCCTGCACCCGCCGCAAGACCATAGGCGAAGGTCACTCCTAAGGTGGCGCCGAGCCTTGAGGCGAGGAGAGAGGCACTGAAAGCGATGACAGAGAAGCATCCGGCATCGGATGTGGCTAACGCTTTTGGCGTTCGTCTACGCAGGCCCTATGAAAATGGACGCATCTCTTCTATCTCTTCTTAGTACTCCTCCTCGATATTCCGGAGCGTCTCCTCACTTCTCGCGGGTAGTGCGCTTGACTCTACGGGTCAACGTGACAGGCGACATCACCACCTCGGAGGTGAATGGCCGCCCACAAAAGTGGCAGATCGGCGCTTCAGACAGGAGGCTTGGACCAACTCTCTACGGCATCAAGGTGCGTAGCTGGGCGAGCAGCTCTGCGGGGGCAGTCGTGGGGGCCTGGCACACGAAGCGCTCGCAGACGTAGGCGGTCGGTTGCCCGTCCCTGGTAGGGCGGTCCCGGAGCAGGGGCGTGACTTCGGCACCTTTGCCTTCCAGTGCTCCGACCAGCAGGAGGTTCGGTGCGTAGAGGAGGCGGATGGGCTCAAGAAGGGCGTCCGGGGAGCCGCCTGATGGCGTGACGATGGCGAGCTCCTGGGAGCGGGCGAGGTAGAACTCCAGGGCGGCGAGGAGACGTCCGAAGGCCGTGGGCGCTTGCTCGATGAACGGTGTCAGGGTGCGCAGGCAGGTGGTCGCGCGATGCTCGAAGTCGGCGTTGTCGGTGAGCACGGCAAGCCTGAGCAGAACGTCGATGGCGACTGATGTGCCGGATGGCGTGGCGTTGTCGAAGAAGTCGCGTGGACGGGTGATCAGGGTCTCGTGGTCCTTCCCTGTGTCGAAGAACCCTTGCACCTCGTCGTCCCAGAACAGGTCGATCATCTCCCCCGCGAGCTCGATGGCGCTCTGAAGATATCTCAGCTCGAAGGTCGCGGCCTGAGTCGAGATCAAGGCGTCGATGAGGCAGGCGTAGTCCTCGAGGTAGCCGTTGATGCGGGCAACACTATTCTTCTTCCAGGTGCGGAGGAGCCGGCCATTGGGGCGCATCTGCGACAGCAGGAAGTCTGCGTTGCGGGCGGCGGCGTCGCGGTAGGTCTGGGAGTCGAAGGCGATCGCGGCTTCGGCGAATGCCTTCTGCATGAGGCCGTTCCAGGCTGTCAGCACCTTGTCGTCGAGGCTGGGGTGAATGCGCTGCTCACGGGCCTGGTAGAGCTTTGCCTTGACGGGCTTGAGCCAGGCTTCGAAGGCATCGTCGCCAGGCTTGCTTACGTGGAGGATGTTGGCGCCCTCGAAGTTGCCCGTGTCCGTGACGCCGTAGTAGTCGGCGACGATACTGGCGTCTTCAGCACCGAGGACCTCCGCCAGCTCTGTCGGTGTCCAGACGAAGAACTTGCCCTCTTCGCCCTCGGAGTCAGCGTCCTGGGCGCTGTAGAAGCCGCCGGAAGCGTCGGTCATTTCGCGCAACACATAGTCGAGGGTTTCCTCGGCTATGCGGCGGTACATGGCGTCGCCGGTGACCTTGTACGCGTCGAGGTAGGTGCGGGCGAGCAGGGCGTTGTCGTAGAGCATCTTCTCGAAGTGCGGCACCAGCCAGACGTCGTCGGTCGAGTAGCGGTGGAAGCCGCCGCCGGCCTGGTCGTACATGCCGCCGCGCGCCATCGCCTTGAGGGTGATCTCGGAGGCATCGAGGGCGCGCGCCTTCTTTGACGAATGGTGGTAGTGCAGGAGGAAGTCGATCGTCATCGCCTGGGGGAACTTCGGCGCCCGGCCGAAGCCGCCGAGGTCGTCGTCGTGTCGGGCGAGGATGGCGTCCGCAGTGTCGTGCAGGATCGACTCGGTCAGCAGGTTGTCGCCGGCCTGCAGGCGGGCCGGCGAGCCGATCTGGATCAGGAGATCATGGCCGGAGATTTCTAGCTGTTGCCGCTTGTCGCGATACGCCTCGGAGACGGCGGTGAGCAGTCGCGGGAAGCCGGGCATGCCCTGGCGGTCTTCGGGCGGGTAGTAGGTGCCACCGTAGAAGGGCAAGCCTTCGTCCGTCAGGAAGACGGTCATCGGCCAGCCGCCACGGCCGGTGAGGGACTGCACCGCCTGCATGTAGATGTTGTCGATGTCAGGGCGTTCTTCGCGGTCCACTTTGATGTTCACAAACAACCGGTTCATGAGGGCCGCGATCTCGGGGTTCTCGAAGCTCTCGTGGGCCATGACGTGGCACCAGTGGCAAGCCGAATAGCCCACCGAGAGGAGCACCGGCCGGCCCGACGCCTTCGCGTCCGCGAACGCATCTTCGCCCCACGCATACCACTCCACGGGATTGTCCTTGTGCTGGAGGAGGTACGGGCTGGTCTCGTTGGCCAGGCGGTTTGGCATACGAACAGGGTATCAGGGCGTACAACGGAACAGAGACATGAAGCGAATCGCACCCTCAATCGAACGCACTGAAAAAGACCTCGAAGAACGCTTCCCGGTTCACATGAGTGGCAACCTCATGCCCGCCATTATCATCTGGTTGGAACGATGTGCGTCCCCGCGGGTCGATGTCAATTCGACCCCTCGATAACGTGGAAAGAGTTTCGTGGAAGACTGTAGCGGCGGCCAACGGATCATGGAACACGATCTCCGAGCGATGTTCGAACCAGCTCTCGGCCATGGTGAGGACAAGCCTGAGCAGTGGGTGACGAAAGCGCTCGACCACCTCTTCCCGCGATAGACGACATTTCGTAGTGACGTCCTCTCCGACCTGAACACTGCGGGCCGCCGGCGTGCCGAAGGCGATCGCCGCAGACGCCGGGTCACAGGTCACGTTCCAGCTTCGGCGCCTCCGGGCGGCGAAGTAACCCGACATGGCGAACCAGCCCCGCAATAAGGCAGGCGTTTCGGGATACTGGCTGAATAGCCGTGCCACATTGGTCAGGGGGCCGATGGAAAGCAAGACAATTTCACCGGGACGCTGGCGGATGGTTGCGGCTAGGAATGGAATCGCGGTGTCCTGAGGCCAGTCGATGCGATGAGGCAGGTGGCTCACCGCTGCGTATTGGGGCACCTCCGGCTGGCCGGGACCGCCGAGCGTCTTTGATGTGCCGCAATGTACCGGGATAGCCGCTCGACCGGCGGCCTCGCAGAGAATCTGGGCCAGCGCCGCCCTTTTCTCGGCGTCTCCTGTCACTGTCGTAATCCCGGTAAGCTCACACCTTTCCTCATTGAGCAGGTAAGCGAGCGCCACCGCGTCATCGATGTCGCTGCCGATGTCTGTGTCCAAAAGGACGGGGATGCGGTCCATGCGCTCAGCGTAATGCAAGTGCTCGCCATAAATGGCTTGACAGGCATATAACGATGTGGTTATATTTAATGAAATGAACGCGTTCGATGTCCTGGCCGAACCGTCCCGGCGACAGATCCTCGATCTGGTACGGGACGAGGAGCGCTCGGTCAACGAGCTTGTCATCGACCTTTCGATGAGCCAGCCTGCCGTGTCCAAGCACTTGCGCATCCTGCGCGACAACGGCTTCGTGCGATCGCGCGTGGACGGCCAACGCCGCATGTACAGCGTGGACCCGAAGGCATTCGTCGAGGTGGAGGACTGGCTGGAGCCGTACAGGCGCCTCTGGGAGGACCGCCTAGACGCGCTGCAGCGCTATCTCGATGACGTGCAGCGCGATGAAAAGCGAGGGGGCGACGGCGATGTGCCGCAGACTTAGTCGATCCTGCCCGTCTGTAGTAGGGTGGAAGGACTCAAGGGCGACGGTTGCTCGCCCGAAGTTCGCTCACATTGAATTAGTCCTTCCATGGTCTGGCACAGAACCTGGACTCTGTGTCAGGTGACAACCTCCTGACAGATCGGTGTCAGGAGATGTTGGAGATGGATTCGTCCTCCTGACACAACGTCGTCAGGAGGGTGCCGGTAGGATGACACATCGGATATGAACATCAGCGCGGGATCGACTGCTCGGAACCGATTGCGGTTGAGCGCCGTCCCAGAACAAGGAGGACCACGCAATTGCTGGCGATAGAAACCAGAGCACTGCGAAAAGAGTATTCAGCCGACGTCGAAGCGGTCGCCGGCATCAACCTCGATGTCAACGAAGGCGAAGTGTTTGGCTTCCTCGGCCCAAACGGCGCAGGCAAGACGACGACGGTCCGCATGCTCACCACATTGCTGGCGCCGACCTCCGGCGAAGCACGCGTCATGGGCTTCGACCTCTACAAGAACAAGCATGAGATCCGGCGCTCGATCGGCGTGGCCCTGCAGGAAGCCGGACTCGACCCGCTTTCGACGGGACGCGAACTGCTCGTGCTCCAGGGCCAGCTCAACGGCCTGTCCGGATCGGAGTCGAAGCGCCGCTCGGAGGAGCTTTTCAACATCGTCGGCCTTGTCGATGCGGCAGACCGGCAGGTGAAGACCTACTCGGGCGGCATGAAGCGACGGTTGGATCTCGCAAGCGCACTGATCCACGAGCCACGCATGCTGTTCCTTGACGAGCCGACAGAGGGCCTCGACCCGGCCAGCAGGGCGTCGGTGTGGGCGGAGGTGCAGCGCCTGAACCGTCAGGGCATGACGGTGTTCCTGACCACTCATTACCTCGAGGAAGCGGACCGCCTCGCCGACCAGGTGGCAATCATCGACCACGGACACGTCGTCGCCCAGGGCACGCCCACCGAACTCAAGGCGGGCATCGGCTCTGATGTTGTCACGGTCTCGTTTAGCTCAGACCGCGTCGAGGCAGGCCGGGCTGCGCTCGCCCAGATGGAGGGAGTGCAGGAAACCCGAAACGAAAGCGACGGCGTCACGATGTTCGTTGCCGATGGGTCGCAGGCTGTGGCGCAGGTGATCCGCATCCTGGACGGCGCCGGCATCGAGATGGGTTCTGTATCCGTTTCGAACCCGTCTTTAGACGAAGTATTCCTGAAGGCAACCGGCTCGCGGCTGGAAGGCGCGCAGCAGACGAATGAGGAGAACAAGACTGATGGCAACTAACGAAGCGACGGTCGCCCGGATGCCCGCCGCGGCGCCTGCCCTGCAGCCGTGGAACTTCTGGGGCGAAGCCGTCAAAGCGACGGTGCTGCTGGGCAGGCGCGAGATCCGCACGGTCCTGCGCACGCCCGCGTACCTCATCCCGAACATGATCATCCCGATCTTCTTCTACTTCGTGATGGTGGCGTCACTGGAGAAGTTCGCAAACCAGGCGGGAGTCGCGAACTGGGAGGCGTTCCAGCTGCCGGTGGGAATCCTATTCGCCGTGCAGAGCGGCAGTGCCGGCATGAACATGGTCGGCGACATCGAAAGCGGCTATTTCGACAAGCTGCTGCTCACGCCCGCGAACCGGCTGGCGATCCTTATCGGCGCAATGACCGCGGACTTCTTCCGCATCATGTTCCAGGGCATCATCGTGCTGATTGTTGCCCTTATTGCCGGCCTTCACTTCGAGACAGGGTTCCCCGGCATGGTCGTGATGATCGTCGTGCTGAGCGTCTGGGGTATCGCCTTTAGCGCCATCGGCTTCGCCATCGCCCTGAAGACGGGCAACGTGCAGGCGACGCAGAGCATCTGGACCCTGTTCATCCCCCTCATGTTCCTCACTACAGCGTTCGCGCCCAAGGACGCCCTGGCGGACTGGATGCAGGTTGCGGCGACGGTGAACCCGCTGACGTACGTGCTCGACGGCATGCGATCGCTCTCGATGTCCGGTTGGGACGGCGAAGCGTTGTGGCAGGCCTTCGCGGCCGTGGCGATCTTCGGCAGTCTAACGATTACGTGGGCTTTCATGACCCTGAAGGGCCGGGTAGCGTAGAAGACATCTGGGAATAGGCACAAAGGGCCCGAATGAACTCGGGCCCTTTGTTTTCCAAGCTGGAGTACTGAATGAATGCAATTACAGCAGAAGGTCTCGTAAAGACCTTCGGGAAACCGGGAAAGAATGAGGTGCGCGCCTTAGACCGCCTGGAACTCACGGTCGAGGAGGGCTCCGTCCTCGGGCTCCTCGGCCCCAACGGTGCCGGCAAGACGACCACCGTCCGCATCCTGGCGACGTTGTTACGGCCCGACGCCGGGCATGCAACCGTCGCCGGCTTCGACATCGTGCGCCAGGCGCAGGAGCTGCGGTCGGTGATCGGACTTTCGGGGCAGTACGCCGCGGTCGACGAGAACCTCACCGGACAGGAGAACCTCGTGATGTTCGGGCGGCTCTATCAGTTGCCGAAAAGCGAGTCGGAGCGCCGCGCCAGGGATCTTCTCGAGCAGTTCGACCTTGTCGACGCGGCCAACCGTGTGACCAAGACTTACTCCGGAGGCATGCGACGACGCCTCGACCTCGCCAGCGCCCTTATTGGCCGCCCCAGGCTGCTGTTCCTGGACGAACCCACGACGGGCCTCGATCCACGCAGCCGTCTTGGCATGTGGGAGGTGATCCGGGGGCTCGTGCGCGACGGTGTCACACTTCTCCTCACGACGCAGTACCTGGAAGAGGCGGACGAGCTGGCAGACCAGATCGCAGTCGTGGATCACGGCCATATAATCGCCAAGGGCTCAGCAGACGAGTTGAAGTCGAGCGTCGGTGGGGAGCGCATTGAAATCGTCCTCGAGCATCAAGCAGACATCGGGCGTGTGAGGAGCCTGCTTGCGAACGAAGGGCAGATGGAGATCGACGAGGAAGGTCCAACGGTAACGCTTCCCAGCAACGAGGGTGTACACAAGCTGATCCGAGTAGGCCGTGCCCTGGATGAGGCAGGTATCGAAATCGATGACATCAGCCTGCGACGTCCCACGCTCGACGATGTGTTCCTGTCGCTGACCGGCCAACGGACCAGCGTGGGCGAGGACGCGAGCAGCGACGATCACAGCGCCCCGGTAGCCGCGGGCAGCAGGAGTGAATCATGAGCACTGACGCAATGACGACGCACCCGGCGCCGTCTGGAGGTCTCGGTCAGGCTATCCGTGACGGGGCGATTATCGCCGGGCGCAACCTGAAGCGTGTACCGCGCATCCCGGAGCTGGCGATCTTCGCGATTATGCAGTCGATCATGTTCGTGCTGCTGTTCGCTTACGTCTTCGGTGGCGCCATCCCATTGCCAGGTGGCGGTTCCTATCGCGAGTTTCTCATCCCGGGCATCTTCGCCCAGACCGTTGTCTTTGCTTCGGCGACGACGGCCGTCGGCATCTGTGAGGACATCAACAAGGGCCTGATGGACCGGTTTCGGTCGTTGCCGATGGCGCGGTCAGCCGTCCTCAGCGGGCGGGCGGTGTTCGACGTCATATATCAGAGTGGCATCGTGATTGTGTTGATGCTGACGGGTCTGGTGGTGGGCTGGACGGTGCACACGGGCATCCTGGAGTTCTTTGCGGGCTTCGGGCTGCTGCTGTTGTTTGTGTTCGCGATGTCCTGGATAGGCATCTGGCTGGGCACGATGGTGCCGACCGTGGAGGTGGCGCAGCAGGTGTCGTTCACCGTGATCCTGCCGATCACGTTCCTTTCGAGCGCATTCGTGCCGCCCGAGACGCTGCCGGGAGTGCTCGAGACGATCGCGGAGTGGAATCCCACCAGTTCGTTGACGGCCAGCCTGCGCGACCTCTGGGGCAACCCGAACCCCTACGGGTCGAACAGCTTCGCGGCTGAGGAGCCGATACTGCTGACCTTGATCTGGATAGCGGTCATCGTGGCGGTGTTCGCACCGCTCGCGATTGCTCGGTTCCGGTCTTTGAGCCGATAGCATTGGGCTCGGCTGTGGTCAGCAGATGTTGGAGCGGATAAGCGGATGACAGCGGATGTTGTTGGTCGTAACAAGGGGACCGGTCGCCAAGCCTGTGCGGCCGGTCCTCCCCGCTTGTGCCACTGGCCTCTAGGCGGAGATGGGTCTAGCCTCGAAGGTGCTATGAAACGATATTTCTCATTCGCTCTGATCCCTATCGTTTGTCTGATCGCGGCGGTGGCCGTTGCGTGTGGCGGAGGCGGGTCCGCCGACCTGCCAGAGCTTGCGACGCAGGCGGCCGGTACCGCGCCCCAAACCAACGTGACGGTGGTGGCCAAAGGCCTGAAGTTCGAGACGAAGACCGTCGTGGTTCCCGCAAAGACCAACGTGACGGTCGCGCTCGATAACCAGGACAGTGGCACGTTGCACAACTTTGCCGTCTACCGTGGCAAGGATGCGAAGGATGTCATCCACCGCGGTGCGCTGTTCGAGGGCCGGGAGAAGAAGGAAGAGACCTGGGAATCGCCGGAAGCCGGAGTCTACTACTTCCGTTGCGACGCGCATCCGGACATGAACGGGGCGTTTGTGGTGAAGTAGTTCGTAGTTTGAAGTTTGAGGTTTGAAGTCGAAAGTCGGAGCTAGCTCCCGTTGAAGTTCGCATCGCAGGTACAACTTCAAACTTCTAACCCAAGGACGCGCCCTTCTCCCGATTACACGTCTCGCACAGGAGCTGCAGGTTTCGCGCTGTGTTCGCGCCGCCGAGGGCGACGGGGATGACATGGTCGAATTCGAGGCGCTCATTGCTGCGGCAGCGGATGCAGCGGCCGCCGTCGCGGTTCCAGACGAAGATGCGCACGTCGTCCGGAATGGGCTCGCGGGCGGACGTGAAGGTATCGGCTTGTTCCAACATCGCAACAGCGCGCGAGATGCGCCGGTGTTTTCGTGTCATGCGCTCCAGGGCGAGGGCCTTCACCTCGGTTTCGGTGAGGCCATCCTCTTCCCAGTAGATTTCGTCGCGGAACATCCACCACCGGCGCCGCCGCGATGCGTCGTCGACCAGCGGGACGGGTGTGGTCACCTGCTTCGCCAATACGCCCTTACCTCGGGCGGCGTTCCAGCGCTTTGAGGATGGGACGTCTCCGATGACGAGGCGGTACTCGGCCAGCAGCCAGAGTCCGCTCTTCTCAAACCGTGCGTTCGTGTCCCGGTGCAACATATGATTACGTGAGTAAGTAGTATATCGGCTCGAGGGAAGCTTGTCATAAGTCTACAGAGTGCCTGTAGCGGCGACCTTCAGGTCGCCAACGAATGCCCCGGATAGACAAGAGACCAACATTGCCCCGCCGGATGGCGACCTGAAGGTCGCCGCTACAGCCAGCTTGGGACGAGGGAGAAGCAGACCTGAAGGTCTGCAGCTACGTTTAGAAACCAGGCTTCGGACTACCGCGCCGGCTGGTCCTCTTCGCGTTGCGGGGACCACCAGATGCGGTCGATGGCTGAGAACGCCTTGTCCATCTCGCCTTCCATTTGCCAGTCGAGGGCCATCGCGATGTAGGCGATGTTCAGCTGGGCGAGGCGGAGGGTCTCCGTCGCCTTGCGCTCCTGGGCGTGGGCCTGGCACCAGCGCAGGGCCGCCGTGGCATCTTCGATGCCCCGGCCGATCTCGCCGGCAAGCGTTTCGGCGTCGCGCTTCTGGTTGTAGTTGGGACGGACCATGGTTGCTCCTTGGCAGCAGGCGACCGGCCGGGTCGCCGCGTGCGATGTTCCCGCGCTCGCCCGATTATCGCCGAGCGTCCGTCGCCGTGAAACCCCAGGAAAGGATTGCGTGAAAGTTCACAAGAACGGCTGATCGAGTGAACCATACGAGAGCCAGCACCTATAATGCCGACATGCCCGAAGAAGAGGGCTCACGCTTACCGTCCAGGGGGCAGGAGCCACCGGACGATGACCCCCGCAGGCGTGCCCCATTCTCCTCCTCCGGTACGGAGGTGCGCGTCGGCATCCCCAGCCCAGGCCCTGCGCCGAGCTTTCGCGCCGCCCTCGCGTCCCGCGATTTCACACTGCTCTGGCTGGGCCAGTTTGGGTCGGAGGTCGGTAACGGTCTCGTCCAGCTAGCACTGCCATTGCTTGTCTATGCGCTGACCGGTTCCGCGTTCCAACTGGCGAGCGCCTACATCTTCCAGTTCCTACCCTGGTTGCTTTTCGGGCTCCTCGGCGGGGTCCTTGTGGACCGCTGGGACAGGCGTATCACGATCGTGGTGGTCGAATTCGTGAGGGCGGTCGCCTTCCTGGGTATCGGCATCGCGTTCGCGCTCGACCGCGACATCCTCACCGTCGAGATGATCTACGCGCTGATCTTCCTCGAGTCGTCCCTGCAGAACTTCTTCAACCCGGCGCGGCTGGCCCTGATGCCAAATCTCGTAAAAGACGAGGACTTAAGGGCTGCCAACTCCCTGATGGAGGTCAGCCGCCATATTGGCTTCCTCGTTGCGCCGTCAGCCGGTGTTGTACTTGCCGACTACCTCGGCGCCTCGACCATCATCATCGTGGACGGCGTTACGTTTGCCATCTCCGGTCTGACCGTCTTCATGATCGGATGGCGGCAACCAAGGCGCGTTGTTGAACGGGCGAGCGGCTGGCGGGAGCAGCTGCGCCAGGTCGCGCGGGAGACGGCAGAGGGAATCGGCGTCATCCGAGCAGTGCGTCTGTTGCAGGTGACGATCCTGCTCGGCTTTAGCCTCAATCTTGTCGTGGCTCCAATCCAGACATTGCTTCCGTTGTATGTATTCGAAATCAAAGAGCAGGGTCAGGCCTACTTCGGCCTGCTCGCGCTCTCTTTCATCACGGGTTTGCTCGTGGGGTCGCTTGCGGCGCCGGCCCTCGCACGTCGAGTGGGCCTTGGCAGGATGACCATCGGCTCAGTCATCCTCTTAGGGGCAACGATCACCGTCGCCGCCTATTTGCCAACGTTGGTCGTACCGATTGGTGCGCTTGTGATTGCCGGCGTTGCCATTGGTGCGTTGAACGTGGGCCAGATCAATATGCTCCAGACATCGACCACGGACGAGGAGCGCGGCCGCGTTTCCGCCGCCTACTACAGCGTCACCCTGGGTGTGCGCACGCTAGGGTACCTTTTCGCAGGCGCTCTGGTAGCGCCGCTGGGAATTCAGCCGCTATTCGTAGTCTTCGGCGCCATCGTCCTCGGCGTTGGACTCTTCCTGACTCGCGTCCCCGAGGTCCGCGACCACGTTTAGCAGCCGGGCGATCCGCCCTTGCTATACTTGATTCACAAAGATTCAGGTTCGCTGCGAAGCTCAAGGAGACGGTACATGGCGACGAAAGACCCCCGGGAGCCTTTCACGCGCATCAGCGTGCAAGAGGCCAAGGACAAGATCGCGGAAGGCGCGCAGATTATCGACGTGCGTACCCCCGGTGAGTACGCCGGCGGGCACGTGCCCGGCGCCTCAAACATCCCGCATATGTCGGTTGTGTCGCGCAAGGGTGAGCTTGCCGGCAACAAAGAACTGGTCTTCATCTGTCAGATGGGCTCTCGCAGCGCCCTCGCCTGTGAATTCGCCGCCGCCATCGGCTTCAAGGAGCTCTACAACGTTGAGGGCGGGACGGAAGCCTGGATCAAAGCCGGGTACAGCGTCGAGTAGTGCAGGCGAGCAATGCATGGTGCATAGGACGTAGTGCTTAGAGTTTCGATGTAGGTGCCCGCCATGGCGGGCACCTACATTTTGTTGTTTGCCACCCCCAGGAATCGCGTCTGATGCGCCTAAGTGGTGAATCCGGTTTACTTGCGCAGGAGGCTCGCTTCATTCCGCGACATGCCGGCTTGAAAGACAAACGGCTCTTCCTTTTTGACATCGACGGCACCCTGATCACGACCGGTGGGGCAGGCAGCGCCGCGATGCGCAGCGCCTTCGCTTCGATCTATGGGCTTGACGACGCCTTCAAGAGCATCGAGTTCTCGGGGCGCAGTGATTTCGCCATCTTCGAGGACGCGCTGCGCAACGCCGGTGTCACGGAGGACGAGTTTCGCGAGGCCATGCGCAAGTTCAAGCGCGTCTACTACCGCCATCTGCCCGGCTCGCTGGCGAAGCATGAGGGCCGCGTGCTGCCCGGTGTCGAACTGCTGCTCGATGAGCTCTCCCGCGAAACCAATGCGACGCTCGCGCTCGGCACCGGCAACTTCCGCAACTCGGCGGGCATGAAGCTCAAGCACTACGGTCTCGGCGAATACTTCAGAGGCGGCGGCTTCGGCGATCGCACCGGTCATCGGCCGACGCTGATCGCGCAGGGTATTTCCGCCGCCAACCGCAGGCACGGCAAACACCGGACCGTATTCGTCATCGGCGACACTGTTCATGACGTGGCGGCCGCCAAAGCCAACAACGCCGTCGCGGTGGCTGTGGCCACCGGGACGACGTCGCAGGACGAACTGATTGC
>Ga0247825_10002027_pt1 | contig 13382 bp, 15 predicted proteins | sample 13C_Vanillin_Day_FD_194413 | JGI IMG/M metagenome (GOLD analysis project Ga0247825, IMG submission 194413) | Soil microbial communities from agricultural site in Penn Yan, New York, United States - 13C_Vanillin_Day48 | ecosystem: Environmental > Terrestrial > Soil > Agricultural land | place...
CCACTGCTACTGGTCAGTGGAGGGCGCACTAATAATACACCTACTGTTCGCCGCTGCATCCCCATTTCCATAAGCAAATCGTAAAGAACCGGGCCATTTGGCCCGTTTTTCACGCCCGCGACGCGTTTCGCCGTTCCCGAACCGAGCAGCAGACGGGCCCGAAAGCTGGTGCAGGGCGCAGCGCCTGCCGGGGAGCCCGAGGGGTGTCCCCTCGAAAAGATTCTTCTTTCTTATTTCTCTTTCGTGCCCTTAGCAGCCCGCCAGGATGCGCAGGGTCCTCTGCCCAGGAGGTGCTCCTATGCTCCAAGTTTCAATCCGAAGAGGTCTCACCTCCACCTCACCACCATCTTCTCCACAACCCCCACCAACACAAACAATGCCAACGACAGCACCGCGATCAGCAGGATGGCCGCCAGCACCATGTCCGTTCTGAACGAGTTCTTCATCAGCAGCACGTAGATGCCAAGTCCCTGTCGCGCCCCACTCCACTCGGCGAACACCGCCGCCACCATCGCGTACGTCACGGCGATGCGCAGGCCCGTGAACAGATAGGGCAGCGACTGCGGGATCTGCAGCATGGTCAGTGTTTGCCGGCGCGTTGCGCCCAGCGTGCGCATCAGGAGGTGCGCCTCCGGGTCAGTCGCCGCCAGGCCCGTCGCGAACGCGACCGTGATCGGGAAGAAGGTGTAGAGGGTGATCACGACGATTTTCGGCGTCAGGCCGAAGCCGAACCACAGCACCAGCAGCGGTGCGATCACGACCACCGGCAGTGTCTGTGAGCCCACCAGCAGCGGGTACAGCGCCCGGCGCACAGGCGCGAACGCATCGAGCAGCAGCGCCAGCGAGACCGCGAAGACGATGCTCACCACCAGTCCTACGACCGTCTCCTGGATCGTCACCTGCGAGTGCGTCCACAGCAGTTCCCGGTTGCGCCACGCCGCCTCGGCCACGCGCGAAGGCGGCGGAAGCGTCACCCGGTTGATCCCCGATAACTCGACATAAATCTCCCACGCCGCGAACACAGCAATGAGGATCAGTAGCGGTGGCACCACTACCGCCGTCCAGCCGCCGACGCGCCCCGCGAAACTACGGGGGTCCGCCTCCGCGTCGATCACGCCGTCGCCCCTTCGAGGTGCAGCGCGCGCAGGATGCGGTCTTCGATGGCGGCAGCCTGCATCGCATCCGGTTCGGCGCCATCCGGCCGCATCGCGACCTCCTCGGCGATCTGGCCGGGCAGGGGGCTCATGACGTAGACGCGGTCCGACAGGTACACGGCCTCCCGGATGTCGTGCGTCACCAGCAACGCTGCCTGGCCGCCCGTGCGCCACGTCTCGCGCAGCCAGCGCTGCAGCTCCCGGCGCGTCAGCGCGTCCAGCGAGGCGAAGGGCTCGTCCAGCAGCAACAAGGGGCGCTCCAGCAGCAGCGTGCGCAGCAGGGCGACGCGCTGTCGCATACCACCTGAAAGCTCGGCCGGCCGGTGTGACTCGAAGCCTTCGAGCCCAAAGCGCGGCAGCATCTCCGCCACCCGCGCTCGCGCCGCATCGCGGGCCATGCCCCCGCTGACCTGCAGCCCCAGCGCGGCGTTATCGATCAGCGTCCGCCACGGGAATAGCAGGTCTTTCTGGAACATGTAGCCGACACTCAGCCGGCGCGCGTCCGGGTCGGTCTCGCCCTGTACGGCGATACGACCGGTGCTCTGCGGCTCGACGCCGGCGATCAGGTTGAACAACGTGCTCTTGCCGCAGCCCGAGGGGCCGATAATCGAGACGAACTCACCGTCGTCGACTTGGACCGTGATGTCCCGCAGGGTCTCCAGCGGTCGCTTGCCGCCGAACGTCTTGCTGACGCCATCGACCTCCAGGAGCGGCATCGATGCGCTCGCTAGCCGCCGGGCAGGAGGGCGTTCGTGTACAGGGGACCGCCGGGGATCTTGCTCTCTTCTTCGATCACTTTGTCGTTCGAGTCGACGACGATGTCCTGCTCGACGAACCAGTGCACGTACGCCTTCCAATCGTCCCCGTCGTGTGCACCCCAGGCGCGGTTGCCTTCCTTGAAGTACGTGGCCAGTTCGCGCGTCGAACGTCGCACCAGCTCCGGCTCCGGGAACTCGCCCGGCAGCGCCTCGATGAATGTCTTCGACGCGTCGTCGGGGTTGCTGGCGGCGTACTCGTAGCCGCGCCGCGTCACCTCGAGGAACTTGCTCAACTTTTTCGAGCCGTCCTTCGCCGTCGCGTTTTTCGTCACTAGCACGACGCCGGGGAAATCGGGCATGCCGTAGTCGACATAACTGAACGTGCGCAGCTTGATCCCTCGCAGGTCGGCCTCGATGCCTTCCCAAGTCACGAAGATTTCGCTGAAATCCGCGGACTTGTTGTAGAGAGCCTCGTAGGCGAAGGTCGAAAGCGTCGCGACGTCGAAGTCACCCTTGCCGCCGTCGTTGATCACGACCGTCTTGATCTGCGGTTCCTCGTACGGCAGACCGAATCCCGCGTACGTCTTGCCGTCGAGGTCCTTGGGCCGGGTGATGCTGCTCGAATCGAGCACTGCGAGCTTTGTCGGGTTGCGCTGCAGCACCGACGCCACGGCGACAATGTCCTGCCCCGCCGCGCGCGAGAAGATCACGCTGGGCGGAAAGCTGAAGCCGATGTCGGCCTGCCCATTCGCCACAATCGTGTCCGGCGCAGTGTCGCCGTAGGGCAGGATGTCCAGCTCGATACCGGCCTCGCGGTACCAGCCTTTGGCCTCCGCCACGTACATGCCAATGTGGTTGGTGTTCGGCGTCCAGTCCAGCTGGACGCGGACGGTCTGCGGGTTGTCTGGCGACGGCTCTGCGCCGCTATCGTCGTCGTCACCGCCGCCGCACGCAGCAGCGAAGGCGAGCACACCCGCCATCGTTGCGGCGAGGAACCGCCTCATCCATACGCTGGCACCTGGAGCTTGTTGCTTGTTGCTCACGTCTCCCCCGCTACGCATTCCTGCACGGAGACGACGTGGCCGATGGGACGTGCGAACAGACTGCGACACATCACCACGCGCCTTCCTCCGCCGGTATTACCCGGATCAGGTTCGACGGGTTTGATCTCAGGCCACCCTTCTCGGTTGGGCAACCACCCCGTGCGTAGCGTCGCCAGTATACATCGCTAATGGCCGGTGGTTGGTTGCTGGTGGCGAGAGGAGAGTGACTGGACGCGCCGTCGCGATCACGGCCCGCCAGTCATTCGCCAATAACCACTGGAATAGGCGTACGATTCAACGTGGGGAGCTATTGACGTGTTGAATCGCCTCCATCGAGCTTTGGGCGCGCTGGCGTCGCGGGTAGGGCATGGAGTTGTCAGGGCTGCTTCCAGCCTTTCCCTGATCGTGAGTGCATCCGCCCTCCTCATCGCCGGAGCCGCCGCCCTCGGCGCCTTCGATTCTGAATCCAGCCCACGCGCCCCTGACCCCACTGCAGGTCCGCGCATCGCTCTGAGCTACACGCCCGAACCGGACAGCGGGCCGCTCGTCATCACCTACTACCTCGTCGACACGCAGGCAGCGATGGAGGCGCTCCTCGTCACCGAGAACCAGCTTGTGCATCGGGAGTGGTTGCGTAAGAACGAAGTGGAAGTGTTCCTGGTCGTGGACGAGCAGGGCGAGGAGATGGCCCGGCGGGCCTATGAGGCAGCCAGGCTGCGTGCGCCCTTCGCGCACTTCGAGCTGGTTGACCTGCGGCAGTAACGCCGTGACGCGACGTGCCGAGGTCTGGCTAACTCGAATCGCCCTCGGCGTGCGCCACCACTACATGTTCGGCGCAACCGCGGTCGTGCTAGGGCTAGCAGCTGCAGGTGGCATGGGCTACTTCGACGAACCGGGCACCAGCGCTATCAGCCAGCCGTCGCGCACGCCGTTGGAGGCGCCCGTGTTCGTGCAGGGGCCGCCGAGGACGACCGTGCCGACCCGCCCCTTCGAGTTCAACGTCTTCCTCGTGGGCACGCCGGAGCATCAGCGGGCGCTCCAGACTGCGGAGAACCAGACCCGAAGCCCCTACCTGTTGGCGGCGCGGGCGTCCGAGGTGCTCCTGGTGCTCACGGCTGAGGACGAGCTGTACGCCGCCCACCACGTCGAAGAGATTCGCGCGACCTTCCCCGGCGCCAACGTGGTCGTTACCGACCTGCGTTAGCCTACGGCTCGCGAGCCGCTACTTCGACATCTGGAGGCGGTAGCCGGGGATGAAGCCGGTGAGGCTCTCGAGGTCGACGATGATGGCGACGCCCTTCTTCTCCGGGTCGGAGTCGCGCTCGCGCTGGGGCATCGTCTCGTACACCTTCGTCCGCGTCGCCTCGTCGTTGTCGACGCGGGCCTTGCCCCGGAAGGTCATCACGCCCTTCGAGCGCTGGCCGGGGCCGCCGGACTCCCGGTATACGAGCTGCACGTCCGGGTGCGCCGCGAGCGCGTTCGCCGTGCCACCTTCGGCGTTGCGCGCCCAGACGCCGAGTTGGGTCTCGCTGAAGGCGATCACGCTGCCGCGATAGGTCATGGTCGGCTTACCGTCGCTCCCGATGTGGGCCATGATGATCGGGTTGTCGTTCGGGACGTAGGCCTCGTTGATCGTGCGCTGGACCTCTGCGTTCATCTTCAGTTCTGTGAGGACCTCGGGGTCTTGTTGGGTGGTCATGACGTCGTCCTGTCTAGTTGTCAGTTTGAGTGACAGTTATCAGTTTCGGACTGGGCGCGGGGCTTGGAGCACTGTAACAGCCTGTACCTCTGGCCTCTAGACTACTCGCCGATAATCGATACATGAGCACCGACGCAGAAGTCCTTGCGGATGTCGCCAGCGTCTTTGGCGACGTCCCACGGCCAGAGCGCTTCACCAGCCACATCTGCGAGGAGTGCGACGAGCACAACGAGACCCTGCAGGCGCACACGCTTGAGTCGCTCAGCATCGATGAAGTGGGGAGCGCTGCCTGGAACCCCGTGGTGATGTGCTCGCCCGACGCCTTCCGCTACCTGATGCCGGCTCTCGCCCGCATTTGCCTGGGGCCCACTGATCACCCGATGTGGGGCTGGTACGGCGAAATCCTGATCGAGAGCGACCTGCGCCGCAACGGCCCCCGTAACGACCGCTGGGTCGCCTGCACGCCGCAGGAGCGCGAGTGCATTGCCCGGTTCCTGGAACACGTCATCGACTCCCGCGCTGAAATCATTCAGCGCTACGACATGCAGCATCAGGTACTCGACGCCTTCGCCATCTGGAGTGACAGAGGCGTCTGAAGTCGCGCCGATTCTCCTCCCTCGTCCTCGCTGCACTGTTTACAGAATCGCGATTGAAACTGAGTCCGTTTCGATGGGTCAACTCCCGGCCCTAATAGACACTGAATTCAAACATTCAGGAAGTTGGGGGAGATAATGACAAGATTTCGACTTGTAAGACCTGCGTTTGGCGTGCTCGCGGCCGTCCTCATCGGTAGCGCGCTAGTGCTTGGGTGCAGCAGCGATGATGACGATGGTGGCAACGGAGGCGGGGCCAACGAACCTACCGCCATCGCGGGTGACGATTCTGAGGAGGCGCGCGCCGTCGAGTCGACCATCCGAAGCGCAGTCGACGCATACACCTCGGCAAACACCGACCAATTCCTGTCCTACTGGACGGACGAAGGTCTGAGGAACGAGTTCGATGCCTCTCGAGACGATATTCGTTCCGCCGGTGCCGAGTTCTTCGGCGGGCCACCTATCGAGCTGGGCGAATTCGAGAGCGTTGAAGTTGAGGAAGACAGCGCGACCGCCGAGTTCGACTTCGTTTTCGGTTCCGTAGTCCAACCTCAACGATACAGCCTCGTCCAGGAAGGGACCTCCTGGAAGATCAACGACACCGAAAGCATGGACGCCGAAATTCCCGATGACGCGACCGAGGTCGAAATGGACCTGGACGAGTTTTCGTTCGAGTTCGACACATCAGCTGTCAAGCGGAATGTCGCATTCAGTGTGGACAACGTCGGCGAACAGCCTCACGAAGCGGTGCTCTTGAAGATTCCTGCCGGCTACACGGTAGAACAGCTCTTGCAGGCGGACCCGTCGACGCTGCCCGCAGGAGTAGAAATTGTCGGCTTCGCTGGCCCGTTCGAGCCCGGTGATGACGGCACTATGGTGTTTTCAGATCCCATAGCGGCTGGAACGTACATGTTCGTCTGTTTCATTCCGGATACCGAAGACCCGGAGGAGACGCCGCACGCCGCCAAGGGCATGGCGACAACCTTTAACGTGCAGTAAGTCGCCGAGCGCACTTGCTAAGAGGCCGTCACTCCATGAGGAGGACCTCTTAGCTTTCTCTCACCGGACTGTAGGTCACGGAGAAACGCCCAGATCGCAACTCGTCCACCAGGTGAGCCGGGGACTCGATCGTGCGTTCGAACAGGGTCTGGCAGCAGCCGATGCCCGTCTCGGAGTGACAGTCGCTGCCGGCGATGCCGGGCTTGCCGAGGTAGTTTGCGACATCGACGGCGATCTGGTTCTCGCGGTCCGAGTTCGAGCCGTTGAGCACTTCGATAGCATCGACGAACTCGAAGACCGGAGTGCGGGCGAGGACTTCCGGCACCATTTCCGGGGGCACTTCGCCTCGCCGCGTGAAATGCACCGGCTCGTACCAGTAGCGAAACGGGTGCGCTACCGCTAGGTAGCCGCCCACCTCGTCGGCCACCCGGCGGAGGTCGGCGATGCGGTGGATGCCGGGCGCGAAGCCGGGCAGGCCGAAGGCGAGGATGTGCCCGAGGTCGGTCGAGACCTCCATACCGTTCACAACCAGGAGGTCGGACTGCTCCTCGCGGTAGGTGCGCAGAATGTGGGCGTCCCACATTCGGTCGTGCTCGGTGATCGCGACGGCGCTGAGTCCGGCATCGCGCGCGCCAACGGCGAGGCGCGCCGGCTGCAGGGCGCTGTCGTATGCCCCGAGCACGGTGTGCATGTGCATGTCGATGCGGGTCCCGGCCATACGCTCGGTCAGCGCGACCTCGTCTGATCCCAGCCGTCGAAGAACGCCACACTCTCCACCGGCTTGCGCGTGGTGGGCCCGAAGGTCTGGCCGTCCGGGTAGCCCACGGGAATGACGGCCACGGGCTTGGCGTCGTCCGGCAGGTTGAACTCGCTCCGGATCGTGTCCTCGATGGCCGTGTTGAAGGTCGTGAGCACGGTGCCGAGACCGATGGCACGCGCCGACAGCATCAGGTTCTGCACCGCGCCATAGATCGATGAGCCGGCGAACAGGCTGTTGACGTCGCGCGTTGGCGAAGTGACGTTGACCAGGCAGGGGATGATCAGGCACGGCGCCGCCGAAACGTCCTCACGGAAGGCGATGGACGAGAGGCGCATGCGTCGACGGTCCGGCTCAAGCGTCATCGCCTCGCGCCGTCCTGCTTCCGGGTCGCCCATCTTCGCGCGTACGGCGTCGGCGAGGACCTTGCGCTTGGCCGGATCCTGCACCACCAGCCATGCCCACGGCTGCGTGTTCGAGCCACTCGGCGCCCTGATCGCCGCGTCGAGGATCTGCCAGAGGGCGTCCTGCGGCACCGGGTCGGGCCTGAACTTGCGAATCGATCGCTGCGAATGGACGACCTCGAAGAACTCCATGCGTTACCTCTCACTGCGAACCAACTACGGCGGCTAGCTTCCGATACCGGAGGCCTCTGAGCAAGCGGGGCACGTTGGCGATCCTAAGCGCATCTTGCCGTAATATGGCGGCGCTGCGAATCCGGAACCCGTTTGTTGATCCCGCCGCTACCCATGAAGGAGAACTCGATGCCAGGGAAGTACCGTGCCGACCAGGTGGGCAGTTTGCTACGGCCACAAGCCGTGCTTGACGCTCACGCCGCTCAGCGCGAAGGCAAGATGACGGCCGCAGAGGTCAAAGAGATCGAGGACAAGGCGATCCTCGACGCCATCGCCATGCAGAAGGCCGTTGGCATCGATGTCCTGAGCGACGGTGAGATCCGGCGTGCCGGTTGGTCCAGCGGCTTCCAGTACGCGGTCTCCGGCTTCGTGCCTGGTGCGCCCGCGATCCGGCTGCAGTGGCATGATGCGGCCACCGGCGAACCAGTTCAGATTGCGGCTCCAGCGCCACAGCCTGGCGCCGCTTCTGCTGTGCCCGGTGGAGGCACCGGCGGCCAAATCATCGGCAACAAGCTGAAGCAGGAGCGCCCGTTGACCCAGCACGAGGCGCCCTTCCTCGCCCAGCACGCCGATGGAAAGCCCTACAAGGTGACGATCCCGGCCGCTTCCTACATGACCTCCCGCGGCTACAAGCCCGGCGTCACCGACCCCGCCTACCCGAACCGCAAGGCCGTGCTCGACGACGTGACCGCGATCATCGCGGGGGAGGTCAAGCGCGTCGCCGCCGAGGGCGTGCCTTATATCCAGATCGACAACCCTCACTACCCGGACTACATCGACCAGAGTCGCGTCGAGCAGATGAAGGCGATGGGCCTCGATATCGCCCAGACCATCCAGGACGATATCGACGCCGACAACGCGTCAATCGAGAGCGTCGATCGAAGCAAGTCGCTGGTGGCGATGCACTTCTGCCGGGGCAACGGCGGCCGGGGCGGCTGGCACACCGCCGGCGGCTACGACGCCATCGCCGAGCAGGTATTCACACAGCTCAAGTACGACGCCCTGCTGCTGGAGTACGACAGCGACCGCGCCGGCGGCTTCGAGCCCCTGCGCTTCGTGCCCAAGGGTGTCGTAGTCGTCCTCGGCCTCATCACCACGAAGTCCGGGGACCTGGAGAAGGCCGAAGACATCGTGCGTCGCATCGAAGAAGCCTCGAAGTTCGTGGACATCGACGACCTGGCCCTGAGCCCGCAGTGCGGCTTCGCCTCCGTGGCCATGGGCAACCCGGTAACGCCGGAAGAGCAGCGCAAGAAGCTGGAGCTTGTCGTCGAGGTGGCGAGCAAGGTCTGGGGATAGGGGCCAACCTGCGCGCGAACGCTGAATGTTATTACGTAGACCTTAACCACAGGTGGTGTGCTGCGTTGCTACACTCGACTGAGTGATCTTCCAGGCCCGGTGCAACGTAACGAATTGAGATGAACCGCCTACGTATCTCTGATACATGGCCTGCCGTCCTCGGCGGGCTCGTGGCCATCGCCGCAGTCCTGCTCCTGCGTACCCTCACGCAAACGCGCCTGTTCGCCGAGATTGCCCTCGAGGCGATGGTCGACGTGCTGCCCGGCGAGAGCTTCTCCGACATGCTCGGCGTGTTCGGTCCCTACGGCAAAGCGCTCTTCTTCGTCTCCGTCCTGGGCTTCCAGCTCCTCCTGTACGTCGTGGTCTGGATGCAGCTCCGTCGCGTAACAAATGCGGCACGCGCGGCAGTGCTCAGCGTGGCGATCGCCGCCGCGCTGCTATCGACCGCGGTGCTGATCGGGCTCTTGGTGGCCCTCATCGTGACGACAGACGCGTCGCTGGGCTCCGAGACAGGCTGGCTGGAGTTCGCCTTCGTGACGGCGATGGCGTCGGTGCTTTACGCGGCGATCGCCGGTATCCAAACGTTGGGCCTGGGTGCAGGCGCCGACGACGGGACAGAGGCGTACTACGAAGACGAGTCGCGACGCCGCTTCTTGACGCGCATCCCTGGGCTTGCGGTCGGTGGCCTGGCGCTCGTCGTCATCGGACGCGTCGTGCGCGATGCCGCCCGCGGGGGCGTCCAGCGCTCGACGCGGGGACAGCCGACGCAGCCGGTGACGTCGAACCGCGACTACTACGTCGTCTCCAAGAACCTCATCGACCCGCAGGTCAGCTCGGGCTCGTGGACTCTGCACGTCGGCGGCTTCGTAAACCAGAAGCTGGACCTGCGCTACAACGACCTCCTCGCCTTCCCGACACAGGAGCAGTACACGACCATGCAGTGCATCAGCAACGGCGTCGGCGGGGAGCTGATAAGCAACGCCCTCTGGAAGGGCGTGCCGCTGAAGACGGTGCTCAATCGCGCCACCATCCAGCGCGAGGCAAAGTTCGTCATGTTTCGCTGCACGGACGGCTACACCGAGTGCCTGCCCCTCGACTTCGCGCTGCAGGACCACGTCATCCTTGCCTACCAGATGAACGGCGAGCAGCTGCCCCAGAAGCACGGCTTCCCGGCTCGTCTACTGGCGCCCGGCAAGTACGGCATCAAGCACCCGAAGTGGATCACGGACATCATGCTTATGGACGAAGAGACCTTCGGCTATTGGCAGCAGCAAGGCTGGACGCAGGAAGCGCGCATGAACACCTCGGTGCGCATCGACGTTCCCGGCTTCTACGGCGAAGCGACACCGAACTCGACCTACCTCATCGAGGGCCTCTCGTACTCGGGCGACCGCGGCATCAGCAAGGTCGAGGTCTCGACAGACAACCGCAAGACGTGGTCTGAAGCCGTGCTCAAGCCGCCCCTGGGCCCGTACACCTGGGTGCTGTGGTCGTACGAGTGGCGGGTTCCGCGTGACGAGGGCGAGTATCGAGTCTGGGCGCGCGCCACGGACGGTACGGGAGAGCTGCAGACGGACGACGTAGCTGACCCGTATCCTGACGGCGCCACCGGCTGGCACGAAACAATCGCTGTGGTAACCGCCGAAAAGCCGATGTGACTCTGGAAAGGCGCACGGCTACGTGCGGATGCGTAAAATACGCCATCGTCCCCTGATGGCCGACGCCTTCGAAGGAGCCCCCATGTGACCGTCGCAGACCAGACGATTCGCCGCTATGGAGACGAGAGCGCCCAGCAGCTGATCGCCAAAGCCACCGAGCTGATCCCGGCGATCCGTGCTTACTCGGACCAGATCGAGCGCGACCGGCGCCTGCCCCCTGAGTTGGTGGCGGAAATGCGCGATGCGGGCTTCTTCCACGCCTTGCTGCCCCGTGATCTCGGCGGCCTCGAAGCAGACCCGGTGACGGCGGGGCGCGTTGTCGAGGAGGTGTCGAAGGGCGACGCGTCGGCCGGGTGGTGCGTCATGCTGGCAGCGCAGTCGTGCATGTTTGCCGGCTTCATGCCAGCCGAGGAGTCGCGCACGATCTGGGGAAACGGCGGCATCGTGGCCGGCACCGCCCGTCCCATCGGTCGCGCCGTGGCGGTGGACGGCGGCTTCGACGTGTCGGGGAGGTGGCCCTTCGCCAGCGGCAGCACCCACGCCACGTGGTTCGCGGCGGAATGCGTGATCTATGACGGCGACCAGAAGCGTGTCGATGAGAACGGCAACGACCGCACCAAGATGCTCTTCGTCCCGGCAAGCGAGGTGACAATCCACGACACCTGGGACACCCTCGGCCTGCGTGGAACGGCGAGCAACGACTTCAGCATCGAGCACGCCTTTGTCCCCGAATCGCGCGGCTTCCAGGTAATCGTGGACAAACCGGTGCATCCGTCACCTCTGTATCGCACCGAACCGCTGGGGTTCATCAACCACGGCGCCCAATCGCTCGGCGTCGCCCGCAGCGCTATCGAGTCGACGATCGAGATCGCCGCTAAGAAGGACGGCTGGGGCGGGGTCAAGGTCAAGGATCTGCCTCGCCTCCAGAGCACCGTCGCTGAGGCCTCCGCGATTGTGGGCTCGGCCGCCAACTACCTCTACGAAGCGTCGTGGGCCTTATGGCAGCAGGCGCTGGAAGGTGACACAGACCCGGCGCTCCGCGCGACCGTACGCCTGGCAACGAGTCACGCGACCAAGTCCTCCGTGCAGGCGGTCGACATGATGCACGCCATCCTGGGCACGGCTTCGGTGATGTCGTCCAGCCCACTCTCGCGAAACCTGCGTGACATCCACACCGCATCTGCCCACGTCATGATCGGCACCATGACCTTCGAAGCCTCCGGGCGCGCCCTCATGGGCATGGAACCGCAGTTCCCGTTCTTCTAAGCATGACACTGGAGGAGATTAACGCCGTCACCCTGTCCGTAACGGATATGGCGCGGTCGTTCGCGTTCTACACGAAGCTCGGCTTCAGGGTTGAATACGGCGGCCCTGACGCCAGCTTCACCAGCTTCCGCGTCGGCGTACAGTTCCTCAACCTCGACCTCACGCCCGGCTACAAGGCAGCGCAAAACTGGGGTCGCACGATCTTCCACGTCTCGGGCGTCGATGCCATCTACCGTCGCGCGCTCGACGCCGGCCTGACGCCGGAGATGCCTCCCAGCGATGCATCCTGGGGCGAGCGCTACTTCCACATCCTCGACCCCGATGGACACGAACTGAGCTTCGCGAAGCGCCTGTAGATTCGAGAAACCTGTTGTCCGGGCTGCCGTCGCCGCAACGTACCTTTTAGTACCACTCCCGGACACTGAATGCAGCGATGGTAAGTCCTCGAGACTTGAAAGCTGCTCCAGACCGATCGCGGCGCCTTCGAAGTGAGCACGGCGTCTTGAGACGCTATCGTGTTGCGCGGCGACTGTCGGCCATCTTTGATGTCACCCTGGCTCCGCTGGCCGTGGTGACCCTCCTTCTCCTGGCTGTCGAGCTCTTCGTGAGCCTGAGGCCGCCATGGGGCACGGTCGTGTATTGGATGCAGGTGGTAATTTGGGGTATCTTCCTCGCCGCATTCGGGCTTGAGGTTTCACAGGCGCCGGACAGGCCGCGATACATCCGGAAAAACCTTCTTCTTGTTATCGCTCTCCTCGTTCCGGCACTGAGGATATTGCGGGCCGCCCAGGCAGTGCGTGTATTGCGCACGGGCCGGGTTGTGCGAGGACTCAACGTGGCTCGCACCGGTGCTTCTCTAAACCGTGGCCTGAAGGCAATCCAGGAATTCCTGGGATTCAGCCAGATCGCTTTGGTTGCGGCCCTCGCGATTATCGTTTGGCTCATCGGAGCCGGTTTGGTCTCCTACCTCGAGCAAGCTACCGGAAGTGGCCTTGGCAGCATCAGCCATGCCTTGTGGTGGTCGGCAAGTGTCCTGACCACCGTGGGCATCTCAAGCGAGCCGGAGAGCCTTGAAGGACGGACTGTAGCAATTGGACTGCGCCTCTTCGGTGTTGCGGTCGTCGGTTACGTTACGGCGCGGCTGGCGGCCTACATTCTCGGCAGCAAGCGGGCATCCGAGAGCAGCAATGAGATGCGGTTGCTCCGGGAAGAAATCGCGGCGCTCCGTAACGAGCTGCATGATGACAGGGCATCCTCTGAGGCGGACCCACCGAACCGACGACAAGATCGCCGCGCTGGCTAAAGCATGAATGCAGGGTTACCATCCGCTCATCCCGCTGGAGGTGACGCTTGATTGAGACGATGGCGTTCGGTAAGACAGGACACGAGAGTACGCGCACCATCTTCGGCGCTGCCGCGTTCATGCGCGTCGACCAGCGCACTGCAGATCGGACGCTGGACGTGCTGCTCGAGCACGGCATCAACCACATCGACGTCGCTGCTAGTTACGGCGGCGCCGAAGAT
>Ga0247825_10002029_pt1 | contig 13375 bp, 13 predicted proteins | sample 13C_Vanillin_Day_FD_194413 | JGI IMG/M metagenome (GOLD analysis project Ga0247825, IMG submission 194413) | Soil microbial communities from agricultural site in Penn Yan, New York, United States - 13C_Vanillin_Day48 | ecosystem: Environmental > Terrestrial > Soil > Agricultural land | place...
CGGGTGATGCGCGAGACGTCGAGCAATCGGCCGGGATCGTCGAGCGGCAGGCCAAGAACCTCGCGCGGCTGCTGGACGACCTGCTCGACGTCTCGCGCATCACCCGGGGCCGGATCGAGCTGCGCTTGCAGACGCTGTCGATCGCCGACGCCGTCACCAGCGCGCTGGAGGCCACGCGCCCGCTCGTCGACGAGCGGCACCAGACGGTGTCGGTGACCCTGCCGCCCGTGCCGCTCAACGTCCAGGCCGACCCCGCGCGCCTCGAGCAGATCATCGTCAACGTCCTGAACAACGCCTCCAGGTACACGGCGCCCGGGGGCCGGATCAGCGTCATCGCCGCCGAGGAAGGGAGCGAGGCGGTCTTGCGCATCCGCGACACGGGCATCGGGATCGCCGCGGACGTGCTTCCCCGCATCTTCGACCTCTTCGTCCAGGGGGATCAGTCCCTGGCGCACACCTCCGGCGGCCTGGGCATCGGCCTCACGCTCGTGCACCGGCTGGTCGCGCTGCATCGCGGGCGCGTGAGCGCCCACAGCGAGGGACTGGGGCGCGGCAGCGAGTTCACGATCGCGCTTCCGCTCAGCCCCCAGCCCGCCGCCGGCGGCACGCCGGTCGCGTCCCTGCCCGAGCGGGGCCCCGCCGCCGCCGTCCTGCTCATCGAGGACAACACGGATGCCCGGCAGAGCCTGCGCTCGCTGCTCGAGCACGAGGGCCACCGGGTGGAGGAAGCCGCCGACGGTGCCGGCGGCCTGGCCCGGGCCGAGACGACCCGGCCCGACATCGTCCTCGTCGACATCGGCCTGCCGGGTATGGACGGCTACGAGGTGGCCCGCCGCATCCGCTCCCAGCGCGGGGCGGCGCCGATCCTCGTCGCGATCACCGGCTACGGCCAGGCCGACGACCGGCGGCGCTCGCTCGAGGCCGGCTTCGACGCCCACCTGACGAAGCCCGTGTCCCCCGACCACCTCACCCACGTTCTGGCCGGGCTGAGCCGGCGCCGCGACAAGCGCGCTCAGTAGTCGTAGACGTGCTCGACGGAGACGCCGGCCTTGTCGAGCTGGCGAATCGTCGCGGCCAGGCGCTCGACGGCAACGTCGAGGCCGATCCGGCGGCGATCCGGCCTGGACTGGATCGCCACCTCGAACAGCGGCGTCACGCTCGGCAGTGAGGGCAACGGCCCCTTCGGCGCCAGGACCGTGACGAGGATCCGCCGATTGCCCGCGATCTCGGCGATGTCGCGGCCGCGGCGAGCCAGCGCCACCACCAGGTCCGTATAGGGCTGATGGCGCGGCGACCGGATCAGCGTGCGGCCGGCCCCGAGCTCGCGCACGATCGTGATCCGGCGGTCCGGCGCGACGTCGCCGGGCTCGAGCCCGATGACGACGGTGTGGATCTCGAGGTCCGCGGCGCCCAGAGCGGTGGCCGAGGCCAGACCGATGAGCGCCCCGGAGACCGCCTTGACGCCGTACTCGGAGGTGAAGACGGCGCGGCGCTCGAGCTTCCGCCCCGCCTGGGCGCCGCGATACGGTGTCTCCCGCCAGAAAGCCGCCAGCCGCGAGCCGAACGGATACTCGTACCAGGGCGTGAGCCGCAGGAACGCCGCATAGGCCTTCATGTCGCGTGCGGCGAACTCGTCCTCGGCGGTCTTGCCGGCACCGCGCAGCCGCTCGAAGGCGCGGCCGACGGTGTTCTCGTAGGCGCCCTTGAGCGCGAGCTCGGCGGTGAAGCTCCACCCGATCGTGTAGAGCATGACCCTGGTGTCGAGGGCGACGCCGCCCTGCGCCGTCACCACGCGGGTGAGCCCGCAGAGACTGCGCCAGAAGCCGACGATCTGCCGGCCGTAGGCGAAGTCGCTCTCGTCGCCGCGCTGCAGCACGCCCGCGAGGTCCTCGTAGGCGTAGACGATGTGCCACTCCGGAAACGACAGGTAGCTGTCGGCCTCGCGGCGCCCGTACCCGGGCTCGGTCACGAGCGGCGCCGGCGGCCGCACGAGGGGCTCGCGCGACGCCCTGCAGACGCTCTCGATGAGGACGATCGGCGTCGACAGGACCACGGCGAGGACCAGCAGCGCGAGCAGCACCGGCCTGGTCCAGCCGCGCATCGTCAGCGGAGGGCGGCCACGCAGGGCGGCCAGACCCGCGCCAGCACGAACCCCGCGAAGGCGGCGAAGCCGCCGATCGCGATGTGGGGCAGGTTCATCAGCATACGCGTCCGCAGGGCAGGTCCAGCCGACCGTGCAGGACGATGCCCAGGTCGAGGTAGCCGGAGCCGGTGGCGAGGCCGAGCAGCCCGTCGAGACAGTACAGCGTGCCGAACACGCGGAAGAAGACCACGGTGGCGCCGATCGAGTGCCAGGCGGCCAGCTCGCCGGTCATCGACCCGGGGCGCCAGTGACGCGCGATCGGGACGGCGTTGAGCCGGCTGGCGTCGTCGAGGAGAAGCGGCCGGGAAGGGCTCTGGGCCCCTCGGGAAGCACTTCGAGGACGGCCGCGGCGGCGGCGGCGCCAAGCAGCGCACGGCGGGAGACCGGCCTCATCGCCGCGGGGCGGCCGCCATGCTCACGATAGTGCGCCGGAGGCGGCGGCGGCGTCAACTTTCCGTCGCCCTCGCGCAGCGCCGGCCGCGCGGTACAGTGTCGGCGAGCGACATCCGGTCGGCGCGAGGGACACGATGAAGATCGCCCAGGTGGCCGTGGACGTGCTGCGGGTTCCCGTCGATCAGCCCTACCTGGCGGGCGGACGGACGGTCGACGCGAACTGGCACGTGCTGGCCCGCATCACGACGTCCGACGGGGTCGAGGGTGTCGGTTACATCGTGTACCCGCGCCCGGATCTCATGCCGGCGATCGGCCACGCCGCGCGGGAGCTGGGCGAGCACCTGATCGGCCTGAGCGTGCTGGAGCCCGCAGCGGCCTGGGAGCGGCTGGCCCGGCGCGGTGACTGGGCCGGCCCGGGCGGCCTGCTCCACTGCGCCCTGGCGCCGCTCGACATCGCGGTGTGGGACGCCGGCGGCAAGACGCTCGGCCAGCCGCTGCATCGGCTCCTCGGGGGCTCGCGCGATCGGGTGCCGACCTATGCGAGCGACGGACTCTGGTACAGCCTCGCGCCTGCTGCGCTGGCCGCCTCGGCCAGGCGCCACGTGGAGAGCGGCTTCGGGGCGGTGAAGCTCCGGCTCGGGCGAGAGGCCACCCCCGAGGCCGAGGTGCGGCGCGTCCAGGCGGTGCGCGAGGCCGTCGGGCCGGACGTGCGGATCATGGTCGACATCAACGAGAGCTGGTCGCCGGTGCACGCGCGCCGCGGGGGCCGCGCGCTGCAGGACGCAGGCATCGCGTGGCTCGAGGATCCCCTCCACCATCTCGACCTGGCCGGGACCGCCGAGCTGCGGCGGCAGCTCGAGATCCCCATCGCCGCCGGCGAGCACGTCTATCACCTGGATGGCTTCCGCGCGCTCCTGGAGGCGCGGGCCGTCGACGTGCTCATCCTCGACCTGGCCCGGGTGGGCGGCGTGACGCCGTGGCGGACGATCGCCGCGCTGGCTCAGGCGCACCGGGTGCCGGTGTGCGGCCACGTGGTCCCCGAGATCCACGTGCACCTGGTCGCGGCCGTCCCCAACGGACACCTGGCGGAGTACGTGCCCCGCTCGGCCGGCATCCTCACCGCGATGCCGCGCATCGAGCAGGGCGAGCTGGTGGCGCCATCGGCGCCGGGACTGGGCCTGGCCCTCGACGAGGCCGCGGTGCGACGCTACCGCGTCGGCTGACGCCGGTGCGCTACCGCAGCCCCACCACCTCGCGGAAGCGGCGCAGCGTCTCGATGTGATCGGCCGGCGTCGCCAGCCCCAGACCGGCGGTGTGGATGCAGAGGTGGCTGATGCCGCGCATCGCGCGCCACGCGTCCAGCTCCTTGCCCCAGTCCGCCGGCGGGATCTGGGACAGCGCCATGCGGCCCTCGACGCCGAAGGCCCCGGGGTCGCGGCCGGCCTCGCGGACCAGGCCGTGAATCCGATCGACCGCGGCCTGCCCGGCCGCCCCGGCGCGGAAGTGCGGCAGCCAGCCCTCGGCCAGGCGGGCCATCCGGCGCTGCACGATCTCGCTCTCGCCGCCCATCCAGATCGGGATCGGCCGCTGCACCGGCAGTGGGTTGAGGCCGGCGTCGGCGATACGATGCTCGCGGCCGGTGAACGTCACGAGCTCCCGGGTCCACAGCGCGCGCATCACCTCGATCTGCTCCTCGATGCGGCGCCCGCGCTTCGTGAAATCCTCGCCGAGGGCCTCGAACTCGACCGGGTTCCAGCCGACCCCGACCCCGAGCCGCAGCCGCCCGCCCGAAAGCACGTCGACGGCCGCCGCCTGCTTGGCGACCAGCGCGGTCTGGCGCTGCGGCAGGATGACGATGCCGGTCACCAGCTCGACCCGGCGCGTGGCCGCGGCCAGGAAGCCGAAGAGCACGAACGGCTCATGGAAGCCGTGGCGGTACGTGTAGGGTCCCTTCCAGCCCCCCGGGCGCTCGGGATTGGCGCCCAGCACGTGGTCGAAGACCAGGATGTGCGTGAACCCCATCGCCTCGACGGCCTCGGCGTACGCCTTGATGGCCGACGGGTCGTTGCCGATCTCGGTCTGTGGCAGGACGACGCCGATCTTCATGGAAGCCTCCTCGCCGCTCTCACGCGCGGCCCCGGCGAAGCGCACGACCGGGCCGGGCGCCCGTGTGGACCCCGTCACGGGCGACCGCGACGCCGTTGACGTAGACCGCGCGAATCCCCGTCGGCGCCCGGCGCGGCGACTCATAGGTCGCCGTGTCGGCGATGCGCGCGGGATCGAAGACGACGAGATCGGCGAAGGCGCCCGCGCGGACCGCGCCCCGGTCGGCGAGCTGGAACTTCCGCGCCGACATGCCGGTCATGCGGTGAACGGCCGTGGCGAGGTCCAGCACCTTCTCGTCGCGCACGTAGTGGCCGAGGACGCGGGCGAAGCAGCCGTAGAGGCGGGGGTGCGGCTTGCCGCCGGTCGGCACGCCGTCGGAGCCGATCATCGTGGTCGGATGCGCCATGACCGTCCTCACGTCGGCCTCGTCCATGGTGAACACCACCACGAAGCACGCCTCGCCTTCGCCCTCGACGATGCGGTGGGCCGCGGCCTCGGCCCCGAGGCTCCACGACGACGCCAGAGCCGCGACCGTGCGGCCTTCCCACTCGGGATGCTTCGGCGCCGAGGCGACGAGCACGTCGCCGCCGCCGAGCTGACCGAGCCCGCCCGGACTGTCCGCGCGAAACCCGCCGTTCTGCAGGACGGCGGCCAGCGAGGTGCTGCCCGCGACGGAGGGATACTGGTCGGCGGTGACGTCAAGGCCGCGCGCCCGGGCCTCGTCGATCAGCCGCAGCGAGTCGCGCACGCGCCCCCAGTTGTTCCGCCCGCTCGCCTTGTGGTGCGAGATCTGCACGGGCACCCCGGCGTCCTCGCCGATGCGGATCGCCTCCCGGACGGCGTCGAGCAGCCCGTCCGCCTCGTTGCGCATGTGGGAGGCGTAGAGCCCGCCCGCCGGACCGCCCAGCTCGCGGGCCAGCGCAACGATCTCGTCCGTCCGGGCATAGCGGCCCGGCTCGTAGATCAGGCCGGTCGAGAGCCCGACGGCGCCGGCGCCGACGCCCTCGCGCACCCACGCTCGCATGCGGTCGAGCTCGGCCGCGGTCGGCGCCCGCTGCTCGAGCCCCAGCGCGCCGTAGCGCAACGAGCCGTGGCCCATGAGCGCGGCCACGTTGCAGCTCGGCCGCGCCTCGCCCACCCGCTCCAGGTAGCCCCCGAATCCCTCCCACCGCGGGGGGTCGGCATCGGGATGCAGGCGGCGGAAGCGGCGCAGACCGGCCTCGAACGGCACCACGCCCGAGCCGCAGTTGCCGACCACGTCGCTGGTGACGCCCTGCAGGACCTTGAAGCCCATCTCGGGCTCGAGGAGCACGGCGAAGTCGTCGTGGGTGTGCACGTCGATGAAGCCCGGCGTCACGGCCAGGCCGCTCGCGTCGAGCTCTTCGACCCCGCGCTCGGCAACGGCGCCGACGGCAACGATGCGGTCGCCGCGCACGCCGACGTCGGCGTGCGTCCCCGGCGCCCCGGTGCCGTCGTAGACGGTGCCCCCGCGGATGACGACGTTCAGGCGTCCGCCCGCGTCCGCCATCAGCGGCTCCCCGGCACGACGCCGGCCGGCAGCGACTCGATGTGCGCGCAGATCTCGCGCGGGCGCGTCACCCAGACGCGCTCGCGGTGCGCGAGCACGTGCTGCAGCGCCCGGCGCAGCCGCCGGAGGCGATAGGGCCGGCCGAAGACGAACGGGTGCAGCGAGATCGGGCACACCAGCGGCTGGCGCGCCGACTGCGCCAGCATCTCGTCGAACTGGTCGACGATCATGTCGGCGAACTCCTCCGAGGTGTAGTGGTACCAGATGATGCCGCGCGTGTCGTTCACCTCGATGGGGTACGGCACGGCCAGGATCCGGCCCCGGCGCGTGCGCATCCAGATCGGCTGATCGTCCATCGTCCAGTCCATCACGTACCGGTAACCCGCCTCCTGCAGCAGATCGAGCGTGACACTGCTGTTCGACAGCCACGGGCTCATCCAGCCGACCGGCGGCGCCCCCTCGTGCCGGGCGATCGTGGCGGTGACGTCGGCGATCAGCGCGCGCTCCTTGTCCTCGCCCAGGTGGCCCTGCTCCTCGGAGTTGGTCACGCCGTGGCCCAGGATCTCGTCGCCCCGCGCGCGCAGTCGCGCGGGGATGTCCGGCGCCGCCTCGTAGACCGCGGTGTTCATCTGGGCCTCGGCCGGCATGCCCAGCTCGTCGAGCAGCTCGAACAGGCGCCAGATGCCCACCCGGTTGCCGTAGTCCCGCCAGCTGTAGACGCTGTGGCTCTGCGCCTGATCAGGCGGGGCGATGGCCGCGCCCTTGCCGACCCCGAAGCCGAACGCCTCGATGTTGAGGGCGAGGTAGACGGCGAGCCGGCGTCCGCCCGGCCAGGCGTAATCCGCTCGCGTCGTGATGCTCGAGTAGTCGTAGCGTCCGTGCGTCGGTAGCATGGCGGGTTCGTCCTCCCGGCCGTCGATGGTTGCGCTATCGTACGCCGAGATCGCCGACAGGAGGACCCCGATGATCGACCCGGCGTTCACGCTCGAGAAGAAGACGGCCCTCGTCGTTGGCGCGGCCAACGGGATCGGGCGGGCGACGGCGCTGGCGTTCGCGGCGGCCGGCGCCGCCGTCGCCTGCGCCGACGTCGAGGAGGCGGGCGCCCGGGCCGCCGCGGGCGAGATCGAGAAGGCCGGCGGCCGGGCGCTCCCGCTGCATCTCGACGTCACCGACAGCGGGCGCTGCCGTGCCGCCGTGGCCGCCACCGTCGAGCGGTTCGGAGGCCTCGACGTGCTGCTCTACGGCGCCGCCGACAACGAGCCGACCGCCACCGTCCTGGAGCTCGACGAGGCCGCGTGGGACCGCGTGCTCCGGATCAATCTCACCGGCGCGTTCCTGATGGCCAGGGCCGCGATCCCCGCGATGATCGCGCGCGGCGGCGGCAGCGTGATCCTCATCGCCTCGCAGCTCGGGCGGGTCGCCTCGCCCGGGCGCCCGGCCTACTGCGCGACCAAGGGCGCCCTCATCCAGCTCGCGAAGGTGCTGGCCGCCGACCACGCCGCCCAGGGCATTCGCGCCAACACGCTCTCCCCGGGCGCGATCGAGACGCGGCGCCTGCTCCGCCGCTGGAAGACCATGGACGAGGCGCGTCGCATGATGGGCCCCAAGCACCTGCTCGGTCGGCTCGGCCTGCCCGAGGAGATCGCCCGCGCCGCCGTCTACCTCGCCAGCGACGCCTCGGCGTTCATGACCGGCAGCGACCTGCTCATCGACGGCGGCTACACGGCGGTGTAGGCGCGGGCCAGACGTGATCGCCGCGCCTCGCCTGCTCGGGTCTTCGCTATGCGCGGCCGTCCAGGGTCGCCGGGAGCGGGGCCGGAGCTGGACCTCCGGCCTAAGATGAGCCATGGCGACGGTTGACCGCGACGCGCTCCGGCGGCGCCTGGGTCGGGTGGGCGTGTGGGGCGTTCTCGCGAGAGAGTCGACGGCGCAGGAGCGGCCGGCGGCGGCCGAGATCGAGCGCTTCGGCTACGGCGCGCTCTGGTTCGGCGAGGGGCCCGCCACCAAGGAAGCCTTCGCCCACGCTGCCGTCCTGCTCGCCGCCACCGAGCGGATCGTCGTGGCCACGGGGATCGCGAACATCTATGCGCGTGACCCGACTGCGATGAACAACGCGGGGCTCACCCTCACCGAGGCCTACCCCGGTCGCTTCGTGCTCGGCCTGGGCGTCAGCCACCTGCCGCTCGTGCAGGCCAGGGGCCACGACTACGGGCGGCCCCTGGGAGCCATGCGCGCATACCTGGACGCGATGGAGCGCGTGAAGTATGCTGCGCCACCGCCGCCCGAGCCGCCGCCCCGGGTACTCGCGGCCCTCCGGCGGAGGATGTTGGAGCTCGCGCGCGATCGCACCGACGGCGCCCATCCGTACCTCGTCACACCCGAGCACACGGCCCGTGCTCGCGCCGTCCTGGGAGCCGGTCCGCTGCTCGCGCCCGAGCAGGCGGTGGTCGTCGAGACTGACCCAGCCCGGGCCCGGGCCGCCGGCCGCCACCATCTCGCCCTGTATCTGACCCTACCGAACTACGTGAACAATTTCCGCGAGATGGGGTTCGACGACGCCGACCTCGCCGCTGGTGGCAGCGACCACCTGGTCGACGCCCTCGTGGCGTGGGGTGACGTGGAGACGGTCGCCGACCGCGTGCGGCAGCATCACGCGGCCGGTGCCGACCACGTGGCGATCCAGGCCATCGCGACCGACCCCGGCCGCGCGCTCGACGATCTCCGGGTGCTCGCCCCGGCGCTGCTCTCCTAACCGAAGTCTGACCCCCCTCGCTGACAGGAGACGCCTCATGTCCGACATGACCCTCGCGATGGCCGAGCGCGCGGTGCGCGCCGCGCAGGCCCGGGCCCAGGAGCTCGGCACCCCCATCACCGTCACCGTCGTCGACGACGACGGCCGGCTCATCCTGTGCGCACGCGGCGATGGCACCGCCTTCCTCACCCCCGAGACGTCGCGCGGCAAGGCCGTGGCGGCCGCCGCCTTCCGCCGCAGCACGAAGGAGATGGTCGAGCTCGCCCGGGAGCACCCGGCGTTCTGGAACGCCATTCCCGGGCTCGTCCCCGGTCAGCTCCTGGCCAGCACGGGCGCGGTGCCGATCAGCAAGGAGGGCCGGGTGATCGGCGCCATCGGCTGCGGCGGCGGCACCGGCGAGCAGGACCACCAGTGCGCCGTCGCCGGCGCCGCCGCCGTCTGAGGACCGCGCGACAGTCCTAGCGATTCAGGATGGCGGCGAGCTCGCGCGCCGCCGCGGCGCCGCGCTCGGCGAACTGGCGGCAGAGCCCGGCGTAGCGGGCGGGGTCGAGCAGAGCCTCGACCTGGGCGGCCGTGAGAGCGGCGCTCACGTGCGGATCCTCGGCCAGGACATCGCGGAACGGTCGCGACTGGGTGACCGCGGCCTGCGCCGCCTCGTAGACTGCGTCGTGCGCCCGCTGGCGGCCGATCTGCTTGCCGAGCTCCAGCATGAGCGCCTCGGCCATGATCAGGCCGCCCGACAGGTCGAGGTTCTCGCGCATGCGCTCGGGAAACACCTGCAGCCCGTCGAACAGCACGATCATCCGCTGCAGCGTGTCGCCGGTGAGCTCGCAGGCCTGCACGAGCGCCCGGCTCATCATGATGCTGGTGGTGCGGTCGGCCTCGTGCTCGGTCTGCATCGCCTCCAGTGCCAGCGGCACCAGCGCCCGGATCTGGGCGGCGGCGGCGATGATGTCCTGCGAGAGCTTCGGGTTGCGCTTCTGCGGCATGGTGCTGCTGCCCACCGTCCCCGGCGGCACCGGCTCCTCCAGCTCGCCGAACTCCTGTTTCATCAGCGTGTAGACCTCGCGCCCGACCTTGCTGCAGGTCGCGGCGAGCATGCCGAGGAGCAAGACGTACTCGGCCTGGTGATCGCCGAGGGTGCGGGCGGGCACCGGCATCGGGCGCATCCCGAGGCGGGCCGCCATCTTCTCCTGGGTCGCGAGCCCGAGCTCGCCCAGCGAGGCGAGCGTACCGGCGCCGCCGCCCAGCATCGCCACGAACACGCGGGCCTCGCAGCCGCGCAGGCGCTCCACGTGACGGCCGAGCTCGTCGATCCACACCGCGACCTTGAAGCCGAACGTCGCGGGCACCGCGTGCTGACCGTGCGTGCGGCCCGGCAGCAGGACGTCCTTGGTGCGCTCGGCCAGGTCGGCGAGCGTGGTCAAGATGGCCGCGAGCTGGCGCAGGAAGATCTCGTGGGCGCGGCGCACCTGGAGGAGCTGGCCGGTCTGGGTGACGTTCTGGGTCGTCGCGCCCCAGTGCACGTAGCCGCCCGCATCGCCCTCGCACGCGCGATCCAGCGCCCAGACCACCGGCACGAGCGGGTGGCCGGTCCTGGCCAGCCCCGCCCGCACGGCCGCCAGATCGAGGTACTTCAGGTGCGCCTTGCGGACGATCTCCCGGGCGGCGCTCTCGGGGATGATGCCGAGCTCGGCCTGGGCCTCGGCCAGGGCGGCCTCCACGTCGAGCCAGGACTGAAAGCGCGCGGCCTCGGTGAACAGGGCGCGCACGCCGGGGTCGTCGATCCGGAGGGAGGTCGGCTCCTCAAGCATCGGCGGCCAGCCGCGCCACGTCGAAGTGGTACACCCGCGCGGCATTGCCGCCGACGATCTTGGCCTGCTCCTCGTCCGGCACGCCGGCCAGGATCTCGGCCAGGATCTTCCGCGACTGCGGGAAGGTGGACTCGCTGTGGGGGTAGTCGGAGCCCCACATCATGTTGTCCACGCCGATCGCATCCCGCAGCCGAATGCCGATGGCGTCCTCCTGGAAGCTGAGCACGACGTTGCGGCGGAAGAAGTCGCTCGGACGCAGGCCATCCTTGAACCGGTAGATCGCCTCGCCGTGACGCTCGCGATAGGTGTAGTCCATGGTGGAGAGCACGTGCGGCGCCCACGCGAGCTCGAACTCCACGATGGCCACCGTGAGGCGCGGATGGCGCTCGAAGACGCCCGAGAAGATCAGGTCGCACATCGAGAGTGCGGGATAGAACGCCTTCGTCGCCCGGCTGCTCGCGTCGCGCAACGTCTTGTCGCCAGCCCCGCGGATCTTCCCCTGCCGCCGGGTGGCGGTGTGCAGGCTGAGGGGCATGTCGAGCGCCTGGGCGGCCGCCCAGAACCGCTCGTACTCGGGCTGGTCGTAGCGCCGCTGCTCGAGCGGGTACTCGGTGATCATGGCGCCGGCCAGGCCCAGGCGGGCGGCCCGCTCCAGCTCCTCGACACCCTCCTCGACGTCGTCCAGGTTGACCATGGCGATGCCCTTGAGCCGGGCGGGATCCGTGCGGCAAAACTCCGCGAGCCAGTCGTTGTACGCGCGGAAGATGGCCGACATGAGCGCCCCGTCGGCCACCCGGAAGTAGAACAGGCCCTGCGAGGGATACAGCACCTCGCCGGCCACCCCGTCGAGTCGCATGTCGGCGAGATGCTGTTCCGGATCGTAGCCTCCCCGATGTACGTCCTCGAAGCGGCCCTGCGCGGAGATCGTCTCGGGAGCCTCGAAGCGGGCGCCGGCATTTGAGATGAGCCCGATGCCGGAGAGCACCTGATCCACCTCGACCACGAGCTGGTCGGCACCGTCGATGCGCTCCATCCGCGGCGCGCGCTCCCGGAAGGCCGCGTCGATCCGGGTCGTCCAGAGATCGGGCGGCTCGAAGACGTGCGAGTCGGACGAGAGGATCAACGCGGGCACCGTCGGCATCGGAACACCCTCCAGGCTCACCGGAACGCCGGCAGCACCTCGTCGGTCAGGATCCGCAGGCTGCGCGTCTCCAGCTCCGGCGGAATGAGGCCGCCGGGATTCAGCTCGGCCACGATGCCGTCCAGCCCCAGCTCGTCGCGCAGCCGGGTCAGGCGATCGATCACGCCGGCCGCCGTGCCGAAGGCCACCTTGCGCGCGAGGACGTCCTCGTAAGAGAGGGCGGCCATGCGCTCGGCCTGCATGCGGCGGCGGTCAGCCGGGCCGGCGCCGGCGCGCCCTACCGCCGCGCGGGCCAGCTCGGTCTGGCGCGCGAAGAACGCGGCCAGGCTCTCGCGCGGCTCCTCGGCGGCGCCCCGCTCGGTCGGCGAGGCGTAGACCGGGATGCGCAGATAAACGCTGGGCTGTCCGGCGTGGCCGGCCTCGCGCCAGGCCTGCCGGTACGGCGCGAGCTGTCCCTGCAGATCGGCGATCTCCGTGGTGCGCAGCCCGATGAAGATGGGCAGTCCCAGCCGCCCGGCCAGCGGAAACGTCTCGTCGCTGGTCGTGGCCATGCGGATCGGCGGATGCGGCACCTGGTAGGGGCGGGGCACGACCGTCGCGTTCTGGATCCGGTAGAACTCCCCGTCGTAGCTGAACGGCTCGCCCGTCCAGGCCCGGCGCAGGATCTCCAGCGCCTCGCGGAAGCGGGCCTGGCTCTCGGCGTAGGGCACGCCGTAGACGTCGTAGGTCCGCACCACGCCGCTGCGGCCGATCCCGAACTCGAGGCGGCCCTGGCTGATGTGATCGAGCGTGGCGACCTCCTCGGCGATGCGCAGGGGATGGTTCAGCGGCAGGACCTGGACCGCGGTTCCCACCCGCAGACGACGCGTCCGGGCGGCGATCGCGCTCGCGACCTGCAGCGAGGCCGAGATGACCGAGCGCGTCGGGGTGAAGTGGATCTCCCCGAGCCAGACGCAGTCGACGCCCCACGACTCGGCCCGGTCGGCCAGGTCGAAGACGTCCCGGAAGGCCGAGGCCTGGCTCGCCCCCTGGCGCATCTCCTCGACGAAGACCCCGAAGTGCACGGCTCCTCCTGTGACGGCGGGAGCATTGTAGAATCTCGCGGGTGTCCACGCCACGGGGGAGGCAGCGATGGGAAAGCTGGACGGCAAGGTGGCGCTGATCAGCGGCGGCGCGCGGGGACAGGGCGCGGCGGAGGCCGAGACGTTCGCGCGGGAGGGGGCGAAGGTGGTGTTCGGCGACATCCGGGACGCCGAGGGCCAGAAGGTCGAGGCCGCCATCCGCGATCACGGCGGCCAGGCCACCTACCTGCACCTGGACGTCACCAGCGAGGCCGACTGGCAGAACGCCGTGCAGACCGCGGTCAGCCGCCACGGCAAGCTGGACATCCTGATCAACAACGCTGCGATCGTCATCCCCCGCGTGCCGATCGAGGAGCGCACGGTCGCCGAGTGGGACCAGGTGATGGCGGTCAACGCCAAGGGCGTCTTCCTCGGCA
>Ga0247825_10002030_pt1 | contig 13374 bp, 12 predicted proteins | sample 13C_Vanillin_Day_FD_194413 | JGI IMG/M metagenome (GOLD analysis project Ga0247825, IMG submission 194413) | Soil microbial communities from agricultural site in Penn Yan, New York, United States - 13C_Vanillin_Day48 | ecosystem: Environmental > Terrestrial > Soil > Agricultural land | place...
ATCCTCTGCGGCACACTCCATCGTGCCTAGGGTTACCAATTCGAGCAGGCGGGTTACGGCTCCGGAGTTCATGTTGTTGAGATGATTGATCAGTGCGTCATTGTCGGCATAGTGCTCATGAATATAGATCGTGTCTTTCGCTGCATTTGCCCAGAAAGAGTACTCGAGCAGCCCGGGATGCTGGCGCGCATCTTCTGCATTGATATGACAGATCTTCGCTACCTCTTCGAAGTGCTTGGGCTCGAAGGTCATTCTGCCATTCAGCCTGATATATGTCATCTTCCCTACTCCATTCATATCGCGAGAGTGCTGCCTGGCATGTCCACGGATATCTAGGCAAGCAGATGTCGACAGTCGTGCGAATGCGCATTCACACCGAATAAATCGCCGTTCCACCCAGTGCCCCAGAACATCCCGAATAGATCGATCGAAACTAGCTACTTGGCGGCTGAACCCGCGTCCACCCGCAACTGGGTACCCGTCACATACCGACCGAGGTCGGAGGTGAGGTAAACAATAGCGTTGCTGATGTCGACGGGATCAATCCACGGTATGGGCATCGCGTTGAGGCCCTTGAATGCGTCAGCCGCCTTTTCTTCGTCCTGCGCAGAGCCGACAGAGAGACCAGTTCCCGGAAGGAAGAGATCGAAAGTCGCCTGATTTAATGCCATTCCCGTCTTTACCGTTGTGGGATGGACGGTATTAACTCGGATCATGTGCGGACCGAGTTCCACGGCCATCGATTGCATCAGTCCGACCACCCCGGCCTTGGCTGCTGAATAGTGGTTCAGGTTTTGTAGGCCGACGTGTGCTGATGAGGAGGACACCAGCACCATTGCCCCGGCACCGCGGTCGATCAAGTGCGGAACGGCTGCGCGGGCAACGTTCCACACGCCCGTCAAGTTGACGTCGATAACAGTTTGCCAGTGATGGGGAGTCAGCTCCTCCGAACGGTAGTAGGACGTAATGCCGGCGTTTGCGACCACGATATCGAGTCCGCCGAGTTCTGCGGCACCGTCGTCGACGACCTTGGTCACTGCATCGAAGTCTCGGACGTCGGTTTGACTCGCGATGATGCGACGACCCAGCTTCTTGACCAACACGACAGTCTCATCGAGATCTTCACGGGTTCCCAATCCGTATGGGACTGTGTCGATGTCAGCGCAAATATCCAACGCGATGATGTCCGCGCCCTCTTCCGCCAATCGAACCGCGTGCGAGCGACCCTGACCGCGTGCGGCACCACTGATCACAGCCACTTTTCCGTCAAGCAAACCCATCGTTGAATGCCCCTTCTACTCGTCCGACGCTGTATGTGCTCTTCATCCCAACCTTTCGGACCCGCGCGGAGTCGATGTGGGAGGACTACCAGGCTCGGTCGTCGAGTCGTCGAGTCGGCGACCGAGCCCCTCGCTGCTAGCGCGCCAGGTATCCGCCGTCCACGGGAAGCGGAACCCCGTTGACAAAGCTCGCGTCGTCGCTCGCGAGGAATGCCGCGGCAGCAGCGATCTCCTCGGGCTGACCCTGTCGGCCGAGCGGAACGTTGACAGTGAAGCTGTCGACGACGTCGGACACGTCGGCGCCCGTGTCGCGCCCGAAGAACTGCGGGAGCATCGGAGTCGCGATCGGGCCGGGGCAGATCGCGTTGACGCGGATGCCGAGCGGGCCGAACTTCAACGCCAGTGACTTCATGAGCAGCACGATGCCGCCCTTGGTCATCGAGTAGAGCGGGCTCAGCGGCGAACCGACGATGCCCGAGACCGAGGCCGTGAAGATGACAGAGCCCTTGCCGTCGGCAGCCTGGAGCAGATCTTCGCACGCGGCAGTGAGGAAGAACGCGCCCTTGATGTTGACATCGACTGCCAGGTCGAACTGGTCCTCCGAGATGTCGAGACCAGAGGCGCCGGGAATGCCGGCGTGGTTGTAGAGGACGTGGAGCACACCGTGGGTCGCGCGAACCTGCTCGATCAGGCTGGTGACCGCCGCCTTATCGGCAACGTCGAGCTGATGCGCTTCGGCCGAGCCGCCAGCCGCCTCGATCTGCGACACGGTCTCCTTGGCGGCGTCCGCGTCGAGGTCGGTGACGAGGACGTGCGCGCCCTCTGCGGCGAAGCGCACACAGGCCGCGCGACCCATACCGGACCCTCCGGCGGTGACCAGTGCGATGCGATCCTCGAGCCTCATTGAATCCTGCCTTCCGTACTAATAGTTCAGCGTGTATTTCGTATCGGTATGTCGTGCGTTGTCGCACCCAGGGGTTTGTCCGCTATCGCGCGGCTTCCTCCTCGGCACGTCCTGCGACCGCAGCCGCGGAGGGCGGTGCGGATGTGCCGGGGTACGCCTTGCCGCGCGCCTTCGACGGAGCCACGCGCGGAACGAACAGGATGATCAGCGGACCGAGCGCCGCGGGAATCATGAACGCATAGAAGTTCCATTCCACCGGCGCACCCATGGCGAGCACGAAGCCACCGACCTGCGGTCCGAGGATCGCGCCGACGCGGCCGATGCCCATGCCGAGACCGAGCACAGTCCCGCGAGTGGCACTCGGGAACAGCGCAGCCGTATACCCGTACAAAACCACGGTGGTCCCGTTCGCGCCGATTCCAGCGAGGAACAACGCAGCGAAGAAGACCGGCGTCGGCGGGCTGAAGCTCAAGATGTACAAGGACAGAACGGCAACGCCAAATGCCCAACAGACCACCGGACGAGGCCCGAATCGGTCGGAGAGAACCGAGAGCGTCATGATGCCGACAATCGCCCCCATGCTCAGAACCATCAGCGATACCAGCGCCGAAGTCAGCGGGTACCCCGCTTGCCTCATGATCTGCGGCAACCAGGAGTTGAGTCCGTACGTCAGCATCAAACCGACAAAGAAGGTGGCAACCAACGGGACGATGACGACGATGTACTCGCGCTTGCAGAGGGCACGCAATGGATTCACGGGCTTGCCCTCACCCACAGCTTGACCTACTTCGTCAGGCGGCCACGGCATCCCGTACTTGATACAGGTCGCACGAGCCTCCTCGAAGCGACCCCGAAGGATCAGATAGTCCGCCGATTCCGGCAACCACTTCATCAGCACCGGAACGAGAACGAACACCGGGAGGAATCCGATCCAGAACATCAGCCTGAACCCGTGGTCGGCAAGCAACCAGACCGCCAGCAGGCTCGCGGCGATGCCTCCGAAGGAGTACCCGATGTTCATCACGCCGTTGAAGAATTGGCGGCGGTGGCGAGGAGCGAACTCGGCCACCAGTGCGATCGCCGCAGGGAGAACGCCGCCGAGCGCGAGGCCTCCGAGGAACCGGAGGAGCATGAACACCTCCGGACTCGGCGCCGTAGCGCATAGTGCCATCGACGCCGAGAACCAGATCACCGATCCGATGAGGAGCCTTTTCCGGCCGAACATATCCGACAGCACGCCGCTACCGAGGGCACCGACCAGCATGCCGGCCAGAGCGAGGCTCGCCATGGTGCCGACTTGCGTTGCAGAAAGCGCCCACGGTTCGTAATCAAGGAGAGCCGGTGTGACGGCGCCGTGGATGACCATGTCGTAGCCGTCCCATGCGCCGATGAGGAGACAGAGGATGACGACCCACGCGGCCCGCCGATGCGCCTTCGCGAGTTCCTCCGAAACGGGTGTCTCTTGGTCGATTCGATTAGCCACAATCTTCCTTTCGATCCTCACCGAGGAGGACGCGGAGAAGCAGTATTAGTCGCAGGACCACTGAATGTGCTGCGGCTCGAGGTACTCGTGGATTCCCCAGGATCCGATTTCTCGGCCCACTCCGCTGGCACCGAATCCGCCCATCGGTGCGTCGGCGCGAAGGCCTCCGCCGCCGTTGACCGATACTGTGCCCGCTCGCAGTCGCGGCGCGATCTCGCGTGCGGCATCGGTATCCGGCCCGAATAGGTACGCGTGCAGGCCGTATCGGGTCTCATTGGCGATCGTCACCGCTTCGACGACGGTGCTGTACGGCATGGCCGTTGCGACCGGTCCGAAGATTTCTTCCTGGCAGATAGGGTCTGTGTTCTTCACGTTGATCACGAGCGCGGGATTGACGAACCAGCCGGGGCCGGAGGCCGGCCGTCCACCGCCGGCAGCGACCACCGCTCCTCCGTCCACCGCCTCCCGGATGAACTGTTCCACCGAGTCTCGATGCGCCTCGGTGATCATCGGCCCGACGATGGTCGCCGGGTCCCACGGATCGCCCACCTGGATCGATTCGTATGCCTTTTGGCTGAGTTCGAGAAATTCGTCCCACTGTGACTCGTGCACCAGGATCCGCGTCGGCGCCGCGCACGCCTGGCCACCGTTTCGGCAGTACCGCTGATGCAGGCCGGGGACTACAGCAGTGAGATCGGTTCCGGGAAGAAGGATTGCCGGTGACTTGCCACCGAGCTCCAGGACGACGCCGCGAACACCCTTAGCAGCCTGGCGCATCACCTTCTCGCCGACCGCGACCGAACCGGTGAACGCGATCTTGTCGACTCCGGAGTTTTCCGTCACCGCACGCGCGATGTCCACTTCACCGACGACGACGTTCACCACCCCGGCGGGAACGTCCGCCTCACGCAGGACCTCGCCCAACAGCAGCGTGGACAGTGGGGTGCGCGGCGACGGGATCGCGACCACTGTGCACCCGGCAGCCAGTGCCGCGCCGAGCTTGTGCACGAGCAGTAGCAGCGGGTAGTTGTACGCGGCGATCGCGGCGACGACGCCGACCGGTCGATACTCGACGACGCTCCGCGACGGGGCCGGGTCGGTGTGAAGCCCCAGATCCTGGCTCCGATCGTCGAGCGCGGCCTGCGCGTATTCGCGCAGGTGCTTCGTCGGCCAGTCGACCTGCAAGGCGCCGGCGGTGCTGATCGGCGCACCCAGTTCGGTGACGATCGTGTTCACGAACTCGTCGCGGCGCTTCTCGATGCCGTCAGCGATGCGGTTGATCAGGGCGCTGCGCTCTGCGGGCGTCGCCGAGCTCCAGGGACCGGCCTCGAACGCCTCCCGCGCCGAGGTCACTGCGAGGTCTGCTTGTGCTGCATCGGCCCCCGCGATTGTCGCGACCACCCGTTCGGTGGCCGGATCGACGACGTCGAGGGTTTCACCGCGGCCCTCGGTCATCTCCCCACCGATGAGAAGCGAGAGGTTCGACCAGGACTCGATGCCCGGACGCGTCAAGGTGTTGCTGCCAGTTTCTTCGGCCATCGTCTCCGCTTTCGTCTGATCGGAAATAGGGATCCGCGAGTCTCGATGCACTGCGGTCATTCAGGAAGGGGATACGGTTCGATCACCGCCACGGCGGCAGCGGGATCGTTTCATCCTCCCGCTCGAGTTCTTCCGGTGTGATCTCGCCGGCGACATAGCACACCAGCTTCGACTGCTTCCATCCACCGGCGGTGCGCCGGAAGAGATCTCGATATCGTGCCCAGCGGTGCCGGTCCGCACGCTCGGGATACTCCTTGTAGCGTTGCCACGAGTACAGATACGACTCCATCCGAGCGGTATCCGCCGATTCGAACACGATGTCCATGTTCGACAGATGGTGGCTACTCACCGTGAACTTGCTCAGTGCCCCGGAGTAGAACTCCCGCGCGGCGTCGATTCCGGTAACGGTGTCGCCCAGACCGCCGGACAGATCCACGATGCAGTCGGCTGTGAACACTGCGAGCATTCCCTCGGCGTCCATTGCGTCGGCGGCGCGGCAGTAGGCGTACTTCAGGCGCCGGATCTCCTCGGCGTCGACCAGTTGCCTCAGCACATCCGGGTTGTAATCCTGATCCCCGACTGCGGCTTCACGGTTTATCAACATCTGACGACCGACCTCATCTTCTGGGCTATCCGGGAGAGAGTGACACGGGACTCACTGTGGGAATCGTGTGAATCGCGCCACACCGACAATAGGACAATAGTTCGCATAATTCGAGTAGTCAATCGAATGCTGTGTAGAAGTTGTCTTCGGCTGTCACATCGTCGACTCGACCCGCCACAGCAGAGCACACCGGGCAACCCGACGAACCGAGCACCAATTTGGCTGCGGCGCTCGGGCGGAACACTTCAAGAGTGTTCGATCACTCCGCGAATGTTCTTGCCTTCGGCGAGGTCCTCGAAGGCCTGATTGATCTCGCCCAGGCGGTACCGGCGGGTGATGAGCTCGTCCAGACGCAATTCACCACGTTTGTACTGGTCGGCGAGCCGCGGAATGTCGGACAGTGGGTTGCAGTTACCGAACAGCACCCCTTGGATTCGTTGCTGGAAACCCTTGAGGGACTGCGTATTCATCTCGATCTGGTTCTCCCCGTGCCTGCCGGTAGCCACGACGATGACCGAGCCGACCTTGCCGACGATCGATGTCGCCTGGTTCGTGATTTCCACCGTGTGGTCGGTGACGGTGATGATCGCGTGGTTCGCGAGCCGTCCCCAGGTCGCCTCCTTGATGAACTCGTACGCGTCCTCGTGCGTGGCGAATGTGTGAGTGGCTCCGAACGTCTCGGCCATCTCACGCTTGAACGGAACCGGATCCACCACGGCCACGATCGATGCCCCTGAACGGGCTGCACCTTGTACCGCGTTGCTGCCGACACCGCCTGACCCGTAGATCACCACGACGTCGCCGGCTCGGACGCCGGCGGCGTAGACGGCGGCACCCCAACCCGTCGGTACACCGCACCCGAGCAGCGCAGCCACGTCGAGCGGGAGAGAAGAATCCACCTTGACGCAGGAGTACTCGGAAATGACGGCCTGCTCGGAGAATGTGCCGAGCGCGCAGACCCCGCCGAGATCCTCGGATCCGTGGTGGAACCGGAAGGTCCCGTCGAGCATCTGCCCGGTCCCGGCGTTCAGGCCCAGGTCGCACAGCGCCTGGTGGCCGGTCGAGCACCAGTGGCATGTCCCGCACACCGGCAGGAAGGAGCACACGACATGATCGCCCACCGCTACACGGGTGACGCCGGGCCCCACCTTCTCGACAACCCCGGCTCCCTCGTGGCCCCCGACGAGCGGAAATCGGGCGGGGAAGTCGCCCACCTGGAAATGCCGATCCGACTGGCAGAGTCCCGAGTAGGCGAGCCGGATCAGGACTTCACGTTCGTTCGGCTCGTCGAGATCGAGATCGACGATCTCCCAGGGCTCTTTGACACCGCGAACGACCGCAGCTCGCGTTGTGCTCATGGTTGGCTCCTTCTTCAGCGGATCTTGGTGAACACCGACTTCTCTTCCAGATAGGGATCGAGGCCGTTCGGCCCGTGTTCGCGACCCCAACCCGACTGTTTGAATCCCCCGGTCGGTAGGTGGTAGTCGCCCGCGCTGTGCACGTTGATGCCGACCCGGCCTGCCCGCAGGCGCCGGGCGACGGCGTGTCCTCTGGCGGCGTCGCCGGTCCAGATGCTCGAGGACAGGCCGTAGTCCGTATCGTTGGCCAGTGCGACAACCTCGTCGACGTCACTGAACGGCAGAATCGACACCACCGGACCGAAGATTTCCTCGCGTGCGGGTGTCGCGTCGGGTGAGATCGCCGTCAGCACAGTGGGTTCGATGAAGAATCCCCTGTCGCCGGTCCGTCCACCACCCACCGTCACCTCCGCGCCCGCCGCACGAGCCGCGTCGACATAACCGATCACACGGTCAAGCTGTTTGCCCGAGATCAGCGGACCGATGTCCGCCCCCGGGTCGGTGTAGTAGCCGGGCCGGGTGCGACGAGCGATAGCAGTCACACCTTCCACGACACGGTCGGCCACGCGTTTGTCCACCAGCAGCCGGGACCCGGCCGAACACACCTGTCCCGAGTTGCTGAAGATCGCTGCTGCCGCCGCCGGAATCGCGGTGTCCAGGTCGGCGTCGTCGAGAACAATGAACGGTGATTTTCCGCCCAGCTCCAAAGTGAGCCGCTTCAGATTTCCCTCGGCAGCGTGAACCAGCTGCTTCCCGACGTCAGTGGACCCGGTGAATGCGATCTTGTCGACGTCGGGGTGGGCAGCCAACGCGGCACCGGCGATGTCGCCGCGACCGGTGACGATGTTCACCACTCCCGCGGGCACGCCCGCCTCGATCACCAGTTGACCGAGTCGCAGAGCGGTGAGGGAGGTCTCCTCGGCCGGTTTGAGCACACCCGCGCACCCGGCCGCCAGCATCGGGGCAACCTTCCAGGCCGCCATCAGCAGCGGCGCGTTCCAGGGAACGATCATCCCGACGACCCCGATGGGTTCCTGGCGTGTGTAGGCGTGAATAGGCTCGCCGCCAGCGACGACATCGGTTGCCACCCCGTAGATGTGGTCGGCGAGCCCCGCGTAGTACCGGAAGCAGTTCGCCGAACCGGTCACCATAGCGCCCAGGTAGGCGGGCGGCTGGCCCTGATCCACACACTCCAAGAGCGTCAACTCGTTGTGGTGCCGTTCGATCAGGTCGGCGATGCGCCAGAGCACCTTTGCCCGTTCCGATCCGGGCAGACTGCGCCAATGCCCGGCCTCGAAGGCGTCGCGAGCCGCTGCGACGGCGGTGTCGATCTCCGTCTCGTCACCGGCCGCGATCATGCCGACGGGCAGCCCCGTCCCGGGGTCGACGGTCTCGAACAGTCCACCGGCCCGGGGCGCCACCCAATCCCCACCGATTAGCAGTTTTCCGGATGCCCTGCCCAGCATCTCATTGACGTCGACCTCTGACACATCTACTCCCATCTCCGACCTCACCTATCCGGCACGCATTGTCACGCGGCCGGGACGTCGACCTCGATGCGGATGATCCGTCCCGGTCGTGCTCGTTCGGACCCGTCCGCCGGGGGCGTCGTGGCGGCCAGGTTCGAGGTGGCGGCAAAGAGCGAGATGCCAGCGGGGCCACCGAGCGCGACGTCGAACACCTCGTCCTCAAACTCGATCACGTCCGTCACCACACCGCCGTCGAGTACCCGACGAGCTTGCTTGACGTGCGGGAACGCGACCCAGAGCCCACCGGCGCGGTCCAGTGTCGAGCCGTCGGTCATCTCGTCGAACTGGGCGAAGAGTTGCCCCGGCCCCAAGGAGCCATCCCGCTGGATTGCGTACTTGACCACCCGGTGCGCGAAGCTGTCGCAGCAGATCAGGGTGCCGCCGTCCGGGGTGATCTGCATCGTGTTGGGCATCGACAGACCGCCGGCCACCTTGCGGATGTTTCCGTCGAGGTCCACGAGCAGGATCCGGCCGGCGCCCTCGAGCTTCTGCTCGTTCGATCCGTGGTCGCTGAGGTCGTAGGCCTTGCCGAAGCTGGAGACGTAGATCCGGCCGGCGACGTCGACGACCGTGTCGTTCGACCACGAATCGACGACGCCGTCGACCTCGATGTCACGGAGCACATGTATTTCACCATTGCGGGAGGTGAGGAGCCGCTCGAACCGCCCACCGACGATGAGCGCGCCGTCGGGCGTCCATGCAAGACCGATCGGGTACTCCCCCGGAAACGCCAGCCGGCCACGTACCGTGCCGGCGGCGTCGGCGGTGATCACCTCGTGCTCCTCGATGTCACAGAACCACAACTCGTCGCCCCGCCACCGCAGTCCCTCGGGAAAGATCAACCCGTCGATGATGGTGGTGCGGGATTCTTCGTCGACCATGCGGTACTCCTCGTCAAATGTTGCGGAATTGGTCACCGGCGAAGCCTCACGTATCCGGCGTCCCCGATACCGCCTGTCCCGTGAGCACCGCAAGCACCACGGCGAGGTCCCGTTCCCTCAGTTCAGCGACCTTCTCGTTCATTGTCCTGCTCCATGAATGCTGTGTGATGACCGATTTCAGGGTTGTTTGCTACCGGCGGCCCGCTCTGGGCCCAGCGATAGCACTACGGTGGCCGGTCGAAAGAAGAGCGCGAGAGTGCCAATGCCTCCGGCCAGTCCCACCACGGCTGCGACCGTTCCACCGAGGACTCCGATCGGCGGGTGCTCACCGAAGAGCACATGGTCGATGCTGACGGTCCCTGGCCCGGCCACCGCGAGGACGAAGGCTGACAGCCCCAACACGAGGTTGTATTCCCAGCCGTTTCCGGCAATGAAGAAACCGTTGCCGCGGTGTACTGTCCACGCAGCCACGAGCATCAGGGCGATCACCAGCGCCGCGGCGAGCGGTGTCAGCATTCCCAGCACCAACAGAATTCCCGCTGCCACCTCGGTCGACGCTGCGAGAAGAGCATGGAATCGTCCCGGCTTCATTCCGATGCTCTCGAACCACCCTGCTGTCCCCGGAATCCGCCCACCGCGGAAGAATTTCGCGTAGCCATGTGCGGCTATAACAACGCCGAGAGTCACCCGGAGAATCATCAGGGCTGTGTCGACGGCGTCCATACTTACCTCGTTTCCACTATGTTTCGGTCGAATCGGTCCTCGGCTCTACTCACCGTGCGAGGAGTGCGAGCGCCTTCTCATACTCGTGCACAAGCACTGGGGTGCCCGCTTCGGTCAGGGCCGCAGCCTTTCCTTCCGACAGTGCCGTCTCGTAGGTCTCGACGATCGCTTGTGCGGCTGCGATCTCCTCGTGCCCGGGACTGAAGACATCGTTGATGATGTCGACGTGTGGCGGGTAGAAGGTCGTCATGGTGGTGAAGCCCATACGCCGCGAATCCTCGACGCGGCGGCGGATCTCGGTGAGGTCCCGGATGTTCTCGGCGTAGGCGATGTCCGTGACAGCCAAACCGTAGGCGGCACCGGCGAGCACGGTGAGCGCCTTGGTCACCAGGAAGATCCGATTGAGTGCACCACCGGGTTCGTACAGTTCGATACCCGCATCCAGGCTGATGTCCGCAGGTCCGGACATCAAGCCGATCACGCTCGGATGTGACGCGATCTCACGGACATTCAGCACCGACTCCGCGGTCTCGATGATCGCGAAGATATCAGGATCGGCACCGTGTGCACGGAACGCCTCGAGTACCTCGTCGACGCATGCGGCAGACCGGATCTTGGGATACGCCACCACATCCGGCTTGGCGGCCGCGAGCGCCTCGACGTCCTCCCTGCCCCACCGGGTGCTGAGGTGGTTGACGCGCGGCAGCAGCAGCTTCTCACCGTCGAACGCCTTCTCCGCGAGCGAGCGGACGACGCGCTCGCGCGCCTGCTCCTTCAGATTCGGCGCCACGGAGTCCTCGAGGTCGAGGAAGATCATGTCGGCGGGAATGTTGGGCAGCTTACCCCACTTGTGATCGTCCATGATCGGTGTCTCGAGGATGCTCTTGATGGTTCGGTAATTATGGCGGCCACGATGTGCAGACATCAGATCACACCCTTCTTAGCGAGGGCGACCAGTTCGGCAGCGTTCCTGCCGAGCCAGTCACCGAGGACGAGATCGTTGTCCTCCCCCAGGTGAGCCCCGGTCCGCCACACCGAGCCTGGATGTTGGTGCATGCGCGGTATCACGCCCTGCATCTTGACGGACCCGAGGTCGCGATCCTCGATCGAGATGATGTCCTCGCGCTCGGCGTAGATCGGATCCTCGAGGATGTCGGCCGCGGAATAGACCCGCGAACCCACCACCTCCCCATCGGCCATTTCCTTGATGGCGACGTCGGCGGTGCGGGCGCTCATCCACTTGTGCAGGAGGGTGTCGAGCCGCTCCTTGCGGGCGGTCTGCTGCTGCACGGTGCGGTAGTCCTCAGCCGGCTCCCCGAGCATCTCCGCGATCTTCTGCACCGACCGTGGGGTTCCCGAAGTTACTGTGATCCACACCTCGTCGGCGGTGAGGAACGTGTTCACCACCGCCGCCGGGGCGACCGCCAGCTGGTTGCCTGCCCGGCTGGGCACGGTGCCGAGCTGATCGGCAATGATGACTTGCCATTCGATGAGGCGGAAGAGCGGCTCGAACAACGCGATGTCGATCCATTCGCCGGTGAAGTCCGGCTCATTTCGTCGCACCAGTGCCGAGGCGATACCGAAGGCACCCATGAGTGCGGTCACACTGTCGCCGTGGGAGAAGCCGGTGTGAACGGGCGGTCCGTCCGGGAAGCCCGTCAGGTGCACGACACCGCTGCGGGCCTCGCCGACCTTGCCGAATCCCGGGTCGTTGCGGGCGGAGCTGGTGGCGCCGTTGCCGGAGATCTGCAGCATCACGAGCTTGGGATGCTGTGCGTGCAGGGTGTTCCAGTCGAAGCCCCACTTCTCGAGGGTCGAGTACCGCATGTTGGTGATGAGCACATCGGCCCACGCGATCAGCTCCCGGGCGAGCTCCCTGCCCTCGGGCTGACGTAGATCCAGGGTCACCGATCGCTTGTTGCGTCCGGATACCTTCCACCACAACCGGACTCCGTCCTTGTCCGGACCTTGGAAGCGTGCGGTGTCCCCGGTGCCCGGCGCTTCGACATGGACGACGTCCGCGCCGAGATCGGCGAGCAGGGTGCCGGCCAGCGGGCCCGCGATCACGTGGGCCAGTTCCACCACTTTGATGCCGGAGAGCACACCTCCACGCGGACCTGACGCGTTGTTCGTAGTCATGATTGAATTCCTCTCGTGAGTGCAGTGGATGGTTCCGGCACCTGCCAGCCCATCGACGATCGGACGCGGGGAAGGACTTCCGCTCCGATCAGTTCGATCTGGCGTAACACGTCGGCGGGGTTCGCCTTGTCGACGTTGACTCGGATGTTGAGCGCCGAGGCACCAGATGTCCGCAGGTCGTCGACGAGGGTGGTGGCAACCGCGCCGGGTTCGCCGCTGATGACGCTGTTCGGCGATGTGGTCAGCCACTTCTCGCGTCCTGACGATGCCTGTGACCACAGGTCGTGGCGGCGATCCGCGGTTGCCGAGTCCCCGACCCACACGCGCCTGATCAGGACACAGCTCCGGTTGCCGCCCGCCTCCTCGTAGTGCCCGATCAGGGCTGCGGTGGCTGCCGCGCTGTCGAGGGACATCAACAACAGACCGACATCGGCGTTCGCAGCCCGACGGGCGCCGAGCGGACCGGCCACACCTACCAGTACGGTCAGGTCTCGAACTCGGGCGTCGGCGATCGCGGGATCGTCGTCCAGCGGGTGCGGTATGTCCGTTGGGCGCAGGACACCGGTAAGAGTGTTCAGCTGCGACCAGAAGGTGGCCGACCGCGTCTCGAAATCGGCACCCACCGCGTCGAAGTCCCGCTTCTGATAGCCGGGGACGAACCCTGCGGCGACCCGGCCCGGGTATGCGGCGCCGATCCAGGCGAGATCCTCGGCGACACTATAGGGGTTACGCAGCGGCAGGATGCTCGGTGACGCCGCCGCCCATCCGTGGGGCATGTCGGCCAGAAGCAGGCCGCACAACAGGATCGGGTTCGGGAAGTATCCAGGAAAGCCGCCATGATGCTCGCTCAGGGTCACACCGTCGAAGCCGCAGTCCGCTGCGGCGTAGGCCTCACGCCGCAACCGACGTACCGCCTCCGCCGCCGGTCCCGCAC
>Ga0247825_10002031_pt1 | contig 13368 bp, 10 predicted proteins | sample 13C_Vanillin_Day_FD_194413 | JGI IMG/M metagenome (GOLD analysis project Ga0247825, IMG submission 194413) | Soil microbial communities from agricultural site in Penn Yan, New York, United States - 13C_Vanillin_Day48 | ecosystem: Environmental > Terrestrial > Soil > Agricultural land | place...
CTCAGATTCGGCCGTCTCGGGGACCTGGCCAGTTCAGCTCGCGACAAGGAAGGGCCTGCTGCCAATGAAGTGCCCATTCTGCGCTCATCTCGGCGATAAGGTCGTCGACTCGCGCGAAAGCAAGGAAGGCGAGGTCATCCGGCGCCGGAGGGAGTGCCTCGACTGCGGCCGTCGCTTCACCAGCTACGAGCGGATCGACGAGATCCCGTACATGGTGATCAAGAAAGACGGCACGCGTGAGCGCTTCGAGCGGCAGAAGCTCATTGCCGGCCTGCTCAAGGCGTGCGAGAAGCGCCCCGTCAGCATCGCCGCCATCGAAGCGGTTGCTGACAAGGTCGAGGCCACGCTGCAGGAGCGCCCGGAGAAAGAGATGGCCACCGAAGAAGTCGGCGCCCTCGTCATGGACGAACTCAAGCGGCTCGACAAAGTGGCGTACGTCAGGTTTGCCTCTGTTTACCGGCATTTCCGCGACATCAGCGAGTTCATGACCGAGTTGAAGGATCTGCTCAACGCCAAGGAGTAGCGGTAGGCTGTAGGCAGCCCGTGTCACTCTCACTGCAGCAGCGATCGGCAACAGGCAAGCCGGTGGTTCCACCGCTACGCCGGGGTGCTGCGCGATCGAGCCGCAAGCCGTTCCTCGACAACACACCGCTGTTGCTCGCGGGCATCGTCGCGTTGATCGTGGCGCTGGCCGTGCTCCTGGCGATCGGGCGCGGATCCTCCACGCTCGCGCCCGACTTCCTCACCGACTTCGTCCTTTCCGCCCTCTCGGCGACGAACCTCACCATCCTCGTGGCGTTGGCTTTCGTGCTGACGCGAAACATCCTCAAGCTGGTGATGGAGCGGCGGCGGGCGCTGCCCTTCGCACGATTCAGAGCCAAGCTCGTTGCGGTCTTGCTCGGGATGGCCGTTGTGCCAGCGGTGCTCGTGCTGATCGTCGGAAGTGAGCTCATTCGCACCAGCGTCGATCGCTGGTTCAACCAGCCGATGGATGTGATGCTGACGTCGGCAAACGCCATCGCCGGCGACTATTACGCGCAGCAGCAGAGTCTCGTATCGGCGCAGGCCCAACGGTTTGCGCGCGCACTCGGATCCGTGAACCTCGCAGCCAGCCCATCTGACGTCCGTGACCTCGTTGCGCCCGACGTGCTGCAGGAACGCATCGATCTCGTCGAGGTGTATCGCCTCACGACTGCGGACGGGCGCTCGCACGTCACACCTGTGGTCGATGTTGCGTCGCCCTCACTTCCGCGCGAGTACTCACGGGCGTCTGCCGATCGCCTGGCCGAGCGCACGGCGGCGAGCGCTGCCGAAGCGCGAATTGTCGAACAACTCTCGACTGGTGGAGATCTGATTCGGACGGCGGTGCCCATTCGCTCGTCGACGAATGGGCCAGTCCTTGGGGTCGTCGTCGCGAGCGAGTACCTGACGGATCAATTCGCGGCGCGCGCGCGTGGGATGACTGAGGCGTACGAGGCGTATCAGCAGTTGCGCGTCTTGAAGCAGCCGCTCACCGGCGTCTACCTGTCGTTCTTCCTGATGCTGACGCTGATGATTCTCGTCGGCGCGACCTGGATGGGACTCTACCTCGCCAAGCGCATCACGCGTCCGGTGCAGACGCTGGCCGCGGCGGCTGACGAAATCGGCGCAGGACATCTGGATCATCGCGTGAAGGCGGAGGCCGACGACGAGTTTGGCTCGCTGATTGATGCGTTCAATCGGATGGCAGGTGAGCTGGCGGCCAGCCGCAGTCGACTCGAGCGCTCGTCGATTGACCTCGAACGCAAACACGGCGACGTTGAGAGCCGTCGCCGCTACGTGGAGACAATCCTCGATCGCCTGGCGACTGGCGTTGTGTCAGTCGACACAGGGGGCAGCATCAGAACCTGGAACTCCGCGGCCTCGCGGTTACTGGGGATCGAGCAGCGGGTTTCCGGACAGCCGGTCTCCACGGTCCTGGGATCGTCGGATCTCAGGCCACTGGCGATTGCCATCGACCAAGCCGGACGTCACCGCGAGGATCTGCGTCCGCAGGAAGTGTCGATCACCCGCGAGGGCCGCGAGGTTCACCTCGCCGTGATGACGACCCCACTCACGAGGGACGACGATACGACTGACGGTGTAGTGGTGGTGTTCGATGATGTCACGCCACTCGTGCGTGCCCAGAAGGTCGCGGCATGGCGGGAAGTGGCGCGACGGCTCGCACATGAGATCAAGAACCCCCTCACGCCGATTCAACTGAGTGCCGAACGTTTACGCCGCCACTTCTCACAGGCACCGCCACAGACGCGTGAGCTCGTCGACGAGTGCACGACGACGATCGTCGGCGAGGTGGAGTCGCTCAAAGGGCTGGTTGACGAGTTCTCGCAGTTTGCGCGCATGCCCGCGCCGCGAGCCGCTCCCACCGACCTTCACCCGGTGCTCGAAGACGCGCTGTCTCTCTATCGTGGCCTGCTGTCTGAAATCGAAATCCGGACGCACTTCGCGGAGTCGTTGCCGAAAGTATCGATCGACGCGGAACAGATTCGCCGCGTCATCCTCAATCTCGTGGACAACGCGATCGAAGCCATGGATCGCAGCGGCGTCATCGACATCGAGACTCGCCACGACGCGGCGAACAACCTGGTTCGCGTCGTAGTCGCCGACAACGGCCCCGGCATTCCACCGGCCGAGCGAGATAAGCTCTTCCTCCCGTACTACTCCACCAAGCAGCGGGGAAGTGGTCTTGGCCTCGCCATCGTCCGGCGCATCGTCGCTGAACACGGCGGCAGCATTGACGTCACCGACAACCAGCCGCGAGGCACGTGCTTCGCGATTGAGTTACCCTGCTAGGTTCATGCCCTCGATCCTCATCGTCGATGACGAACCCGGCGTGCGGAGTGCGCTTGGCGGCGTCCTCCGCGACGAGGGCTACAGCGTCGACACGGTAGACAGCGGCGAGGCCTGTCTGCAGCGTCTCGCCGGCCACACCTACGATGTCGTACTGCTCGACATCTGGCTTCCTGGCATGGACGGCCTCGCCACGCTCACGCGCATGCGCGAACGGCAGTTCGACGCCCAGGTGGTGATCATCTCAGGCCACGGTAACGTCGAGTCGGCCGTGCGAGCGATCAAGATGGGCGCGTTCGACTTCGTCGAGAAGCCACTGTCGCTCGAGAAGACGATCCTCGTCGTGCGCAATGCGTTGAGGCAGCGGAGCCTCGAAGCCGAGAACCTTGCGCTGCGCGCCAAGGTCGATGCGCAGCACCTGATGATCGGCGAAAGCTACGGCATGGTCAGGCTGCGCGAGCAAGTTGCGACGGCTGCGCCGACCAATGGACGTGTTCTGATCTTCGGTGAGAACGGTACTGGCAAGGAGCTCGTCGCGCGCAACATTCACGCGATGAGTCGTCGTCGGTCGGGACCGTTTGTCGAAGTGAACTGCGCCGCGATTCCCGAGGAACTGATCGAGAGCGAATTGTTCGGCCACGTGCGTGGCGCGTTCACTGGTGCCGTTGCCGACCGACGAGGCAAGTTCGAGGTCGCGCATGGCGGAACGATCTTTCTCGACGAGATCGGCGACATGAGCCTGAAGACGCAGGCCAAAGTGTTGCGCGTGCTTCAGGAACAGGTCATGGAAGCGGTCGGCAGCTCGACTCAGATCCGCGTTGACGCGCGTGTCCTCGCCGCGACGAACAAGGATCTGACAGCGGAGATTCGAGCAGGCCGGTTCCGCGAGGATTTGTATTTCAGGTTGAACGTCGTGCCGATCTCTGTGCCGCCACTTCGGGAACGCATCGAGGACATACCGCTACTGGCCGATCATTTCATGGCGATGCTCGCACGCGAATATGGACAGCTGCCGAAGACCTTCGAGCCGGACGCCTTCATCTCGCTGCAACGCTACAAGTGGCCGGGCAACGTCCGCGAGTTGAGGAATCTCGTCGAGCGGTTGATGATCATGGTGCCCGGCGATCGCGTGTCGTCGCGCGATCTCAGTTTCCTGGAGCATGGCTACGAGCACGACTTGCCACCCGCGAGCCGCACGGCGGCCATGGCCCCGCTCCATCACGCGCGCGACGAGTTCGAAAAGCAGTACATCCTTCGTGCGCTGGCCAATCAGCACGGCAACATGTCGCGCACTGCCGAAGTGCTTGGCGTGGAGCGAAGCAATCTCTATAAGAAGATGAGAGCGTTCGGAATCATGCCAACCCGACGCGGGGATGATGAAGACGTCGCTTGACACAGTTCCGGGTTCCATGTTCCTGGTTCCGGGTTCGTGTTCAAGGTTCCGGTTCCATGTTCCTGGTTCCGGGTTCGCGGTTCTCTTGTTCGATTGCGTCCGATGGGCCTTTATGAATCCGAACTCTCTGGAACCATGAACCCCGAACCCCGAACCCAGAACCGGAACTCAGAACACGAACGTGGAACCCGGAACGTGGAACCCGGAACGGTACGGCTCTCAGACATTGCCACCCCCGCTCTCGTCCTGGATCGCGCCGCGCTGGATCGCAATATCGCCCGGATGGCGGCGTTCTTTGCCAGCGGGTCATGCCGCCTCCGGCCGCATTTCAAAGCGCACAAGACGCCGGAGATCGCGAAGCGTCAACTGGCCGCTGGCTCGTGCAGCGGTCTGACCTGTGCGACGGTGGGCGAAGCAGAAATCGCCGCGGGATTCTGTGATGACGTTCTGCTGGCCAACGAGATCGTCGCGCCAGAAAAGTGCGCGCGTGTTGCAGCACTCGCCAGACGTGTCCGCCTGACAACAGCAATTGATTCACTGGCCGGGCTCGAAGCGCTTTCACGCGCGGCGCGCGAGGGTGGCGCGAGCATTGGCGTGCTGGTCGACCTCAATGTCGGGCAGGGGCGATGCGGGGTCGAGCCGGGTGAGGCCGCGTTGACGCTTGCACGACAGGCTGCGCTCTCGAGTGGCATCACATTGCGCGGCGTCATGGGTTACGAAGGTCATCTACAGCCGGTTCGCGACCGCGCCGAACGCGAATCGCGCACTCGACAGGCGATGCAGGGGCTCGTCAGGACTGCGAACCAGCTTCGCGATGCAGGTCTGCCGTGCGAGATCGTGTCGGCTGGAGGAACAGGCACCTACGACATCAGCGGTCGCGTCGACGGCATCACCGAGATCCAGGCCGGCTCGTATGCGCTGATGGACACAGACTACTCCGGGGTTGGCGTGCCATTCGAGCCGGCGTTCTGGGTGCTCGGCACCGTCGTGAGCCGGCCCGCGCGCGATCGCTGCGTTGCGGACTGCGGGCACAAGTCGATGACCAAGGATCACGGAGTGCCGGCGGTTCGCGGAATCGATTGCGCCACGGTCACGTCGCTCAACGACGAGCACGCGACGATCTCGCTGCCGCCAGGATCGACGGTCGAGATCGGCGATCGTGTCGCGCTTCTTCCGTCGCATGTCGACCCCACGATCAATCTCCACGATGTCTTCTATGTGGTCGAGGGTCAGGTCGTCGTGGACATCTGGCCCATTGCCGCGCGCGGATACATCGAGCATCGGACTCGGACAAGGATGGAGGAGCCCGCATGAAAGCGCACCGATTCATGTACATCGGCCTCGGAATGGCGGTGATGGTCGCGTCGTCAGTCGGGTTGACACGTGCGCAGGATGCCGACAAGCACCCGGTGAGCGCGGAGCAGTACCAGCGCTGGAAAACGGAGCTCTCCAACTGGGGCCGGTGGGGAAAAGACGATGAGATCGGCGCGCTCAACCTGATCACGCCGGCCAAGCGACGTCAGGCTGCCACGCTCGTGAAAGAAGGAGTATCCGTGTCGATGGCCGCCGACACGGATACGGTGAAGGCCGTCGACAATCCAAGTCCTTACGAAGTGACGATGCAGGGCATCGGGTCGGATCGGATTGCGATCAACTATCACGGCATCGCGCACACGCATCTGGACTCACTCGCGCACATCAACGAGCAGGGCGTCTTCTATAACGCCTACAAACCTGCCTCTGAAGCCGTGCTCAAGGATCGCCACTCGAAGAACTCGATTCACAACGTCAAGAACGGCATCTTCACGCGCGGGATTCTGATCGACATTCCGCGCCTGAAGGGCGTCCCGTATCTGGAGCCCGGGACTCCGATCTACGTCGAGGATCTCGAGGCGTGGGAAAAGCAGGCGGGGGTGAAGGTGTCTGCTGGCGACGCACTGTTCGTACGGACCGGCGTGTGGGCGCGACGCAAGGCCGTCGGACCGTGGCTGCGTGGACGAGCGGAGGGCGGGCAGTCAGCCGGGCTTCATCCGTCGGTGCTGCCGTGGCTCAAGGCGCGAGACATCGCGTTGCTCGGAAGCGATCATCCGCAATACGTTGCGCCTGGAACACCGGGCGCGCCAAGAGGAGCCGTGCACGACTTCGCGCTCGTGTATCTGGGCGTCCACCTGTTCGACAACTGCGATCTCGAAGCCTTGGCTCAGGCAGCCGCGTCTCGCAAGCGATGGGAGTTCCTGCTGACTGCGGCGCCATTGCCGATCCCCGGGGGAACGGGATCGCCGCTCAACCCGATCGCGACGTTCTGACGTGGCGAAGAAGGGAAGCACGACACTCGATCGTCTGCGAGCGCTTTGCCTCTCGTACCCAGAGGCGAGCGAGGCACCGTCGTGGGGACATCCCAACTTCAAGGCAGGTAAGAAGGTGTTCGTCGCCTGCGAACAGATCGAGGGACGTCCCTCGATCGCCTTTCGCCTCGAGCCAAAGGATGTCTATCGATTGTTGATGCGCCGCCAGTTTTTCGTGACGCCTTACGGTCGTGGACAGTGGGTCAGCCTGTGGGCCGATGACGTGCTCGACTGGAAGGCGGTCGCGGACCTCGTCGATCGTAGCTATCGCGTCGTCGCGTTGAAGCGAATGACTGCCGCGCTCGACACGAGGCGAGTCTAAAGACCTGCCTCAGTCGGCGCGCAACGCTTGCACGGGCGCGATTCTCGTTCCACGACGTGCCGGAACGTAGCAGGCCACCATGGCGACGACGGTGAGCAGTACGGTCGTCACGATGAACGTGGCGGGATCGAGCGGCTCGGTCTCGTACAGAAGCGCGGCCAGCAGACGGGTCAGCGCTGCGGCAAAGACCAGTCCGGCCATGACGCCGATGCCCACTAGTTGCAGCGCCTGCGCGAGGATGAGGTCAAGAACAGACCGCGGCGTCGCGCCCAGTGCCATGCGCACACCAATCTCCTGCGTGCGCTGAGCCACGGAATACGCCATCACGCCGTACACGCCGACGGCGGCCAGCAGGAGCGCCATCACCGCGAAGGTTACCAGTAGCACGGTCACGGTACGGGGGCGCGCGAGCGTCGCGTCCACGACCTCCTGCATGGTGCGCACATCCGCGAGCGGCAGCTCGCGGTCGAGCGCGTGCACGGCTGCACCAACGCTCGGCGCGAGGGACAAGGGATTCATCTCAGTGCGGACGACCAGCGTCATCAGCGGAACCGCGAGCTGAGTGTGCGGTAGATAGACCGTCGGCCGGATGTCGCGGTCGAGCGCGGCAAGCTTGACGTCGCCGACTACTCCCACGATCTCGTAGTCGAGGCGCTCGATGAGACCGGCGTTCACGTGCAGACGCTTTCCGATCGGGTTGCCGTCAGCGAAGTGAAGCCGCGCCATTGTCTCGTTGACGATGGCAACGGGGGGAGAGTCGCCCCGGTCGAACGCCGTGAAGTCTCGACCCATCACGTGCGGGATTCCCATTGTGCGGAAGAAGCGTGGTGTGATGGGTGTCACGTCGGCGGTGGGTGCCTCGCCCGGTCCTGGCGTCGGTTGATCGGTTCGGTAGAAGCTGGTGCCGATGCCGCCGCCAGCAAGTGGCAGGAACGCGACGCCTGTGGCGCTCAGTACACCCGGAAGCTCCCCGATGCGCGCCAGGGCATTGGTCGAGAATCCCGACAGACGCTCGGGGGTGTCGTAGCGCGCGGGTGGAAGCTGTACGCGCATCGTGAGGAGTCCTTCAGCACGAAATCCTGGGCTGATGTTGCTCAGTCGCAAAAAGCTGCGCACGAGCAGGCCGGCGCCGGTAAGAAGGACGAGAGACAACGCGACTTCGGCGGCAACCAATGTGCCCAGTACTCGCCGTGCCCTCGGACCGCCGCCATGTCGTCCACCTTCGCGAAACGAATCGTTGAGCGAGCGTGCTGACACGATGGCGGGAACGAGCCCGAAGACGAGGCCGGTGACCAGTGAGAGTCCCATCGTGAGCATCACGACCGTGAGGTCGAGGGTGACCTGGTTCAGGCGGGGAACCGGTATCTTGTCCGCGACCAGCGCAAGGAGTCCTCGATGAAACACAAAAGCAAGGACGAGACCGGCCATGCCGCCGATGGCGCCAAGCCACAGACTCTCAACGAGCAGTTGCCGGATCAGGCGGCCACGCCGTGCGCCTAGCACGGTGCGCACACCCATCTCCCGTTCACGGAAGGTGCTGCGCGCCAGCAGCAGATTGGCGACGTTGACGCACGAGACAAGCAGGACGAACAGCGCCGCGCCCGCAAGGACCTTCAAAGCGGGTCGAATCTGATCGACCATCTGCTCGTGTACTTGCACCAGGCTGATCGACCAGCCCGCATTGCGTTGGGGCGCCTCTTTGGCCAGCTGCGCAGCGAGGCCTTCCAAGTCGAGGGAGGCTTGCTCGAAGGACACCTCCTCGCGCAGTCGCGCAATTCCAAATGACGATCCGCGTCCTCGCGTCGCGCGGAGCCCTTCGACGGTCCACCCGTAAGGAATCAGAAAATCCGTGCGCTCACCGAGCAGAGTGAATCCCCGTGGCATCACGCCGATCAGCGTGCGCGATCGGCCGCTCGCGCTGATGGTGGTGCCGATGACGTCGGGACGTCCACCGAGACGGGTGCGCCAGAATTCATCGCTGACGATGATGACGTCGTCGCGCCCCTCTTCGTCTTCGGCAGGGCTGTAGGCGCGACCGAGGGCTGGCCGAACGCCGAGGGCGGGGAAGAGATCCGACGAGGCAACTCTCCCGATGACTTCCTCGGGCTGGCCGCCGAGCATCACGCTGATTCGAGCAGGGCCAGCCATTGCCAGATGCGTGAACGAGCGGTTTCGCTCTCGCCACTCGACGAAGTTGGCGTTGGCGATCACATTGCGATTCCGCCGCGCACTGCTCTCCCAGACGACGACGATGCGCTCCGGGTCGCTGTAGGGAAGTGGACGCAGCATCACACCGCGCACGACGCTGAAGATCGCCGACGTCGCGCCGATGCCGAGGGCGAGCGCGAGAATGGCCGGTACCGCGAACCGCGGCGAGCGTCGGAAGGATCGCGCGGCAAATCGAAGATCCTGAATCACGTTGTGCATCGCTTGACCTCTCGCGTCCGCCAGTTCAATCCGCGATCACGCCGAGTGCCCAGGCCGCCTGTCGACGAACGCGCGCTTCTGTATCTTTCAGGGCGACGCTGAGTCCTGCTCCGGCACGTTGATCGCCGATTGCGCCCAGCGCCCACGCGGACTGTTCTCGCACCCGGGCGTCGCTGTCTTTGAGCGCTGCGACGAGCCCGTCCACGGCACTGGCATCGTCGATCGCGCCGAGGGCCCATGCCACTTGCCGGCGCACACGTGGCGATGTGTCATTCAGTGCGTTGATCAGTGGCTGCACTGCTCGTGCGTCGTCGATTGCCCCCAGCGCCCACGACGCCTGCTCGCGGACGTTCGGATCACTGTCTTTCAAGGAACCGACGAGAGGCGTGACGGCCCGCTGGTCATCGAGGGCTCCCAATGCCCACGCCGCGTTGCGACGCGCGACCGCAACCGGGCTCGCGAGTGTCTTGATCAAAGGATCGAGAGAGGCGCTGCCGATGTGGACAAGCGCGCGAGCGGCGGCCTCGCCCGGGGTAATCGGCTGCTCGTCGCCCCACCAGCGGCGATGATCTTCACGGCAGACCTCGGGTGCGACTGGCTCGGCATCCTCGAGCAACTCAACGAGTGCAGGGATCGCTGGCGTGGCGCTCGCGTTGAACACGTCGCGTGCGCACGCCACACTGACGCGCACCACTGGATCCGGGCTGTGCAGCATCTCGATCACGGTCGCCAAATCCTTCGCTGACGGAGCCTGCTGGCCCGCGGAGACTTCAGGTGTGACGAATGCGAAAACCGTGAGACAGCCGGCGGCGGCGAATCCCAACCGCCGGAGCGCAATTGATGCCATGGTCGCCTCCTTAAAACGGACGCGGTCTTGGATTCGGGTTGGGGTTAGGGTTTGGGTTCGGATTGCCGCCACCGTTTCCGTAGATCTGTGCAAGCGCCTGCGCAGCGGATCGACGGACCTCGATGTTGCTGTCCTTCAATGCGGCGGTCAGTGCGTCAACCGCCTTAGGGCTGCGGATGCGACCAATGGCCCAGATCGCTTGTTTGCGGACTTCTTGATCAGAGTCGCGCAAGGCAGCGATGAGCGGATCAACCGACTGTTCGGAGCGGATCCGTCCCAGCGCCCAGGCCGCTTGCCGACGAACGTCGGCGTCGCTGTCTTTGAGTGCGTCGGCGAGCGCAGTGACCGTTGCGGCAGGAACTGTCTGTGCGTCGGCACGCGAACAGACGAAGGTCGAGGCGAGAACTAAGGCTGCTAATATTTTGGCACTTGTCGACATGGCTGTCCTTTCAGGCGATGTGCGCCTGCGCTGCGGTTATTACTGTCCTGCTATCTGGCCAATGGCGAAGGCCGCCTGCTGGCGCACGTCCGCGACTGCGTCGCGCAGCGCCGCTGTCAGCGCAGGGAGAGCTTTGGGATCTCGAATTTGCCCGAGTGCGAAGGCCGCTTGCTGGCGGACATCGGCTGACGAATCCTTCAACGCGTCGAGCAACGGCTCGACCGCACTGGCGTCCCGCAGGTGACCCAGACCAAACACCGCCTGTTGCCGAACGTCAGCGGAAGAGTCCTTGAGTGCTTTCAGCAACGAGGGAACGGCCTCGCGGTTGCGCGATTGCCCGAGGAGGTGCACTGCCTGCTGGCGCACGTCAGGCGAGGCATCGTCAATCATCGTCATCACGGCCGCGACCGCGCGCGGATCACCGCTTCGGGTGAGTGCGAACACGGCGTGCTCACGAACATCCGCATTGCTGTCTTTGAGCAATGGAAGAAGAGCAGGCACGATTCGCTGGTCACGCATCCGTCCCAGCGTCATGACAACTGTCTCGCGAACGTTCGGATCGGAATCCGCGAGTGCGGCGATGAGTGCCTCGACGGTCTTCGGGTCTGCGGCGACGGCATTTTGAGCGGCCATGGCCATGGCGATTTGCCCGCCGATCTGAGCGCCGAGCTGTGGGTCGATTTCGTCGGAAGCTTCGCGGTGGACGCGTTCGGCGATCGGCTCTGGTGCTGATGCCGAGGCAACCCTCGGGCGGGGTTGCGGCTCAGGCAGCGGCGTCAGCGCTGGCGACACTACGGCCGCCGCTGGTGTGTGAGATGCCGTAGCGCTTGCCGACTCGAATTCGTCCGCGACCGGCGAGGAGCTTTCCAGGTGCACCGCGCCGACCGGCACTGCGATGAGCAGGACGAACGCGAGCGAGGCGACACGCGTGTAGAGCGTCGACGATCGCGGGATCGCAGGATCCAGGATGGCCAGCAGTCGCCCTTCGAGTTGTGATGGCCGTGCCATGGCGAGCCCGACGAGCGGGGACATCCGGCGATGCTGCGCCGTCTTGGCGATGTCGAGCAGGTGAGCCGCGTAGTCGGGACCTTTCTCGCCAGCGGCGAGCACGAAGTCGTCGCATGCCCGCTCGCGTTCGGCGCGCATCCGGCGGGCCGCGAGCCAGACGATCGGGTTGAACCAGTACGCCGCGCACACCACCTGCGCCAGCGATTGCGTCAGGCAGTCGCGCCGTTTGATGTGCGCGAGCTCGTGGAGTAAGACGAAGCGGCGACGTTCGTCCGACCACTGCGCCGCATCAACTGGCATCACGATCAACGGACGCCAGATGCCACACACGATCGGCATGTTGACTGACCTGGACTCGGCGACAACGACTGGCCCTGGGATTTCAAAGACCTCTGCCAGCGTTTGTGCCTCGTCGACCCATGGGGCCTCGACGACTGTCGCCGACCTGCGAATCCACCAGGCGCCGACTGCACCGCAGATCGCATAGGCCAGGATCATCGTGGCGCCGACAGCCCAGAGAAGCACCGCGGCGAGCGCCAGATCGAACTGTTTGGCAGCACTCGACGCTGGTGCTCCCGACGGCAATGCCGGGGTCACGCCATCGCTCGTCGCCGCGGGCGGCGCAGCCACGGGCGCTGAGGAGATCGCTGATCGCTGTGTGTCGCTGAGCGTCTCTGACGGCGTTGAGGCGAATGGTGTTGGAATCGACACCGTCCAGCGCGGACCGAGGGCCGTCATCGCCGGCGCGAGCGTCGCTCCGGCAATTGCGCAGATCCAGACGAAGTGACGCGTCGAAGCGGAGGCGCGTCGCATGACCGAAGTCAACGCCCACGCGGCACACAGCACCAGGCTGGCGCGTGCGCATGATTCGACGAGGGCGGCCATCAGGTCGGCAAACATCTCAGGCTCCTTCCTTGCGGGCGCGTTTGATCGCTGTATTGAGGCGGTCCCAATCCGCGTGAGAGAGTCGACTCGCGTCTTCGTCGAGCAGCGCCGCGATTGCCTGTGTGGTAGACCCTTCGAAGAAGGTGTTCAGCAGGTGTCGCAACGCGGAGCGTTTCGCCGCGTCTCGCGCGACGGTCGGGAGGTAGACGTAGCGCGACCCGTCCTGCTCGTGTCGTACGTGCCCTTTGTCTTCGAGGATTCGCAACAGCGTGCGCACGGCAGAGTAGCTGGGCGCTGCCGGCATGGCCTGCTGTACTTCGGCGGCAGTCGCACGGCCTGCCTTGTAAAGCACGTCGAGAATCTGCCGTTCGCGGCGACTGAGATCGGGTGGCGCGGCGCCCTTGGTCATTGGTGCCAAAAAATTAGCACCACGGTTTCTCACTTGTCAACAAGGTAGTTCAATGGACCCTGCGTACCGTGTAGCAAGGGCCACCAGTGACAGCCAAACTTAGCAACTACGACAGACAGGTCGGCTGCGTTACGCCGGCGTGCGACATATATCTTGATTCGAGAGACCTGTGGGAGTAGTGTCGCAACCCATCGGCACCACGATCGCGCTATACGTGTGGCGCGATTCCACTGAGCGCGTTGGAGATACCAAGTTCAGGGTAGCGGGGGAGAACAAACGTATCGGCGTGATCTAGTTCGGGACGGAACCAATCGACAGAGAGGTGGCATATGCGCTTAGGCGTGAAGGCGCTGGCAGTAGCGGCGTTGATCATCCTCATCCCAGTCGGAGCCCGTGCACAGGCAGTGATCGCAGGTTCGGTGAGGGATACCTCAGGGGCAGTACTTCCCGGTGTCACCGTTGAA
>Ga0247825_10002032_pt1 | contig 13366 bp, 11 predicted proteins | sample 13C_Vanillin_Day_FD_194413 | JGI IMG/M metagenome (GOLD analysis project Ga0247825, IMG submission 194413) | Soil microbial communities from agricultural site in Penn Yan, New York, United States - 13C_Vanillin_Day48 | ecosystem: Environmental > Terrestrial > Soil > Agricultural land | place...
GTGCTTCTTCTTCGGGTCGTGCGCGTCGGGGATGATCTCCGGCGCGTTCTTGGCCACCCATTGTTTGGCGCCGGCCGGCGACTTGGTCAGCTCCCATTCGTACTTGAACAGGTTCTCAAAAAAGTTGTTGCTCCACAGCGCCGGGGTCTTGGTCCAGGTCACCTCGATGCCGCTCGAAATCGTGTCGCCGCCGTGCCCCGTGCCGTAGTTGCTCATCCATCCCAGGCCTTGTGCTTCCAGCGGCGCGCCTTCCGGTTCGGGACCCTTGTGCGATTCCTGGGCGGCACCATGGGCCTTGCCGAAGGTGTGGCCGCCGGCGATGAGGGCGACGGTCTCCTCGTCGTTCATCGCCATGCGGCCGAAGGTGGCACGGATGTCCTTGGCCGCCGCCATGTAGTCGCCACTGGCGTTCGGGCCTTCCGGGTTGACGTAGATCAGGCCCATGTGGGTGGCGCCAAACGGCGCAAGCAGATCGCGCTCGCCGATGAAGCGTTTGTCGACGCCCAGCCAAGCGATCTCTTCGCCCCAGTTCGCGTCCTGGTCCGGCTCCCACACGTCGGCACGGCCGCCGCCGAAGCCGAAGGTCCTGAAGCCCATGGACTCCAGCGCGACGTTGCCGGCGAGGATCAGCAGGTCGGCCCAGGAGATCTTCCTGCCGTACTTCTGCTTGATCGGCCACAGCAGGCGGCGCGACTTGTCGATGTTAACGTTGTCGGGCCAGCTGTTGAGCGGGGCGAAGCGCTGCTGGCCGCGGCCGGCGCCGCCTCGGCCGTCGTGGATGCGGTAGGTTCCGGCGGCATGCCAGGCCATGCGGACGAACTGCGGCCCGTAATGGCCGAAGTCCGCCGGCCACCAGTCCTGCGAGTCGGTCATCAGCTTGACCAGGTCCTTCTTCAGCGCCCTGTAGTCAAGGCTCTTGAATTCCTTCGCGTAGTCGAAGCCTCCGCCCATCGGGTCGGACTTCGAGGAATGCTGGTGCAGCACCTCCAGCCGCAGCTGGTTCGGCCACCAGTCGCGGTTCGTCCTGCCGACGCCGGCGATGTGGTTGAACGGGCACTGGCCCGCGCTCGTGTCCTTGGTCTTCATGTCCATGGTGCTTCCTTTCGGGGTTTGGTTTGTATACGGCGTTATTTCACACCAAGCGCGGCGCGCCGCGAAATCGTTTGTTTGGATGCGTGCGATTGCGCATTCCTATCGGCCTCAGAACATCACGTCGTAGGGTGGCAGGATCGGGATGCCGAGCAGATCGCCCAGAGTGATGAGAATAAGGAGGTGCTTCATGGAGACACGCGTGCGGAGCGCCGCGCAGCTCATGTCGTGCGCAGCCACTTGGTGCGTGGTAACCTGACTATCCATGCCGGTCAGGCTATCTTCCGGCGCGGACCAGGGCTTGACCTAAATCAACTCGCTCGCCATTCCGGCGACAGATAAGCGGGGCTCCGACTCAGCGCAGGAGGGCGGAAAGCTCCCGGTCATGCGTGCGCAACAAAGTTGGTGTTACACTGGCTTTTCGTACGCATAAGGGAGGGGCCTATGCTCACTGAGGAACCAAGGCAAACCCGCCTGCGAATTCTATGCGTGCAGGAAGAAACTCACGTCATGGACAACCTGCGGCGCCTGCTGCCGGACGTGGAGTTCTCCACCGTTGGAACCGCGGCTGCCGCGCTGGACCAGGCGCGCGACAGCCTGTTCGACCTCTACATCATCAGCAGGCGGCTGAACGACATGGAGGGCGTGCTGCTCGGCCGGATAATCCGGGAATTCGATCCGCATACCCCAATCCTGCTCTGTATCGACGCCGGGGAAGAGCCGGCTCAGGGCTTCGTGGATGGTGTCGTCGTGCAGGGGGCCATCACCAACCCAACCGATGCCTTCGTCGCGCCGCAGGTGATCCGGAATGCGCTCATGCAGGCGCGCCAGCGGAGCATTGACGCCCGCCTCGCGGAATGTGGCGCCATACAAGATGAAGTGATGGAGCGTTTGCGCGATGCTGCCAACCAGCTGGCAGACGCCAGGAAAGGTCTCTTTCTCGCACATAGCGCCGTGATCATGTCCCAGGCGTACAGCGCGTTCGCGGCAGCGGGCGGCACGCGCGCAGATTTCAAGCGAATGTGGCCGGCCGTATACAGGGAAATCCACGCCGGGTGGGATAGTCACTAAGTCTTGGCTGCAGAAACCTGGCGAACGGCGGTGCCGGCCGTCCCTTCAAGTATCCTCTCGGCATCCTCGAGCCGGCCGATGCCCGCCATCTGGCCGCCATTTTCAACGAAGCGGCAGGCAGCCTCGACTTTGGGCCCCATCGAGCCGGCGGCAAACACGTGCTGGTGGAGCTGGCCGGGCACGGCTTCGCGGATGGGTTCCGGCCGATTCGTGCCCCATTTCAGATAGACCGCATCCACGTCCGTCAGGAGGAGGAGCGCGGTGGCGCCGAGCTGCTGCGCGAGCAGAGCCGCGGAGAGATCCTTGTCGATCACCGCCTCCACGCCACGCACCGCCCCATCGGGCATGAGCACCACCGGGATGCCGCCGCCGCCCGCGCACACCACGACGGCGCCGGCGTCAACCAGCATGCGTATCGCCGCCAGCTCGACGATGCGCAGCGGCTCGGGCGAGGGCGCGACCCGCCGCCAACTCGATCCGTCCTGCGCCATCATCCAACCGCGTGCCGCCGCAACCTGTCGCGCATCTTTCTCGGAATAGACCGGGCCGATCGGTTTAGCGGGGTGCTTGAACGCGAGGTCGTCGGACTTGACCACTACCTGCGTGAGCAGCGTCACCACCGCGCGCTGCGGCAGGCAGCGCATCAGCTCCTGCTCGATCAGGTATCCGATCAAGCCTTCGCTCTGCGCACCGAGCATGTCGAGTGGATAGGGCTGCACCAGCGCATACGATTCCGCCTGCAGCGCGAGCAGGCGGACCTGGGGGCCGTTGCCATGGGTGACGACGACGCTGTGGCGCCGGGCGATCCGGGCAATCGCCTCGGCGGCGGCGGTGACGTTCCGGCGCTGAACCTCCGCCTCCATCGGCTCGCCGCGCTTCAGCAGCGCATTTCCGCCCAGAGCGATGACGACCTTCATGTCTGCTTCTTCGGGCGGTCGAGAAACTCCTCGATGGCCCCCCACAGACCCGGTCGCTCGAGTTCCGCGAACTCGTAGCGCGCACGGATGATCGGCTTGTTGAGCGTCATCAGCCCGGCCAGATCGACGGGCGTGCCGGCGACGATGAAATCGGCATCGGCCGCGTTGAGGGTTGCGGCCAGCGCCGCAATTTGGCGGCTCGAATAACCCATCGCCGGCAGGACCGGCCCGATGTTGGGGGTATCGGGCGTAAATCGGCGCGATGTCGGGCGCAGCCCACGGCCGCGGATTCACGATGCTCGCGGCGCCCGCCTCCCTCGCTGCGGCCCAGGCGGCGCCGTGCGGCATGCCGCCGTGGGTGACGGTGGGGCCGTCCTCCACCGCGATCACGCGCTTGCCCCGTACCGCTGCGGCATCGTCGAGCGTGACGGGAGAGCCTCCCCGCACGAGCCGGGCGCGCGCATTGGCCGCGCGCACGCTCTCGGCGATGCGCGCGACGCCCGCCGGCGCCGCGTCCGCCTTGGCCACGAGCACGATGTCCGCCATGCGCAGCACGGCCTCCCCCGGGTGATAGCTGGTCTCGTGGCCGGGGCGCAGCGCATCGACCAGCACGATGTGCAGATCGGGACGCAGAAATGGGAAGTCGTTGTTGCCGCCGTCCCACAGAATGAGATCGGCTTCGCCCTGCGCGCGCGCGACGATTTCGCCGTAGTCCACGCCCGCGAACACGACGTTGCCGGCGGCAAGATGCGGCTCGTACTCCTCACGCTCCTCGATCGTGCACGCCGCGGCATCGAGGTCGCGCCGCGCGGCGAAGCGCTGCACGCGGGCGGCCGCAAGGTCGCCGTACGGCATCGGATGCCGGATCACTACGACGCGCAGTCCCCGGCCGCGCAGCCGCTTCGCGAGATAGCGCGGGACCTGGGACTTGCCGCAGCCCGTGCGCACGGCCGAGACCGCGATGACCGGCACTGCGGCGCGCAGCATCGTGCGCTCAGGTCCGAGCAGCGCGAAGCCCGGTCCCCCAGCGAGCGAGCGCGAGGCGAGGTGCATGACTTCATCGTGGCGCACGTCGCTGTACGCGAACACGACTTCATCGACCGAGCGCTCCGAGATCAGCGCCTCCAGCCCCACCTCCGCCACGATCGGAATGCCATTCGGGTAGCCCCGGCCGCTCAGTTCGGGCGGGTAGCGGCGACCGCTGATGCCGGGAATCTGCGCAGCCGTGAAGGCAACGACTTCCACCGAGAGGTCGTCCCGATACACGGTATTGAAGTTGTGGAAGTCGCGTCCCGCGGCCCCCAATATGACCACTCGCCTGCGCCGACTGGAATTCGGCATGAATTTGCATCCCCTGGTGCGCTCCAAGGCCATCATAGGGGGGCGCACCGGCCCGGCCTTGATCCAGGTCAACCGCGGCGGCGCGGCCCCGCATATGCTCGACCGCGACATCCTATATGCTCTCCGCGAGCCCAAACATGTTTACTGCCGTGACTGGATCAGCCGTGAGCGAACACGGCCGCGCCACCGTATTCGTGGCGCGCGGCCTGACCAAGATCTACCACATGGGCGCGACGGAGGTGCACGCGCTGCGGGGCGTGGATCTACAGGTCAGCGCCGGCGAATTCGTGGTGCTGCTCGGGCCCTCGGGCAGCGGCAAGTCCACGCTCCTCAACGTCCTCGGCGGTCTCGACACGCCGACCACGGGGGAACTGCGCTTTCGTGACCACGACCTCACGAACGCAACCGAGACCGAGCTGACCCGCTACCGGCGGGAGCATGTCGGCTTCGTGTTCCAGTTCTACAACCTGATACCGAGCCTGACGGCGCGTGAGAACGTAGCCCTGGTAACGGACATCGCCAGCGACCCGATGCCTGCTCACGAAGCGCTCGAATGGGTCGGCTTGGGCGCGCGGCTCGATCATTTCCCCTCGCAGCTCTCCGGCGGCGAGCAGCAGCGCGTCGCGATCGCGCGCGCCATCGCCAAGCGCCCGCAGGTGCTGCTGTGCGACGAGCCGACCGGCGCGCTCGACTACGAGACCGGCAAGCTCGTGCTGGAGGTCATCGCGAAGATCAACGGCGAGCTGGGAACCACGTCCATGGTCATCACCCACAACGCCGCGATTGCCAGCATGGCCGATCGGGTGCTCCGGCTCGGCAACGGCCGCATCGTCGGCGAAACGCGCCCGGAGCGGAAGCTCACCCCGGCGGAGATCTCGTGGTAAGAGCGATCAACCGCAAGCTCGCGCGCGACCTATGGGCACTCCAGACGCAGGTGGTCTCGATCGCGCTCGTCATCGCCTGCGGCATCGCGGCCTTCATCGGATCCTTCTCTACGCACGAGTCGCTGCTCCTCTCGCGCGAGCAATACTACGACGCGGCGCGCTTCGCGCATCTCTTCGCGACGGCCAAGCGCACGCCCGAATCGGTCGCCGAGAAGATCCGCCTCATCCCCGGCGCGCAGGAAGTCGAGACGCGTGTGGTGCGCGACGCCCAGCTTTCGATCGAGGGCGTGACGCCACCCATGATCGCGCGTCTCACCGGCGTTGATTTCTTGCGTCCACCGGGCATCAACCGCCTCACGCTCAAGAGCGGGCGCTGGCCGGCGCCCGGCGCGAACAGCGAAGTCGTGGTAAACCAGCGGTTCCTGGATGCCCGCAAGCTCGCGCTCGGCGCGCAGGTGAGGGTTCTCCTGAACGGCAAGCTTGAGCGTCTTACGCTCGTCGGGACAGCGCTTTCGCCGGAGTACATCTACGCGACGCGCGGCGGCGGCATGCCCGACGACGAGTGGTTCGCAGCATTGTGGATCGACGCGAAAACTCTCGCGGCGGCCTTCAACATGGAGGGCGCCTTCAACTCCGTTGTGGTGCGGCTCGCGCGCGGTGCCTCGATGGAGCGCGCAGTCGAGACGCTCGACGGACTGCTCGAGCCGTACGGCGCGCTCGGTGCAGTGCAGCGCGAAGACCAGATGTCGCACAAGATCCTGTCGCAGGAAATCAACCAGCAGCGCATATGGGGCATCGTCCTGCCGGCGGTTTTTCTTATCGTGGCAGCATTCATCCTCAACGTAGTGCTGCACCGGCAGGTGAACGCGCAGCGCGGCGAGATCGCGGCTCTGAAAGCGCTCGGCTACGATGACCGTACCATCGCCTCGCACTATCTCAAGTTCGCCTCCACGGTCGTGCTGATTGGCGTGACGGCCGGAGTGGGTCTCGGATGGTGGCTAGGCAACGCCATGACCGGCCTTTACACAGATTTCTTCCATTTCCCGCGCTTCGACTACGTTCTACCGCCGGGAGTAGTACTGGCGGGCGCCGGCGTGACGCTGGCAGCCGCCTGCGGCGGGGCGCTTGCCGCGATCCGCGGCGTGCTCCGCTTGCGCGCCGCCGAGGCACTGCGTCCGCCCGCCCCGGCCGAGTTCAAGCCTCTGATGGTCGAGCGTCTGGGCTATGTGCGCGTGTTCACCCCGTCGCAGCGCATGATTCTGCGAAATCTCGAGCGGCGACCGGTGCGGGCGGCGGTCACGGTGCTCGGCATTGCCGGATCGGTCGCAATCCTGCTCGCCGGCACGTTCTGGAGCGACGCGCTCGAGTACTTTCTGGACGTGCAGTTCAACAAGGTGACACGCGCCGACGTCAACGTCGGCTTCGCCGAGCCGGTGGTGCGCAGCGTGCGGTGGGACCTGGAACGCCTGCCGGGAGTGAAAGCAGCGGAGGTGACGCGCACGATCCCGGTACGCCTTACGGCCGGGCACCGCAGCTACCGCACCGGCATCACCGGGCTCGCCGACGGCGCCACGCTGCAGCTCATTCTGGATGCGGAACTGCGCGAGGCCGAACCGCTGCCCGGTGGCGTGCTCCTCACCAAGCGCCTTGCCGACCGGCTGGGCGTCGCTCCGGGCGATACGCTGTTCGCCGACCTTCTCGAAGGCAAGCGCATCAAGACCCAGGTGCGGGTTGCCGGCACCGTGCGCGAGATGGCGGGCATGAACGCCTACATGCGGCTCGAGGAGTTGAACCGCCTGGGACGGGAGGGGGACGTCGTGTCGGCCGCCGCCCTACTCGTGGACCGCGTGCAGGAACCCGTCCTGCTGCAGCGGCTGAAGGAGATGCCGGGAGCCGCAGTGGTAATCGTCAACCGCACGCTGCTCGAGACCTTCCGCGCGACCACCGGCCGCAACATCATTTTCTTCACCACCATCCTGACGCTCTTCGCCGCAACCATCGCCGTCGGAGTGGTGTATAACAACGCCCGCATCCAGCTCGCCGAGCGAGCATGGGAGCTGGCGAGCTTGCGCGTGCTCGGCTTCACGCGCGGCGAGGTGTCAGTGCTGCTGCTCGGCGAGCTCGCGCTCGAGATTGCGCTTGCGATTCCGCTCGGCTTCCTGGCCGGCTTCGGCCTGTGCGCCCTTTTGATCGCGCTGATGATGCACGAAGAACTGATCGAGTTCCCGCTGGTAATCTTCCCGGCAACTTACCTGTACGCCGGAGCGGCGGTGGCGGCGGCCGGTGTCGCGAGCGCCCTCATCGTGCGAAATCGCGTGGACCGGCTGGACCTAGTGGCAGTGTTGAAGACCCGCGAATGAAAACGCACAACAAGATCCTGCTGGGCGCATCCCTCGCCGCAGTCGCGGCGCTCGCGGTGTGGGCGTTGCAGCCTCAACCGGTGGTGGTGGAGGTGGCCGAGGTGAAACGCGGCCTCTTCGAGCAAACCGTGTCGGACGATGGCAAGACGCGGGTGCGCGAGCGCTACACCATACATGCGCCGCTCGCCGGGCAGGTCGAGCGCATCCCTCTCAGGGCCGGCGATACAGTCCAACGTGGGCAGGTAGTGGCACTGATCACGCCGGTAGCGCCCGCGCTGCTCGACGCGCGCGCGGCGCGCGAATTGCAGGCGCGGGTGGGCGCTGCCGACGCCCAGCAGCGCCGCGCGCGAGCAGAAGTCGCGCGTACGCTCGCGCAGCGCGACCAGGCGAAGTCCGACTACGAGCGCCAGGTAAAGCTGTTCAAGGAGGGGTTCATCTCCGCGACGGCGCGCGAGCAGGCGGAGCTCGCGCTCCGCACCGCCGAACGCACGGTCGACGCGGTGCGGTTCGCCGAGGATGCCGCGGCACACGAGGCGAACCAGGCGCGCGCCGCGCTGGCCCGCTATCGGGGCGAGGACACCGGCACAAAATGGGAGGTTACCTCACCTGTCCAGGGATCGGTCCTGAAGGTCGAGCAGGAAAGCGAGGGCGCCGTGGTTGTTGGCGCCCCGCTGCTCGTGCTCGCGGATGCCCGCAGCCTGGAGGCCGTGGTGGACGTGCTGTCTCAGGAATCGGTGGCGATCCGGCCCGGCATGCCTGCCCGCATTGAGCTGGGCCGCGGCGTCGCGCCGCTCGCCGCGCGCGTGCGGCTCGTGGAGCCCGCCGCATTTACCAAGGTCTCCGCGCTCGGCGTCGAGGAGCAGCGCGTAAATGTGGTCCTGGACTTCGCCGAACCTCTGGACCGGATCCAGACCATCGGCGACGGCTTTCGGGTCGAGGCGGCGATCGTCACGCAGCGGGTGGAGAACGCGGTCAAGGTACCGGTCGGCGCTCTGTTCCGCGATGGCGGCGGGTGGGCGGTGTTTGCGGTAGACGGCGAGCGTGCGGTCAAGCGCAACATCAAGACCTCGCAGCGCAACGGCTCCGAAGCCATGGTGGAGAGCGGCCTGCAGGCGGGAGACCGGGTGGTAGTTTACCCGTCGGACACCCTGCGCGACGGCGGACGCATTCGGGCGCGTTAGCGCGCAGCGCTCCGGCGTGCCCGGACGCTGTCCTCTATCGGGAAGTGGTTCCGTGACGCGCGATGTCGCGCACGATCCGGCTGCTGCACGACGATTACGGATATCCTTGATCCAGCGCAAGCGGACTTCGCCCGCCGGGCGCAGACTGTGTGGGCCGAACCCCATGACACGGAGATCCACATGAGCGAACGGGACGCCTACGTGGCGAAAATGAAAGCGAAGCTGGACGAATGGAATGCAGCCATCGATCAGTTCGAGGCGCGGGCCCGGGTGGCGCAGGCCGACGTGCGGCTGATGTACGAGCGGCAGTTGGGCGAGCTGAAGACCAATCGGGACGCCGCTGCCCAAAGGCTGCGTGAATTGCAGTTGGCGAGCGCTGATGCCTGGGAGAGCCTGCGCCAGGGCGCGGAAGCCGCCTGGAAGGACATGGCGGACGCTTTCAGGAAGGCCTCCGATAGGTTCCGCTGAAGAGTCCGGGGCGCATCGCTTCCTCGCCGTATGCAGCTGCTCAAGGGGTTTGCCCGGCGGGACTGCTATCCCCATCCGGTCGCGAAAGTGCGGGTGGTGGAAACGCACATCTCCTGGGTAATCCTCACCGGAAAATACGCTTACAAGATCAAGAAGCCGGTCGATCTCGGTTTCGTCGATTTCACGACCCTCGCGCTGCGCCGGCGCTATTGCGAGGAGGAACTCCGTCTCAACCGCCGGCTGGCCCCGGAACTCTATTTAGCGGTCGTCGCGATTCGCGGAACCCCGCAAGCGCCGCTGATCGGCGGCAAGGGCCGATTGATCGACTACGCGGTGAAGATGCGTGAATTCCCGCAGGAAGCGCTCGCAAGCCGCGCGCTCGCGCGCGGGCGTTTCGATGCCGCCGAAACCGATGCGCTCGCCGCACTGATCGCCCGATTCCATGCCCAGGCGCCAGGCGCGCCTGCGGGGGCTGCTCTCGGCTCGGCCGAAGCCATTCTCTTCTCCGCGCGGCAGAACTTCGAGCAGATGCTGCCGCTCGTCGCAACATCCGGTGACGCGACGGCCTTGCGCGCGCTGCGCCAATGGACCGGACGCGAGCATGCCCGCTGCCGCGACGCATTCAAGGCCCGCGCTGCGGGTAGGTTCGTGCGCGAATGCCACGGCGATCTGCATCTCGGTAACGTCGTGCTGCTCGAACGGCGCCCCGTGCCTTTCGACTGCATCGAGTTCAACGAAGCGTTGCGCTGGATCGACGTCATGAGCGAGGTCGCGTTCGTGATCATGGATCTGGCGGACCGCGGGCGTGCCGACCTCGGCTGGCGGTTCCTGAACCGGTATCTGGAAGCGACCGGCGACTACGATGGGATGAAGGTGCTGCGTTTCTATCTCGTCTATCGCGCCCTGGTGCGGGCGAAGGTACATCTGATGCGGGCGCACCAGCCGGGGCTGGCAGGAGCGGAGAAAGCACGCCTCCTGCGAGCCTTCCGCGGCTATCTGCGGCTCGCGCAACGCTTTGCCGCGTCCGGCAGGGGCGGTCTCATCATCACGCACGGCCTGTCGGGTTGCGGCAAGACCACCGCTACCGAGCCGCTCATAGCGGAACTGGGCGCCGTGCGGATGCGCTCCGACCTCGAACGCAAACGGATGCACCGCCTCGCGCCGCTCGCCGCGAGCGGGTCGACGCTTGCCGCCGGCATCTATACGCGGAAAGCGTCCGCAGCCCTCTATCGAAAGCTCGGTGCGCTCGCGCGTACGGTGCTGAAAGCGGGCTGGCCGGTCGCGGTGGACGCGACTTTTCTCAAGCGCACGGAACGCGCGGCCATGCGGGCGGTGGCGGAGCAGCGGGATGTGCCATTCGTGATCCTGAACTTCCGCGCCCCGCTTAAGGTGCTGCGTGCGCGTGTCATCGCGCGCCAGGCGAGCGCCGATGACGCCTCCGAGGCCAATCTCGCGGTGCTGCAGCATCAGCTCGATGAACGCGAGCCGCTGACGCCGGCCGAGATGTCGGCCTCGGTCGAAGTGGACGGTGCACGCGCAATCACGCAGAAAACCCGGCGGGCGATCAGGGTCAGGCTGGAGTGCAAGCCACGACGGTAGCGTGGCGCCGCCGGCTCGCCATCGTAGGTCTGCCCCGCGCACCTTGTGCGGCCCGGCTCATCAATCACTGGAGTACGATCCAGGGGTTGCGCGTGACCGCAACTCCTACGATGTAGAGGAACACAACTTGCGCAGCGATCCAGGCCGCGACCCGGCGACCCCGGGCGCGTCCTGGCCTGAGTGCGACCGTGCCGAGAACGATGTAGACCGCAAGCGCGATCACCTTGGCCGTAAGCCAGCCCTGCTGGAACGGATACTGCCCGCTCATGACCGCAAGGGCGATCGCCGATGCGAGGAGCAACGTGTCATTCACGTGAGGGACGATGCGCACCCAGCGCGCTGCGAGTAGCGGCGAGTCGCGCATCATCCAGACTCCGCGCACGACGAAGCCGGCGTACGACAGCGCGACGCACGCGATGTGCAACTGCTTCAGCGCGACGTATTCCACTCGCGCAGCCGCTCCTCGTGCTCCGCTTTATGCCGGACGATGCGCGGTCATCCCGGCTTGCCGTCCAGCCGCGGCCGGGTGAGCACGGGCCAGTAGCGCACCGCGTAGAGGCCGAACGCCGCGCTCCACAGCAAGCTTGCAAACTGCACGCTCGCCATGTAGGCGATCGGCATCATCCCTCCGAAGACCCGGACGATCGCCGCGGTCTGCACCAATACGAACATTGCCAGCTCGAAACGATCCGCCGTAAGCGGACGCGCCGTGTGGCCGCGCGCGGTACGCGTCATCATGCCGAGCGTCAGGCCACCGATGGCACCGACGGTCAGGGCGTGGATCGCAGGCGATTCGCCCACCCACCCCATCGCGCCGAGCGCCCGCAATGCGAGGTGCACGATGATCCAGGCGTAGGCGGCGTGCAGTATCCACACCAGCGGCGCAGCGAGCGTGCGCCACGAGCGCCACATGCCAAGCCGCACGCCATGAGCGGCCGCCGCGAAGAGCGCGATGGCGGCGGCGAGAGGTAGCGGCAGCTGAAGGAGATCGGCGATTGCCAGCGCCAGCACGGATCCCAGTGCCAGCTTCTCCACCAGCGGGTGGCGCGTCGCGCCGGCTCCCGGCACTCCGTTGTTGGTGAACATCGGGATGACGCGCCCGCCCATCACCGCCATGATGAACAGCATGACGTCGAGTCCCAGCACGAGGTCAAGTCGCGGCGGCAGCACCGCGATACCCAACAATGCGAGGTGCAACGCCGCTACCAGCGCTGCCATAGCGGCGAGGAGCCCGATAAAAAAATAGTTGCGGGCATTGCGTGAGCGCACCAGCGGGATGCCGATGGCGACCGCGAGCGCCAGCGGAAACGCGGCGTTGACGAGAGCCGCCGCACCGCCGTACGGAGTGAGCACCAGTATCCGGCCCGCGACCCACAGCGCGGCCAGCGTCATGAGCGGCGCCCCGGCCGGGGTGGGCTGGCCGGTCCAGGCGCGCACGGCAGTCAGCAGAAACCCGGCGACTACCGCCAGCGTGAAGCCGAACAGCATTTCATGGCCGTGCCACAGCTGCCCTTGCAGGTAGGCGACGGAGAGCCAGCCCGCAGACTGCGCCGTCCACAGCGCGATGCTCAGTGCGCTGAAGAGGCTCGCCAGCAGATAGAACGGACGAAACCCGAGGTTCCACAGCGCGAAGCCGCGCGCGGGAGGTGCGGCGGTAGGGCGCATGCATTGAACGAGCAGAAACGCGTCCCGCAACCGTCTCAGTGCGAGTGGGCGAGGCCCGGCGCAGCCTTCTGTACGTGCTCCGGCGCCAGCGTTTCAGCGGCGTTATACAGACGCTCGACGTAATGCGTGTATTCCACGTAGGCGCTCGCGAAAGCGCGGCCGGCGGCGACATCGTTCGGGTTGTATTTCTTCTTCTTGATCACGTCCTCAAAGTGCCGGTGCAGACCCTGCTCCATCCGCTTCGAGATGATCTGGGCCACCTCCTGGAGCTTTCCGGTTTCCAGTGACTTGTCGGCGGCCGCGATGGGCGGCTCGACCTTGCCCGCCGGCTTCAGTCCGGTATAGCCGGCGCCCTCGCCAGCCCGATGGATGCGAACCAGAGTCTCGAAGAAGTACATGTCCGCCAGTTCTTTCGCCTGCGCGTTCACCTTGCGCACCGCCAGAGTCTTGTCGAAGTGCTTGCGGATCTCCGCTTCGTCCTTCTTTTGAACCCACACGAGTACCAAGTTCACGTTGCCGGCATCGAGCGCTGTGCGCGCCGCCGCCACCACCGGGCCGTCGAGTGTGTCGCAGTGCGCTGCTGCGGGGACCGTCCATCCGACAGCGACCGTGAACAGCACCGCTGCCATGACTCCACCACTGCGGGAAAATAGAGGGGTTTGCATAAGGCCTCCTGTCGCCGTCCGGTTGAGGATGCAAGCCATTCTCCGCTGTTGTCCCGCCGCCGCTTTGATCTGGATCAGGCTCCCCGCACGGGTCGCATTGGCCCGCACGTGCGGGGAGCCTGATCC
>Ga0247825_10002034_pt1 | contig 13351 bp, 12 predicted proteins | sample 13C_Vanillin_Day_FD_194413 | JGI IMG/M metagenome (GOLD analysis project Ga0247825, IMG submission 194413) | Soil microbial communities from agricultural site in Penn Yan, New York, United States - 13C_Vanillin_Day48 | ecosystem: Environmental > Terrestrial > Soil > Agricultural land | place...
CCACCGACCTCGTCGTCCGCGACGTCGAATGGGATTTCGGTTCCCGGGAGGAATTCGCGCGGTGGTGCACCGTCGGATCCACCGACTGGACCACGCACCTCGACGACGCAGCCGTGCCGGAGTTCATGGACGACGTCGTGCGCGAGTACGAGCAGATCTCCGGCCGCCCCGGGCTGTTCCTGTTCACTCAGATGCGGGCGGAGCTCGTCCGAACGCCCTGACCCGCCGAAGCACGCCCGCACGGTGGTGCCCCCAGTCGGACTCGAACCGACACTATGCGGATTTTAAGTCCCTGGAAGTGGATTCACCTAGACTCTGCTGGACTCAATATTCGTTTATATGCAACGTATTTCGTGCATCACAGTCCGGGTAAGTTCATGGTCAGTCGTACTGACTTGTGACACTCTCGTGACACCGAGCTTCGCTCGAACTCGCAGGATCGGACCGTCCTGGACAACGAAGGACCGTGGTAGCTCGAATCGGACATGAGACTGTCGGGTCCATTGCCTCTGCGATGAGTGCTGCTGATTTTAGGAACGCAGAATCAGCTCTTCGACGCCACCAGGTCGAGCGCGATGTCGGTGATCAAATCTTCCTGTCCACCGACGAGTCCGCGTTCTCCGACTGCGAGAAGTATTACGCGGGTGTCGAGTCCGTACTGTTTCGCGGCACTCTCGGCGTGGCGAAGGAAACTCGAGTAGACACCGGCGTAGCCGAGGGTCAGTGTTTCGCGGTCGACCTGGACCGGCCTGTCCTGCAGGGGTCGAACGATGTCGTCGGCTGCGTCCTGCAGGTTGAACAGGTCGCAGTTGTGCTTCCAGCCGTGCAGATCGGCGACGGCGACGAACGGCTCGATCGGGCAGTTTCCGGCGCCTGCGCCGTGACCGGCGAGGGACGCATCGACGCGGGTGACTCCCTCTTCGACTGCCACCACAGAATTCGCGACCGACAACGATAGATTCTGGTGTGCATGGATGCCGATCTGAGTGTCGGCATCGAGCACGTCCCGATACGCGCGCACCCGATCACGGACACCGTTCATAGTCAACCGGCCGCCCGAGTCGGTGACGTACACACATTGCGCGCCATAGGATTCCATCAGTTTTGCCTGCGCAGCAAGCTGTTCGGGTTCTGCGAGGTGGGACATCATCAGAAAGCCCGACACATCCATACCGAGCTCACGGGCTTTGCCGATGTGCTGGGCGGAGACGTCGGCTTCGGTGCAGTGCGTCGCAACGCGGACCGAGGTGACACCGAGCTTGAAGGCATGCTCGAGTTCCTTCACCGTTCCCACTCCGGGGAGCAGCAGGGTGGTGAGCTTGGCGCGGTGCACCACTGCCGCCGCCGCTTCGATCCATTCCCAGTCGGTGTTGCTGCCCGGGCCGTAGGTGAGGCTGTGGCCGGCGAGGCCGTCACCGTGAGTGACCTCGATCGCGTCGACGCCCGCGCTGTCGAGGGCACTGGCGATACGGGCGACGTTGTCGGGGCTGATGCGGTGCCGCATGGCGTGCATGCCGTCGCGCAGGGTCACGTCCTGGATGTACAGGGCGGCACCGTCTGCCACGTTCGGGCGGGTAGTTGTCGTCTCGCTCATCGTGCCGCCTCCAAAGACTTGTTCTCTGCGATCTTCTCCGCGACCTGTAGGGCAGCGGAGGTCATGATGTCGAGGTTGCCTGCGTACGCGGGCAGGTAGTGCGCGGCACCCTCGACTTCGAGGAACACCGAGACCTTCCACAGGCCGGGCCCTTTGTCGACGCCGCCGGTCAAGGTTGCAACGGATTCTGCGTCGTCGAGTTGGGTGAACTGCACTTCCTGCTTGAGCCGGTAGCCCGGCACGTATGCCGAGACCTTGGCGACCATGTCCAGGATGGACTGGCGGATCGTGTCCTGATCCGGGTTCGACACCAGCGCGAGGACGGTGTCGCGCATGATCAACGGCGGCTCCGCCGGGTTCAGTACGATGATGGCTTTGCCGCGGGCCGCTCCGCCGACCTTTTCGATTGCCTCGGACGTGGTTTCGGTGAACTCGTCGATGTTCGCGCGAGTTCCGGGACCTGCGGACTTGGAGGCGATCGACGCGACGATTTCCGCGTAGTGGACAGCGGTTACCTGAGAGATGGCGGCGACGATGGGAATCGTTGCCTGCCCACCGCACGTCACCATGTTCACATCGGGCGCACCGAGATGCTCGTCGAGATTGACCGCGGGGACGACGTACGGTCCGATCGCCGCAGGAGTGAGGTCGATCAACCGCTTGCCGAACGGCCTGAGCGCTTCTTCGTTGGCAACATGCGCTTTGGCGGAGGTGGAGTCGAAGATGATGTCGATGTTCGCGAATTCGGGGTGCTCGATCAGACCCTGCACTCCCGAATCCACGGTGCTGATACCCAAGCGGCGGGCGCGTGCGAGACCGTCGGACGCCGGGTCGATTCCGACGAGGACCGCGATGTCGACGTTCTTGGCTACGCGTTTCAACTTGATGACGAGGTCGGTGCCGATGTTGCCGGATCCGATGACCGCTACTTTGGTCTTACTCATGGTGTCCTTCGATTCTGTTTCGAGGTTCGTACCGCGGCCTACAGGGTGTGAATGTCGCTGTGACGTTGCCGATTCCGGAGATTTCGGCCGTGTATGTCGAGCCCGGTGTCACAGCAACCATCGGGCCTAGGGCACCGGAGAGGACCACTTCGCCGGCGCGTAGCGGTGATCCGTACGACAAGCTGGTGTTGGCCAACCACACCAGCGCCTCCCACGGGCTTCCCAGGCAGTCCGACCCCTTGCCTTCAGAGACCTGTTCACCGTCTGCGGTCATGGTCATGATGACCTCGGCGAGGTCGGGTGCGTCAGCGCGAGAAATGCTCTCCCCCAGGACATAAAGCCCCGATGATGCATTGTCGGCGACGGTGTCGGCCAGGCTGATGTCCCAACCCGCGATCCGGCTGTCCACGATCTCGAACGAAGCAAACACCCGGTCCACGAACGACGGTGCTCGCTCCGCTGTGATCTTCTCGTCGATATCGGAGGACAAGATGAACGCGACTTCTGCTTCGATGCGCGGCTGCAACAACCGTGCGGAGTCGACCGGGCCGTCGCCGGAGACGTCGAAATCGTCGAGCAGGACACCGAAATCGGGCTGATCGACCCCGAGCTGTTTCTGCACCGCGGGCGAGGTCAGCCCGATCTTGCGCCCGACGACGGTACGGCCGTCAGCGAGGAGCGCGTCGATGTTTCGTGTCTGAATTCGGTAGGCGGCGTCGATGTCCTCGCGTCCGATGATATCACGAACCGGGACACAGGGCGTGCCGGTCATCGCCGCGTCGGCAAGACGGTCGGCCGCTTCACTGATCGTGTGCTGCTCCACTGTGGTCATGATTTTCACGCTATTCTCGCTCGGTCATCGTCGATAGGATCTGTCCCATGAAACGGGACGACATGTCGGTGTTGCAGCGATCCGCGTTGATCTTGGAGGCTTTTCCCGGGGGCTGCGCTTTGACGCTGGCCGAGGTGTCGACCCGCACGGGTTTGCCGCGCTCGACCACGCACCGGTTGTTGGTCGACCTGGCCGAACTCGGGTGGCTCACTCGCCGGGGGAACACTTTCGAGCTGGGAATGGCATTGTTCGAACTCGGTGAACGCGTCGGGATCAAACACCGATTGCGCACTGCCGCAGTGCCGTTCATGCAAGATTTGTTCGCGGTGACCGGGCAGACCGTGCATTTGGCGGTCCGTGACGGTCACGATGCGGTGTACGTGGAGAAAATACACGGCCATTCTTCACTCCCCTTGCCTTCGCAGATCGGCGGACGATTGCCGTTGACCTGTACCGCCGTCGGGAAAGCATTGCTGGCCCCGGAGAGCCCAGCAGTGCAGGACGAGGTCCTTTCCCGTCCGCTGCGTCGATACACGCCACAATCCATCACCGATCCGAAGACGCTTGCTCGCGAACTGGACGCAATTCGCCGCACCGGCATCGCGATCGAGAGAGAGGAAGCCGCACTGGGTGGCTGCTGTCTCGCTTCTCCTGTACTGCTTGCCGGTGAACCCATTGCGGCGCTGTCGGTGTCGGTACCCAAAGACAGCTTCAAACCCGAGTTGCTCGCCCCTGCCGTCCGCACGGCAGCGCTCGCTTTGGGACGAGCACTCGCACGCAATGCGACTGGAAGCGCGTCGGGATGACGCGCGAGCCGCAGACGCATTCCACGTGGTTGCACCCTCGCTGCCCGGCTACGGCTGGCGTGACGAGCCGTCTACGGTAGTGTGTTCTACATAACAGCAGGGTAGGCACACGTGACGGATCAAGACCGGAATCCGAGTGAGCACCTTCCGGTCGGAGCGCACGTCTTCGGTGGGAGACCGGTATCTATGCCCTCCGATTGGAGTAACGATGACCGAGGTACTCAGCAATTTTTCCATGCTCGAATCGGGTGAGTTCGACGAACTCCATGCGCGCCTCACCGAAGTGCTCTGTCAGCACGATCTGGAGGGTCTGGGGCAATGGTCCGCCCCGACCGCACGATTGACATGGCTCCGTTCGGCAGCCTGCAACTCTGTTACCTGGCTTTCGGATCAGAAGTGCAGGTACGGCCCAAGCACCTGGAAACGTTTGCTGTAGTGCAGATTCCGTTGACCGGGCAGGTCATCGTTCAAACCGGGAACACCGAGGTGGTTTCCGGCTCTCACATGGCCTCGGTCCCTGATCCAGACCAGGATCTGTGCATGCGCACGATGGGCGAGAGTTCTCACTTGATTATTCGCCTCGAACGCCAGGCGTTGGAAAAACAGCTGCGGAGGCTCATCGGCCCCAACAATTTCGGTCCGCTACGGTTTGCAACGGGGCTGGATCTGACCACCAGCGCCAGCCAGGCATGGCTCACCAGCGTCAGAACCCTCCTCGAGGATCTCAACAGCGACGCAACGTTTCGCAACCCACTGATCCAGAATCAGACCGAACAACTGCTGATGAGTCAGCTATTACTTGCCTTGCCTCATTCGGCCTCCTCGGCGATGCTGAACGACCCGGTACCGTCGACGCCACGCGCAATCCAGGAGGCCGACGATCTGATCGCCAACCACGCCCGCGACCTCAGTTCGGTGGGTGAGATCGCCGAATCGGTCGGGCTGTCCATCCGGAGCCTCCAAGACGGATTCTGCCGCTATCTCGATACGACGCCGCTCGATCGACTTCGGAATCAGAAGATGATCGGGGTACGCGCACAGTTGTTGGCCGCCGATCGGACCACCACCACCGTGTCCGCAGTGGCGACGCGGTGGGGCTTCCACCATTTCGGACGATTCTCCCTGCAGTACAAACAACAGTGGGGGGAATTGCCCTCGGAAACACTGCGGAAGTAGCCAACGCCGCTCGACGAAATCAGCGACAGTGCGTCCGAGACGAGACATCCGAACCCGGGGGTGGGACTCGCGAATTCAGTTGTGAGAGATGAAATCAGCGACGAGCCGATTGAATTCGTCGGCATGTTCGATCATCGCCCAATGCCCGCAGCGATTGATCAATGCCAGTCTCGAATTGGGGATGTGAGCAAGCGCGAACAGCGAATGCTCGTAATGCACGACACGGTCGTCGCGGCCGTGAACGAGCAGAGTCGGTACGTCGATTCCCCCCAAGTCCTCGACGTCGACCCACGTAGGGACCGGACCCCCTCGTGACAAGCCCGCCAGGTAGTTGCCGAGGTGGTCCGGGCGGGCCAGGGCCGCATCGGAGCGCGCCTGCGTCAACTCGTCCGTTGCGAAACGCTCGCTGTCGAAAGTCATGATCTCGACGAGCCGCTTCATGTTCTGTGCGTCCGGATTCTGGTATGCCTGCACCAGCACCTTGATCCCCTCCGACGGTCCGCCGCCGGGCCCGAAGAGACGGGGGCCAGGATTAGCCGGCGCTCCCATAGTGATCAGATGTGAGATTCGATCAGGATGCAATGTCGCCAGCCTGGTCGAGGTGTGTCCACCCATCGAGTTCCCGACGAACGCCGCCTTGTCGATACCGAGTGCATCGAGAAACTCGACGGCCGCCTGGGTGTGATCGAGTTCGTCGATCGTGACGGCATCGGATTCACCCCAACCGGGCATGTCGACCGCGTAAACGTGGAACTGCTCGGCGAGAGACTCGATGTTGCCGGAAAAGTTGCTCCACCCCGTCGCGCCCGGCCCACTGCCGTGAAGCAAGATCATCGGGTGAGCATCCGCTGCGCCGGCTTCGTAGTACCGCAGCGTCCAACTCTTCGTGCGCACCTCTCGAGCCGCGTGCGCTTTTGTCAACGTCATGAGCATTCCTTCGATCTGAGTGAATTGGACCGTCGTTCCGACATCAGTTACTTCCCTGGGCTTTTCGTGACCTCACCACGAACCGGCACGCAAAGCGCCCGCGTGAAAAATCAGCGGACTCCCTCCTGGTGATTCGAAATGCTCCACTTCCCCCAAGACGATCACATGGTCACCCGCGTCGAACGACCTCAGCATTCGACATTCGAACCGTGCAACCGCACCGGGCAAAGTCGGAGTGCCGCCCTTTCCGTCCACAAGTTCGATCTCGCTGAATTTGTCGGCGGCGGGAGTCGAGAACTGCCGTGAGAGATGTTCTTGGTGCGCGCCGAGAACATTGATCGCGAAGTGCGTAGCCTCGGTGAAGGCAGGCAGGCTCGGGGCGTTCTTGCCCGGACACCACAGCACGAGAGGGGGGTCCATCGAGACCGAGGTAAACGAGTTTGCCGTCATTCCTACCCGTCGGCCGTCCGCTGCTCGCGCGGTAATCACCGCGACTCCTGTGGCGTACTGCCCCAGCGCACCGCGCAGGGCACGTAGATCGAATCGTCCGGAATCACCGATGCGTTTCTCGGCGCGGAATCGAGTCGCTGCCTCAGCGTCGAACCACCACTGATAGAACTCGCGCGGATCATCGAAGCCACTGGCGATGGCGGAGGCCAGCGCCGGGGCCTGAGCTGCCTCGCGAAGCAAGTCGGTCTGGTGCAGAGAATGCCCCACCAACATCGAGTTCGTCCAGTCCACCACCCAATGTGCCCAGCCACGCCAGAAGTTCTCGAAAGTTCCCCGCATCCATGCTTCGTCGAAGACGCCACCGCGTGTGCGGTTGATACTCTCCAGGTAGTACGTCGCCGCCTTGGCCGCGAGATTCGCACCCTGACCGGTGATCGGGTCATTGAGCACTACCGAATCACCCATAGCAAGAACAGGTTTACCCGACGGCAAGGTAGCGACCGGCACACGTACCCGTGGTGTGAACCTGCCTCGCAGTGTCCCGCCGGCGTCGGTCAATCTCACGTGCGCGCAGCGCTCGAACTCGTCCGGTACGAACTTCTCCAACAACTCCAGAGACCGCTCCAGGTGGCTTTCCGGATCGGTCACGTCGTCCCAGCAGTCCATCGGGCCAGCGGGAAGTCCTTCGAACACCATGATGTCGCACGGACCCGTGGTCGTCAGTGCCGGAAATGTGAAGAACTCACCGACATCGGGAACGAAGGTGTACCGAATGGCTGCTTTGCCGGTCGGCTGCTGCATTCCGTTGACGTAAGTCAGGGCAACGACGCGTTGTGGTCGATCGAAGGGCGAACGTTCGTGATCGGGCGGAAAGAGGCGTCCGATGTCTCCTCGTCCAGAGGCCACGACGACGAGATCATGCGTAATCGCATATTCTTCGAGATCGGTTACCTCCGCCGAATGCACGATGAGGTTGCCGCCTGCGGCGGCGAACTCCTCGGCCCACGTCGCACATTTGATCCGCTGGTCAACGGCACGAGCCGGCCCTGTCAGCGCAGCCTGGACAACGAAGGGCTCCGCTCCGAGCACCGTCATCGACAGCTCGTCGATATCCGGACACGTCTGGCTCCACCGATCGATTCCGAGTTCACTTTCGGTAGCAAGGGCGGAATCGAACATGCATTGACTCGACAGGATAGGACCGTTGCGGATCTCTTCGGGCGATCTGTCGGAGACTAGCGTGACCTCGTGCCCGGACTGAAGCAATCCGAGCGCGAGTTGGCAACCTGATTGTCCAGCTCCGACTATTGCGATCCGGTTCACCGTGAACTCGCGTAGGAGGTATCCAACACCTTGCGCGCTTCATCGGGGTCGGTGAACCAGTCGAACAATGTCGTCGGGTTGTTGAAGCCTTCGACGAAGCGGCTGGCAAGCTCGGGTGCGGAGCCGGCAGCGCCGAGTAGTTCGAGAACGTGCGGCGGCGGGGGCGCAAGCATGGAGTTGGTGAAGGCTGTCACGTATTGCGCGTATTCCCAATACTTCTCGAAGGTACTCTGCTGGAACTCGGCATCGAACGCCCGGTCACCGCGCGCGACGATACTGTCGAGGTAGCTGGCTGCGCATTTGCTGGCATTGTTCGACCCCTGCCCCGTGAGTGGATCGTTGAGCACGACCACATCGGCCATACCGAGGACCGGGGTCCCGGAGAGGAGCGTCGCGACGGGGCGACGGACCGTGGGCGTCAATCGTCCGGCGAGAACTCCGAGATCATCGGTCAGCGAGACACTTTCGCACCTCTCGGCCTCCCAGGGCAGAAAATCCCGAAGTACGCCCAGTGAGGTCTCCAGGTGCTGCTCGGCGGAGATGCCGGGTGTCCAGCGGTCCATGGGTCCGCCGATGGCCGCCTCGAATACCATGATGTCGCACGGCCCGCTGGTCGTCAGAGCGGGGAACGAGAAGTACTCGCCGATACCGGGAAGCATGTTGAAACCCACCGTGGAAAAGTCCTCGCGCGCGCGCATTCCATGTACGTAGGTCAAGGCTAGGGCGCGCTGCGGCCCATCCAGGACGGAACGCTCGGCGTCCCGGCAGAACAGTTTGGCGATCTCACCCTTTCCGGCGGCAACGATCACCAGATCGGATTCCGTGGAGTATCGCTCCAGATCATCGACAGTGGCGGTGTGGACGACGAACTCACCACCACGACTGATGAACTCCTCGATGAAACGCGGCATCTTCACCCGCTGATCCACCGATTGCGCGCTCCGCTCCAGGCGCGCCGCCCAGTTGATAGCAAAGCCACCGTTCCCACCGTCTTGGGGCGGAAGAGGCACGGCTACCGAAATACCGTCGACGTCAGGACACACCTCGCCCCAGAAGTCGAGGCCGAGACGCCTCTCGTGCGTCAGTGCTTCGTCGAACATGCACTGGCTCGAACTGACACGGCCGGCAGCGATCTCGTCGCCCGTCCGATCGCTGACTACCGTCACTGAGAATCCCTGCTCCAACAGCCCGATGGCAAGTTGTAGCCCGGACTGGCCGGCTCCGACGATGGTGACACTGCGACTGGTCATTTGATGTCGACTCCAAAATATAGGGGAAGTGAACGAGGGATTTGTGCGTGCACTGCGCACCCGAACGGGTCCAGCGCCAGTTCAGTCGAGCAGCTTGCTGATTGCCGGGACCGCCTGTTCCGGGCCCATTGCCGAATATCCACCGTCGACGGCCCAGTCGGCGCCAGTGACCCCGGATGCAGACGGCGACAACAGGAACGCGACCACCTCGCCGACCTCCTCGGGATCGTTCGCCCGACCTGTCAGGTGAAAGGGTGCGGCGACAGCGTCGACTTTGCTCCGGTCGCCGGCCACCAGCTGTTCCATACCCGACGACCACGTCCAACCGGGGCTGACCGAATTGACACGGATCGACTCACCGGCCAGATCCATCGCCATCGACCGCGTCAGTTGCACCAGGGCAGCTTTGGTGGCGGGATATACCCATCGCCCGATCTGAGCGACTTTCGAGGAAATCGACGTGATATTGACGATCGCGGCCTGATCCGACGCCGCCAGGTGCGCAAGTGCTTGCCTCGTCACCGAAACGGTGCCGACGAGGTTGACGTCGAAGGCGCCGAGCCATTGCTCGCGAGTCGAGTTCGGTCCGTCGTCGTTGTAGACGCACGCGAGGTTCACCAGCCCGTCCAGACTTCCGAAGAGTTCGACGGCGCGGGCAACGGCGCGAACCACCTGGCGCTCGTCCGTGATGTCGGTCTGCTCGAAGGCGACCCGCTCCCCCAGACTTTCGGCGAGCTCGTGACCGCCGTCGGAGTTCACGTCGACAATGAGCACGTTGGCCCCCGCCTTGTGCAGCGAACGGACCACCCCCTGTCCCACGAGCGTGGCTCCACCGGTAACGAGCACAGTGCGCCCTGCCAGTTCTGGCATGCTTGGCCTCTCCAAGTTGTTGTGCAGCCGATTGATAGAGGCCAAAGCTAGTTGATCGGTCCGCGGCCCTGCTATCCCCACTGCGCATGTTCCTATCCAATCCGGCGCCCCACCCGACTCCGGGTACCGCATTGGCGGCGTCTGGACAGAACTGTGCGCAGGTGGGATAGAAACGCACCGTGCCCGCACATAAGTTCAATTTCAAGCAAATGATGCACGTCAACGATGGACACGGCCTTCACAGCGGCTCCCGGCCACCGTCTCGGCACGAGGCCGACACCGACCTTGCCACTTGAAACAGAGCCCCAGTTACTCCGCGAAAGGAGAACGGCATGACTGCTGTCAGCCCCAGGCCCAGTCCTTCCATCACGCAGACGAAGGTAGATCGGCGAGTCTTCTCCGACGAAGAGGTCTACAAGCAGGAAATGAAGATCCTGTTCCAGGACGGATGGACCTTCGTCGGCCTCGAGGCCGAGATTCCGAATCCAGGCGACTTCCGCAGATCCTGGATGGGTGAACTGCCTGTGATCATGAGCCGCGCACGCGACGGATCGGTCAAGGTGGTCGAGAATGCGTGCAGTCACCGCGGCGCTCTCGTCGCTCTGGAGTCGAAGGGCAACTGCTCGACCTTCACCTGTATCTACCACCAGTGGGTATACGGCGCTGACGGAAAGCTGTTGGGCGTTCCTCTGCGGAAGAACTACACGGACGGGCAACACAAGGACCGTGGCGGTCTACGAGCCGCGCGGGTGGAGACCTTCGCCGGCCTCGTGTGGGCGACCTTCGGCGAGGTGGAACCACTGATCGGCTACCTGGCCGAAGCCGCTCCTCATCTCGATGCCGTGCTACGTGGGGGTGAGGTTGAGATACTCGGATATCACCGTTACGAAGTCCAGGGAAACTGGAAGTTGTTCTTCGAGAACACCCAGGATGCCTACCACGCGTCGTTGCTTCACAACTTCTCGCAGGCATTGGGGATCTACACAGTCGGTGACAACCTCGTCTTCGAGAACGGTCACGGCGCGATCAAATGGGACATGGTCTCGTTGACCGACGAGATCATGGAACGACACCTGGCTGACAAAGCCTTCAAGATGAAGGACTACAAGCTCTTCCAGAGTGCCACCCAGCCCGGGCCGGGTGGATTCAACCGAGTCATGGGTGTCTTCCCGAACGCCCTCGTTCTCGAGGAATGGGACATGCTCAATGTCCGGCACATCGTGCCCAAGGGAGTCGATCGAGCGGAATTGCACACCGTGGCACTGGGTTTGAAGGGTGATTCCGCCGAGATCCGCGCCAAACGCGCCCGCGATTACGGAAACTTCTTCGGCCCGGCGGGATTTGCCGGCCGCGACGACGTCGTCGCTGTCAAGGCAGTGCAGGCGACCGAAGGAGTCACCAGCATCGACACCAGTTTCATGGCGTTGGGCGACCTCGACGCCAAAAGTGGTGATCTGGAAGGCGAATACACCGTTCGCGGATTCTACGGCAACTACCGAGAACGAATGGGGTTCTGATCTCATGGTCCATACAATGAATTCTGACACTGTCGGTGTTGTCGGCGCAGACCTGAGGGAGAAGGTCGTCCGACTCCTCAACACCGCGAGCTCGGCGCTCGACGAGAAGCGGTACCGGGACTGGGTCGGCCTGTTCACCACGGACGGAACCTATGTCGCGACTTCCGCCGAGAACCGGGAGAACAACTGGCCGCTCGCCATCATCAACGACAACCGCGCGACTATGGCCGACCGCGCGGAAATGATCGACAAGTACTGGTCGATCGAACCAGGACGCAGCCGACGGATCACCGGCAACATCGACATCGATTTCTTGCCGGGTGAGGACGTACTGAAGGTGAAGTCTTCCTTCGTCATCTTCCATACGGGCCCTGACGGACGTGTCCAAACCCAGGTCACTGGCGTCTACTACGACACCATCACCTCAGAAAGCGGAGAGTTGCGCTTGCGGAATCGAACCGCGGTCCATGACAACGACCTCCTCACGCACGAGGTCACCTACCCGTTCTGACGAACAACTCGTCCGGTCTGCAGGACAGTTGAAATTCCCTATGTACAACCGATTTTCGGTTACCAGAGCGGCGGCCGGTCGCCGACTTGCAGCGAACTGCGGACGAGTGGCCGCAAGGACACAACGGACAGGACAACATCATGTCACAGTTTCAACAGACGACCATTCCGATCGGCGAGCTCGAGGTGAACGGCTACCTCGCCACCGCCCAGACAAACGACACCCGCGCCGGCGTCGTGGTGATTCACGAAATCGAGGGACTGACAGAGCATTTCGGAAACTTATGCAGCAGACTCGCCGAAGCGGGCTATTCCGCCATCGCACCCGACCTCTTCGCCCGCGACTCTCGGATAGTCGACGACGTCGCGGCCGGCGACTACGGCTCCGCGGTACACCGAGTCTACGAACTCGGTCCGGAACGTCTCCTCGGCGATCTGAAATCCGCCCGCGACACTCTGGTCCGCCACTCCGAGGTGGACCCTTCGAAGGTCGCCGTCATCGGTTTCTGCCTCGGCGGCTACCTGACACTCCTGGCGGCGACAGACCCGGACGGCGGATGGGCTGCTGCGGCACCGTTTTACGGTCCCCCAGCAGGTTACGGCGCATTCGGGGTGTCGGATGAACCCAATCCACTCACACGAGCCGAGAATCTGTCGTGTCCAACGCGATTGTTCTACGGGCGCCACGACGATCACATTCCCGCGGAACTTGCACTCGAATTCGCATCCAGGGCCAAGTCTTCCGGACAGCCTGTGGAGGTCGTCCTCGAGGACGCCGGACACGCGTTCTTCAACGATTCCCGACCCACCTACGTCGAGCCCGCGGCCACCCATGCCTGGACCGAACTGCTTACCTTCCTCGACAACACCTTCAAGGAGTGACAATGAACCGCGATGAAATGGTCGATCTCTGGGAACAGCACGCCGCGTACGAGTTCATTATCAAAGACGCCGACAAGACCGTCTCGACCATGGTCGACGACGCCAGTGTGATGCACCTGCCGACGATGAGCGGGGACTTCGGCAAGGAGGCGCTTCGACGGTACTACCGTGAAGACTTCATTCCTGGAATCCCGGCGGACACAACACAGGAGACGGTCGCGCGATCAGTGGGAGATACCTTTCTCCTCGAAGAATCCATCATGCGAATGA
>Ga0247825_10002035_pt1 | contig 13350 bp, 9 predicted proteins | sample 13C_Vanillin_Day_FD_194413 | JGI IMG/M metagenome (GOLD analysis project Ga0247825, IMG submission 194413) | Soil microbial communities from agricultural site in Penn Yan, New York, United States - 13C_Vanillin_Day48 | ecosystem: Environmental > Terrestrial > Soil > Agricultural land | place...
ATCGTGTCCCACTGTTCGTCGGTCATCTTCTGGATGACGGAGTCCCAGGTGTAGCCGGCGTTGTTGACGATGATGTCGAGGCCGCCGAACGATTCGACGGCGGTGTTCACGAATCGTTCCGCGAATCCGTCCTCCGTCACCGATCCGACGCAGGTGACGGCCTGTCCGCCGGCGGCCTTGATGTCCTGCTCGGTCTGGGTGGCGGGTGCGGGGTCGAGGTCGTTGACCACGACGGCGGCACCTTCGGCGGCGAGCTTGAGTGCGATTTCCCGGCCGATGCCGCGGCCGGAGCCGGAGACGAGGGCGACTTTTCCGTCCAGAGTTCCCATGATGTGTTGTTCCTCGCGGTTCGTGATGAATGAAATATCCTGTGGCGTCGTGCCATACGGCTACGCGGACGCTCTCGGGTCGCGGATGACGGTGGTCGATCGGAGCTGCGCGATCGGCTCGCCGTGGCGGGTGACCTCGGTGGTGCGGACGAGGAACTGCAGCGCTCCGCCCTTCTTGGCGTAGCAGTCGGTGACTTCGGTCGAGAAGTGAAGGGTGTCACCGGCGTACGCGGTGGCGTGGTAGGTGAACGACTGCTCGCCGTGCAGGATCGTGCGGATGTCGACGCCGAGGTCCGTGTAGAAGGTCGAGGGGCTCGGCCGCTCCATGTCGAGGCAGAACAGGAAGGTCGGCGGCACCGGCAGGTCGCGGTGGCCGGCCTCCGCCGCGGCGCTCGGATCGGTGTAGATCGGGTCGTCCTGCTGCCCGGTGGCGCGGGCGAAGAAGGACAGTCGCCCGCGCTCGACCGTCACGGTGTGCTCGGGAATCCGGGTGCCGATGACGCCGGGATCGAGACTTGCCACGGCAACTCCTTGAATGAGGGGCGGCGACTGCCGCCAGGATCGGGGTTCTGCGCTGGACCCACTCGGAACAACCTTCGTCGAGTGGTTAGCGATTATTCACTTTGCGTCACATATAGCGCTATGTCAAGGATGAATGGGGTAATCTCGAGGTGATCGAGAATTTTCACGACGCAGTGTTCCGGCGGGGGTTTCCGGTCAAAGACGTTCGAGGATCATCGCATTGGCCATGCCGCCCGCCTCGCACATCGACTGCAGGCCGTACCGAATTCCGCTGTCGCGCATGTGGTGTACGAGTGTGGTTGCCAACCGGGCGCCCGAGCCGCCGAGCGGGTGACCGATCGCCATCGCGCCGCCCAGCGGATTGAGCTTCGCGTAGTCGGCGCCGGTCTCCTGTAGCCAGGCCAGAGTGACCGACGAGAACGCCTCGTTGATCTCGAATGCCCCGATGTCACCGAGGGACAGCCCGGCCCGGGCAAGCACCTTGGCGGTGGCCGGGATCGGGCCGGTGGCCATCGTCACCGGATCGACGCCGGCGAGGGCCACCGTGTGGATGCGGGCGAGCGGGTTCCAGCCGTGGCGCGCGGCAACCTCGCTGCTGGTCACGAGCAGTGCTGCGGCGCCGTCCGAGATCTGTGACGAATTGCCGGCGGTGATCCGGCCGTCCTCCTTGAACGGGGTGGGGAGTGCGCTCAGGCGCTCCGGCGTCGACGAGCGCCTCACACCCTCGTCGGTATCGAACACGAACGACGCCCCGTCCGGACCGGTCACCTCGACCGGGGCGATCTGCCCCTCGAATCGCCCCTCGTCGATGGCTGCGGCGGCACGCGCGTGCGAGTCCAGCGCATGCTGGTCGAGCCGGGACCGGCTCAGGGCGAATTTCTCGGCGATCATCTCGGCGCCGACGCCCTGGTTGAACTCGACGTGGTCGTACCGCTCCCGGACGAGTGGGCCGAACGGTGCGCCGCATCCCGCGGCATTGCGCGCCGATCCCATCGGAACGCGGCTCATGCTCTCGACGCCCCCGGCGATGGCGATGTCGTACTGACCGCTGATCACGCCCGCCGCGGCGAAATGGAGGGCCTGTTGAGACGACCCGCAGGCGCGTTCGATCGACACGCCGGGTACCGACTCGGGCCAGCCGGCGGCAAGCACCGCGAAGCGGCCGACGCCGCCCGCCTGTTCGCCGACCTGGCTCACGCAGCCCCACAGCACGTCGTCCACGGAAGTCGGATCCAGATCGTTCCGATCGCTCAGGGCGCGCAGTACGTGCGCGGACAGATCGACGGGATGAATCCCGGCGAGTGCTCCGCCCCGTCGGCCCACCGGTGTGCGGACGGCGTCGACGATCACAGCGTCGTGCATGTAATTCCTCCTCGTGCAGGTCACGGACAGTTCTCCGGGCGATTACTGGAAGTGAACAGTCAATAACCTCAGTATTGGCTTACCGCTGCCCGCTGCCGTGGATGGCAGCGAGCAGGCGAACCGCTTCCCGGTGCCGTATCGGCGGATGCTTGTCAAGTTATAGCAAATTCACATTTCTCGACATAGTACTTGCTAGATAGCAGTTTCAATGATTGACTTCTGGACTGAAAGTCCGCATGTGATGTCCGTCACGTCGAAGGCCTTCCGTGTCCGGACCGGCGTTGGTACGAGAATCGATACTCACCACCGAGGAGTTTTTGTGGTTGCAGATCAGAGAACCACCAGGCGGCTCTCCGCTCTCGGGGACGCCGGCGAATCCCGCCGCACCGCCTGGGGGCTGACGGGCGTGCTCGTACTCATGTACATGGTCAATTTCGCCGACAAGGCGGTGCTGGGGATCATCGCCCAACCGCTCGCACACGAACTCGGTCTGTCCTCTTCGGAGATCGGTCTCGCGGGAAGCGTCTTCTTCCTGATGCTGTCGCTCGGCGGGTTGCTCTCGGGCGTCCTGGACCGATGGCTCGGTCTGCGCTGGGCCCTCGCGATTCTCGCGATCCTGTGGTCGGTGGCCATGCTGCCGCTCATCGTGGCGGCCGGTTTCGCCACGCTTCTGGCGAGCCGGATGCTTCTCGGGTTGGCGGAGGGCCCGAACTCGGCGCTGTTGTACACCGCGACGTATTCCTGGCATCCGCCCGCTCGCCGCGGCCTTCCCGGCGCGCTCCTCGCCTGCGCGGCATCGATCGCCAAGATCGCGATCGCTCCGATGCTGGCGTACGTCGCCGTCGCGTGGGGATGGCGATCCGCCCTGGTGGCCTTGTCCATCATCGGTCTCGGCTGGTGCGTTCTCTGGCTACTCGTGTGGTCGGAGGGGCCCTACCGGCGCCGCGACACTTCGCCTGCCGACGGCGGAGGCGACTCCGCCGCGCCCCACGGCGAGGCCGAGCCGGCGGTGCCGTGGACGCGGATCTTCCGCTCACCCACCTTTGTCGGCGGAGCCCTGATCGTGATCAGCGTGTATGCGCTGGTGTCCGTCGTGCTCACCTGGTTGCCGTCGTATTTCGAGACCGGCCTCGGCTACAGCCGGTTGCAGGCCGGATCCATGTTCTCCATCCCGAGTCTGTTCGGACTCGTCATCATGCTGAGTTCCACGTGGTTCAGTGACCGTCTCGTCGTACGTGGCGTGAGCATGAGAACCGCGCGGGTGATCCTCCCGGTGGTCGGTCTCGTCATCGGCGGGTGCATCCTCGCGACGTTGCCGTACATCACCACTCCGGTGTTCGCCGTGCTCGTCGTCTCGATCGGGTACGCGGTCGGCTCACCGGTATTCCCGTTGCTCAATGCCGCGGTGGCCGAACTCTGCCCCCCGAGGCAGGTCGCGGGGACACTGGGTGTCTTCCTGTCCCTGATGGCTATCGGCGGGTTCATCGCGCCGTATCTGATGGGACGCATCGTCGATGCGGCCGCGACGTCGGCGGGGGGCTACGCCACGGCATTCCAGATCCTCGGAGTCGTGGCCGTCGCGGCCGGCCTCCTCGGCGCCCTGATCATCGACCCCGAACGCGACAAGCGGCGTCTTCGCGGGCTCGCCGCGGGCGACGTTCCGCAACAGGGAATCTGAGATGACTTCGGTGACGGACCAACATCTGCTGATCCACTACATCCTTGACCGAGAACCCGGAGGTCCGCGTGTATCTGACCCAGTTCCTGCACCGTGCACTACAGCAGTCTCCCGACAGTCCGATGACCATCTGCGGCGACCGGGTACGCACCACCCGCGACGTCGCGGACAGGGTCGCGAGACTGTCGGGCGGTCTGCAGGAACTGGGTGTGTCCGAAGGGGACAGGGTCGCCGTCCTCACGCTGAATTCCGACCGCAATCACGAGATCTTCCTCGCCTGCTGGTGGGCGGGCGCCGTGGTGAATCCGGTCAACATTCGATGGAGCGGGCGGGAGATCGCGGACTCTCTGCGGGATGCCGGGGCCGTGGTCCTGCTCGTCGACGACGACTTCCTTGACCTGGTGCCCGCGTTCCGCGAACAGTGCGCCGACCTCCGCGCGGTGGTGCACTGCGGCAGCGGTGTGGCCGCGCAGGGGATGACCGACTACGAGGAGTTGATCGCCGCTTCCGAGCCGGCGCCGGACAAGCGAACCGGTGGCGGTGCGATGGGCGCACTGCTGTACACCGGTGGCACGACAGGTGTGTCGAAGGGCGTCATGGTGAGTCATCGGAACCTGCTGACAGCGGCGCTCGGCACCCAGGCGGCGTGCCAGTCGGTGTTCCCGGGTGGGGTCAACCTCGTCGTGAGTCCGATGTTCCACATCGCGGGACTCGTGGCCTGGGCGACGCAGAACCTCCTGGGTGGTACCCAGGTCTTCCTGCCGACGTTTTCACCCCGGGCCGTGCTGGAGGCGATCCAACGGCACCGGGTCACCACGGTCGGGGCAGTTCCGGTGATGCTGCAGATGCTGGTCGCGCACCCGGATGTCGAGTCGTACGACCTGTCGAGCGTGAAATCCGTTCGGTACGGGGCGTCGCCGATCTCGCCGACGTTGCTGCAACGCGCCATGACGGTGTTCCGGAACAGCGGCTTCGCTCAGGGCTACGGCATGACCGAGACGGCACACATCACCGTTCTCGGCCGGGATGACCATGCGGCCGGAAGTGAAGTGCTCCGATCCGCGGGTCGCGCACTGCCGCACTGCGAACTTCGCGTCGTCGACGTCGACGACCGGGAGGTGTCCGTCGGCGTGCTCGGCGAGATCGTGACCCGAGGCGATCACGTCATGCTCGGCTACTGGAACAGACCGGAGGAGACCGCGGCCGTGTTGCGGAACGGCTGGATGCACACCGGCGACATCGGTTACGTGGATCGGCACGGTTATCTCTTCGTGGTCGACCGGATCAAGGACATGATCATCACCGGCGGTGAGAACGTCTACTCGACCGAGGTGGAGAACGCACTCGCTGCCCATCCCGCAGTCGAAGCGTGCTCGGTGATCGGTGTGCCGGACACGCGGTGGGGTGAACGCGTCCATTCCGTCGTCGTGCTCCGTGAGGGCGCACGTACCGACGCCGACGAACTGCGCGCACACGTGCGAGGGCTCATCGCCGGATACAAGGTGCCCCGGACGGTCGAGTTCCTCGATGCGCTTCCGGTCTCGGCGGCGGGGAAGGTGCTGAAGCGAGACCTGCGTGCGGCGGCCTGCCGTGCGGACACCTGATACGCCGTTCTGCCGACGAGCGATTCTGCAATCACGGAACATTCCGAAAGATTCTGTTGACATGCAGGTAGAAGTCGGACAAAGTGAATAGTCAATAACCTCTGCTTCGAAGGGTGTTTTATGACCGCCACCTCGGCCGACGTCGTACTCTCCAGCCGTCGCGACCATGTCGTCACCTGGACGATCAATCTGCCGGACGCGCGCAACCCCATCTCCGGGAACGACGTCATCGATCGGCTGGTCGAACTCGTCGAGGAGGCGAACGTGGACGTCGACACACGGGTCGTCATCCTCACCGGCGCCGGCAGCGCGTTCTCCGCCGGAGGAAACGTCAAGAACATGGCGGATCGTGCCGGGATGTTCGGCGGCGCCCCGCACGTGATGCGGGAGGGATACCGCCGCGGCATTCAGCGGCTCCCCAAGGCGATCTACCACTGCGAGGTCCCGATCATCGCGGCTGTCAACGGTCCCGCCGTCGGCGCCGGCTGCGATCTGGCGATGATGTGCGACATGCGTGTCGCTTCGACCAACGCCTTCTTCGCCGAAAGTTTCGTCAAACTGGGCATCATCCCCGGCGACGGCGGCGCCTGGTTGCTGCCACGGGCGATCGGTGCCGCACGCGCCGCCGAGATGGCGTTCACCGGCGACCGGGTGGACGCGGCCACCGCGCTCGACTGGGGCATGGTCTCGCGCGTCGTCGACCCCGAACTGCTGCTCGATACGGCACACGAACTGGCGGAGCGGGTAGCGGTCAACCCGCCGCATGCCCTCCGGATGACGAAGAAGCTCCTCCGTGAGGGGCAACGCCAGGACCTCGACAGTCTGCTCGAACTCTCCGCCGCGATGCAGGCGCTCTCGCATCACACCACCGACCACGGCGAGGCCCTGTCGGCCTTCGTCGAGCGACGGGCCGGGCAGTTCACCGGGAGCTGAACGACGCCCGGCGACTTCTGCAACCCCATCGACGTACAGCAACGAAAGGACCCGCAGTGAAGCGGACACTCTTCAACCGGGAACACGACGAGTTCCGAACGATGGTCCGGGAATTCATCGCCCGCGAGGTACTACCCAACCGGGAGAAGTGGGACGAACTCGGGCGTCCACCGCGCGAATTCTTCGAACGACTCGGTGAACTGGGAATCCTCGGCATCTCGGTGCCCGAGGAGTTCGGCGGCGGGGGCGAGACGAGCTTCAAGTTCGCCACCATCGTCTTCGAAGAGGTCGCCCGGGCGGGAGTGTCGTTCGGCTCGTACACCGTTCACTCGTGCATCATCCTGGGGTACCTCCTCGAATACGGCTCCGAGGAACAGAAGCAGCGGTGGCTCCCGGACTTCGCGTCCGGTCGATTGATGACGGCGATCGCGATGACCGAACCGGGCACGGGCTCGGATCTGGCCAACATCACCACCACCGCCAAGCTCTCCGCGGACGGCACACACTACGTGCTCAACGGAGCCAAGACGTTCATCACCGGCGGGGTGACGGCAGACCTGGTCCTGACCGTCTGCCGCACAGCTCCTTTCGATCCGGAGAACCGGCGGTCCGGACTCTCCATCATCGGGGTGCCCAAGGAGTCCGAGGGATTCGAGGTGGGTCGCAAGCTCGACAAACTCGGTCTGCATCAACAGGATACGGCCGAGCTGTCCTACCACGACGTACGTGTCCCGGTCGCGAACCTCCTGGGTGAGGAGGGTAAGGCGTTCGGGTACCTCACCCACAACCTTCCGCAGGAACGGTTGAGCATCGCACTGAACTCGGTGGCGCACGCCGAGGCGGCGATGCTGCACGCCACCCGGTACGTGCAGGACCGCACCGTCTTCGGCAAAGCCGTTGCCTCGTTCCAGAACACGAAGTTCGTGCTCGCCGAGTGCTCCGCCGAAGTCCAGGCGGCCCGGGTCCTCGCCGACAACGCCCTCGAACTCCTCGACAGAGGTGAGCTCACCGTGGCCGACGCAGCGCGGGCCAAGCTGTTCTGCACCGAGACCGCAGGTCGAGTGATCGACAAGTGCCTGCAGTTGCACGGTGGGTACGGCTACATCACCGAGTACCCGATCGCACGGCTTTACGCCGACACCCGCGTGACCCGAATCTACGGCGGAACGAGCGAAGTCATGAAGACCATCATCGCCAAGGACCTGGGGCTGTAGACCGGATCGAAGGAGGAACCACATGTATCCCGGACGCCACGCCGCGACCACTCCCGACAAGCCGGCCGTCATCGAAGCCGCCACCGGCAAGATCGTGACCTACAGCGAACTCGAGGACAGATCCGTGCAGTTCGCGCACTGGCTGACGGGGCAGGGCCTCGCTCCCGGCGACCACCTCGCTGTGCTGTCGGTCAACGACGCCACGGTATTCGAGATCTACTGGGGTGCCGTGCGGTCCGGCATGGTCGTGACCTTCGTCAACACCCACCTCACCCCGGCCGAGGTCGCCTACATCGTCGACGACTGCGACGCTCGGGTGCTCGTGGTGTCGGCCCCGCTGGCCGAGCTCGCGACCGCCGTCGTCGACTCGACTCCGAAGGTCCACAGCAGGCTGGCCTTCGGCGGGGCGGTGCCCGGTCACGACGACTACGACCGTGCCGTCGCGTCCCTGAGCACCCGACCACCGCGCGATCAGCCGCGCGGCTCGGACATGCTGTACTCGTCCGGGACGACCGGGCGACCGAAGGGCATCGTGGTCGCCCCGTCCGACGACCAGGTCGGCGACGAGCCGGGGCCCCAGTTCGTGGGGCTGCTGCGTAACTTCGGCTTCGACGAGAATTCCGTGTATTTCTCTCCCGCTCCGATCTATCACGCCGCGCCGTTGCGTTACGGCGCCGGCGCCCACGCTCTCGGCGGGACCGTGGTGATGGCCGACCGATTCGACGCCGAGTCGAGTCTGCAGTTCCTCGAGCGGTACGGCGTCAGCCACAGCCAATGGGTACCGACACATTTCATCAGGATGCTGAAGCTGCCCGAAGAGGTGCGGAACCGGTACGACCTCTCGTCCATGCGTGTCGCGATCCACGCAGCGGCGCCCTGCCCACCGGAGGTCAAACGGACGATGATCGACTGGTGGGGCGAAATCCTCTACGAGTACTACTCGTCGACCGAGTCGGTGGGAAGCACGGTGATCACGACGCAGGAGTGGCTGCGCAAACCCGGCAGCGTCGGTCGCGGACAGGGTGCCACCAGCCGGGCACACGTCTGCGCAGAAGACGGGACCGAATTGCCGGCAGGACAGGTCGGGCTCATCTACTTCGCCCGGCCCGGCCATTCGTTCGAGTACCACAACGATCCGGTCAAGACGGCGCAGTCGCGTCACCCCCGCCACCCCGACTGGGTGACGACCGGGGACATCGGCTTCCTGGACGAAGACGACTACCTGTTCCTCACCGACCGTGCGAAATTCGTGATCATCTCCGGTGGGGTCAACATCTACCCGCAGGAAATCGAGAACGTCCTCGCGGTCCACCCGAAGGTGGCCGACGTGGCCGTGATCGGTGTGCCGGACGAAGACATGGGACAGTCGGTGCACGCGGTGGTGGAGCCCATTCCCGGTGTCGCGGGTGACGGCACACTCGTCGCCGAACTCCTCGACTACTGCCGTGGGCGTATCGCCGGGTACAAGTGCCCGCGCAGCGTCGAGTTCGTGACGGAACTGCCGCGGACACCCACGGGAAAATTGGCCAAAGCCGCGTTGCAGGCGTGAGCCTGCGGAAGCATTCGACACACTCGTCAACGGAAGTAGACAGCATGCACACACAAGTGGTGCCGGCCGCGGGCCCACCCGATCACCAACTCGACGCGTTGCGGGCCGAGGTGCGAGCGTTCCTGCGCGAGCAGATCGACGCCGGCGTGTTCACACCCGGTGTGGACACGTGGCTCACCCGGTGGAATCCGGACTTCACGAAGGCCCTCGCGGCCCGCGGCTGGCTGGGCATGACGATCCCGGCGGAGTACGGCGGGCAGGGCCGCACGTTCATGGAGCGGTTCGTCGTCACCGAAGAACTGCTGGCCGTCGGCGCGCCCGTTGCCGCACAGTGGGTCGCGGACCGGCAGGCCGCACCGTCGCTGCTCACCTACGGAACCGAGGAACAGAAGCAGCGGTTCCTCCCCGGAATCGCGGGCGGCGAGATCAGCTGGGCGATCGGAATGAGCGAACCGGAATCGGGCTCCGACCTCGCGAGCGTCCGCACGAAAGCGGTCCGGGTCGACGGTGGCTGGCGGATCACCGGGACCAAATTGTGGACGTCCGGCGCCCACCGTGCCGACGCCTTCTTCGCGCTCGCGCGGTCGGCTCCGCTGGACCCGGCGCAGCGCCACGCCGGACTCAGCCAGTTCATCGTTCTGCTCGACTCCCCGGGGGTGCAGATCAGGCCGATCCTCTCGATGTCGGGCGATCACCATTTCAACGAGGTGATCCTCGACGAGGTGTTCGTGCCCGACGAGTTGGTGCTCGGCCGCATCGGCGAAGGCTGGAAGCAGGTCACGTCCGAGCTCGGGTTCGAACGCAGTGGTCCGGAACGTTTCATGTCCACGTTCTCGATCCTCGCCGCGATGGCCGAGGAAATCCGGGAGGGACGGCAACCGGCCGATGCCCGCATCGGAGCGCTCGTCGCCCGGACCTTCGGCCTCCATCACATGTCCCGCGCGGTGTCGGAGGCACTCGAGCGTGGTGACGACGCCGAGCTGGGCGCCTCGGTGGTGAAGGTCCTCGGCACCAAGACCGAAGGTGACATCGCCGACCTCGTCGAGGAACTGGCCGGCGAACCGGAGGCAGGCGACGACCACTTCGCCGAACTGGTCCGTGCCGGCGTGATGCAGCGCCCCGGATTCACCCTGCGAGGCGGTACGAGTGAGATTCTGCGCGGCGTCATCGCGCGGGGATTGGGGATGCGCTGATGACCGGACCGGCAACCGACACCGAGATGCGGGAGTTCGCACGCATGCTCGACCAGGTCTTCGCCACAGATCGGCGGGCCCCGGGCGAGGCTCGGGAGTTCGATCGAGAGTTGTGGTCGACGCTCGCCGAACTCGGCCTCACGAGGCTCACCGGCCCCGAATCCGAGGGTGGCAGCGACGCCGGGTGGACGGAGTCGGCGTACCTGCTCGCGGCCGCCGGCGCCACTGATCTCCCGATCGCCGAGAACGATCTGCTCGCGGGATGGCTGCTCGCCAGGTCCGGATGCCCGACCGCGAACTCCGGCCCCGCCGTGGTCCGCACCGCAGCCGTGCTGGACGCCGACGGCACCGCCCGGCACGTCCCATGGGCGCGCTCGGTGCATGCGCTGGTGGCCCTGTGCGAGGCGGACGGCACATGGCGGGTCACCGAATTCGCCCGCTCGGATGTCGAGGTGACGGAGGCGGCCAACCTCGCGTCGATGCCCCGGGACCACGTCCGGGTCGACATCTCCGCGCAGCAGGGCACGCCGGTGCCCGCGGACGTCGTAACGGAGTTCCTCCGGCGCGGCGCCCTCGCCCGGGCGCTCGCGATGGCCGGGATCATGGAACGCGTCCTGGCCCTCGTCGTCGAGCACACCTCGGCGCGCACGCAGTTCGGTCGCGCGGTGGGCAAGTTCCAGGCGGTGCAGGCCATGGTCGCCGACATCGCTGCGGAGGGCGCCCTGGCACGTGCCGCCGCCAACGCCGCGGTATCGATCGCCGAGGAACACGGTTTCGGTAGCTCGGAGGCCGGTTTCGCCGTCGCCGCCGCGAAGTCGTGCGCCGGCCACGCGGCGTCGGTGGTGGTGCGCAACGCCCATCAATGTCTCGGCGCGATCGGTTTCACGAGGGAGCACGAACTGCACCGGCACACGAACGCGTTGCTGGCCTGGCGTTCGGAATACGGTTCGGTCCGGTATTGGGACGAGGCGCTCGTCGCGGCCGCGGCGGCGGCCGGGGAACGTGGCCTGTGGCCGCTCATCACCGACGGTTAGGCGGCTCCGCCGCCCGTGCGTGGTTGACGAGTGCAGAGACTCGTTAACCACTCACGGGGCGCGGAGCGCCCTACGGCGTGACGATCGGGAACGCCGGATCGGGCGCGTCGATCAGTGCGGTGAGGGCGAGCAACTTGGACGCGTCACCGTCGAACTGGATGTCTTCCAGGCCCTGCCCGGCGAAGAGTCCGAGCAGTTGCGCCTTGGTCAGGGTCACGGTGACATCCGCCTGCACCGATGTCCGCGGGGAGACGGTCTGGATCAGGGCCCCGTTCGACAGCGTCGTCCGGTAGTGCACTTCGGGATCGGTGAATCGCCAGTCGACCACCAGCGACGTGTCCCACGCCCGGGGGCCGTTGATGCGCAGGGCCACCGAGTCGAAGACCTGCTCGATGGTGAGGGCGCTCAGCATGTCGGCGCCGAGCTCGGCGATCGGCGGAGGCACGATGCCGCCGCGCAATTCGAGTGCGCCGGTGAGGTAGAAGTTGCGCCACGTCGCGTTCTCCGCGCCGAACCCGAGCTGTTCGTAGGTGCGGGCGAGCAGTTCCTTCGCCTCGCCGTCCGAGGGGTCGGCGAACACGGCGTGTTTGAGGAGTTCCGCCGCGAACCGGAGGTCGCCGTCCTCGAAGTACCGTCGGGCCTTGGCCCGGACCTCGTCCTGACCGCCCATGCACTCGACGTACCGCGTCGCGACGTTCTCCGGCGTGTGTTGCCACAGCGATGTCGGGTTGCCGTCGAACCACCCCATGTAGCGCTGGTAGATGGCCTTGACGTTGTGGCTCACCGAACCGTAGTAACCGCGTGCGTGCCAGGCCGATTCGAGTGCGGGCGGCAGAGGGAAGTTCTCGGCTATCTCGATGCCCGTCATCCCGGAGTTGAGCATCCGCAACGTCTGATCGTGGAGGTACTGGTACAGATCGCGTTGCTGCGACAGGTAGGTGACGACGCGGTCGCGGCCCCACGTCGGCCAGTGGTGGGAGGCGAACGCGACGTCGTATCCGCCGTCGAACATCTCGACGGCCTGGTCGAGGTACCGCGCCCAGGCCCGTGGGTCGCGGACCAAGGCGCCGCGCAGCGTGAGGAGGTTGTGCAGGTTGTGAGTGGCGTTCTCTGCCATGCACAGTGCGCGGTGGTCAGGGAACAGGAAGTTCATCTCGGCGGGCGCCTCGGTGCCCGGCGTCACCTGGAAGACGATCCGCACGCCGTCGATCGTCTCTTCCTGGCCGGTGTGGGTGATGTCCACACTCGGCGGAATCAGTCCGGGCACACCCGACGACGGGACGGTGCCGAGGCCGGCGCCGACATGCCCGCGCGGCCCCTTCGGGAGGAGGGCCCCGTACATGTAGGTGGCGCGGCGACCCATCGCGGTTCCGGCGTAGACGTTTTCGGCGACGGCATGTTCGAGGAAACCCTCGGGTGCGAGGATGGGAACGTCGCTGCGGCCGTCCGGCAGCACTCCGGTGACGCCGCCGAAATGATCGATGTGGGAGTGGGTGTAGATCACTCCCGTGACGGGCCGATCACCCCGATTGCGTCGATACAGTGCAAGTCCGGCCGCCGCGGTCTCCTGGGAAATCAGCGGGTCGATCACCACGACACCCGTGTCGCCCTCGACGATCGTCATGTTGGACAGGTCGAGGCCGCGCACCTGGTAGATCCCCTCGGTCACCTCGTAGAGGCCGTTCTTCGCGCACAGTTGCGACTGCCGCCACAGGCTCGGATCGGCGGTGTCGGGGCAGTCGGTGTCGAGGAAGGCGTATTCCTCCATGTCCCAGGCCGTGTGCCCGTCCGCGGCCGTGACGGTGCACGGATCGAGTTTGTCGACGAACCCCCTGTCCGCATCTTCGAAGTCGGAGGTGTCGGCGAAGTCGGGTGTCATGGCTGTCCCTTCTCATGGCGCGGTGGGGTGGGGGCGGCGACCGGTGTGGGGGG
>Ga0247825_10002037_pt1 | contig 13344 bp, 13 predicted proteins | sample 13C_Vanillin_Day_FD_194413 | JGI IMG/M metagenome (GOLD analysis project Ga0247825, IMG submission 194413) | Soil microbial communities from agricultural site in Penn Yan, New York, United States - 13C_Vanillin_Day48 | ecosystem: Environmental > Terrestrial > Soil > Agricultural land | place...
CTTGGCGCCGCGTGGCGTCACGGTCTCCGGGTCGATCGGCCCGAGCAGCTTGGTGCACGCCGGATATTCCAGCGCCTCGAAGCCGCAGCCCAGCGTGTCCATCAGGCAGTAGCGCGCGGTGTCGTAGGCCTCCTTGCTGGTGATCGGGAACTTGGTCGCGTAGTCCGCGATTAGCGTGAGGACCTTGTCCGGCTTGGGCCGGACGTTGGAGATGTGGGAGGACATCAGAACAGCGTCGGCAGCAGCTTGAGGCTGTGCAGCTCCTCGATGAATTCCCAGAGCGCGAACGCCCACAGGAACCACATGGCATCCAGGATCGCGCCGCGCACCTTGCGCGGCGACACCGTGACCGTGGCCGGCTCCTGGTAGCGCGACCAGTCGGGAATCCAGCGCGGCACCGCCGCGCAGTAGGCCGCATAGCGCTCGCCGAAGATCCTGGCGAGCTGCGCCTCCTCTTTCGCCACCACCGACGGATAGAACAGGGCGAACACCAGGCCGAGGAGCAGGGCGAGCATCGGTTGCTCGACCGCGAAGGCGAAGCCGACCACACCGGCCAGGTTGCCGAGGTAGAGCGGGTTGCGCACCACGGAGTAGGGGCCCGCGGTCGAGAGCTCGCCGTTCTTGCTGCCGGCGATGAACAGCGCGCACCAGATGCGCCACAGCGTGGTCGCGGCGAGCAGGAAGAAGCCGAGCATCTCCGAGAGCTCCACCAGCCAGGCCGGGCTCAGCGCCGGCGGCGAGCTGACCAGCACGAACAGGAGCAGCCCGGCGACGAAGGCGCGGGACCACGCGATGCGGTGGGTGGCGAAATGTTGCGCGAACATGGCTAGCTGTCTTTCTTTTCGGAGTTGTCGTCCACGGCGAAGCTCCATTCGTAGCCGCCGGAGGGCTCGAAGGTGTGCTCGTTGCCGCCGGCGCGCGGCGCGTGGCGCATGGAGGGCACGGGAGAGCGCTCGTCGCGCGTCTTGTCCCACCAGATGGCGCGGCCCTTGCGCTGCGACTCGACTTCCTCGGGATGCTCCTCGAGGAACTTGCGCATGAACTTGGTCAGGTCGGATTCGTACATGGGCCTTATCGTTGATCCAGAGGGATCCATTGCATGTTCTCGGGCCCGGTATAGTTCGCCGCCGGACGGATGATCTTGCCGTCGGCGCGCTGCTCGATGACATGCGCCGACCAGCCGCTGGTGCGCGAGATCACGAACACCGGCGTGAACATCGCCGTCGGCACGCCGAGGCGGTGGTAGGACACGGCGCTGTACCAGTCGAGGTTGGCAAACATGTCTTTCTCGCGCCGCATCACGTGCTCCAGCCGCTCGGCGATGTCGAACAGCTTCATGTCCTTCGCCTGCTGCGAAAGGCGCTTGGCGACCCCCTTGATCACCTGGTTGCGCGGATCGCCGGTCGTGTACACCGGGTGCCCAAAGCCGATCACGATCTCCTTCGCCTGCACGCGGCGGACGATGTCGGCTTCGGCCTGATTTGCGTCTCTATATCGAGACAGGACCTCGAACGCGAACTCGTTGGCGCCGCCGTGCTTCGGCCCGCGCAGCGCACCGATGCCGCCGCAGATCGCGCTGTACATGTCCGAGCCCGTTCCCGCGACCACGCGGCAGGCGAAGGTGCTGGCGTTGAACTCGTGCTCCGCGTACAGGATGAGCGAGGTGTGCATCGCCCGGACCGCCGCCTCGCTCGGCTTCTTGCCATGCAAAAGTCTGAGAAAGTGGCCGCCGATGGAGTCGTCGTCGGTCTCGACGTCGATGCGCTTGCCGCGGTGGCTGTAGTGGTACCAGTAAAGCAGCATCGAGCTCATCGAGGCCATCAGCCGGTCGGCGATCTTCTGTGCGCCGGCCTTGTTGTGGTCTTCCTTCTCCGGCTCGATCGTGCCCAGCACGGACACCCCGGTGCGCAGCACGTCCATCGGGTGCGCCTTCTTCGGCACCCGCTCCAGCGCGGCCTTGAGCGCCTTGGGCAGCCCGCGCATTTTCCGCAGCGAGCTCTTGTATTTCTTCAGCTCGTCGCGGGTCGGCAGCTTCTCGTGCACCAGGAGGTAGGCGACCTCCTCGAACTCGGCCTGCTCGGCGAAGTCGAGGATGTCGTAGCCGCGGTAATGCAGGTCGTTGCCGCTGCGGCCGACGGTGCACAGGGCGGTGTTGCCCGCCGGAACGCCTGACAGCGCGACCGATTTCTTGGGTTTAGGAGCGGCCGCGGGTAAAGAGCTCATCCAGCTTTTTCTCGTAGGTGTGATAGTTGATGATGTCGTAGAGCTCTTCGCGGGTCTGCATGTCCGCGATCGAGCCTTTCTGCGTGCCGGTCTTCCGCAGGTTCTCGTAGACCTTGAGCGCGGCCTTGTTCATCGCGCGGAACGCGGTGAGCGGATAGAGGATCATGGCCACGTCCGCCGAGCGCAGCTCGTCGACCGTGAACAGCGGCGACTTGCCGAACTCGGTGATGTTGGCCAGGATCGGCACCTTCACCGCGTCGGCGAACTTCTTGTACATCGAAAGATCGGTAATCGCCTCCGGGAAGATCATGTCGGCACCCGCCTCGACGCAGCGAACCGAGCGTTCGATCGCCTTCTCCAGTCCCTCGTTGGCCAGGGCATCGGTGCGCGCCATGACCACGAAGCCGGGATCGGTGCGCGCGTCGACCGCCGCCTTGATGCGGTCGGCCATCTCTTCCTTGGAAACCAGCTCCTTGCCGGGACGGTGGCCGCAGCGCTTGGCGCCGACCTGGTCCTCGATGTGCATGGCGGCCGCGCCGGCCTTGATCAGCGAGCGCGTGGTGCGCGCGACGTTGAAGGCGCTCGCGCCGAAGCCGGTGTCGACGTCGACCAGCAGCGGCAGGTCGCACACGTCGGTGATGCGCCGGATGTCGATCAGCACGTCGTCCAGGTTGGAGATGCCGAGGTCCGGCATGCCCAGCGAGCCGGCGGCGACGCCGCCGCCGGAGAGATAGACCGCCCGGTAGCCGACGCGCTTCGCCATCAGCGCGTGGTTGGCGTTGATCGTGCCGACGATCTGGAGCGGCTTCTCTTCCTTGACCGCCTTGCGGAACTTGTCGCCCGCGCTCATCCGAGGAGCGACTTCACGCTGTCACGCTCTTCGTGCAGCTCCTTCAGCGTAGCGTCGATGCGCTTGCGGCTGAACTCGCTCACCTCGATGCCCTTGACCACCTGGTACTGGCCGCCGCGGCAGGTGACCGGGTAGCCGAAGATCACCCCTTCCGGGATGCCGTAGCTGCCGTCGGACGGCACGCCCATCGTGACCCAGTCGCCGTCCTTGCTGCCGGAGATCCAGTCGCGCACGTGGTCGATGGCGGCATTTGCCGCGCTCGCGGCGGAGGAAAGCCCGCGCGCGTCGATGATCGCCGCGCCGCGCTTCTGCACCGTGGGGATGAAGGTCTGCTCGAGCCAGTTTTGGTCGTTGATCATGGGCCAGACTTTTTTTGCCGCATTTCCTTCTGCCACCTCGGCCTGGAACACGTCCGGGTACTGGGTCGCCGAGTGGTTGCCCCAGACGATGACCTTGCGCAGGGCGGTGACCGGCTTTGAAATCTTCTGTGCGATCTGCGAAACAGCGCGGTTGTGGTCGAGCCGCATCATGCCGGTGAACTGGCTCGGCTTCAGGCTCGGCGCGTTCTTCATCGCGATCAGGCAGTTGGTGTTGGCCGGATTGCCCACCACCAGGACTTTCACGTCGCGCTTGGCGACGCGGTCGAGCGCCTTGCCCTGCGGCGCGAAGATCTTGCCGTTCGCCTCGAGCAGGTCCTTGCGCTCCATGCCGGGCCCGCGCGGGCGCGCGCCGACGAGCAGCGCGACGTCCACGTCCTTGAACGCCACCATCGGATCCGACGCCGGCACCATTCCCTGCAGCAGCGGGAACGCGCAGTCGTCGAGCTCCATCATCACGCCCTTGAGCGCTTTCTGCGCTTTCTCGTCCGGGATCTCGAGCATCTGCAGGATCACCGGCTGGTCCTTGCCGAGCATCTCGCCGCTCGCAATGCGAAACAGCAGGGAGTAACCGATCTGGCCGGCGGCGCCGGTCACGGCGACGCGCATGGGCGCTTTGGGCATTTGGGATCTAAGCTCCGGGGAACAGATTCGATTTCATTATAATTGTGGTTGCCCGGAATTAGGGGCCGGGCGGGTTCCATGGCCAGCGCGTCTGCAAAAAAGATCCGTCCGAAATACCTCAGCCTGCCCGCGCTGCTCTTTGAAATCCGCCTGCCGGTGCCCGGCTGGGTTTCGATCCTTCACCGCATCTCGGGCGCGTGGCTGGTTTTCCCGTTTGCCGCGTGGCTGCTCTACCTGCTCGACAAGAGCCTGCAGTCGGAGCAGGGCTTCGAGTACGTGAAATCGGAATACCTGGCGCTCCCGGCGGTGAAGCTGGGCCTGCTGCTGTTCATCTGGTGCTACTGCCATCACTTCTGCGCCGGCATCCGCTATCTGCTGCTCGATCTCGACAAGGGCGTCGACCTGAAGACCGCGCGCCTGACGAGCTGGATCGTGATCGTCGCGGGACTCTCGCTCACCGCGGTCCTCGGCGCGAGGCTCTGGTGAAACGTCTCGTGGTCGGCGCCCATTACGGCCTGCGCGACTGGCTCGCGCAGCGCATCACCGCGGCGATCATGGCGGTGTACACCCTGATCCTGGCGGGCGTGGTGATGAGCAAGGCGCCCATGACCTACGGCGTGTGGAAGGAGCTGTTCACGCAGGGCTGGATGCGCGTCGCCACGCTGCTGTTCGCCGCGAGCCTCGCCTGGCACGCCTGGGTGGGCGTGCGCGACATCCTGATGGACTACATCAAGCCCGACGGCCTGCGTCTCACCCTGCAGGTCGCCACGCTCCTGCTGCTCGCGGTGTACGTGGGCTGGACCATCCAGATCCTGTGGCGCTGAGCATCCCGATTCGCAGGTTCGACGCGCTGGTGGTCGGCGCCGGCGGCTCGGGCATGCGCGCGGCGGCAGAGCTCGCGCGCGCCAATCTGAAAGTCGCCGTGCTGAGCAAGGTCTTTCCCACGCGCTCGCACACGGTGGCGGCGCAGGGCGGAATCGCGGCGCCGCTCGCCAACTCCACCGAGGACAACTGGCACTGGCACATGTACGACACGGTCAAGGGCGCCGACTATCTCGGCGACCAGGACGCGATCGAATACATGTGCCGCCGCGCGATCGAGGTGGTGGTCGAGCTCGAGCACATGGGGATGCCGTTCGACCGGCTGGAGAACGGCAAGATCTACCAGCGGCCGTTCGGCGGCCATACCCAGAACTACGGCACGCCCAAGATGGCGATGCGCGCCTGCGCCGCGGCCGATCGCACCGGCCACGCCATGCTGCATACGCTCTACCAGCAGAACGTGCGCGCCAACACGCAGTTCTTCGTCGAATGGATGGCGCTCGACCTGATTCTCGACCCCCAGGACGGGGCGTGCGTAGGGGTCGTGGCGCTGGAGATGGAAACCGGGGAACTGTCGATTTTTCAATCGAAGGCCACCCTGTTGGCGACCGGCGGCGCAGGCCGCATCTACTGGGCCACGACCAACGCATTCATCAACACCGGCGACGGCCTCGGCATGGTGGCGCGCGCCGGCCTGCCGCTCGAGGACATGGAGTTCTGGCAGTTCCATCCCACCGGCGTCGCCGGCGCGGGCGTGCTGATTACCGAGGGGGTGCGGGGCGAGGGCGGTTACCTGCTCAACAAGAACGGCGAGCGCTTCATGGAGCGCTACGCGCCGAACGCCAAGGACCTGGCGAGCCGCGACGTGGTGGCGCGCGCGATGACCACCGAGATCAAGGAAGGCCGGGGTTGCGGGCCCGACGCCGACCATGTGCTGCTGAAGCTGGATCATCTGGGCCCTGAAGTGATCAACCTGCGCCTGCCCGGCATCCGGGAGATCGCGATCAAGTTCGCCAACGTCGACCCGATCCGCGAGCCGATCCCGGTGGTGCCGACGGTGCACTACCAGATGGGCGGCGTACCGACCAATTACATGGGGCAGGTGGTGGTGCCCGAGGGAGCGAGCAAGGAAGCCATCGTCCCGGGCCTGTACGCCGCGGGCGAGTGCGCCTGCGTCTCGGTGCACGGCGCCAACCGCCTCGGCACGAATTCGCTGCTCGACCTGCTGGTGTTCGGCAAGGCCTCGGGCGAGCAGATGATCAAGGACATCCGCGGCCAGCCGAGCCCGCACCGGGCGTTGCCGAGGGGGGCGGGCGACGCGACCCGCTCCCGGATCGCGAGGCTGGACAGCGCCACCGGCGGCGAGCGTGTGATCGACGTGCTGAACGACCTGCGACGCACCATGCAGGCGCATTGCGGCGTGTTCCGCTTTCCCGAAGACCTCAAGGCCGGCGTGGAGAAGGTCAAGGCGCTCGCCGAGCGCGCCGCGCGCACGTTCATCGCGGACAAGTCCAGGGTGTTCAATACCGCGCGCGTCGAAGCGCTCGAGCTCGAGAACCTGATCGAGACCGCGATGTCGACCGTGGTATCGGCCGAAGCGCGCAAGGAGAGCCGCGGCGCCCAGGCGCGCGCCGATTTTCCCGAGCGCGACGACAAGAACTGGATGAAGCACACCCTGTGGTACAAGGAAGGCAACCGGCTCGACTACAAGCCGGTGCACCAGAAGCCGCTGTCGGTCGAGACCATGGAACCGAAGGTCAGAACATACTGATGAAACTGTCGATCTATCGTTACGACCCGGACAAGGACGCGAAGCCGTACATGAAGGATTACGAGGTCGCGCTCGAGGCCTCGGACCGCATGCTGCTCGACGCGCTGGTCAAGGTGAAGGCGCAGGACGACTCGATCGCCTTCCGCCGCTCGTGCCGCGAAGGCGTCTGCGGCTCCGATGCGATCAACATCAACGGCAAGAACGGCCTCGCCTGCATCACCAAGGTGGCGGAGCTCCCTGAGCGCGTGACCATCCGCCCGCTGCCCGGCCTGCCGGTGATCCGCGACCTGATCGTCGACATGACGCAGTTCTTCAAGCAGTACCACTCGATCAAGCCGTACGTGATCAACAACGACCCGCCGCCGGAGCGCGAGCGCCTGCAGGCGCCCCAGGATCGCGACGAGCTGAACGGCCTGTACGAGTGCATCCTGTGCGCGTGCTGCTCGACCTCGTGCCCGTCGTTCTGGTGGAACCCCGACAAGTTCGTCGGACCGGCGGGGCTGCTGCAGGCCTACCGCTTCATCGCCGACACGCGCGATCAGGCCACCGCCGAGCGCCTCGACAACCTCGAGGATCCGTACCGCCTGTTCCGCTGCCACACGATCATGAACTGCGTCGACGTGTGCCCGAAAGGCCTCAACCCGACGCGCGCCATCGGCAAGATCAAGGAAATCATGGTGAGGCGGGCGGTTTGATGGAGCGCGCGGCACGCGACCGCCTGTACTGGAAGTGCCGCCGCGGGCTGCTCGAGCTCGATCTGGTTTTGCAGCGCTTCATCCCCATCTTGAGGGATGAAGACGTGCAACCCCTTCAGATCCTGCTGGACCTCCCGGACAACGACCTCTGGGACATCATCATCGGCCGTAGCGACCGTTACGACCCGCGATTGGAGCAAACTGTGGCGCGGCTGCGAGCCGCTTAGGAAGACGCTCAGGAAACCCTATGGCTGACAAGACCGCAACGCTGAAGCTGCCCGACGGCAAGACCCTCGAATTTCCGGTGCTGAACGGAAGCACTGGGCCCGACGTGGTCGACATCCGTACCCTGTACGGCAAGTCGGGCTGGTTCACCTACGACCCGGGATTCCTTTCCACCGCGAGCTGCAGCTCGGCGATCACCTTCATCGACGGCGACCAGGGGATCCTGCTCTACCGCGGCTATCCGATCGAGCAGCTGGCGCAGCACTGCGACTTCCTCGAGGTCTGCTACCTGCTGCAGTACGGCGAGCTGCCCAACCGCAAGCAGAAGGACCAGTTCGTCGACATCGTTACGCACCACACCATGGTGCATGAGCAGCTCGCGCGCCTGTACCAGGGCTTCCGCCGCGACGCGCACCCGATGGCGGTGATGGTGGGCGTGGTGGGCGCGCTGTCCGCGTTCTATCACGACGCACTCGACATCAACAACGAGCACCACCGGGTGATCTCGGCGTTCCGCCTGATCGCCAAGATGCCGACCATCGTCGCGATGTCGTACAAGTATTCGATCGGCCAGCCGTTCGTGTACCCGAAGAACGACCTGTCCTACAGCGCGAACTTCATGCGCATGATGTTCGGCGTGCCGACCGAGGAGTACAAGGTCAACGACGTGCTGGTGCGCGCGATGGACCGCATCTTCATCCTGCACGCGGACCACGAGCAGAACGCGTCCACCTCGACCGTGCGCCTGTGCGGCTCCTCCGGCGCCAACCCGTACGCCTGCATCGCGGCCGGCATCGCATCGCTCTGGGGCCCGGCGCACGGCGGCGCCAACGAGGCCTGCCTGGAGATGCTGGAAGAGATCGGCGACGTCTCCAAGGTGCCGGAGTTCATCAGCAAGGTGAAAGACAAGAACTCGGGCGTGAAGCTGATGGGCTTCGGCCACCGCGTCTACAAGAACTACGACCCGCGCGCCAAGCTGATGCGCGAGACCTGCCACGAGGTGCTGAACGAGCTCGGCCTGCACAACGACCGCCTGTTCAAGCTGGCGATCGCGCTCGAGAAGATCGCGCTCGAGGACGAATACTTCGTGTCGCGCAAGCTCTACCCGAACGTCGATTTCTATTCCGGCATCGTGCAGCGCGCGCTCGGCATCCCGGTGGCGATGTTCACCTGCATTTTCTCGCTCGCGCGCACCATCGGCTGGATCGCGCAGTGGCAGGAGATGATCACCGACCCGGAATACAAGATCGGCCGGCCGCGCCAGCTCTACAAGGGCGCCACGCGGCGAGACGTGAAACCGATCGACAAGAGGTAACGCCTCCATGTTGAAAGATTTCCTGAACAACTCGTACTTGTTCGGCGGCAACGCGCCGTTCATCGAGGACCTGTACGAGAAGTACCTGGTCAACCCGCAGTCGGTTCCCGAAGCGTGGCGCGACTACTTCGACCGGATGCAGGTGCTGCCCGGGTCGAGCGACAAGGATGTCGCGCACGCGCCGGTGGTCGAGTCGTTCGTGCAGCGCGCGAAGCGCGGCGAGTTCGCCGCCGCGCGCACGCTGCCGACGGAGCAGCTCACCCCCGAGCGGCTGCAGGTCGCGGCGCTGCTGCTGGTCACTGCGTATCGCATCGCCGGCTCGCGCTGGGCGACGGTCGATCCGCTCAAGCGCATGCCGCGCCCGAACATCCCGGAGCTCGAGCCCGCGTACTACGACCTGAAGGAGTCCGACATGGACCAGGTCGTGAACTCGGGATCGTTCGTCGGCCTGGAACGGGTTTCCCTGCGCGTTCTGGTGCAGGCGCTGCGCGATACGTACTGCCGCAATATCGGCTTCGAGTACATGTTCATCTCGGACCGCGCGCAGCGCCAGTGGATCCAGGAGCGCATCGAGCCGGTGCGCGGCGCGCCCAAGGTCACGCCGCAGGAGCAGAAGAAGCTGCTGCAGAAGCTGACCGAAGCCGAGCATCTCGAGCGCTACCTGCATACGCGTTACGTCGGCCAGAAGCGCTTTTCACTGGAGGGCGGCGAGAGCCTGATTCCGTCGATCGACGAGCTGATCCAGCGCGCCGGCGGCGCCGGCGTGCAGGAAATCGTGATCGGCATGGCGCACCGCGGCCGGCTCAACGTGCTGGTCAACGTGCTCGGCAAGATGCCGAAGGACCTGTTCCAGGAATTCGAAGGCAAGGCCGCGCAGGAGCTGCCCTCGGGCGACGTCAAGTACCACAACGGCTTTTCCTCCGACATCACGACCGCGGGCGGCCCGGTGCACCTGTCGCTCGCGTTCAACCCTTCGCACCTCGAGATCGTGAACCCGGTGGTCGAGGGCTCGGTGCGCGCGCGCCAGCGCCGGCGCGAAGACAAGACCGGCGACCAGGTGCTGCCGATCCTGGTGCACGGCGACGCCGCGTTCGCCGGGCAGGGCGTGGTGATGGAGACGCTCAATCTCTCCGGCACGCGCGGCTACGGCACCGGCGGCACGGTGCACGTCATCGTCAACAACCAGATCGGCTTCACCACTTCGGACCCGCGCGACGCGCGCTCGACCATCTACTGCACCGACGTGGCGAAGATGGTCGAGGCGCCGATCTTCCACGTGAACGGCGACGACCCGGAGGCGGTGCTGTTCGTCACGCGCCTCGCGCTCGACTTCCGCCAGGCCTTCCACAAGGACGTGGTGGTCGACATCGTCTGCTTCCGCAAGCTCGGCCACAACGAGCAGGACGAGCCGGCGGTGACCCAGCCGCTGATGTACAAGAAGATCACCCAGCATCCCGGCACGCGCAAGCTCTACGCCGACAAGCTGGTGGCGCAGAAGGTGGTCGCCGAGGGCGAGCCCGAAGCCCTGATCAAGAACTACCGCGACACGCTCGACGCCGGCCAGCAGTCGGTGAGCCCGGTGCTGTCGAACTTCAAGTCGAAGTTCGCGGTCGACTGGGCGCCGTTCCTCGGCTCGAAATGGACCGACGCGGCCGACACCAACGTGCCGCTGGCTGAATTGCAGCGGCTGGCGGAGCGGGTCACCAGCGTGCCGGAAGGCTTCACCGTCCATCCCACGGTGGGGCGGGTCATCGAAGCGCGCAAGCAGATGGCGGCCGGCAAGCTGCCGGTGGACTGGGGCATGGCCGAAACGCTCGCGTACGCGTCGCTGCTCTCCAACGGCTACGACGTGCGGATCTCGGGCCAGGACTCCGGCCGCGGCACCTTCGCGCACCGCCACGCGGTGCTGCACGACCAGGACCGCGAGCGCTGGGACCAGGGCAGCTACATCCCGCTGCAGAACATCGGCAAGGACCAGGGCGACTTCGTGGTGATCGACTCGGTGCTCTCGGAGGAGGCGGTGCTCGGCTTCGAGTACGGCTTCTCCACCGCCGAGCCCAACGCGCTCGTCATCTGGGAAGCGCAGTTCGGCGACTTCGCCAACGGCGCGCAGGTGGTGATGGACCAGTTCATCAGCTCGGGCGAGACCAAGTGGGGCCGGGTGTGCGGCCTGGTGCAGTTCCTGCCGCACGGCTACGAAGGCCAGGGGCCGGAGCACTCCTCCGCGCGCCTCGAGCGCTACCTGCAGCTCTGCGCCGAGCACAACATCCAGGTGTGCGTGCCGAGCAACGCGGCGCAGATCTTCCACCTGCTGCGGCGGCAGATGCTGCGCCCGTTCCGCAAGCCGCTGATCGTGATGACGCCGAAATCCCTGCTGCGCAAGAAGGAAGCCGCGTCGTCGATCCAGGAGCTGGCGAACGGCTCGTTCCAGACCGTGATCCCGGATACCACCACGGTGGATGAAAAGGGCGTGAAGCGCATCATCGCCTGCTGCGGCAAGGTCTACTACGACCTGGTTTTCAAACGAACAGAGCTTCAAAAAACCGATACGTCGATTATTCGCGTCGAGCAGCTCTACCCGTTCCCGCACAAGCAGTTCGAGGCGCAGATGAAGCGCTACCCGAACGCGACCGAAGTGGTGTGGTGCCAGGAAGAGCCGCAGAACCAGGGCGCGTGGTACCAGACGGCGCACTACTTCCGCGAGAACATGCGCGACGACCAGAAGCTGTACTATGCCGGCCGTCCCGCGTCGGCCTCGCCGGCGGGCGGCTACATGGCAAGGCACAACGAGCGCCAGAAGGCGTTGGTCGAGCAGGCGTTCGGCAAGTACAAGTAGGTTTGATCAACCCGGCGCGTTACGCGCCTGGCGCCTCACAACCCGGCGGAAGCTCAGCGGAAACCGGGGAGGGCCTAAACGGGAGAAGCGATGGCTATCGTGGAAGTGAAGGTGCCGCAATTGTCGGAGTCGGTCGCCGAGGCGACGCTGCTCGACTGGCACAAGAAGGAAGGCGAGCGGGTCTCGCGCGACGAGAACCTGATCGACATCGAGACCGACAAGGTGGTGCTCGAGCTGCCGGCTCCCGCCGACGGCGTCCTGGTGAAAATCATCAAGAAGGCGCGCGATTCGGTCGGCTCGGGCGACGTCATCGCCCAGATCGATACCGAGGGCAAGGCCGCGGCCGCCGCGCCTGCGCAGGCCAAACCGGCCGCCGCGGCGCCGGCGCCTGCCCCCGCTGCCAAGGCCCCCGTGATGCCGGCCGCGCAGAAGATCGCGGCGGAGAAGGGCATCGATACCTCGAAGGTCCAGGGCACCGGACGCGACGGCCGCGTGACGAAGGGCGATGTCCTGCAGGCTGGCGCTACCCCTGCTCCGGCGGCCCGGGCACCGCTGCAACAGCCGACGCCCCCGTTCAACATCGACCAGCTCACCTCCGGCCGCCCCGAGCAGCGCGTGCCGATGTCGCGCCTGCGCCAGCGCGTGGCCGAGCGCCTGGTGCAGTCGCAGTCGACCGCGGCGATCCTCACCACGTTCAACGAAGTGAACATGGCGCCGGTGATGGAGATGCGCAAGCGCTACCAGGAGCGCTTCGAGAAGGAGCACGGCACGCGCCTGGGCTTCATGTCGTTCTTCGTCAAGGCCGCGGTGCACGCGCTGAAGCGCTTCCCGGTGGTCAACGCCTCGATCGACGGCACCGACATCGTCTACCACGGCTACTTCGACATCGGCGTCGCGGTCGGCAGCCCGCGCGGCCTGGTGGTGCCGATTCTGCGCGACGCCGACCGCATGAGCTTCGCCGAGATCGAGAAGAAGATCGGCGAGTTCGGCAAGCGCGCGCAGGACGGCAAGCTCGCGATCGAGGAGCTCACCGGCGGCACCTTCTCGATCTCGAACGGCGGCGTGTTCGGCTCGATGCTGTCGACCCCGATCATCAACCCGCCGCAGTCGGCGATCCTCGGCGTGCACGCCACCAAGGAGCGCGCGGTGGTGGAGAACGGCCAGGTCGTGGTGCGGCCGATGAATTACCTCGCGCTGTCCTATGACCATCGCATCATCGATGGCCGCGAAGCCGTTTTATTCCTGGTTTCCATTAAAGATGCGCTTGAAGATCCTGCCCGCTTGATCCTCGAGATATGAAGTCTTTCGACGTAGTGGTGATCGGCGGCGGCCCGGGCGGCTACATCGCCGCGATCCGCGCCGCCCAGCTCGGCCTGAATACCGCCTGCATCGACGAATGGAAGGGCGCCGACGGCCAGCCGGCGCTCGGCGGCACCTGCACCAACGTCGGCTGCATCCCGTCCAAGGCGCTGCTGCAGTCCTCGGACAACTTCGAGCAGGCCGGCCACCACTTCGCCGAGCACGGCGTGAAGGTGAAAGGCCTCGAGCTCGACCTGGCGCAGATGATGAAGCGCAAGGACAAGGTGGTGAAGTCGAACAACGACGG